>Ga0114996_10000143_pt1 | contig 94985 bp, 79 predicted proteins | sample ArcticOcean_MG_C_4_FD_87039 | JGI IMG/M metagenome (GOLD analysis project Ga0114996, IMG submission 87039) | Marine microbial communities from western Arctic Ocean - ArcticOcean_MG_CB4_134 | ecosystem: Environmental > Aquatic > Marine > Oceanic | place: Arctic Ocean: Canada Basin | collected...
CCAGCTGCCCCCGATGTGCCTGGGGCATCGGCCGGTGCTATCGGAGAGGCGAGGCAGGTTGCGGCCGCGTGCTATCCCGCGACCTTGACGTGCGCTCGCACAAAGCCGCCGATCCGATCCACCGCCTCTTGAGCCTCCGGGAACGCCTGGCAGAAGTGCTGGAAGACGTGGAACATCTCCGGCCACACCTCGTCAGTCACCTCCACGCCAGCTGCCCGCGCTTTCTCCGCTAGGCGTGTCGTGTCCGAGAGCAACACCTCAGCGTCTCCCACTTGCATCAGCAAAGGCGGCAGACCTGCAAGATCGGCGTAGAGCGGGGACGCCAACGGATCCTTGGGATCAGCCCCGTTCAAGTACGAGTTCGCCATCGTCGCAATGCTGTCGAGGTCGGTGATGAGCGGATCAACGTCCTTGCGGGTTTCCATTGACTCACCCGTGAAGGCCAGATCCGTCCACGCCGAAAGTGGGATCGCGGCGTCGGGCAAGGGAACCCCCGCATCGCGCGCCGCCAACATCGCCGCGAGGACGAGCCCGCCGCCCGCGGAATCGCCGGCGATAAACGTGGCGGCTGCGCCCACCGCGGCGTTGGGCCCGTTCTCTCGCATGAAGCGATACGCCGCCACGGCGTCCTCCACTGCCGCCGGATATGGGTGCTCAGGAGCCAATCGGTAGTCCACCGCGAGAACCGCGCATCCCGCGGCGCGGGAGATCGCCGCCGAGAGATGGCGGTGCGTGTTGAGGTTGCCGATCACATAGCCACCGCCGTGCAGATACGCCAACCGGATGTCGGGGTCGGCGCCATCCGCCACAATCCACTCGCAGGGCACGCCGTTCGCTTCGACTTTGGTGACCGAGGTGCCTTCGGGTAGGGGGAACGCCATCGCCTCATACCCTGCCCGCTGCTCCTCGACCGTCGTTGCGTTGCCGATCTCATTCCCGGTTGAGCGAAACTGCTCTAGCACTGCTGCGAACTCTGGGGATGCCATCTCAAGCTCCTCTGCTGTTCGACGAACCGGTCGGTCACCGCAGGCTAGATCATTCCGCGCAACGTGTTGCGCCCCTCCGTGTTAAGTTCAAAATGCACGGGAGACCGCGCGCTCTTGAGGACAATGTATGGATCGTCGGGGCGAAGACGTTCTCTCGCTTGGAGCCGCCTCCGCTCCGAACGACGTTACCGCCCACGCGGTGTCGAACATGCGCTAGCGGTGTGGCCCGACACACCCGCAAAGAAGCCCGGAGCAAACGCCCCGGGCGAGTTCAAATTCCTAGGTTCTCCTGCGCGCTTCCGTTCCCCCCCGAGGAACCTCGCGTCTCATACACACTAGGAAAGCACTTCGATGGAGACCGCGAGCCGCCCCTCCGCGAGAGGCGCCAGTAGCTCGAACGCCGCCTCGGACAGATCGATGTGCGCGGGGCCTAGCAGTCCCGTGTCCTGCACGATCACGTCAATCGACGCGCCCGCCGTCGATACGCGCAGCCGCGTCCCGCAGGGCCAGCGGGTTGAGGCGGCGATCGTCACATCAGTCGGGTCGTAGACGCCGCCGCAGTACATCGGATCCCCGGCCAGTGACGGGTGATAGAAAGTTGCCTCTCCTGCGATCCCGTCTGCGCCGAACGGATCGGCATCGGCCCGCAAGAATTCTGCCGCCGCCCAGCCCGGTCGTCCATTGAAGGTGACCGGCAGCCACTCACGCCCAGCGGCGTCGCTCACGGGCACTCCGGTTGGCACGACCTCCGCTCCGACCGCCATGCAGGTGATCGGCGTGTTGCTGACGGTCGTCGGCTGCAGGCGCAGGTTCAGGCAGCCCGGCCCAAGGACGAACAGCGGTGTGTCTGCCACTGGGAGTGGCTCATCCAGCTCTTGCGAGGCCGGCACCTCGGTAGGGACCGGGTTGGGCGTAACCAACTGCACCCAATGCACCGACTCCGTCACTTCGATCCACACCGTCTGATTCGCACCTAGGCTCCGTAGCGTGTTCAGGGGCTCCGGCACGCCGACGTGGAAGCTCTCATACACCTGCTGGGCGGCGTCCAAAGCATGCAGCGCCACGAACGTATCGCCCAACGATTCGCGGGCGTCGGCCACGGTCGCGCTTGGACCCCACCACGTCACCAAATTGAAGCCGGCCTGCAGGGCGATCGTGGCGGGCACAGGATCCTGGGGGAGATCCCACTCGAACGGTGCATCCCCCGTAGAGAAGATGAGCGTCCCGAAACCGGCCGTGACCTCCGTGAGCGTGTTCAGCTCCGGCGGCACGCCCGCGCTCCAGCGCACGAAGCGCTGCGTTGGCCCGTCGAAGGCGAGCACGGTCTTCACCTCAGCCGGAAACCCCTGATCATCAGGTGAGATCGGTCCACCGGTCGGCCACGACACCATATTCCAGCCAGGGAACACGACTACTGGAGGGACGCTCTCGGCCGCGACCAACGGTTCGATCTCAGGCGTCACCACGTCCGCGGGAAGCTCCAGCCCTGGTGTTGGCAGCACCGTGCCGTTCGTCGACACGAACTCGAGTCCCGCGTGTGCGCCGAACTCTGGTGTCGCTGGGAGCTCTCTTCCCTCAAGGGCATACGGCCCGGTGAAGGGGAGGCTCCGGAGAAGTTGACCGTCTCCGAGGGTTTCATGCACGGCGACGTGGATGTGGGCCAGTCCGTTATTGCCGGAGAAGCCAGGTGGGGCGACCGTGCCCAGAGGGTCGCCCGCCGAGACGATCGTACCGCGTCCTAAACCCGCCGCCGGAAACAGATGACAGAGCAGAATCTCGTTTCCCCGTTCGTCCCCGATCGTCAAGCATTCACTGGAGACGAATCCCAACCGTCCCGTCACAGGCGCATGCACGACCGAGCCCGCCGTTGGCGCGTCAATCCGCACCAGATCAAGGGCGTAGGGGTCATCGCCGACATGCGTCGCGGTGTTGTAGCCCGCCACGATGCGCCAGATGGAGGACGTTTCGCCAAACAACGGCAGGCCGCCAGCCTGTGCGGACAGCCGCTCTCCACCCGCCGCCGCGAGCGATGCGACGACGAGGAGTCCAACGAGCAGCGCTGCGATGAACCGAAGCTGCGACATAGGATGCCTACTCTGGCTGATCTCGACAGACAGATCCAGGCGGGAATACTCCGTGCCCGATGCGAGCGCTCAGTCTTGTTGAGGTGATTGCGCCTGCGCCGCGTCACCACGCCTTCATCTTGACAACTCCCGCCGGACCGTTAGGTTTCCCAGATGGCTCATGTCCCCCGAGACACCGAAGGAGATCCCCGCCCGGTGAGCGGTGCGATCCGCGTGGAACGCCCCGACCGAGGACGCTGCGTTTGCCCCGAATGCGGCTGCGACGCGGACACGGGTCTCGGAATCTGCCCCGCCTGTCGCGAGGGAACGCATCGGCCTTAGCGGAACCCCGCTTACGATCATTCCGAGGCATCCAGCCGCACCCTGATTCAGCATCGCGGCTCAGCTTTCGACGCGCGCCACGGCGAGACCGATGTTATCGAGGCCGCCCGCTTCGTTCGCGGCGTCGATCAAACCTTGAGCCAACACATCGAGATCTGGATGGTCCAGACGCCTCGCGATCGCCTCATCGTCGACGGGGCCGTGCAAACCGTCCGTCGCGAGCAGGACGAGGTCGCCCGCGGAGAGCCGTCGCGTCATGAGGTCGCCCGTCACCTCAGCCTGCGTGCCAATGACCCGGGTAATGACGTTTCGGTAGGGGTGAATCCGCGCTTCTTCGGGCGTCAAACGACCAGCGCGGACGCGCTCTTCGACGTACGAGTGATCCTCGCTCACCTGCTCCAACGCCTCCTCGTGCCGAACATAGGCCCGGCTGTCGCCCACATTCGCGATGGTGACGTGATCTTCCTCAACCCAAGCCAAGACCAAGGTCGTTCCCATTCCGGCACGGCTGGGATTGGTATCGACATCCGCGAGGACCGCGGCGTTGGCCAAAGAGATGGCCTCTTGCAGCAATGCGGCGACCGCCTCGGGATCCAGATCCCCCGTGGCACTCTTCTCGATGAATGTCGCGGAGACCTCCGCGGCGAGATGACTGGCGACGTCCCCGGCTGCAGCGCCCCCCATCCCATCGGCCACCACCAGCAGTACCGCGCTTGCGGCCGACAGCGATCGGGCGGTCACCGTGTCCTGCATCGAATCACGGCGGCGACCGACATCGGAGGCGGAGGCGAAGCGAACGGGCATCGGCACACTCTACACCCCCCTCACCCACGACGCCTCCCCGGGGCGCCTCTGTCGAACGGAGCCGACACTATTGTCGACCATGGCCCGGAGCATCTCCACTCCGTGACTGTGCCTCGGCACACCGCACAACGGTTCGCGACGCCCGTTTCCTCTACGCTGGAGCCGATGGCACCGCCCAGTCGCATGCAACTCGACCCCACGTGCCCCCCCCAAACGACGCTCACGAGATCTCTGTTCTTCGCTAGTGTCGGCTCGCCGCGATCAGCGTTCGCGTCTCCTCAATGAACCGACCGATGATGTCAACGCCGAAAGGGCATCGCCTCGCGCTCACACGCCGGATCGTGCGGCTCTTCACGCCGTATCGAAAACGGGTCGGGGTCTTGGTCCTGCTTGTCGTGGCGTCGTCGGCGCTCGCACTCATCCCACTGCGGCTCCTTGGCACGATGGCGGACAGGGTGCTGGACCACGACCTCGGCGCTCTCGACACGCTCTTTGGCATCTACATCGGCCTAATCCTGGGTGCGTCGCTGATCAGCGTGGCGCAGTCGTACATCAATCAGACCATCGGCCAGGGCGTGATGACTGGGCTGCGGACGCGGCTCCACGACCACCTCCAGTTGCTCCCCGTGAGCTTCTATACCCGCACCCGGACCGGGGAGATCCTCTCCCGTGTCACGACGGACGTGAACGGCATCCAGCGCACCCTGACCGACACCTTCACCGACTTTCTCGGCAATGTCGGCATTCTGCTCGTCGCGTTCGGGCTCATGTTCTCGTTGTCTTGGCAGCTGGCACTTCTCGCCTTAATCGTGGTCCCGTTGTGGTCCTACCCCACCATGCGCGTTGGACTCCTCCAGCGCCGACTGATGCGGGAGTGGCACGTGGAAGCCGCGAACATGTCGGCGCATCTGGAGGAGACGCTTTCCGTCTCCGGCGCCATGCTCGTCAAGAGCTTTGGCCGACAACCGTACGAGGCCGATCGCTTCGGCGAGTCGAACCGTCGGCTTCGCGATCTCTCCATGAAACGAATCATGGCCTCGCGCTGGTTCAACATGGGCTCTGGCCTCTTCGCCACGCTCGTACCCGGCATCGTCTATTGGTGGGGCGGCAGAGCCGTGGTGGACGGCGACATCTCCATAGGCACACTGGTTGCGTTTGCTTTGCTGACGCAACGCGTCTTCGGCCCCTTCGCCAGCATCGCTCGGATCAACGTCACCATGCTCTCGTCCCTCGCGCTCTTCGAGCGCATCTTCGAGTTTCTCGATGAGGACGTGGACATCGAAGAGCGCGCCGACGCTGCCGTCCTCACCGATGTCCGCGGTGAGCTCCAGTTTGACCATGTGACGTTCGGCTACGGCAGTGGTTCTCGCGCCGCCCTGAACGACGTCTCGTTCCGGGCAGCGCCGGGAGAAATGGTCGCACTGGTGGGGCCATCTGGCGCTGGCAAAACGACGATCACGTACCTGCTCCAGCGCTTCCACGACCCTCAGACCGGCGTGGTCCGCCTGGACGGGCATCCCCTGACGGACCTTCGACTCGATGGCGTGAGCGCGTCGGTCGCCGCCGTGATGCAGGACTCCTACCTCTTCCACGACACATTAGCGCAAAACATCCGCTACGGCCGCCTCACCGCCAGCGACGAAGAGGTCGGGAACGCCGCGAAGCTCGCCGGGCTCGGTCCCTTCGTCGCCCAACTCCCAGAGGGGCTGGCGACGGTCGTTGGCGAGCGGGGATATCGGCTGTCCGGTGGTGAGAAGCAACGCGTCGCGATCGCCCGGGCGATGCTGAAGGATGCTCCGGTGCTGATCATGGACGAAGCGACGGCCTCCCTTGACTCAAAACTCGAGCGCGAGATCCGAGAGGCCACGCGACTTTTGGCGCGGGGGCGCACCACCGTCGTGATCGCGCACCGCTTGTCCACCGTCCTGGAGGCCGATCAGATTCTGGTGCTCGATCAAGGCAGCATCGTGGAGCGTGGCCGACACGCCGAACTCCTGGCTCAGGGCGGCCTCTATGCGTCCCTGTACCACGAGCAGTTCAGTGAGCAGTCGACCGATCCGTTCGACGAGAAAACCACAGCTTCCATCGAACCAGCCGCGGGAGGCGGGTAGACTCCATCCGGTCCGGACCCCCAGTACAGTTCTCCTCAAGGACATGATCATGGCTTCTCAATGCGGTTCCGACGCCCTTGTCCGCTGCGAATGGACCGGTTCAAACGACCCCCAGATGCTGGCCTATCACGACGAGCACTGGGGCGTTCCCATCCACGACGATCGACAACTCTTCGAAATGGTGACCCTGGAGGGTGCGCAAGCTGGCCTCTCCTGGGCGACGATTCTCAAACGTCGCGACTCCTACCGTGCGGCGTTCCACGACTACGACATTGAACGCATCGCCCGCTACGGCGACGACGACACGCAACGGCTCCTGGCGGACGCCGGGATCATCCGCAACCGCGCCAAGGTCGCCGCCACCATCAAAAACGCCCAAGCCACGTTGGATCTGCAGAACGAGGGCAGCAGTCTGGACGCCTTCCTCTGGAGTTTCGTCGGTGGCGTCACCAAAGTGAACCGCTTGAAAACGATGGCCAACATCCCCGCTGAGACGGCCGAGTCGCAGGCCATGAGCAAGGCGCTCAAGAAGTGGGGGTTCAGCTTCGTCGGTCCCACCATCTGCTATGCCTTGATGCAATCGGTAGGCCTCGTCAACGATCATACGGTCGACTGCTTCCGCCACGACCAGGTTTGATCCGGTCGAGCCACTCCGATCCAGGCTGGCCGGTCGATCGGGAGTAGCCCAACCGTTGGATTCATCAGTGCGCTAGCATCCCGCCCAGGAAACCACTGGCTACGGGAAAGGCTTCTGGCCGAAGGAAGCAAAGGAGAGACTCATGGGGGATACCGTTCTCTACGAACGCGACGGCCATGTGGCAACGATCACATACAACCGCCCGGAAGCGTTGAATGCCATCAACGCCGACCTGCGCAATGATCTCAACGCCGCCTGGATCCGATTCCGCGATGATGAGGATGCCTGGGTGGGAATCGTCACGGGGGCGGGGCGCGCCTTCAGCGCCGGGGCGGATTTACGAGATCGCCGCCCGCCACAAAGCGGCACATTCTGGGAAATGCCAAGTGCCAACTCCCTCGAAAGCGGACTCGAAATCTGGAAGCCGGTCATCGCGGCCGTCAACGGATATTGCCTGGGGTTCGCGCTGACGCTCGTCGCGGCCTGTGACTTCGTCATCGCCAGTGAGCGCGCGGAGTTCGGATTCCCAGAGGTCCAGATCGGCGTGCCCACCATCCAGGGCGCCGTCCGCATGCCGAAACGCGTCGGCTGGCAGAACGCGATGGAACTCCTGCTCCTCGGTGACCGCGTCAGCGCGGAACGCGCGAAAGAGATGGGTCTGGTCTGGAAGGTCACACCCCATGACGACCTCATGGCCGAGGCGCGCGCCCTCGCCGACCGCCTCTGCAAGCCCGCGCCTTTGGCGATTCGCGCGACCAAGGAAGTTGCACATCGCGGGCAGGAGCTCTCCTTCGTTGAGGCGATCCGCTTCGGCGAAACGATGCGCCGGGTCGCCGGCGCGACCGACGACGCGAAGATGGGACCCGAAGCTTATCGGGAGAAGCGCCCGGCCGACTGGCAAGCGCAGTAGGGGTTCCACCGGCAGCGCTTGGATCAGCGGCTCAGTGGTCTGTCAGGACGACGGGCAATTCAATCGCCGCCACCAGTTCCGCCTGTTCGCGCACCGCGCGAGCGTAGCCGTCCGCATCGATCGTCTCTTTCTCGAGCCGACGAATAAGCGACCTCAGCGCGATGAGTAGCACGACGAGGCGCAACGACTCGCGGGCATGCCAAGCCGTGTCGATGCGCCCGTCTTCGCGCATCGCCTGTAGTTCGTTCGGCATATAGATGCCCGTCTGGTTGAGATAGGCCGAGGTTCCCGTGGCGACGACCGCGCGTGGATCGAGGGATATGCGATGCAGCGACGAATGCTCGATCTCCGCGAATCGTGAAGCCAGGTGCAGGAGCCGCAGTTGCATCTGGCGGAACTCGAATCCGGCGCGTTCGATCATGGCGACTGGATCGGACAGGGTCCCTCGCAGGGCGTCCTGATCAGTGAGGAGCCTCTCGATGGTCGCCAGAAGAACGTCGCTCGGGGTGTCTCGCGCTGCGAGATCACCGAGCTCGGCGAGCGGATCGGTCACGGAATGCTGGAGTCAGACCCGGGCGACGGGTCGGGCTCCTCGCGAGGTTCGTCCGGCTCAGACCGTTTGAAGGTGACCATGAACGAGGGCGACTGTTTGACCCGCTCCATCGCCTCACGCGCCAGAACGGACGTCAGGCCCCCGGGAAGTCGCCGCTTCGGCACGTCGGCGATGTTGCTCACCGTCCAGCCCTGCTCCGCCGCCGCTTCGATGCTGAGGCGCATCGACTCTTCGTCGGGGAATCCCTCTGTGTGCGTGTTTCCCTCAACATGGTCGAACCAGCGTTCCCGCTCGGTAGCTTCCTTACGCCGCTCTTCCCTCTTCTGATCGAGCTTTTCGCGCCCCTTCTCGGTCTGGCGTCTCGCGGCCGCCCCGGCCCGGCGCGCGGCCTCTTCCGTCCGCGCCTGCATCTCGGGCGCTCGCTCCTGCGCCGTTCGCTTCGCCGCCTCTAGTCGATCACGCCAACTCGGCATCACAGCCTCCTAGCATCAGCCCTGGACAGATTGGGGCGCCCCCCGGAGATCGTTGGGACATGGGGCGCGCGTTAGAGCCTGACCAACGTCCGTCCCACGACCTGCGCACCCAGCATCTGCTGGGTAAAGGCAGGCACGCCCTCCAGACCGATGCGATCAGTCACCAAGTCCAGGATATTGTCGAGCTTCAAGTCAGTGGCCAGGCGAGCCCAGATGCGCTCGCGGTATGCCATCTCGCAGGTGACGGAGTCGATTCCGGCCAAGGTCACGCCGCGCAGAATGAAGGGCATCACGGAGGTCTCGATTCCGACGCCGCCGGTGAGCCCCGAGAGCGCCACAACCCCACGCGCCTTCGTCGCCTTGAGGATATTGGTCGTGGTGGATCCGCCCACGGCGTCGATGGCGCCGGCCCAGCGCTCCCGTTCCAACGGGCGCTTGCTCTCGGCCGCCATCTCGTCGCGGGTCAACACCTCTGAAGCGCCCAGGGACTTGAGGAAGTCGTCCTGATCCGTCTTCCCGGTGCTGGCCACGACTTCGAATCCGAGCTTGTGCAGCATCGCGATGCCGGTTGTCCCCACCCCGCCTGTCGCACCGGGAACGATGATCGGGCCGGACTCCGGCGTGACACCGCCGGCCTGAATCGCGTCCACGCTCATCGCCGCAGTGAAGCCCGCAGTGCCAAGCGCCATCGTCTCCTCCGCCGACAGACCCGTGGGAAGCTTTGTCACCCAGGCAGCGGGGAGGCGCGCCAACTGCGCGTAGCCGCCGTCGTGCCCGGTACCGATGTCGTAGCCGATCGCGACCACCTGATCACCGGGGCTGAATCGGGAATCGCTCGACTCGGTCACGCTGCCAGCCAGGTCGATCCCGAGCACACAGGGATACTTCGTGACGACCCGGCCCTTCGGGCTGCTAGCGAGCGCGTCCTTGTAGTTCACGTCCGACCACTCAACTTGGATCGTCACATCACCCTCGGGCAGTTGCGACTCGTCTCGCGTCTCCACGCCGATCGAAAAATCGTCGTCGGACTGGTTCACCACGAGGGCCTGATAGCTCATCACGTACTCCTGCAAGCTCATTGGTCGGGTCGCTTCGCTCACGGGTTCAGCGTCGTATGACGAGACCACGAGCGCCGCTGGAGGGTATCACCAGCAGGCGCTAGCAAAAGCTGCCCGCGAGCGCGCTCAGTCGCTGCGGACGCCCGGTCCGAAGAAGCCCGGGCCACCGTCGGTGTGCTGCTGGGCGGCGGGTGGGACACCAGACAGCACGTGGCGGACAGAGACCCCGGCAGGGGTGAGATCGACGATGGTCGCTCCGCCCGAACGATCAGGCGCGCCCGAGTAGTACGCCGTCGTTCCTTCTGGACCCACCGATTCGTACAGTTCAAGGTGGCCCAGTCCCACGTAGTGCGCCTGGAGCGCCAATAGATCGTGCGGATGGATCTGGTAGGACATCTTGGTCTCGTACTCCGACTTCACGTAGTAGCCGTGCGCGAGGGCGATTCGCCAGAGCGGGCGGTCGCCGTTGTCCTGCCAGGTAGGAGCGTTCTCCACCGGATTAAAGTCGTAGTAGTCGGCGTGGGCCTGCCCCCAGACCTGAAGACCCACCTCCGGAAGCGCGATCAGTTCGCCCTCCTCGTGCTGAATGACGTGCACGTTCTCCGGGAAGTGCTCCGCGAACTTCACGTAGACCGACTCCGCCATGTACGGGTCGTGATTCCCGGGCAGGATCACCACGGGCATGCCCGCCCGTCCCAGCGCCTCGCCCGTCGCCTCCACCAGCGGCTCGCGCACGCGGTTGTTGTCGAAGAAATCTCCGACGATCACCATCGCCGCCGCGCCGTGCTCCCGCCCCAGCTCCGCCATCCGCGCCAAATCCGCGATCGCCCGCTCCGGCCATTCGTCGTCGTGCTCCGTTCGGTGTCCGGTACCGATGTGGACATCCGAGGTGTGAACGATCGTCACGGCCTCCGGATGCGACTCCGGTGCCGGGCGAGGGTCAGGTGTGCTGCTCATCGAATCACCTGGCTCATACATTCTCCCCCAAGAATTTCGACTGGAGCCAGAGCGAGCCTGGCTATGGGAAGCAGGCATTACAGGGCTCCGAAAAAGTTTCTGGACCAGAGAGGAGCGTAGCGGACGCTCAGAGCAGACGCGATCAGGATGCACCGACTCTTCATTCGACCCTCCCCGGCGCCATGCAAACCGCGTCGATGCGATTCGCACTGTCTCGAACAGCACCTAAACTAGATTGCATGACTACCGACGCCGCTCCCGCCCCTAGCGAAACCGAGTTCGAGACGGTCATTGGTCTTGAGGTGCACTGCCAACTGCGCACCAATTCCAAGATGTTTTGCCGTTGCCCAGCGGCCTATCAAAACACCGAGCCCAACACACACGTCTGCCCGGTCTGCCAGGCGCTTCCTGGAACCCTGCCGGTGATCAACCGTCAGGCCGTGGAATGGACGATCAAGACTGGACTCGCGCTCGAGATGACGATCCCGGAGTTGTCGAAGTTCGACCGCAAGAACTACCCCTACCCCGATCTGATGAAGGGGTACCAGATCAGCCAATTCGACATGCCGCTGACAAGCGTGGGGCATCTCGACGTGACCGTCGACGGAGTCACCTCCCGGATCGGGATCGAGCGCGTCCACTTGGAAGAGGACACGGCGCGCTTGCTCCATCGCAAAAACGAAGCGGGAGAGTCGTACTCCCTCATCGACATGAACCGCGCTGGGGTCCCCCTGATGGAGATCGTGTCCGATCCGGACATGCGCAGTCCCGAGCAGGCACGCGAGTATCTCGTCAACCTGCGCCGGATCCTCCGCTATCTCGGCGTCAGCACGGCGGACATGGAGAAGGGCTCGTTCCGCTGCGACGCAAATGTCTCCCTGAGGCCCGTCGGTAGCGCGGAGCTGGGGTCCAAAGTCGAAGTCAAAAACATGAACTCCTTCCGTGCCATCTTCAAGGCATTGGAGTTTGAGGTGGTGCGCCAAGCGGAGCGGCTGCGGCGGGGTGATCGGATCGTGCAGGAGACGCGCGGCTGGATCGACGGCGAGGAGGTCACGGTCTCGCAGCGCACGAAAGAATACGCCGCCGACTATCGCTACTTCCCGGAGCCGGACCTGCCGCCGCTTCGCATCGGCCGCGAGTTGGTTTCGGAGATCGAGAGCACCCTTCCGGAACTACCGAAAGCGCGGTTCGCTCGATTCAAGACGGACTATGCGCTGGGCGACTTCGAAGCCGGTCTGCTGACGGAGGATCAGAGCCGCGCAGACTTCTACGAGTCCGCGGTCCGGACGCTCGCCGATCCGGCTCCAGACGACGCGACACACAAGGTCGCGAACTGGATGACGGGAGAGCTCGCACGGATCCAGCACGAGCGCAACGAATCCCTCGCCGATCTGAAGATCAAGCCGGAGCACTTCGGTCAGCTCGTCGCTCTCATTGATGCGGGGACGATCAGCAGCAAGTTGGCGAAGACTGTGTTCGAAACGATGTATGAGAGCGGCCAAGATCCCGAGTCGATCGTCAAGGAATCCGGTCAAACGCAGATCAGCGATGAGTCCGAACTGCGCGCCGTCATCGACCAGGTGATCGCCGGACAGCCGACGGCCGTGCAGGACTACCGCGATGGCAAGGACACCGCCATCAAGTTCCTTGTTGGTCAGGTCATGAGAGCCACGCGCGGGCGGGCAAATCCGACGAGCGCGAACGCTCTCCTGCAGGCCGCTCTCGACGCGCTTGGTTAGACGCTCCGATTCGCGATCATCGTCTCTGAGCTGTCCTCATCAGGCGCTCAGCAGTCCTTCAAGACGGAACATTGGTGGCTTGGCCAACGTTATGAGAAGGTGAACGCCCAGACGGATTCGCCACACGCCGTGGAGCGAACCCTCGCCCGCGACGTATAGTGCGAGCAAGCGTCGTCTGTTGGGAGTCTCTATGAAGGCCGGACCGCAGCGCTTGCGCTCATGGCTCCGTGACCCTGATACCCGCAAGTGGTTGGTCCCCGGCATGGGGGTCAAACGCTGGTTCGTCCTTCTCTTCCTCGGCATGGCCTCCTTAGGGCTCGGCGTCTCGTTCCTCGCACGCGAGGCCTATCTCAACACCACGCTGCCGGGGGAGTTCTACTACCTCACGCTGCAGTTCATGCCCCAGGTGCTGCGTGGCATCCTCTTCATCAGCGTCGCCATGCTGTTCGTGGTCGTCGGGGTCTGGAAGTTCAATCACGCCCTGCTCAGTGCCGTGCGCGGACAGCCCGCCCGCCACGGACGGCCTCAGGAGAGCTTGGTCAACTTGCTCTACCGGCAACGCATCCGTGGCAGCGGACCTCGCGTCGTGACGATCGGCGGCGGCACCGGCATGTCCGTCCTACTCCGCGGCCTCAAGGAATACTCAGAGAATCTCACTGCGATCGTGACGGTCGCCGACGACGGGGGCTCTTCCGGCCGCCTGCGCGAGGACCTGGGCGTCCTGCCTCCGGGCGACGTGCGGAACTGTATTGCCGCGCTCGCGGACGCCGAACCACTGATGACGAACCTCTTCCAGTACCGCTTCCCGGAGGGAGCCGGCGAAGGGTTGGAAGGCCACTCGTTCGGTAACCTCTTCATCGTCGCGATGTCGGCGGTGACTGGAAACATGGAATCGGCGATCCGCGAAACCAGTCGCGTGCTCGCGGTGAGGGGGCAGATTCTGCCCTCCACTTTGGAAGATGTGCACTTGGCGGGGCTGACGAAGGACGGGCGCACCATCCGCGGGGAATCCGCGATTACGGCGGCCGCGACTGAGATCAAGCATGTCAGCCTGGAGCCGTCACACCCACCGGCCTATCCGGACGCCGTCAACGCTGTCCGCAACGCGGACCTGATCGTCGTTGGACCTGGGAGCCTCTTCACCAGCGTCCTCCCCAACCTCTTGGTTCCCGACCTGCGCATCGCCTTCCAAGAGTCCACCGCGATGAAGATCTATGTCTCCAACGTCGCGACCCAGCATGGCGAGACGGATCACTTCAGCGTCCAAGATCACCTCGTGGCAATCGAAGACCACGTGGGCGGATCACCGTTCCAGTTCGTTGTCGCCAACGACAACGTCGTCGAGCATCTCCCGGAACGGTGGCATTCGGATGTGGTCCGTGTGACCCCGGCCGCGGCTATGCCCGGCGGTTGCCGTCTCATTACGGCGGATGTCGTGGATATCGCCAACCGTTACCGGCATGACCCAGGCAAGTTAGCCGATGTGCTGCTCACCCTTTACCATGAGAAAGGTGAAGCCGCGCCACGCCGCGAAGAACCGATGCGGCTCTTCGCTGGCGGCTAGGCAACTTCCTCCGCCACGACTCCTACTGGTCGGCCGCCGAAAGGGCACCATGGACGCCTCTGACATTCTCAACGTCTTTCAAGTGATCATGGCACTCGCCATCATTGGCATCGTGCTCCTTCAGGCCAAAGGGCAAGGGTTGGGCAACATCTTCGGCGGCGGCGGCGAGACATACCGGACGCGGCGGGGCGTGGAGCGCGTGCTGTTTCGGGGCACCATCGTCCTGATGGCGGGGTTCGTGGGGCTCTCAATTGTGGCGGTCCGCGTCTAGATCGCCCGCTCGTGACCTCCTCCGGAATCATCACGCTCACGACCGACTTCGGCCAAGCGGATAGCTATGTCGCAGAACTTCACGGCGTCATTCTGACCGCCTTCCCCGGCGCCCAGATCGTGGACATCAGCCACGACGTGCCGGCCGGTCGCATCGAAACCGCGCTCTTTCTGACGGAGTCCGCCTGGCCGCACTTCCCTCGGCAAACGGTTCACTTGGTCGTTGTCGATCCTGGCGTGGGCACTGATCGAAGCATGGTGGCGCTTCGTGGACCGCAGGCGTCATACGTAGGTCCGGACAACGGCGTCCTCAGCAGCGCGTTCCCAGCTCCGCTCCGCTCCGCGCCCGAGACTGCGCCGATCCATATGCCCGACGACTACAACGCGATCGAAATCACGGAGACTCCCGTGCGAGCCACTCCACCCTCACGTACCTTCCAGGGACGCGACATCATGGCCCCCGTCGCGGCGCAGATCGCGCTGGGTACTCCCTTGGAGTCGCTCGGCGAGCCACTGCACGAGATGCTCGTTGCCTCCGGTCTCGCCGCCTCTGGGGACGCCGGCCTAATCATTCACATCGATCACTTTGGTAACGCCATCACGAATTTTCGAGCCAGCATTGCCACGCCAGACATCCGATTCGTCGCCACCACAGGGTGGCGCGATGAGGTCATCATCGCCGCGCCGACTGTGACCTATGCGGCATCGCCTCCCGATCAGCCAGCGATGATTGCGGGCAGCAGCGGCTATCTGGAGATCGCCTGGCCCAACGGCGACGCGGCGGAACGCTTGGGACTCCGTCTGGGAGATTCCGTCCGCCTGCTACGCACGTAACCAAACCGGCCCGAACAACGGCCTATCCTGAACTGAATGAACTCGCTCCGCGTCGCCTTCTTCGGATCCCCAGACTTTGCCATTCCCACGCTGAGGGCGCTGATCGACAGTCCGTACAGGCCTATCGTCGTCATCACCCAGCCCGATCGGCCCTCTGGGCGCGGACGCGTGCTGCAACCGCCTCCCGTGAAGGAGGCGGCAGTGGCCGCAGGAATTCCAGTGCTCCAACCCGAGAAGCTCCGAGACGCTGACGCGATTGACGCCCTCGCGGCCTACAAGCCAGACCTGCAGATCGTGGTGGCCTACGGGCAAATCTTACCCAGCGCAGTACTCGACCTTCCGGCGCACGGGACCCTCAACGTCCACGCCTCCTTGTTGCCCCGCTGGCGCGGAGCTGCCCCAGTGCAGGGAGCCATCCTCGCGGGCGACGAGGGGACCGGCGTTACGATCATGCGCGTTGACGAGGGCGAGGACACCGGCGACATTCTCGCGACTCAGGTCGAGTCCATCTTCTCAGATGATGACGCTGGCTCGCTCAGCGATCGTCTCCAAGACATCGGCGCCAGCCTCTTGCTGAAGACGATCCCGGCCTGGCTCGCAGGCAGAATCACGCCAATCCCGCAAGACCAAAGACTGGTGACCCGGGCTCGACGAATCAAGAAGCAGCAGGGGCGCGTCGACTGGACGGAACCCGCCACGTCTATTGCACGGCGAGTCCGTGCGTTCTCGCCCTGGCCCGGCGCCTTCAGCACGCTCGACGGGCACGCCATCCGTATCTGGCAAGCGACCGCCACGGACGCCTCATCCGACCAGGAGCCTGGGACTGTCGTTGGTGATGGCGAGACAATTGACGTCTCGACGGGCGCTGGCTTCTTGCAGGTCGCGCGGCTGCAGCGCGCCGGAAAGCGAGCGACGTCAGCCGCCGAGTTCACGCGCGGTGCCGCCAACCTCATCGGCCTGCAATTCGAAGTGGGGAAGGCGACCGATGCCTGAATCGACAGCCAGCACTCCCAGATCCCTCCCTTCCTTTCTCGACATGGACCGGCCCGCTGTGGACGCGCTCATTCGGGAGCTCGATCAGCCCGGCTACCGGGCGAAGCAAATCTGGCGCAACGTCTACCGCCGCGCTGCCATCGACTTCGAGACGATGACCGATCTGCCCCAAGGACTGCGGACGGCACTCGCGGACCAGGTTCGCCTCTGCCCCGCCGACCTTATCCAGCAGCAGACGAGCACTGACGGCTCCACGACGAAGACTCTCCTCCGCCTTGACGATGGCGAACTCGTTGAGACTGTCCTCATGCGCTACGACCCGCTTGGCGAGCGCCGCGCTCGCAAGACGGTGTGTGTCTCCACGCAAGCCGGGTGCGCGATGGGCTGCGTCTTCTGCGCCACAGGCGCGCAAGGCTTCCGTCGCCAACTCAGCGTCAACGAGATCCTGCTTCAGGTCTTGGTCCAGGCGTCGATCACCCGTGCCGATGAGGTCGCCACGCCGGAGACCTTCCCATTGACCAACGTCGTCTTCATGGGCATGGGCGAACCGCTTGCGAACTATGAGGCCACGCACGAGGCGCTCAGTCGCCTGACCGATGCGGACGGGTTCGGGCTCTCGCCGCGTCGTATCACCGTTTCCACCGTGGGACTCCTTCCGGGCATTACCCGTCTGGCCGAGGATCACCCGCAGGTCAATCTCGCGATCAGCCTCCACGCTCCCAATGACGGGCTCCGGGCTGAGCTGGTCCCCGTGCGAGGCGCGAGCGTGTACGAGATCGTGGCGGCGGCGCGGCAACACGTGATCAAGACGGGTCGCCGCATCAGCTTTGAGTACGTGCTGCTCGCTGGACTGAATGACTCGACCGCCCTCGCCTCAGACCTCGCGCGGCTCCTGCGCGGCATCAACTGCCACGTGAACCTGATCCCGACCAACCCATCGCCAGGGGTGGTGGGCGAGCGGCCCTCTCCCGCTGCCACGGAGCGATTCGCCAAGGTCCTCACCGATGCCGGCATTCAGGCAACCGTGCGCGTTGAGAAGGGCCACGACATACTGGCCGCATGCGGGCAGCTTCGCGGGGATCGCGCGCAGCGGGAGGCGTCCGATCTCAGCATGCCGAGCGGGTAAGCACCCGCTAGTCGGAACTCCCTTCGCCGCCGGCAGCCTCTTCGCCTTCGGCGACTTCGCCTTCCACCTCTTCGCCCTCGACCCCTTCCAGTCCTTCTTCCACCACCACCTCTTCGACCTCTTCCAGCCGTGGAGCCACAACGCTGACGATCTGCGCCGAAGCATCCAGGAGGGCTCGCACGTTCACTGGCAACTCAATATCACCAACGTGGACGACATCACCGAAATTGACGAGTGAGCCGATGCTCACTTCGATCTCGGCTGGCATGTCGAGAGGCAGCGCCTCTAAGCCCACGGTGTCGAGTGCCTGCACGAGGGTGCCACCGTTGTGCACCGCCTCGGACGCTCCCACGATCACCACCAGCGCCTGCGATTGAATGACGCGCGTCAGATCGACTTGGTACAGCTCCACATGACGGACCTCTCCCGTGAGCGGGTTCCGATCCACTTTGCGCAAGACCACAGGACGAGTCGCCGACTCCCCTTCAATCTGGACGTTCACCACGGAGTTGCGGGGCACCGAGCGGAACACCTGGCGGACCTCGGTCAACGGCGCCTGCACGGAGATGGACTCCAACCCGCGTCCGTAGACGTTGCCCGGCACCAGCCCTTCCCGGCGGATCTGCTTCACCTTCTTGCCAATCACCGTCCGCGGTTGGAGCGTGAGTTGTGCGTCGGCCATGGCCTGCCTCTTCCCTAAGTTCCGCAGGAAGACATGAGAGGTGTCCACCGCGCGGCTGAGATCGTGGAAATGCTGTTCACGCCGTAGCGTGGGGTCACTCCAGTATGAAGGAGACCGGACCTCAGGCGCGAGGTCCCGCACGACGCCGAGCACACGATCTGTAGACGGGGCATCAGGCTACAGAGAGGGATCAGGCCAGCGCCCGACCACGCTGAACCCCAACCTGTCGTAGCCTGATGGAGCCGGGCCCCGCTCATGCAGGGAGGCAGACATCGTCCGACTAAGGCCAACCGACTGTGGCCAACCGACTGTGGCCAACCGACCAAGGCGCGTTGACGAAACTCGAGAGCAGGGACTGCCATGTTGCTGGATCGATTCCGCCTGGACGAGAAGGTGGCGCTGGTCACGGGGGCCGGTCGAGGCGTGGGGCGCGCCATCGCGGAGGGACTCGCTGAAGTGGGCGCGGAGACGATCCTCGTCTCTCGGACCGAGGAGGAGTTGGAAGCGACGGCCAAGGCCGCGGGCCGCTTCGGTCGACGAGCGATGCCAATCGTGGCGGACATTTCCGACCCTGAGGAGCGAGTCAGCTTGGTCCGTTCGGCGCTCGATCGCTTCAACCAAATCGACATCCTGGTCAACGCCGCCGCGCTCGGTTGGCCCGGGAACGGTGCATCCGCGACCAACAGCAACCCGGCCACCGCCGCTCGGGAGTTCTTGGAGACCCCGCCCGAGGAGTGGTCTCAGATCACGTCCCTCAACCTGGATGCCACCGCCGCGCTCATTCAGCTCGTCGCTGCCCAGATGATCCATCTGGGTGGAGGCAAGATCATCAATCTCACGACGGCCGGCGGCCATCACGCCACAGATGGATTCTCCGCCTACGGCGCGAGCAAGGCGGCGATCGAGCAGCTCACCCAGACCCTCGCACATGAACTGGGACACCACGGCGTCCACATCAACTGCATCGCGCTCGGTCGCGTCGTCACGCAGGCTGATGACGCGGGCGGCTTTTGGACTCCGGAACGGCGTGTGGAGGTCGGCAAGCAAGTGGCAATCGGCCGCATCGGCGACGAGTTCGATGTCGCGCCGCTCGCCGTCTACCTCGCCAGCGACGCCTCCGATTATGTCACGGGGAGCACGATCGCACTGGATGGGGGCGGCTATCTCCACCCTGTGCTGGAGAACGCACCCTAACGATGGCCAAGCCAGGCGCGACTCGCCGATCCCGCACGCGACGACTGCTCGGCGTGGACGTGGGCGGTACCTTCACCGACTTCCTCTATTGGGACGGCACGACCCTCCAAGTCGCCAAGCGCCCATCCACCCCAGACGACCCGTCGCGCGCCATCCTGGAGGGCATTGCCGCCGAGGAATGGTCGCCACAGGAGGTCGTGCACGGATCGACGGTCGCCACGAACACCTTGCTCACCCGCACCGGCGCGCGGATCGCCCTGATCACGACGAAGGGGTTCGCCGACACGCTCGCCATCGGCCGACAGGCACGACCCCACCTCTACGCGCTACACCCAATCCGCAACGAACCGCTCGTGCCCGAGGAACTCTGTTTCGAAGTCGACGAACGCATCGCCGCGGATGGATCGGTCGTCACTCCGCTCGCGGATGCAGACGTCGATGCCGTTCTCGATCGAATCGCCCTTCTGAAAGTCGATACCGTCGCGATCTGCCTGCTCTTCTCCTTCGTCAATGCCGAACACGAGAAACGCATCGCCGAACGCGCCGTTCAACGCGGGATGTTGGTCTCCGTCTCTCACGAAATCCTGCCGGAGCATCGCGAGTTCGAGCGGATGAGCACGACGGTCGCCAACGCCTACGTCGCTCCTGCGATGGCACGCTATCTCAATGCCCTGGAGCGCGGTCTCCGCACAGACGCAGACGAGAGCGCGCCGGGCCGCGTCCGGATCATGCAGTCCAACGGTGGCAGTATCAGCGCCGCCGACGCCGGGCGTGAGGCCGTCCGTACCGTGCTTTCGGGTCCAGCAGGCGGCGTTGTCGGTGCCTTTGCCGCCGGCCAAGCGTCTGGATTCGACGACGTCATCACCTTCGACATGGGTGGCACCAGCGCCGATGTCAGTCTCTGTCCGGGTCGGATCCTCGAGCGCACCGATCTCAATATCGACGGGATACCAATCAAGACGCCAGCCGTGGCGGTGCACACTGTGGGCGCCGGGGGCGGGTCGATTACCTGGATCGACTCCGGCGGCGCCTTGCGGGTTGGTCCACACAGTGCCGGCGCGGATCCGGGCCCAGCCGCCTACGGTCGTGGCGAACTCCCGACCGTGACGGACGCTCACGCGGTTCTGGGTAGGCTCCGTCCCGATCAATTCCTCGGCGGCGCCATGCGGCTCCACCCCGACCGTGCCGAGCGTGCGATCTCGACAGTGGCGGCCGCCTTCGGCGACGACCTCGCCCGTGCCGCCCGGGCAACCATTGCGGTCGTCAACGCCAACATGGTGCGAGCGCTGCGCGTGATCTCCGTGGAACAAGGCTACGACCCGGCGGCATTCACGTTGGTCGCGTTCGGGGGCGCGGGCCCCTTGCATGCCTGTGATCTTGCTGATGAGCTCAGCATCCCTACGGTGCTGATTCCGGCGGCGCCCGGCGTGCTCTCTGCCTCAGGCATGTTGCACGCCGATGTCACCAAGGACGAGGAACAAGGCCTGATCCTTCAGCTCCACGCGGACGCCACCGGATCCGTCGACGCGTTGGATGCGATCTTCATCCAGCTCGAAGAGCGCGCGCGATCGGCCCTCGCCGCCGATGGCTATGAGCGGGGCATACGGTTAGCGCGCAGCGCGGACCTGCGCTATGCCGGTCAGTCGCATGAGCTGTCCGTGCCGCTACGAAAGGGCGCCACCGCGACCGCGATCCGCAAGGCTTTAGCGAGGGCGCACGTGGAACGCTTCGGCCACGCTGATCCGTCCCGCGCCGTCGAGGTCGTCGTCGTGCGCGTCAAAGCACGCGCAGCGGGCTTCCGCGCCCGAAGGGTATCTCCGAAACCGCTCGCGCCGTCCGACCCCGTAACGGCGACCGTCCACTGGGATCGCCCCCGTCGCACGACTATTCAGGACCGTGCCAGCGTCCCGCGTCGAGGCGTTGTTGGCCCGGCCATCCTCACCCAACTCGATACAACCACCTTGATCCCTCCGGGCTGGGAGGCGAAACCGGACACGGCGCACAACCTTGTGCTTCGGCGAACGTCCCGACGCAGGAAGAAGCGCGCATGACGACTGTCATCGATCCCGCCCGCCTCGCCATCTTTGACTCCCTCGTCGGTTCCATCGCCGAGGAGATGGGCGCGACGCTGCGCCACACCGCGCTCTCTCCCAACATCAAGGAGCGCCAGGACTATTCGTGCGCGGTCTTCGATGTCGATGGCCAACTCCTTGCCCAAGCCGCGCATATCCCCGTCCATCTCGGAGCGATGCCCGAGTCGGTCGGGGCGGTGGAACGCCTCGCCCCCTGGGCGCCGGGCGACATCGCGATTCTCAACGACCCCTATCTTGGCGGCACCCACCTGCCTGACGTGACGATGGTCTCTCCAGTCTTCGAGGAATCCAAGGGCAAACCGAGCCGGAAGTCCCCGCGTGCCGGCAAGCCTCGGCTCTTGGGCTTCGTCGCCAGCCGCGCGCATCAGGCCGACATCGGCGGCATGGCCCCCGGATCGATCCCAGTCGCCACCGAGTTGATCCAAGAGGGCTTAATCATTCCGCCGGTGCGGCTCTATCGAGGCGGAGCGCTGGTTTGGGAAACACTCGAACTCATCCTGCGCAACGTCCGCACGCCCGATGAACGGCGCGGCGATCTTGATGCGCAGGTCGCGGCTCAGCGTGTCGGCGCGCGGCGGATGCAGGCGCTCGCCGCACGGCTGGGGCGGCGCGCGTTCGACCAGACCGCGGCAGCCTTACTCAATTACGGCGAACGGATCGCCCGCGCCGCGATCGCGGATCTCCCAGACGGCACGTATCACTTTGAAGACGCCCTCGACGACGATGGGCACACCACCGAACCGGTGCCGATTGTCGCGGCGCTCACCATCGCGGGCCAGGGTATGCATCTGGACTTCACGGGTTCAGCAGCCCAGCGGGCAGCCTCGATCAACGCCGTCGCTGCCGTCACCCGCTCGGCCTGCTACTACGTCCTGCGCTGCCTCTTACCTCCAGAAGCGCCAACGAACAGCGGGCTGTTCCGCCCCATCTCCTTCCTCTTGCCCGAGGGTTCTGTCGTCAACGCCCATCCCCCGGCGGCTGTCGCGGCTGGCAACGTCGAAACGAGTCAGCGCATCGTAGACGTGGTCTGGGGCGCGATGGCGCTCGCGCTTCCGGATCGGATGCCGGCAGCTTCCAGCGGCACGATGAACAACCTCACCGCCGGGGGCATCGACCCGCGAAACGGCCAGCCATGGGCTTACTACGAGACGAGCGGTGGCGGTCTAGGCGGCGGGCCGGAAGCTCCCGGTCTCTCCGCCGCGCACAGCCACATGACGAACACCCTGAACACCCCGGCCGAAGCACTGGAGTTGGCCTATCCGATGCGTGTGCTCGAGAACAGTATCCGTCGGGGCAGTGGCGGCCGAGGTCAGCAGCCGGGAGGCAATGGCCTGATCCGGCGCACACAGTTTCTCGGACCAGCCACGGTCACGATCATCAGTGAACGACGGATCCGCGCTCCTTGGGGTCTGCATGGCGGTGGTGATGGCCAGCCGGGTCGGAACACCCTGGAGCGCGCGCAGCCGGATGGTTCCGTCAAAGAAGACCGTTTGCCCGGAAAGATCGTATTCCCGGTGGAGGCCGGCGATGTCGTCCGTCTGGAGACGCCGGGAGGTGGGGGGATGGGTGTCGGATAGGGGTCGTCGGCCTCCCAAGTCCGCACCAGAATTCGTCGGCGAGAAGCGCTAGACTATGCAGTGGAGGCCGCGCATGCCGGATCGATTGGAACGCGACGTTGAAGACGTTCTCGACAAGATCGAGGACTTCGAATGGCACCGTGCCAATCGCCGTCGGCCGAGCAAAGCGCGTCAGGTCTGGAACGGCTGGACACAGTCCGCTTCAGACGCCATTGGACGGCGGCTGGTCCGCTTTACGGCTGGCCACCTGATGCTTGTGGGCTTCCTGATTCTCTTGGCCGGCATGGTCTTCCGGTTCCGAGGGATTGGCACTTGGTTCGTACTGGTCGGGGTGATCTTCTTCCTCCTTGGATTGTTCCTCAACATGCGGGGCAGTCCCAAGCCCACCGGCCAAGGCCCGCCCGCCCGCGGCGGGTACTGGCGCGATCGGTACATCACCTACGATGATCGACCGCCCCGCCTGCGCCGCTGGTTCCGCCGCGACCGCGGCGGCTGATTGCCTCGTTGTTCACTTCGTCCGGACGACTCTGCGATCTCCCGCGACGCACGGTATCGCTGATGGTATTGGCGCTCGCTTCCGCGTTGCTTGTCGCAGCGTGCACCACGTCAAACTCGAACAACCCACAATCAGAGCGAAGTCCGGAACCACCCAGCGCTGACGCACCCGTGGAGTTCGAAGACGAGACGGAATCTGGTGCGCAGCCAGGAGATCCCGTCGGCACTGATCCGGTGGCTGAGGATGTCGTGCCCGTGACCGAAGCCGAGCCACCGGTCGACACCAAAGACGAAGCAGAGCCTCGTCAAGAACCGGACGTGATCGAAGCGGACAAGCCGAACGCCGAGAATCTGGATCCCACGCCTGCGCTCACACCCCGACCCTTTGATCTGGAGTTCGCGCTGGAGGTACTGCGTGGGCTCACCGTCGACATCGGGCCTCGGGCACGAGGCACGGACGGGGAAGCTGCCGCTGCCACTTTCTTGGCGGACACGTTTTCCCGCCTCGGCTACCACGTGGAGCGCCAAGCCTTCACGCTTCCGCTCCAAGGGGTTACCGCACTTCGCCTGCTCATTGACGACGTACGATTCGAAGCAGGCGCCTTCACGGGTACGGCGGGCGGTGACGTCCGCGCCGCCATCGTTTCCGTCCCCGGTCTCGGCACGGTCAGCGACTTCGAAGCGGTGGATGTCCAAGGCGCCTTCGCGCTCGTCCAGCGTGGAATCCTGTTCTTCCAAGACAAAGTTGACAACGCCGCCGCCGCGGGGGCGGCCGGCATCCTGATCTACAACAATGAGCCAGGCTTCTTCAGCGGCGGACTGGGCGACGGATCAACGATTCCAGCCCTCAGAATCAGCCGGGAAGATGGACTCGTCATCCGGGCGCTGAGCGAGGAATCGACCATCGTCGCCGATGTCCAGATCGAAGGCGGGCGCCTGCTGCACACTTCAGAGAACATCATCGCGACGAGCGGCGATGGCGCTTGTCGGATCTACGTCGGCGGGCACTACGACACCGTGGAGGATGTCGATGGCGCCAACGACAACGGCAGCGGCACGGCGTTGGTGGTCGCTCTCGCGCAAGCATTCATTGGCGTGCAGGACGCGGACCTTATCTGTTTCGTCGGCTTCGCCGCTGAGGAAGCGGTCGGAGGCATCGGCGGCATCGCTGGGAGTCGTGTCCTTGTTGACGAGCTCATCGCTGAAGACCGCGTCGACGAAGTCTTCGCCATGATCAACCTCGATGTCGCGGCGGCGGGAACGCCGCAGATCGTCATCGTGGGTGATCCCCGGTTCGCAAGCACCATGCTCGCGATGGCCCACGCGCTGGAGCTAGAGGCGCGGCGAGGCAGCCTTGGCGCAAACACCGGCTCCGACCATCTCAGCTTTCAGACCGTGGGGATCCCGATTATCTTTCCCACCATTTTCGGTGCGGCGATTCACGAGCCGAGCGACAACTTCGATAACGTTGAGCCAGCCATCGTGGAAGCCGTGGGACGCCTCGCGCACGTCACACTGCAATGCTTGATCATCGGTGTGGGGGGCCGCCTTCCCGCGCCGGCAGGCTGCGACATATCGGCAAACCCGTGAGGCACGGCAACGCGTTCAGTAGACTGCAATCAGGAGATCATCGCGTGCGATCCAGGTTCTTCGGCCTCAGCATCCTCCTGACGTCCCTTGCGGTGGCCGCCTGTAGCGGCGGCGACTCGTCCACGGTGCCCTCACCGGAAGACGTCCTCGCGCCTACGCCCGAAACGATCCCGATGGAACCCCTCCCCGACGTCCTACCCGAAGCCGTGATCTTGCGCGGCGAGGGAGTGGAGGTGCAAGAAGAAGCGCGCGACGAGATCATCTACCTCGTCCAACCGGGGGACTCGCTCGCCGCCATCGCACTCACCTTCGGGATCGACTCCACGGAACTGCAGCGGATCAACGGCATCGTCGATCCCAGCGTCCTCCGCGCTGGAGATGAACTGCGGGTGCCGGTCGTCGATGGCGGTCGTATCCGCGCGACCCTTGATGACGAAGGCCCGGAGGAAGAAGTTGGGCCGCCACCTGGTGAGGTCTACACCATTCAGTCGGGCGACAGTCTTTCCGCAATCGGGGTCCGATTCGGCATCTCCTACCTCGATATCCAATCCTACAACCGCCTCTCCGACTTCGAAGCGGGCAACCTCAGTGTGGGCGCCACCATCATCATTCCGCCCCCACCGGAAGAGGTCGAAGAAGAAGAAGGTCCGACGGAACCGCCAGGCTAGGCGTGCCACGGATCAAGTTGCCTCACGCGCTGCGTTTGCGGACCCCACCCATGGCGGCCCAGAATTGTCTGGATATAGCCCCTGTGATAGCCTCCGCCGCGGCCTTCCACCAAGAAGTGGGAGCCATCCTTTTTGTCGGTAGTCGGCGCCGAATCTTGCCAAGGTCTGTCCTGGACAGGCGGCGCGGGACGCCAGGAGCGGGAGCGCGATGGCTGCGAAGAGACCGAAGGCGCAACCCGCCGCCAAGAGCGAGCCGGCCGCCGCACCCCCGTCGCAAGCCGCCTACCTAGCCGAACTCAAACGGCGCAAGTCCGAGGGAATCCGCAGCGACGACGACCCCGCCGTCCAGCGCCAACATGAGCGCGGCAAACTCACCGCCCGTGAGCGGCTGGACATTCTGTTCGACAAGGGATCATTCGTCGAACTTGATGCACTCGTCACGCACCGCACCACGGGCTTCGGTCTTGAGAACAACAAGCCTCCCGGTGACTCAGTCGTCACGGGCTATGGCACGGTAGAAGGCCGGGTCGTCTTCGCCTACTCCCAGGATTTCACGGTCTTCGGCGGCACCGTCTCAGACGCGGCCGCCGAAAAGATCGTCAAGGTGCAGGATCTCTCGCTCAAGGTCGGTGCTCCCATCATCGCCATGAACGACAGCGGCGGCGCCCGAATCCAAGCGGGTATCACCGGACTCAAGGGCTACGGAGACATCTTCTTACGCAACGTCTTGGCCTCCGGTGTCGTGCCTCAGATCGCCGTCAGCGCCGGCCCCACCGCCGGGGGCGCCGTCTACTCCCCGGCGATCATGGACTTCACGTACATGGTGGAGGGCGTAGGTCAAATGGCGATCACCGGGCCTGACATCGTCAAATCGGTGACCGGTGAAGAGATTACGATGGAGGAGCTGGGTGGGGCGCAGACCCACGCGACGAAGAGCGGGGTCGCCCATTTCGCCGTCAAGGGGGGCGAACAGACACTGAATGAAGTCCGTTCGCTACTCTCCTTCCTCCCTTCGAACAACATGGAGGATCCGCCCTTCCTCGACACCGGCGACGATCCCGACCGCCGATGCGAAGAGCTCAGCACGGTCGTGCCGGCCGACGGCATGCGGCCCTACGATGTCCGCGAAGTGATCCGGCACGTCGTGGACAATGGCGACTTCCTGGAGATTCACGCCCTGTTCGCCAAAAATATCGTCGTGGGACTCGCCCGTATGGGTGGGCGGGTCGTGGGCCTCGTGGGGAACAACCCAGAGACGATGGCCGGCTCGCTGGACATCGACGCCTCGCGCAAGGCCGCGCGCTTCGTCCGCTTCTGCGATTGCTTCAACATCCCATTGGTGACCCTCGTCGATGTAACGGGGTATCTGCCCGGGACACAACAGGAGTACGGCGGCATTATCACGCATGGAGCCAAGCTCCTCTACGCCTACGCCGAAGCGACCGTGCCAAAGGTCGTCGTGATCCTGCGCAAGGCACACGGCGGCGCGTACGTGGCGATGAGCAGCAAGAGCCTGCGAGCAGACGTCAATCTGGCCTGGCCCGGCGCGGAGATCGCCGTCATGGGTTCGGGCGGCGCGGTGGACTTGATCCATCGACGCGCCATCGCCGCCGCCGATGATCCTGAGGCTGAACGTCAGCGGCTGCTTCAGGAGTACGAGAACGAGTTCTACAATCCCTATCAGGCAGCCTCCATGGGCTTTATCGATGATGTCATCGATCCCGCCGATACCCGGCGCCTCCTGATCCGCGCTCTCGACATGCTCCAAGACAAGGCCGATATCACGCCGCCGAAGAAGCATGGGAACATCCCGCTTTAGCGACGAGTCGGATGGTGCGGTCCTGCGCGATCCGCCAAGCAGCACCAGGCATTTGGATGCCGCTTGATAGCATGACGCCGCGGCGACGCATAGCCTAAAATTGCTGAATTCCCCTGGTTTTAATGGCTCGTCGCCACCTGTGCCGTGCCAGGATCTCGCGACATCGCCAGCTCCGAAGGAAGAAAAAACATGACCAGGTTCGAAGCCGACTACACCGACCGAGTTGCAATCGCGTACGCCAAGAACGCAGCGGGAATTGAAGTCGCCCGCAAGCGCCTGGGTCGACCGCTGACACTGATTGAGAAGATCCTCTTCGGTCACATGGCCGATCCCGAGAACCAAGGCCTCGATCGCGGCGAGGACTACGCCGCCTTGCAGCCTGACCGGGTGGCACTTCAAGACGCCACAGCACAGATGGCTCTGCTGCAGTTCGAATTGGCGGGGCTCCACCGCGTCGCGGTGCCGACGACGGTTCACTGCGACCACCTGATCCGAGCTCACAACGGGGCGGCCGCGGATCTCGACGTCGCGGAAGACGAGAATCGCGAGGTCTACGACTTTCTGCGCAGCATCTCCGCGCGCTACGGCGCCGGTTTCTGGACGCCAGGCTCCGGCATCATCCACCAAGTCGTCGTCGAGAACTACGCCTTCCCGGGCGGCCTGATGATCGGCACCGACAGCCACACGCCGAACGCGGGCGGTATCGGGATGCTCGCGATCGGCGTCGGCGGTGCGGACGCCGTCGATGTGATGGCTGGGCTGGACTGGGGAGTCCGGCTCCCCAAGCTAATCGGGGTCCACCTCACGGGAGAACTCGATGGTTGGACCACGCCCAAGGATGTGATTCTTCGCGTCGCGGATGAGCTCACGGTAAAGGGCGGAACCGGTGCGATCCTAGAGTACTTCGGTCCCGGATTGGACTCGATGAGTGCGACGGGGCGCGCCACCGTCACCAACATGGGCGCCGAAATCGGCGCCACGACCTCCGTCTTCCCGTTCGATGACCGCACCGCCCGCTACCTCCGTGCGACGGATCGCGAGGATATCGCCGTCCTGGCCGAAGCCCACGCCGTAAACCTCAGGCAAGATCCTGAGGTGGAAGCCCAGCGCCATGAGATCTTCGACCGCGTCGTAGAGATCGATCTCAGCACGCTAGAGCCGGCCTTCGTCGGCCCGCACACGCCAGATCTTCGCCACACCGTGACGGAAATTGGCGCCTGGATGGAAGAGATGGACTTCCCCTTGGAGATCAAGGACGCCCTCATCGGATCCTGCACGAATAGTTCCTATGAGGACCTTGACCGCGCCGCCAGTGTTGCAAAACAGGCGGCGGAGGCCGGGCTTGAGATCAAGACACCTCTTCTGATTACCCCGGGATCAGAGCAGATCCGCGCGACGACGCAGCGCGATGGCCAACTCAGCTTCTTCGAAGCGATTGGCGCGACTGTTCTCGCCAACGCCTGTGGCCCATGCATCGGCCAATGGCAGCGCGAGGATATCGATGAGGGTGAAAAGAACACCATCATCACCTCGTTCAACCGAAATTTCCCCGCCCGGAACGACAGCAATCCGCAGACGCTGGCCTTCATCGGCAGCCCGGAACTCGTTGTCGCCACGGCCTTCGCCGGAAAGATGGGCTTCGACCCTCGCACGGACAGCATCCTGCACAATGGCGCGGAGTTCCGGTTCCAGCCGCCGAGCGGGGATGAACTCCCCCTCAACGGTTTCGACGAAGGCGACGTGGGATTCATCGCCCCGCCCGACGATGGCAGCGGCGTTGAGGTCGTGGTCGCGGAAGGCAGTGAACGACTCCAGCGGCTCACGCCCTTCCCGGCCTGGGACGGCGAGGATCTGACCGATGCTGCGGTGCTGCTCAAGGCCCAAGGCAAGACGACGACCGACCATGTCTCACCCGCTGGCCCCTGGCTGCGCTTCCGCGGCCACCTCGACAACATCTCCAACAATATGTATATCGGCGCCGAGAACGCCTTCACAGACAAGACTGGCACGGCGATCAACACCCTCGACGACGCTGAGGGTCAGGTGGCGAGCGTCCCCGATGTCGCCCGCGCCTACAAGGCAGCGGATATCCCCTGGGTGGTGATTGGGGATGAGAACTACGGCGAGGGTTCCAGCCGCGAACACGCGGCAATGGAGCCACGACACTTGGGAGGCCGAGCCATCATCGCCCGGTCCTTCGCCCGGATCGCTGAAACCAACCTCAAGAAGCAGGGCCTCCTCGCACTCACCTTCGACGACCCCGCCGACTATTCCAAGTTCGGCCCGCAGGACAGGGTCGCCATCCTTGGCCTGGCGGGGATGGCGCCGGAGCAGCCGCTCCAGGTGGAGGTCACCCACCCTGATGGCTCCACAGAGCGCATCACCGTCAACCATTCCTTCACGGCCGAACAAATTGAATGGGTCAGGGCGGGTAGTGCGCTCAACTTGATCGCGGCCGCTCAGAGGAACTCCCCCGCCTAGGCGGACAGAACACAGGCAACGTCGCGCCCTCGCGTGCCGTGCTCGATATCAACATTGGGGAATGCTGAGCGGCGAAACGCGGCTCTCGCCCGGAGAAACGGCCTCAAGACGGCCAAGGAGAAGACATGCGCAAGAAGGTCACGGTTATCGGAGCGGGCAACGTCGGCGCCACAGTTGCGCAACGACTCGCGGAGCGCGGCTATGCCGACATCGTGCTCGTCGACATCATCAAGGGAATGCCCCAAGGCAAGGCGCTCGACATGTACGAGGCCTCCCCGGTGATTGGGGTCGACGTGACCATCACCGGGACTAACTCGTATGGGCCCACGAAGAACTCCGATGTCGTTGTCATTACGTCGGGTATCGCGCGGCGTCCCGGCATGAGCCGTGACGATCTGCTGGCGACGAACATGGGCATCGTTGAGGACGTCACAAAGAAGGTCGTGGAGCGATCCCCAGGCGCCGTGATCATCGTCGTCAGCAACCCGCTTGACGCCATGTGCCACGTGGCCTTCAAAGCCGCCAAGCTGCCCGCGAAGCGCGTCCTGGGCATGGCCGGCATCCTCGACACGGCGCGCTACCGCTCCTTCGTCGCGCAGGCGTTGGACGTCAGCGTGCAAGATGTCAACGCCTACGTCCTGGGCGGGCACGGCGACACGATGGTTCCCCTCGCCTCCTACACCACGGTGGCCGGTATCCCTGTGACGGACCTCATGCCCAAAAAGCAGCTCGAGGAAATCATCGTGCGCACGCGCAACGGTGGCGCTGAGATCGTGGGCCTGCTCAAGACTGGCAGTGCCTTCTACGCCCCCTCGGCGGCTGTTGCGGAAATGGTGGACGCCATCATCCTCGACCAGAATCGCATCCTGCCCTGCGCCGCCTACCTGACTGGAGAATTCGGCATCAAGAACCTCTACGTCGGCGTGCCGGTCAAGCTGGGCGCAGGCGGCATTGAACAGATCATGGAGATCAAGCTCGCCCCCGACGAGAAGCGAGCCTTGCGCAAGTCAGCGAAATCCGTGCAAGGCTTGGTCGACGACATGGCCCGAATCGAGCGCGAGTCGAAGACAGCCCCAAAGAGTAAGAAATAGGCTGGGGCCGAACGGTTCGACGAGCCATCATCGTCCCGCCTACGGAAATCGAAAGGTTGATGAGGGAGTTGTCATGAGTGAGGTCCGAGTCGAAACCGATTCCATGGGCGAAGTGGAGGTCCAGGCTGACCGCTACTGGGGCGCCCAGACGCAACGCTCTTTGGAGAACTTCAAGATCGGTGGCGAGCGCATGCCTCGCCCGATCGTGCGCGGGCTCGGTATCGTCAAACACACGTCCGCATCGGCCAACGAGAGTCTGGGCAAACTCGACTCCGAGCGAGCCAACGTCATCCGCCAGGCCGCTCAAGAAGTCATTGACGGCACCTTGGACGACCACTTCCCTCTCGTCGTCTGGCAGACGGGATCCGGGACGCAGAGCAACATGAACGGGAACGAGGTCATCTCCAACCGTGCCATCGAGATCTTGGGTGGGACGATCGGCTCGAAGGATCCGGTCCACCCCAACGACCATGTCAACATGTCGCAGTCGTCCAACGATGTCTTCCCGGGCGCGATGTCCGTCGCCACCGCCGAGCAAGTCCACAACCATCTGATCCCAGCGCTCACGCATCTCCGAGACGCGCTCCAAGCCAAGGCCACCGAGTTCGACAGCATCGTCAAGATCGGCCGGACGCACCTCATGGACGCGGTGCCGCTGACGCTGGGCCAAGAGTTCTCGGGCTACGTGCAGCAGCTCACCTATGGCATCGCCCGAGCCGAGAGCACCCTACCCCGGCTCTATGAGTTGGCCTTGGGCGGCACCGCGGTGGGCACTGGCCTCAACTCCCATCCCGACTACGCCGTCAAGGTCGCGGACGAGATCAGCAAGATCACCGGTCTCCCCTTCGTCACCGCGCCGAACAAGTTCGAGTCCCTGGCGGCCCATGACGCCCAGGTCGAGCTCTCGGGTCAGCTCAAAACCATCGCCGCGTCATTGATGAAAATCGCCCATGACGTCCGCATGCTCGGCTCAGGACCTCGAGCCGGGCTGGGTGAGTTGATGCTTCCCGCCAACGAGCCTGGCTCCAGCATCATGCCCGGCAAAGTGAACCCCACCCAATCCGAGGCGCTGACGATGGTCTGCGCTCAGGTCTTCGGCAATGACGTGGCGGTCAATTTCGGTGGTGCGATGGGGCACTTCGAACTCAACGTCTTCAAGCCCCTCATCGCCTACAACAATTTGCAATCCATCAAACTGCTGGCAGACGCCTCCATCTCCTTCACGGACAACTGCGTCGTGGGGATCGAGGCCAACATCCAGCGCATCGACGAGCTGATGCGCTCCTCACTGATGCTGGTCACAGCCCTGAACCCGCACATTGGCTACGACAACGCGGCGAAGATCGCCAAGAAAGCCCATGAGGACGGTACGACCCTCAAAGAGGCTGGCATGGAACTGGGGATCCTCACCGAGGAGCAGTTCGCGGACTGGATCAAGCCGGAAGAGATGACCCACCCCTAGGCAGGCCCAATCCCGCGATCAGACCGCGAGCCTTGCCGCATGCTTCGAAGAGCGCCGATTCGAGCGTATAATTCCGCCAACCCACTCGATCTATACGAACGGATACCGCCCATGAGCCAGGCTGAAGAGCTTGCCAGCCAATTTGAAGAGACGAACGCCGCTGTCGTTGCGGCTATCGAAGCGTGCGACGAGGTTGCTTGGCAAAACCTTAGCGAGGAAGGCTGGACTGCCGCAGCCTTAGCGCACCACATCGCCGAGGATCACGGACTTATCTTTGGCCTTGTCCAGGGCGTCGCCATGGGACAACCCGGACCGGGCATCGACATGGCCGAACTCGACCGGACGAATGCGGAACATGCCAAGAACTTCGCGTCATGCAGCAAGGCCGAAGTCGTGGAGCTCGCCACAACCGGGGCCGACGCCGCCGCGACCGGACTCCGCGCGCTCACGGACGAACAGCTCAACAACTCAACAGACTTTTTCGGCACCGAAACAACCGCGGCCCAGATTGCGCAGAACATCTTGATCGGGCACGCCCAAGGGCACCTCGCCAACTTCAAGGCCGCGACGGGCCAGGCGTAGGCCTCCGCACCGATTGGTCACAGTTGGATCGTTCAGCTCGGCCAGGAGCCTAGGTCTCCGACTCATCATCCGGAGCAGCTTCGGTCACGCGTACAGAGACGGCGTGCCAGCCTTGCGAACCATCCGGGTCCGGCGGACGAGGTTCCAACAGCTGAAGCGCGCCATCGCCATCCGTGGCGCGGACCAGCAAGTTGAACCGTCCATTGTCCGATACGACATCCGTGTCGAGGCTCCACAGCACCCAGCTGAACGGGGACAGCGGCGGACGCAGGACCGCTTCCTGCCAGCTGACACCGCGGTCGCTGGAGACCTCCACCCGTGTGATCGCTCGGTCACCGGAGAACGCCACTCCATCGAGGCGAACAGAGCCGTCGACCAAGGTCTGGCCAGCGAACGGCTGGTCGATTCGGGACGTGGTCTTCATGCGTCCGTCTTGCGTCCAGCCTCGCTGCTGCCAGAAGCCGAAGATCTCCGTCTCAAAGAAGGCAATTTCGGTGATCCACTTCGGATGTTTGATGCCGTACTTGCCGGGAGCCAACAGTCTCAAGGGGAAGCCGTGCGCATCGGACAACGGCAGCCCATTCATGTGCGTCGCGAGCATGGTTGAATCGCGCAGGGCGAACTCCAGAGGCAGGCTCTCGGTGTAGCCATCCCAGGATCGGAATGCGATGAACTGCGTTCCCTCGGGAATTCCTGCGTCCTCAAGCAACTCGCGCAGCGGGAAGCCAGTCCACACGGCGTTGCCCATGAGATCGCCGCCCACCTCGTTGCTGATGCACTGCATGGTGACGGTCAGATCCCGAGCCGGACGCCGCAGCAACTCCTCGTAACGCAAGAGGAAGTCGGGTTGGTCCCCTCCAAACACCGACAGTGCCCACTGTTCGATCGGCACCTTGGGGTCAAAGAGATTCTTGGAGATGATGTAGAAGTCCTCAGTCGGTGTGATCTCCGGTGTTGGACCAGAACGCACAGTGCGCTGCGCGCCGCCCCCCCGACGCTGCCATACGTCCCGACCGAGAACGACCCCGGACCCGAGGCCGAGCAGCGCACCCCCCGATAGTCGGAGCATCTGCCGTCGGGACAGATCGAGCACCGCATCCCGGTCTCTCCGGCGGCGGACAGATTCGGGCGCGGAGAGCCAACCGCCACGCTCGGGAGCCAAGATCACCACGACGGCGACGAACACCGCCGATGACGCCATGAGGGTCAGCACCAACTCCGCCCAACCAGCACGCGCCGGCAGGACTGCCGGTGTGGTCCAGGTCAGGGTCGCCGCGATCAACGTGGTCACCAGCACCACCAGGAGCCCCACGAACGCCCAAAACGTCGCACGGTAGCGAAGGGCGGGCGGCGCATCATCTGGCAGCATCGGGCGCAGACGCACGTAATACTGCACGGCGAGGACGCCCAGGAACGCAAACCCCAGCGCCTGGCCAACCAGGACCGTGAGGAAGAGCAGCGGCTTTCCGTCTGATCCCAACTCTGACAGCAGCGTGGCGAACCCGCTCGGGTTGAGGAGCGCGGGCGTGGCGTCCGTCACCACCTCTGCGAACAGCGGCGCCTCAATCGCTCGACGCAGCAACAGCGTCACCGCGAGGGCAACGAATCCCGCGACCAGCGTCGCCCCGAACTCCGGGCGTAGCGATCTGTCCGTACTTCGAACTCGTTTAGCAGCCACGGTGCAACAGCGCTCCCCCTCGCTTCTCAACGATACGCTCACGAGGCGAACGCGGTTGCGGCGCTTCCGCCACCGACGGACGCCCGGTACGGTGTCGCTCAGAGCCGAGCGCAGCCAGGAGAAGCCTTCCGCCATGCCTAAACGACGCAATCAGATCGAGATGACTCCCGCAGAGCGTGAGGAGTTCCTCGCGACCAGTTGGACCCTGGAGGTCGCTTCGATTGGCGCCAAAGGATGGCCCCATCTTGTCGCGATGTGGTACGCGGTGATCGACGGCGACATCCACTTCACGACCTTCGGGAAAGCGCAGAAGGTGCTCAATCTCCGCCGGAATCCCAAGATCTCCTGCATGCTCGAATCGGGCGTGGAATACCAGGAGCTCCGGGGGCTCGTGATCGAAGGAGAAGGCGAAGTCATCGACGGCGATCCCGACCTGGTCCTGCAGGTGAATGCCGCGATCGACGCGAAGCGCACCGGCAACAGCACCCCCGCGATTCCTAACGACGTCCAGCGAAAACAGGCCGCGAAACGATCCATCGTCCGGGTCCGCGCCCAGCAGACGTACTCTTGGGACCACAACAAACTGGGCGGGAAATACTAGCTTCAGAAGCAGCTCGAGACGCAATATGGACGATTCCTGCCCGGGAACGGTCTACATCTTGTAGCGCTGATGTTATGTCGTGTTCTTACCGGAACATTGCACGGGGATGGGAACCATCGCGAGCGGGCTGGCGTTTCGCTTACTGGAGGGCCGATGTAGGCAGAGCGTAAGTACCGTCACCCCGCCCGCCTCTCTCCCTTCGGGGAGGGAAACGAACTGCGGTCTGCTGCCCTCCAGGACCCCAAGGCGACGTCGATCCAAATGGATCGGCGTCGTTCTTGGTTAACCGCGACCCGGAGGAAGATGACGACGTAAGCAGCCAATAGCGGCGAACCCCCGGCGAAGCCGAAAGCGCTATCGGGGCACTCTGAGGCGCTCAGCTAGAGGATGTGGGCCTTCTCAAGCAGAGGCTGCGTGTCGACGACGTGCCGGTTCATGCCCAGGTCCTCGGGCTCCAGCCCCATCGCCAAGCCCAAGAGCTGGGGGATGTGCAGGATCGGCAGGTCCAGCTTGCGATCCACCACCTTGGCGGCATCCGCTTGCTGGGCGTCGAGATTGAGATGACACAGGGGGCAGGGCGTCACGAGCGCGTCAGCGCCCTTGTCGGTCGCCTCCGCCAGGTGCGTCCCCGTCATGGTCAGCGAATTCTTCTTGTTGCTCGTCAGGATCGGGAAGCCGCAGCACTTCGTCATGCCGTCATACGTGACGGTGGTGGCTCCCACGAGCTCGATCACCGCTTCCAGGCTGCGCCGGCGGTGAGGGTGCTTGTCGAAGCCCAGCACGCGCTCTGGCCGCAAAATGTAGCAACCGTAAAAGGGCCCCAACTTCAATTCTTCAAGCGGCTTGCGGATCAGGTGTTTGAGCTTGCCCTCTTCCAGATCTTCCAGAATGATCCAGAGGAGATGGCGGGGCTCCACCGTACCCGTGTATTCCAACCCTTCAGGAGCGAGCCGTTCGTTGATCCGCGCGCGGTAGTCCAGGTTCTCCAGCTTCTCGCGGGCGAGACTGTGAACGCCGATGCAGGTCGAACAGATATCCATCAGCGGCAGATTCTTCTGCTCAGCGATGGCGAGGGTCCGGGCGTTGAGAACATCTTGCAGATACGGATCGGCGTCGGAGATGATCCCGGCGCCCGTGCAGGCGGCGGCCTCAAGTTCATCCAGCTCAATGCCGATGTGCTTGGCGACAGCCAGCGTCGATTTATAGAGTTCGGGCGCGGCGCCCCGCGCGACGCACCCAGGCCAAAACGCGTACTTCATGGCTGCTCGCTCCTCTACCCCCAAGGGTTCCGTCGGTCAAAACCGCCGGGGTTAGTGCGCCTTCAGCGCCTCTTCATGCAAGGTCTCGAACGCAACCGCGTCCATGTCATCGTGATGCTTCTGATCTTCGACTTCTTCGAAAATGCGCTTGATCTCACGTCGGCCCTCTTTGCTCGCGCCATGACGCTTCGCCGCCGCGAACAGCTTGCGCGAGCGCAAGAGCCGGATTGCTCCCGGGGTGTAGCCCAGCAGCTCTGGGATCGCGCCGGGACGGATTCCAGCTGAGAGCACCGGCAGGGTGGCTTCATCCAGTCGGCCGCGCTTCTTGACCCCACCTGCGAAGGCCTTGGAGTGGCGTGTGCCGTGGTTCCCCGTCTTACCGGACTTGATGGCCTCGGTCCGCAGTTCCATGATCGCGTCCATCGGGAGCACGTCCTTGGGGCAAGCTTGGACACACATGTAGCAGCGAGTGCAGTCCCAAATGCCGCCCGACCCGGACAGCATCTCCAAGCGTTCATCGTGCTGGGAATCACGGTCATCCATGACAAAGCGGTAGGCCTTGGCCAGCGCCGCCGGTCCCAGAAAGTTGTCGTCGATCTCGGCCACGGTGCAATCGGAGTAGCAGGCACCACAGTGAATGCACGACGATGCGTGCGACCAGTGGTCGAAACTGTCTTTACTCTGCCGGTACTCGCGCTGTGGCGGATCCTGCCCCTCCGGCGGCTGAAGCCAAGTCTGCGCCCGCTCGAACTGGCTCATGAACTTCGTCGTATCGACGACGAGGTCCTTGATCACGGTCTGGGCACCCATGGGGCCGATGGCGATGACGCCGTTGGCATCGGCGCGATCTTGGGCCGCATCGACTTGCGTCTGGCAGGCCAGCTTCGATTGTCCATTGACCTTGATCGCACAGGAGCCACAAATGGCATGCCGGCAAGACATCCGCAATGAAAGTGTGCCGTCTTGCTCCCACTTGATCAGGTTGAGCGCGTCGAGGACCGTCTGGCCCGGCGTCACTTCAACGTCGAACTCTTCCTCGTAGGCGCGATCCTGCACCGGGTCGTAACGACTGATGCGGAACTTCTGCTGGGGCATAAGCGCTCCCCCTATCGACTTCGCCTGCGATCCCGCGGGCGACTAGTACTTGCGTTCCTCGGGTGGGTACGGATCTCGATATTGCGGCTGCATGTTCACTTCAGAATAAGTCAGGCGCGGGCCATCCTCATCCTTGTACGCAATCGTGTGCTTGTACCAATTCTCGTCGTCGCGTGTGGCGTGATCCGTGCGCGCGTGTCCGCCGCGCGACTCGCGACGCGCCAGCGCGCCCGCCACGATGACTTCGGAGAACTCCAGCATATGGCCCAGCTCAATCGCATCGAGCAGGTCGGTGTTGAACGTCTTCGTGTGGTCGTCGATCGAGACGTTCTCGAAGCGAGACTGCATCTCTTTGATCTCGTTCATCGCTTCGGTCAGCAACCCATCCGTGCGGAAGACGCCACATTTCTCCATCAGGAGGTCGCGGAGCTGGCTGCGGATGGCGCCGACTTTCTCCTCGCCATCCGCGGTCATGAAGCGGTCAACCTCAGTCGTCGCTCTCTCGGCGTCCGCTTCCGACACGTGCGCCGGCTGCAGATCCTTCACCTGCTCACGAATGGCCCGCCCGGTGCGACGGCCGAACACGACCGCCTCGAGCAAGGAGTTAGTCCCCAGCCGGTTGGCACCGTGGACTGAGACGCACGAGCATTCACCCGCCGCATAGAAGCCGACCACAGGTTTATCGTCTTGATCCTTGTAGCGCACCTGCCCGTTGATGTCGCAGGGGATGCCGCCCATGGAATAATGCGCCGTGGGCTGAATAGGTACCGGCTCGACCAACGGATCGATTCCGGCGAAGTCCTTCGCCAGGTGCATCACTGAGGGCAAGGCGTAGCGAATACGCTCCTCGCCAATCGGTCGGAGATCCATGAAGACGCAGTCCTTGCCTTCGGTGACCCCGCGTCCCTCGTTGATCTCCACTTGCTCCGCACGAGCGATGATGTCCCGCGGCGCGAGTTCCATTCGGCCGGCGGCATAGTCCTCCATGAAGCGCTTGCCGTCGGAGTTGAGCAGATGCGCTCCCTCACCGCGGGCGGCCTCACTCAGCAGAATTCCCGAGCCTTGAAGCCCTGTGGGATGAAACTGCATGAATTCCATGTCTTGTAAGGGAACCCCGGCCCGGTACGCCATCACGACGCCGTCGCCGGTGGAGGCGAAAGCGTTGGTCGTGACACGAAAGGCGCGGCCGTAGCCTCCGGTCCCGAACATCACTGCCCGGGCAGAGATCGTCTCGATCTGTCCGGTCAAGATGTCGTACGCGACGATGCCTTGAGCGACATCGTCCTTCAGAACCAAATCGAGTGCGTACCACTCGCTGTAGACCTTGACCCCGCGCTTGAGCAACTGCTCGAACAAGACGGTCAGTAGAGCGTGGCCTGTGCGGTCCGCTGCGTAGACGGCTCGCGGCTCCGTATGGCCGCCAAAGTTGCGCTGCGCGATGCGGCCATCGTCATAGCGGGAGAAGGCACAACCCATGTGCTCCAGCTCGAAGATATTCTCCGGCGCCTCCCGGCTCATGATCTCGGCGGCGTTTTGATCCACCAAGAAGTCACCGCCCTTGACGGTGTCATACATGTGGAGTTCCCAAGAGTCCTGATCGGTGGAATTGCTGAGTGATGCGGCGATGCCGCCTTGCGCGGCTCCCGAGTGGGACCGCAGCGGGTGTACTTTCGTGACGATCGCCACGTCCAAGGTGGGATCTTCCGCGACCTCCAGCGCCGCTCGCATCCCCGCCAGTCCGGAGCCAACGATGAGCACATCATGCTGTAGCAAGGCGAAAGCCCTCCGCTCAAACAGTAGCCACCAGATGGGGCCTTACGGCGGCTGATCGTAACACTGGCTCTCCCTGGGCGATAGCGATATACGACGCTGATTCGAATCACTCGCCGCGATAGTGCTGCACGATCTTCGTGACCAACGGCCCCGCCGCCTTGAGGGCAAGTGCCTGGAGCAGGATGATCGACTTGGCATCCTCGATCACCCCTTCTTCCACGAGAGCCAACGCCTTACCGAGTGAATGCCATTGGACTTCGATGCGTTCGTCCCCGTCGGCTGGTAGCGACGACTGCACGCAGTCCCGCGCGATATAGGCGTGCAGGTACTCCGTGGCCCAGCCGGGCGCCACCCAGAAACCCGCGACGCGCTCGAGTGATCCCGGTCTCAGGCCGACCTCCTCCTGGAGTTCCCGCTCCGCCGCCTCCTCTGGGCTTTCGCCCGCATCGACCCCACCAGCCGGGAGTTCAAGGAGCGACCCCGACACCGGCACACGCCACTGCCGGACAAACGCGATCAGGCCGTCCGCAACAATCGCCAGCACGACGACCGCGTGCCCGTGCTCCACGACTTCGCGCGTCACCTCATGACCATCACGAAGTCGAAGGCTGTCTCGACGTAGGCCGACAATGTGACCGTCGTAGAGACGTTCGCTGCCGATCAGCTCTTCGTACAACGGATCGTCGGAGCTAGCTGAGTGGGATGACGGCACCACCGGTCAGGCCAACCGATCACGGAGATCGATCGAGAACGCCACTTCGTCACAATTCTCGTACTTGGCGCAGCGAAAGCACTCGTTCCAGACCTTCTGCGGGAAAGACGTCACGGCCGCCCTCTGGAAGCCCATCTTCTCGAAGAAGCCGGGGCTGGTCGTCAGCGCAAACACCGTCCGCAGTTCCAGCGCCACGGCCTCATCCAAACACGCTTCCACGAGCACCCGCCCGAGTCCGCTGGTTTGCACGTCTGCATCCACGACGAGCGACTTCACCTCGGCCAGATCTTTCCACTCGATGTGCAAGGCTCCGGCCGCGATGACCTTGCCGCCCTCCTTGATTACGATGAAGTCGCGGAGCGACTCGTAGATCTCCCCCTCCGTGCGCGGCAGGACCGCGCCGGTTTCATCCGCCCAATATTGGATCAAGCGGAAGATTCCTGGCACGTCGGAGACACGAGCCCGTTCCGCTTGGGGTTGGTCAGCGGCAGGTTTTCCAGAGTCGGTCGGTCGAGCGGCGGTAGTCATACACCTCGTTCTCGCGGCGATCCGAAGGGGTGGTGGTCGCTAGGCATCCTGGACGCTGGCAAGCAGCTCGCTGGCAGCGCGCCTGTTCGCTTCGGTATCGGCGCCAAGCATCTCGGCGAGTTCACGAACGCGAGCATCGTCCTGGATGATCTCCACGGTCACGCGCGATTCTCGCGCGTTGACCAACTTCTGCACCTGCAGATGAGAATTACTGTAGGCCGCAACTTGCGGCAAATGTGTAATACACAGTACCTGATGCGAGCGAGCGAGCCGCCTCAGGGCATCGCCCACGACGCCACCCGACCGCCCTCCTAGACCCACATCGACTTCATCGAACACCAAGGTCGGGATCTCATCACTGCGGCCCAACACGGTCTTCACGGCGAGCATCAATCGCGCGGTTTCGCCGCCGCTCGCGACCCGAGCTAAGGGCCGTGGCGGCAAGTCGGGATTGAAGGAGACAAGAATCTCCACTCGGTCCACGCCAGACAGATCGAAGCGGGTGGCGGCCATCGACTCTGCACCCTCCAGCGGGGTCAGGCCATCGACAGTGGCCAGAACTGGACCCAGATCGATGGCCAGCAATGCATCCTCGTCGCTCTCCGAAGCGTCGTCCAGACCGAACTGCCCCTCAAGTCGCATGTAAGGCAGTTGCAGCCGCTTGGCCTCCTTGGTCACGCGCCGGAGCAACTCCTGCGACGCATCGCGGCGGGTTCGGCTCAACGCCATCGCGCTGACGGCGGTCTCGCTGGCGAGCGCCTGCTCCGCTTCCCTCAGCGCTTCAATCCGATCGACCGAGGAATCCAGCTCCACCGCCTCCGCGGCCGCTTGCTCCCCGTGCGCAATGATCTCTGTCACGGTGTCGCCATAGCGACGCTGTAGATCGTGGATCACGCTCAGGCGCGCTTCCACCTCTCCCAGCCGGGCTGGGTCCAGTTCAATGCCATCGATGTAGTGGCGAATCAGGCGCAAGCCCTCTGCCGCTTGGTCCTGGGCGGCATCCAGCACCTCGCGTGCCTCCGTGGCCGATTCGTCGATCTCGGTGATCGATTGAGCCGCGGCTAGCGCCCGCCCCAACGCATCGACCGCCGCATTCTCGTCTTCCAGGGCCTCGCGGGCGGTCTCTGCCAGCTGGACGAGGTCCTGCGCGTGAGCCAGCCGGTCGAGATCGGCGCTGAGCTGGTCGTCTTCGCCCGGCGTCAGGCGAGCGGCCTCGATCTCATCGGCCTCGAACTTCAGTTGCGTGACACGACGGGCGCGCTCGCGATCATCTCCGCTCAGCTCGTCGATTCGCCCGCGAAGGTCGCGCAGTGCCTGCGCCTTGAGGGCGAACTCGTCTCGCTGAGGCACGAGACCGGCGAACCGATCGAGAAGTATGAGTTGCTCACTGGGCCGCAGCAGCGAGATGTTGTCGTTCTGTCCGTGGATGTCGGCCAGGAGGCCGCCAATCGCCGTCAGCGTTGCTTGCGTGACGCCACGATCGTTGATCCGCGCGCTACTGCGGCCAGAAGCCGGCACGGTGCGAACGATGAGCAGGTCGCCGTCAAAGGGAATGCTGAGTGGTTCGAGAATCCGTCGCGCCGCGCCGAACCCGCCACTCTTCCGCGCCAGTTCGAACCGTGCCTCCACGACGAGCGCCTCGGCTCCTGTTCGCACCGATCCGGGATCCGGACGGGCTCCGAGCACCAAGGCCAGCGCATCGATCAGAATCGACTTGCCAGCGCCAGTTTCACCTGTAACGACGGTGAAACCGCCGTCGAACTCGAGATCGATGGCCTCGGCGACGGCCAGATTCCGGACGTGAAGTTCGCGTAGCACGACGGTCAGTCGTCGGGCTGCTGGCCGAGCTCATCGCTCAGTCGGACAGCCTTGAGGCGGCGCTCGTCCAGCCAGGCAAGCCGACGCCCAAGCTGCGCGAAGAACGGCTTCCGTGAGTAGCGCACCATCCGCGCCACGTGCTCGCTGCGCCGGATGATGACGTGACTATCCGCACCCATCATGTGTGAGCCCTGCCCATCGATGCTCACCGCGACATCACCCGGCCCGCCCACGCTGAGGTCGATGGAACATCCAGGCGGCAAGACCAGCGGCGCCGCTGCCGCAAGGTGCGGTGCGACGGGCGTCAGTACCAAGAATTTCGCCGTCGGCTCCAGGATCGGTCCACCCGCCGAGAGCGAATAGCCCGTTGAGCCCGTGGCCGTCGCCACGACCACGCCATCGCCACGCAGCACGCCGATCAGGTCGCCATCCACTCGCACGTTGATATAGACGGGCCGTCCCAGAGATGTCCGCCCCACGGTGACATCGTTGAGTCCGTGGAGAACGGTCGGGGTGTCGCTGGAGAACGCATCCAACGTCACTTCCAGCATCGTGCGCTCATCGATCGTGAACTCGCCCGCGAGAATGTCATCCAAGTGCGCCTGGAGATCCTCGGGGGAAAACTCGGTCAGGAATGCTAACCGTCCCATATCCACGCCGAGAATCCGGATCGGGTGAGGGATCACGGCGCGGCCTGCGCGTAGCACTGTGCCATCGCCACCTATCGTGATCAGCAGGTCCGTGCCTGGCAGGTCGCGGGTGGACGCGACAGGATCCCAGGCCGACGCCACCCAGACATCGTCGATCCGCTCTTTTAGGAGATCGCGAATCTCTCCCGCGAAGAGACGCGCGGCGTCCAGTTCGGGATGGTGGTAGATGCCAACTTTTCGGATAGGTGCCTGCATTACGCCTCACTCTCCTCTGCCAGGAGGGGGGTTCGCAACCAGAGCAAGAACTCTTCGTTGCCCTTCGGTCCAGTGAGGGGCGAGCGCAACACACCGCCCACTCGCCAACCCGCCCGAAGGGCCCAGTTGATGATCCCCTGGATCACCGCGGCGCGGACTTGGGGCGACCGCACCACCCCATCGTGGCCCACGGCTTCTTTCGCCGCCTCAAACTGCGGTTTGATCAGCGCAACCACGTTGGCTCCGGCAGGTACCAGCTTCGCCACGGCGGGAAGCACTTCTCGCAGGGAAATGAATGACACATCCACGGCACCGAAGCCCGGCCCCGGATCCAGACGCGGAGACCGATTGCTCAGGCTGCGTATGTCAGTACGCTCCATCCCCATGATCCGCGGATCTTGACGCAGCGAATCGGCGAGCTGCCCGTACCCCACGTCCACGGCGTACACGCGGCAGGCGCCTCGCTGCAACAAGCAATCACTGAACCCGCCGGTGCTGGCGCCCACGTCAAGACAGACGCGGCCAGCGATGGGGATTTCCCAAGCATCCAACGCAGCCGCCAGCTTCTGTCCGCCACGCGACACGAAGGCGCGGTCGGCGGAGACCTCAATCGCTGCATCCAGGGGGACGGGCAGCCCCGGTTTCTCATAGCGGCGATCCGGACCGCGCACGCGTCCTGCCATGATCAGAGCGCGGGCGCGCTCAATGCTTGGCGCCAGCCCACGCGATACCAACAAATTGTCCAGCCTTGATCTCTTCGCCACCCCCGCACCGTATCAGCCTCCCAGGCCGATAGATCGGGGCGCACAAATTCATCCGACGAAGGGCTTCTCGAAGGACCATCTCGCGAGGGAGCTAGGCGCTTTCCTGCTCAAGCTCTTCGGAGCCATCCGCGACAGTCTTGGCATCGTCTTCCACCTCGACGACGGGACGGACACCGTGGTAGTCCACCTCCGCGCCGGTCTTGTCCAGCAAGACGGGCCGACCCTCGGGATCGAGCGTCTCGCGCGAGACGATGCACTTCACAATCTCGGGACGCCCTGGAATCTCGAACATGACTTCCAGGAGCAAGTCTTCCAGCACCGTCCGCAATCCGCGCGCGCCCGTCTTCTCGACAAGGGCCGTCTCCGAGATCGCCTCAAGAGCTTCGGGAGTGAAGACCAACTCCACGTTGTCCATGCGGAAGAAGCGCTCAAACTGCCGCGCCAGTGCGTTCTTTGGTTCAGTCAGGATGCGGACCATGGAGTCGAGGTCGAGGGGATCCAGGGTGACCACGACTGGCAAGCGACCGACAAATTCAGGAATCAACCCGTATTTGAGCAGGTCGTCATGGGTCAGTTGTTGCAGAATCCGCGCATCTTCCGCGGTTTCGCGGCTGACGGCCCCGAAACCGAGGTTGCGGACGCCCTTGCCGACCCGCCGGTCCACGACATCTTCCAAGCCCTCGAAGGCGCCACCGCAGATGAAGAGCACCTTGGACGTATCAAACTGAATGAAATCTTGGTGGGGATGCTTGCGGCCCCCTTGGGGCGGCACGGAGGCCGTGGTCCCTTCAATGATCTTCAGCAACGCCTGCTGGACACCCTCACCCGAAACATCGCGCGTGATCGACGGGTTATCTGACTTGCGGGAAATCTTGTCGATCTCATCGATGTAGATGATGCCGCGCTCAGCGCGCTGGATGTCAAAGTCCGCGGACTGGATGAGATGGAGCAGGATGTTCTCGACGTCCTCGCCCACGTACCCCGCTTCGGTGAGCGCCGTGGCGTCGGCGATGGAGAATGGCACATCCAGCACCTTGGCCAGCGTCCGTGCCAGCAACGTCTTGCCGGAACCCGTCGGCCCCACGACGAGGATATTGCTCTTCTCGAGCTCTACGTCGCCTGTGTCGATCTCGGAGTTGACTCGCTTGTAGTGGTTGTAGACCGCGACCGAGAGGACCTTCTTCGCGTCCTCTTGGCCGACAACGTAGTCGTCTAACCGCTGATAGATCTCTTGCGGTGAAAGCGGGCTGGGACCCGTCGCAGTGCTCCCGGCCGTTGCCGGCACGCCGCTGCTTGATGCTTCCTCGGCGATGATCTCCCGGCAGAGATCCACGCACTCGTCACAGATATACACGGCACCCGGTCCCGCGATGAGCCGCTTGACCTGATCTTGGTTCTTGCCACAAAAGGAACAGTGGTAGGTCGTACGCCCGCCGCTACGCGTATTAGCCACCGAGTGCCCCTTTCTGCGTCCTCAACACGATTCGCTACAGCCTCTGCTCAGATTCATTGCTGACCTGAACAATCTACGCCCTAGGACGCCGCCGCGGTAACGTCGCCGCCCGTTCGGGCCTCCAGAACCTCATCAATCAGGCCGTACTCCTTGGACTGCGCTGCGTCCAAATAGAAGTCACGGTCCGTATCGCGCTTGATGACTTCCAGTGGCTGTCCGGTGTGCTTGGCAAGAATGTTCCGAATCGTCTCGTTGTTGCGCAAGATTTCCCGGGCCGCAATCTCAATATCGGCAGCTTGGCCGCGAGCACCACCCAAGGCTTGGTGCATGTGAATGGTGGAATTCGGCAATGCGTAACGCTTCCCCTCTTCCCCCGCCGCCAAAATCACTGTCCCCATAGAGGCAGACATGCCGACGCAGATCGTGGAGACACTCGCACTGATGAGCTGCATGGTGTCATAAATAGCCAAACCTGCCGTAATCACGCCTCCCGGCGAGTGGACGTACATCTGAATGTCGCGCTCCGGGTCCTCTCGATCGAGGTAGAGGAGCTGCGCGACGATCACATTCGCAATCTGGTCATCGATTGGCGTACCGAGGAACACGATCCGCTCGCGCAGGAGCAGCGAGTAGATGTCGTAGGCGCGCTCACCGCGATTGGTCGTCTCCACGACCATGGGGACGATATCGAGGGGGTTCACTGGGCTCATAGCACTCTCCTGTGTCGATCCTGACTGCTCGTTCGCCAGGCCGATTCCTATCTGACTACATCCAGGGACCGCAAGCGCCCCGATCAAAGCGTAGCGACCCTCTGGCTTCCGTGTGACTAGTCTTCCGCCCCATCCTGGGGCTCATCGTCGCCATCTGTAGCCGGCGCGTCGGATTCGGCGTCCAGGGCTTGCTCGGTCACTTCCTCCTCATCGCCATCGTCATCGCCACCATCGTCGTCATCGCCCTCGTCAATATCCGATGGCACGCCGGCCGCGAAATTCTTCGTCGCATACGCGCCCAGCGCGTCCAGTGTCTGGCGCGTGACGACATTCCGCTTGATCATTTCACGGCTGTTCTCGTTGTCGAAGATGGCCCGGAGTTGCTCCGCTTGCGGCGTATCCCCCACCATTTTGTCGATCTCGGCCTCGATGTCTTCTTCGCTGACCTCAATCTCCTCAACCACCGCCGCCTCCGAAAGCACGATCGTGTTCAGCACCCGATCGGCCGCTCGGCCCCGCATACTCTCTCGGATCTGCGTTGCAGCCGGTCCCAGCATCTCCATGTAGGAATCCATGTTCTGGCCGGACTGCTGAGCCATCTCGCCCATCATGTGCTCAAGTTCGTGATCGATCATCGCGGGTGCGAATTCCACGGAGACCTTTTTCATAACCGCCTGGATGACCTTGTCGTGGAACTCACTGGCAATACGCTGCTCGGCAGCCTCGTTCAGATCGGCTTCAACCTTTTCGCGCAATTCCACGAACGTCTCGTGCTCCCCGACCTCGGAGGCGAAATCGTCATCGAGTTCCGGGAGTTCCTCGTTCTTTATGTCATGTATTGTGACCAGGAAGGTCACCGTCTTGCCCGCAACTTCTGCGTCGTCGTGATCGTCGGGCACGTCGACGCTGACCTCGTGTTCCGGGCCCTTCTCCAGCCCGACGAGCTTCTCGCCGAAGCCCGGAACAGCGACCGTCGTATCCTCCCGCAGGCTGAACTCCACCCCCTCCTCGCTCATGATCTGCTCGCCATCCGCCTCGGCGCGCACATCCATGCGCAGGTGGTCATTGAACTCCACGGGCCGGTCCACAGGTTCCAGGATGGCGTGTTGCCGCTGGAGTTGCAGGAGCGTGTCGCCGATCATCTCTTCCGTGACTTCAGCGGTCTCCTTCTCGACGGAGATCCCCTTGTAGTCCCCCATATCAACGATCGGCGGCAAGGGCACCGTCGCCTTAAAGCGCACCGGGTCCCGGTCCAAAATCTCAAGGTCGGGAGCCCCCACCGGTTCCAGCCCCTCTTGCTCCACGGCATCGTCGTAGGCCTTGGGGATCAGCCGTTCCGCCGCCTCTTCGAACACGGCATCGGCCCCCAACGTGTTTTCGATCACGCGGCGCGGCGCCTTGCCTTTACGGAATCCAGGAATCCGGTAGCGCTGCGCCAGGCGACGAGCCGCTTGGTCAAGCGACCGTTTGGTCTGTTTCTCATCGATCTCGATTTCGAGAACGATTTGGGCTTCGGGAATGCGTTCGGCAGTCACTTTCATGGAGACTTCGCTGCTCCCCTTCTCAGTTTTCACGAATGCCCGGAATCCGCAGAGCCGGCAAGAAGCCGGATCTGCCATCTCCGCAGGGCGCTTACTCTACTCCAGCGCTCGCACATGCCAATGCTAGCAAGGGCCAATGCCTGCCAGAGATGCCGCCCCACGGATGCTTCAGGTGCAGGGCAGAGTTCATCCAGCCTACCCCGTCCCAGGGCTACTCACACCGTCCTCATTCGCACTGTGCTGGACGCCCTCACTCGCGGCCATGCCTGGACTCAGCGCTGCCGCCCCCAAGACAAACTCGCGCGAGTGCTCTTCCTCCTGGTAGCCGAGTCGTCGGACTGGGTACACTGACAGCAAGAGATACGTCCGAGACGGAATTGGGGCCCGGGGATCGCGGAGGTTCGTGGTGGAAGCTCGACTCCAGCCAGTGCGGATCACGACTGTCGTCGTACTCATTATTGGTGCAGCCTTTGCGCTCGGTATTGGCGTCACCGGGCTCCTCGACGATGAACGCGCGCCAATCCCGCTCCGCTTGGACCGGATTCCAAGCGAAATCGCCGCGATCGACGTTCTCACCGACAACCGCGGCTCTCGCTTTGAGCTGCTCGACGAGGTCTACCAGATCCTTGAGCGCGACTTCGTAGAGCCCACGCAGGTCGATCTTGATCGGTTCCGCGAGGCGGCCGCGTCCAGCATCCTCAGTTCGCTCAACGATACCGGCTCGTCGTTCATCGACGCGGAGGCGGCCCGACAGGCGGCAGAGAACCAAAGCGGGACAATTCAAGGCATCGGCGTCTCGATCAACTCCCAACCGGACGGGAACATCGTCATCACGCGGGTCATCGCCGGAGCCCCGGCGGAAGCAGCGGGCATCTTAGCGGGCGATCTCATCGTCACGATCGATGACGAACCCGCTGCGAACTTGGGCGCGGAGCAAGCGGCTGCCCGCGTGCGCGGGCCAAGCGGCACGTCGACACAGCTTGAGGTGATTCACCAAGACGGGACGTTCGATGTGCTGACGATCGTTCGCTCGGAGGTCGTCTTCCCGAGCATCGCGACGCCCGCTATCTTGGACCGTGTGGGCAATCCCGTGACCGATGTGGCGTTTATCCGCATCGAACTCTTCAACGTTGGGACCGACGCCGACCTCGCCACCCTTCTCGACGCTGTGACAGCGGCCGGTATCGACCAACTCATCATCGATCTCCGCGGCAACCAGGGCGGCTTGCTGGTCGCCGCGACGGACGTCGCCGACCAATTCCTTGATGGGGGCGTCATCGTCCGGGAGTTACGGCGCGACGAAGAAGAACACCTCGTCGAGGCACAACCCGGCGGCGCCGGCGTCGGCCTCACGCTAGCCGTTCTCGTCAACGAGAACACCGCTGGCAGCGCCGAAGTGCTTGCCGGTGCGCTTCGTGATCAGGGCCGGGCGATCGTCGTCGGGGAACAGACGGCTGGCCAGGGGACGTTGACGGAACCTCGCAATCTCTCCGATGGAAGCGTGCTCAACGTCAGCGTCGCGCGATGGGAAACGCCCAACGGCGACCTGATCGACGGTATCGGGATCATTCCCGACATCCTGATCACGCTCACACCGGAAGACACCCAAGCCCAACGCGACGCACAGCTCTTCGCCGCCCTCGACTTCCTGCGCGGCGCCCCGCTCGACGAAGAGAGCTAACAGCCGAGCCGGCTTGGGTTCATCGGCCTCGCGGGTTAATCACGTCGTTGACCGCGTCACCGAGCAGATTGAACGAGTAGACCAGCGCGAAGATGACGACCGCCGGCACGAGAAGCAGGTGAGGCTCTAGGCGGAATGTCGTGACGCCACCGGCCGACCCAATCATGGCGCCGAAGCTGGAGGTCGGCGGTTGGATGCCCAGGCCGAGGAACGTCAAGCTCACTTCCGCGGTGGCAGCCGCCCCTAAGGACGCGCTCATCCCCACAACAATCCAGGGCAGGACCGCCGGGAACAGATGCCGCACCAAAATACGCGGCGTCCCCGCGCCCACCGATTCCGCCGCGGTGATGAACTCCGTTTCACGCAGCGCCAGAGATTGCGCACGGACGAAACGGGCCGTCCCCACCCAGCCCGTGAACGACGTTGCGACCAGCAGCAACGTGATGTGATCCACGCCTTGATCAATGAAGAACGACCAGCCCAGCCAATCGTCGATATCGGTGAACCATGTCGACCAGCGATCGCGCAGGGCGGCGCTGACGACGATCAGGATGAGCAGGCCAGGGATGGCCAAGAAGACATCGCCGATTCGGAAGATCACGGAGTCGATCCGGCCCCCCTTGTATCCGGCGAGTAGGCCCAGACCCAACCCCAAAAACAAGCTGGAGAGGATGAACGAGAACACGCTGAACAGGAGTGTGGTGCGAGCGGCGAAGAGGGCGCGGCTGAAGAGATCCCGTCCGGTGCGATCCGTGCCGAACAGATGATCCCAGGAAGGGCCTTCGAGCGTCTCATCCTCCTTCAGCACCAAGGTCGTGCGTTCGGGCAGGACCAGAGTCGAGCGGAAGGGACCAAAGTCTCCCGCCGCTTCCGGATTGAGGCGCTCGAGTTCTGAGAGAGAGATCTCTTGGCGAGCTGCGAACTGCCCCAAGGGCTCCACGTTGCCATCGTCGGAAGCAAGTGGACGCCTGATGGTGAGATTCGTCGCGACCGGATCTTGGAGCCCCGTCGGGATTCCCACGGCGTCGAGCAACGTGTATGCCCCGGCTCCGTAGATCACGGTGATGAACAGGATCGCAACAGCAGCGATTCGCTTCCGCAACAACGTGCGGATCGCACGCCGCCACGGCGTCTCCGACCGTTCCAGCTCAAGTCCAGCCAGCAGATCCACGTCCGGAGCTGGGGCGGCGCTCGCCATCGTCAGCGGCCTCCGTAGCGGATGCGCGGGTCAATGAACACGTAGAGCACGTCCGTCGCGAGATTGGCGAGGACGATCAGAGTCGAGAAGAGCAACGTGATCCCGAGCAAGACATTGAAATCTCGCTGCAGAACGGAATCAAAGATGAACCGGCCCACACCGGGCACGCCATAGAGCGTCTCCACAAAGATCGAACCTGAAATGACGCCGACGAGGCTGAGGACGAAGAAGGTACTCAGCGGCAGCATCGCATTCCGGAACACATGCCGAATCACGACGGTGCGTTCACTGAGCCCCTTCGCCCGGGCCGTCCGCACATACTCTTCATCCATCACCGTGAGCACACTGACCCGCACGAACCTCGCCATTCCCGCCAGACCGGGGGCCGTCAAGGCGAACACTGGCACCACGTACGACGCAGGATTCCCCGACTCCCACACCGATGGGATCGCGATCCCGAAGAACCCAAGAAAGTCATCGACCACGAAGATCAAAATCCACATGACCAGCTGAACCAGCACGATCACGTGGATTGCGTCAAAGACCAGCAAGCCCCCAATCAGCCCAGGATCCTTCCAATTGCCTCGATTGAGGGCCGCGATGATGCCGAGCGGGATCCCGATCAGGTAGATCAACGCGAGAGAGATCAGGCCCAGCTGCCCCGAGACCCACAAGCGCTCGCCCAACAACTCCTGCACGGTGCGCTGGGGGCTGCGGAAGAAATAGCTCGGGCCCAGATCGAAGTCTGAGACGACATTCCAGGTGTAGTCGCTGAACCGTTCAATGAAGCCGCCACTGAGCCCAAACTCCTCGCGGATGTTTTCGGCGATTTCGGGGTCTGGCGACCGGGAGCCCGTGATCAGCCGCACCGGATCGCCGGGGGCAATCTGTGTCAGCGCGAACGTGATCAGGAGGACGACGAACAACGTGGGCGGCACCAAGAGCAACCGCCGCAGGATGAAGAGAAGCAGCCCGCTCGACACAGTCGCCCCTCGCCTCCCCTGCCGCTAGGTCGCGGCGAGCCCCTCGTCTGAGAGGCTCCGGTTCGCCCGTACTTCCAGTGGACTACTCATCGATGGTAATGAATCGCAGGATCGGCACGACCGACCGTGGCGGCACATAGCCGCTCACGTACGGCTTGACGACCTGATTCGCCTGGGTGAAGAACAGAGGAATCCAGATGGCGTCCTCGTTCACCAGGATGTTCTCCACCTGCCGGTAGAGCTCAAGTCGGGTCTGCGTATCTTGCTCCACCCGCGCCTCCTCCAGCAGGGCGTCGACCTCGGGACTGGAGTACAGCGTGTCGTTCTGGCGAGACTGGGAATGGAACTTCAGATCGAGGACGTTCTCCGGATCGGGGTAGTCCAGAATCCATCCAATATTGAAGAGCTGGTAGAGACCTCGATCGAGTTCTTGGAAGAAGTTGGCTGTTTCGACCTGCTGGATCTCCACCTCGATCCCCAGGTTCTGCCGCCACATCTCCTGCACTGCCTCAATCGTCGAGCCCGGTGTTGCGCCCGCGCCGGAGATCGTCAGTCGGATATTGTTGAGCAAAGGACTACCGGCGTAGGACGACTCTGCGATCAGGCTCATGGCCAGATCCGGGTCAAACGCCAACCCCAGAAAGCCCTCATCGTGGGCCGCCAGACCTTCTGGCAGGATCCCTTCCGCGAGCGGCAACAAATCCTGCAGGACGATTTCGACGATTGTCTGCTTGTCGATGGCATGACCAAAGGCGCGGCGCACCAAGACGTCGTCGAATGGGGGTTGCTCTACGTTGAAGGCCAGGTAAAACACCCCCAGTTCGGGGCGAGTAACGAACACGGCATTGAGCGCCGAGTCCGGGTCACGCACGCGCTCGATGTCGTTCACACCTACATCCGCGATGTCGACTTCTTGATTCTCGTATTGGGTCAGGCCACCACCCGCGAATCGGATCCGCACGGACTCCAGAGTCGAGGCGCCCAAGTGATAGCGCTCGTGCGGCTCCAGCACGATCGCCTCACCCAATTGCCAGCTTCGAAGCTTGAAGGGACCCGTTCCGTTGGGATTACGAGCCCAGTTCTGTGGGTCACTTTCGACCTGATTGCGATCAACGACGAATGCGGTGGGATAGGTCAGCTTGGCCAGGAAGTAGGGCTTGGCAGAATCCACCGTGATCTCAATGGTGCGATCATCGATCACTTCGATCCCGTCGATCGCGTCCACGCGGCCGCGGATGTAATCGCGCGCCCCGACAATGTCGCCTACGTAGTCGATGGCGGTGGGGGACAGGGTCTCTGGCGCCGAATGGCGCTCGATGCTCCACTTGACGTCGTCCGCTGTGACACGCCGGCCGTTCTGGAACACCGCATCGCGTCGCAACACGAAGATGTAGGTGACTGAGCCATCGTTGTTGTTTCGGACCGAAGGCAAATCCTCAGCCAGGTCCGCCACGATATTCAGCTCGGGGTCCAATGAGACGAGGCCACCAAAGATCTCCACCACATAAGACGCTGAGACCGTATCCGTCACCCGGGCAGGATCCAGCGTGATCGGCTCATTTCGCGAGATACGAAGTTGTCCCGATACGCGTCCCGCGGCCGGCTCGGCGGCGGGCTCGGCGCCCGGATCCGCTTCCTCGGCCGCTCCTGGATCGGCGTCATCCGCAGCGTCGGCATCATCCGCGGTAGGCGTGCCGGACTGTCGTTCAGCGCGTTCGTCAGACGGTGTCGACTCTCGATCTGAGCTGCTGTCGCTGGCGCCGCCGCAGGCAGCCGCCGCGAGCGCCCCAATCAGGAGCAGGCTGAACAGAATCAGCCATGGGCGCGTCGGTCGACGCAGAGTTGAAAGGCCCGAGTTCTCAGATCCCCTGGACATGTCCACATCCTCGCTCTCATACCGGCGTCACCACCAGATGCTCGCCAGCGTAACACCGGCAACGTGGGGCCTATTCCTCGTTAGGACTCTCTATCTCCCGCAAGATGAGCGCCAGTTCTTCCAATTGCTCCTTCGGCACCGGGGAGGGCGCACCCGTCAGCGGATCGGTGGCGGCTTGCGTCTTCGGAAAGGCGATCACATCGCGGATGTTGGATCGGCCCGCCAACAGCATGGCGACCCGATCCAGCCCGGGCGCGATTCCCCCGTGGGGAGGCGCGCCAAGCTCAAACGCATCCAGCATGTGGCCAAACCGTTCCTGCGCTTCTTCCGCGCTGATTCCCAGCAGACCGAAGACCTGCTCTTGCATCTCTCGCCGATGTATACGGATGGAACCGGACGCCAGTTCATACCCGTTTGCGATGATGTCGTAGGCGCGGGCCCGGACGCTGCCCGGATCCGACTCGAGCCTCCCCAGATCCGCCTCGACGGGCGCGGTGAAGGGATGGTGCATGGCGTCCCATCGCTCCCCATCCGCATTCCATTCGACGAGGGGGAATTCGGTCACGAATGCGTAGTGAATCGTCGACTCATCGGCGAGTTCCAGCCGCCGTCCGATCTCGCGGCGGAGGCCATCCAACACCGTGTTCACGACGCCATCCGCGTCCGCGGCGAGCAGCACCATGTCCCCCGCGCTGGCGCCGCACCGCGCACCGATCGCCTGCGCCACCTCCAGACCGAGATGCCGCAAGACTGGAGACCGGATCTCATCCTCGCCCGCGGTCGCAGGATCGGCAGCGAATTGGATGGAGACCAGGCCCTTCGCCCCGAGCGTCTTTGCGAGATCCGTAAACTTGTCGACTTCTCTGCGTGACAACTCCGCGCCGCCAGGCATCAAGACCGCCCGCACCCGCCCGCCCGACTTGATAGCGCCGGCGAAGACGCCGAATCCGCTGTCGCGGACCAGATCTGAACAATCCGCCAGCTCAAGCCCGAAACGCAGATCCGGCTTATCGCTGCCGAATCGCTCCAGCGCATCATGATAAGTGATTCGAGTCCAAGGGCTGGGCACCGTGAAGTCGGGCCGCAGCGTGGTGGTGAGGCCTGTGAAGAGCGTTTCCATGAGTCCGAGGATGTCTTCCTCGTCGGCGAACGACCACTCCACGTCGAGCTGGGTGAACTCGGGCTGGCGATCAGCGCGGAGGTCTTCGTCACGAAAGCAGCGCGCGATCTGGAAGTATCGTTCCACGCCCCCCACCATCAGCAACTGCTTGAACTGTTGCGGCGCTTGCGGCAACGCATAGAACGTCCCGTGGTGGAGGCGGCTCGGCACGATGTAGTCGCGTGCGCCTTCGGGTGTCGCGGCGGTCAGTTGGGGGGTCTCGATCTCCCAGAACCCTTGCTCCGTCATGAAGCCGCGGATGTACTGGTTCATCTGGTGCCGGAGCTCCAGCGACCGTCGCATCTCATCACGGCGGAGGTCCACGTAGCGGTATTTCAGCCGCACGCTCTCGTCCACCTCAGAGTCTTCGTTGACTTGGAAGGGCGGCGTCTTCGACGGGTTCAACACTTCGAGTTCCGAAGCCACCACTTCAATCTCGCCCGTTCCCATGTTCGGATTGACGGTGTCGGTGCTACGCGCCACGACCTCAGCGTGAATCAGCAAGACGTACTCATTGCGCACCTCTTCCGCTGCTTGATAGGCGGCGGCGGCCGATTCGGAGCGTAGAACGACCTGCACGAGACCGCTCCGGTCCCGCAAGTCGAGAAAGATCACACCGCCATGGTCCCGCCGACGATGCACCCAGCCCGCGAGGGTGACGTTCTGGCCGACGTGTTCCGCGCGGAGGTCGCCGCAGTCGTGAGTCTTAAGCAACGTTGTGGCCCTTCGTCTTACTGAGGAGGCGACCCAGGAGGTGGTGATGGGGATGTGCTGGAAGCAGTGTTGCAGGCGGCCAAATCGGGATCAATTCCACTGCCACTCACCCTACGCATGGATACACTCATCGGGTGAACACTTCGGCTCTCCCCCCCGTGAGTTTGTATCTCCACGTCCCGTTTTGCACGGTGAAGTGTGCCTACTGCGACTTCAACTCGTACGCGGGCATGGAGGATTCCATCCCTTCCTGGGAGGCGGCCTTGCTCAACGAACTCCAGCGCTGGAGTTCACACGTGGAGGGACGATTGGTCCCCACGGTGTTCATCGGTGGAGGAACACCGTCTCTTCTTCCCGCCGAATCGATCGATCGGATCATGCAGACAATCCGCGACCTCTTTGCGATCGCGCCAGACGCCGAAGTCACCATGGAAGCGAACCCCGAAAGCGTGGAATTCGATCGCCTTCGGGCCTATCGCGCCTGCGGCGTGAATCGACTCTCAATGGGGGTCCAATCCCTGGACGCCGACGAACTCACGTTTCTTGACCGGATTCATAGCGCCGATCGAGCCGAGGAGGCGTTCGGCGTGGCACGCCGGGCCGGGTTCAATAACCTCAGCGTCGATCTGATCTTCGGATTGCCGAATCAATCCCTGGCCTCCTGGGACCGCACGCTTTCACAGGTGATCGATTGGCAACCGGATCATCTGTCTTGCTACTCCCTGATCGTGGAGGAAGGGACACCGCTGGCGTTGCAGGTCGCCGACAAGCGGGTCAAGGAACCTGACCCAGATCTCGTCGCGACGCTCGCTGAACACACCGAAGACCGCCTGGCCGCAAGGGACTACCAGCAGTACGAAATCAGCAACTACACGCGGCAGAGCGGCAGGGAGTGTCGCCACAACTTGGTCTACTGGAGGCACGGCGAATACGTGGGCGTGGGCCCCGGCGCTCACGGCTTCGTCGACGGGATCCGGTACTCCGTGGAACGCAGCCCTCTGCGCTATGCCCGTCTGCTCCAAGAAACTGGTGGCCGAAACGATGTGCCGACACCTGCCGCCGTCTCATCGGAGAAGATCACGCCGGAGATCGCGGCTCTCGACACCTTCATCATGGGGATGCGACTCAATGCGGGCATCGATACGAAGACGTTCGCGCGTGACTATCCCGACGCTTGGAGCGGCTTCCAAGAGGCGCTGGCTTGGGGCCAAGGCGAAGGTCTTACCGCTACCGAGTCGGCGCGATTGATGCTCACGGCCAAAGGTCGCCGCCTCGCGAACGAACTCTTCGTGCGGATCATGGAACCGTCGCTCTTATGAGCCGGTAGCGAAGTGCCCCCCTCAGACATGGTGTTCTAGATCTCGCCGCGTTTCCGCGCCCGCGCGATCGCGTCGGCCCGATCGTGCGCTCCCAGCTTGGCGTAGGCGTACTTGGCCTGGGTCTGCACTGTTCGCCAACTGATCCCCAGCCGGACCCCCACCTGCTTATAGGTGAGGCCTTCGGAGAGCAACTGGATGACATCGGCTTGGCCTTTGCTGAGGTCAGCCGTGACCCGGCTGGCGTTCCCACGCAGGACAGACTGCGCGGCACGCAGTGCCAGCGGCTCAGGCTGGATGCCCCAAGTCAGCAGCGCCTCAACGCCACGCTCCCGCGCTTCCGTCGGCGACTGACTCACCGTACGCGCCCCAAGTGCCTCGTTCGTCTCGGCGTATTGCAGCCGCGCGATCGCCGCTTCCACCACATGGCCCATCTCGTCGGCTCGCTCCGCCGCGCGCATCAACCGCTCCACCTGACGTTGCTGCTTGCCCAGCCGGAGATTCACCAGAGCCAGCACGCGATCGAGGTGCGCAGGCCAGTCCGGCGCCGTGATCACACCGCGCTTCAGCGCCGCCTCACCCCACACGCGAAGACTGAGCGCGGACGACCGCGAGCCCGCCACGGCCAGGACTTCCATCGCGGCCAGCACTCCACCGAATCCCGTGTAAGTTGTCGCCTCACGCAGCCCGGCGATCAGCCGCGGCCGACTGGCGATGACCATATCCGCGGCTGAGCCCAAGCCGGTGATCGCGATGGCGCGTGGTGGCGAGAGGCGATCGGCGAGCGTCTGAATCTCGCCCCATGTCTCCGTAACGCCCGGCCGGTCGATGAGCAAAATCTGGTGTCTCATCCGCAGGCTCAGCAACGACCGCTCCGCGTAGGTGTTGCCCGAACTGCGAGCCCGCCGGAGCCCTTTCTCCACTTCGCTCTGAGCACGATCGAATTCCGCGCGCGCGAACGCCTCCGCGGCTTCGATCGCGTTCTGTTCCGGTTCATAGAAACCTTGTCCCTTGTTGGTCGGGTGGGCGATCGCCTCGCCGATCAAGCGGCGCGCCTCATCCACGTCCCCGTCCATGAAGGCCAAGCCCGCCCCCGCGGACGCCGCCATCGCATTGGACGCCGCATCCCGGTCCGAACTGCGCTTGCGCTGTACGGCAAGCGCTTCGCGCGCGCCTGGGTCCAGTTGCAGCACGAGCACGCGATTCAGTGCCTCCTGCGCGCGTTGCACGTCCGGCAGACGAGCGGCGCGCCCCTCAAGCACGGTTTGCTCAAGAAGCTCCTGCGCCTCGACCCGCTCGCCTCCGTGGATCAACACGCGCGACAGCATGATCTCCACGGCCAATTTCGCCGAGGGCACATCGTCAAGCAGATCGTGGGCCAGATGCACCTCAATCTCAGCCTCTCGCTGATTTCCATCAGCCAGGAGTTGGCCCACGCGACGCTCCAGGATATCCAGCGCCGGGACGAGATTCTCCGCCTCGACCGCGGTCCGGTAGCACCGTTCAAAACCGTCCCTCCACACGCGTGGGGGATCGGAGGCATCCAGCATGTTGAGATGCCCCAGGGCCAGGCGCGCGTACTGCGCGGGGTGCAAACGGACGCGGCCGTCGCGCAGCACATCGTCGACCAAAGCCCGGGCCTCAGTCGACGGCGTGCCCCGTTCCACGGCGCCGGCAATCGCGTCAAGGGACGCGGCATCCAGACTGGAGTCCGCGCTCTGCAGAAGCCGCGCCAGCGCAATGGCGCCGCCGCCGGCGGAAGCAACCGCGCGCCGCATTTCGCTCAGCAGCGCCCGTTCCTCCCGTGAGGAGAGTTCTGGCGCTTCGACTCCGGCCCGCGGCACGTAGCCGGCACGACCGTCTCGGATCTGTTTTGCTTGTACTGCTCTCCCAAGCGCCGATCGCACCTGAGATTTACTCGCGTTCAAGGCGGCTTCGAGGGTGCCGGCAGCGACTCCCTCTTCCGCAACCACCGTCAAATACACGAGTTGCTCGTCGAACGAAGATGCCGCAGTCATGGTGATCCCCACGCCATGGGCTTAGGGCCACATCCCGCTAGCGGCTCCCGTATCCCATGAACACCCACAGTCTAGCCACAGGGGTCTTTTCGTGCCGCGATCATCACCAGGCAAGGGCCGGCGCCATCAGAGGTCATGGTTGGTTCGCCCCCCGCATGGTGAATTCACCCCGCGAAACTCAGGCACCGCCCGCCACATCCAACACAATCTTCCCAAAGTTCCGATTCGCCTCCATGTAGCGATGCGCGTCCGCCGCTTCGCTCAGAGGAAAGACCTTGTCGATCACGGTGCGCATGCGGCCATCAACCAGAGCCGGCTCCAGATCCGCCTGGAAGTCCCGCGTGATCTGCGCACGGGCCTCTAGCGGCCGCGACCGCATCACCGTGCCGAATATCTGCAAGCGGCGGCTGAGAATCTGACCTAGATTCACCTCCGCCGCGACGCCACCCATCAAGCCGACTAAAACGAGCCGCCCGCCTGACGCGAGGGAATCGAGATTCCGTTGCCAATAGTCGGCGCCGATCACGTCCAAGATGACGTCGATGCCGTTTCCGTCGGTGCCCGACCGCACGGCCTCAACGAAGTCTTGCTCGCGATAGTTGATCGCGACATCGGCGCCGAGCTCCGCGGCCCGCTGGCACTTCTCGTCAGATCCCGCGGTGATCCAGACTTCAGCGCCGAACAATTTCGCGATCTGGATCCCCGCAATGCCAATCCCACTCCCGCCCGCGTGCAGCAGCACCCGTTCGCCGGGCTGGATGCTGCCCAGGGTGCGAAGGGCCGTGTTGGCTGTGAAGAATACTTCCGGGATCGAAGCCGCTGTCGCGTAGTCCCAGCCTTCAGGGATTGGCATGACGAGCGACTGATGGAGGGTCGCCAACTCCGCATAGCCCCCACCACCGCTCAGGCCATACACCCGGTCGCCGACCTTGAAACTCTGGACGCCAACGCCGACCCCAGCCACCTCTCCCGCCAACTCCAACCCCATAATGGTCGATGCGCCGTGCTGCGCCGGGTAGTTCCCCATCCGCTGCAGCATGTCCGCCCGGTTCAGAGCGCTGGCATGCACACGGACAAGGACATCTTCGTCGCCGGGGACTGGGTCCGGGGCGTCTGTGAATTGCATCTTGCTCGCATCCCCCGGCTCATCAACAACAATCGCCTTCACGTTCGGCCTCCAATTTTCGTTCCTAGTTGGCCCGGCAGTTCCTGCCTAGTCCGTCCGATTACGCACCCTACTCCGCCTCAGAGCCCATGCTGCTGCCTCACCTCTCGGAGCAAAGAATCGATGTCCACGCTCTGACCGGGAGGGGCGGGGCCAACGACATCTTCCACTGCAGCAAGACCAAGCTGCACATCCAGGCAATGCCGCGCCGCCCACGCGATCGCTTCAAGGTCGTAGCCACCCTCAAGCATGTACAGCAAGCCAACACCGAGATCTGATGCGACGGTGTCAAGACGTTCGGCGATCGCGCGATAGCCCGCACCACTCACGTCTTGTCCCGCCAGCGGATCACGCCAGTGCGCGTCGAAGCCTGCGGAGACAAGGATGATCGATGGCTCGTAGCGCCGTACCGCCGGCAAGATGACTTCATCGAAGCACCGCAGGTATTCACGATCTCCGCAGCCTGCCGGCAGCGGCAGATTGAGCGTCGTCCCCACCGCCGCGCCCGCACCCACATCCGCGGCGGCGCCAGTGCCGGGGTAGTGCGGCGATTGATGAGTGCTGATGTAGAGCACTTGCGGGTTGGCATAGAAAATGTCCTGGGTGCCGTTGCCGTGGTGCACATCGAAATCGACGATTGCCACGCGCTTCGCCGTTCCGGACTCGAGCAGATCCGCCGCCGCGATGGCGATGTGATTAATCAAGCAGAATCCCATCGCCTGGCTGCGCGTCGCGTGGTGGCCGGGTGGGCGCGGCAAACAGAACGCCCCGCCAAGCTCTCCGGCGGCCACGGACCGCGCCGCGTCGATCACGCCACCCGCGGCATAGCGCGCCGCGTCCAACGAGTGGGCCGAGATTACGGTGTCCGGATCGATGAAGACGTGCTTCTCCTGCGCGAACCGATCCGAGCGCTCAAGCATCGCCAACAATGCGGGGTCGTGTGCGCGCAGGATTTCGGCGTCCGTCGCAGGCCGGCTCTTCAGCGGCAGGCATGCCTCGATGAGCCCAGCGTCACGAAGCAGGCTCTCGATCGCGACGAGCCGCTGCGGGTGTTCGGGATGATTGGCCGTCGTGTCGTGATCCTGAAACCGCGGGTCGCGCAGGAGTCCAACTCGGCGGCGGGAAGCGTCAGGCATGGCCAGGATGCTACCAGCGAGCCCTGTATGCTGCGCAGCCATGTACGTCATTGGCACTGCGGGGCACGTGGATCACGGCAAGAGTTCCCTGGTCAACGCCTTGACGGGGATCGATCCGGATCGGCTCGAAGAGGAGAAGGCGCGTGGGCTCACCATCGATCTCGGCTTCGCCTGGCTGACCCTCCCCAGCGGTCGCGAAATCAGCATTGTGGACGTCCCCGGACACGAGCGCTTCATCAAAAACATGCTCGCCGGCGTCGGCGGCATCGACCTCGCGCTCTTCGTCATTGCGGCCGACGAGGGCGTGATGCCTCAAACACGCGAGCACTTAGCGATCCTTGATCTGCTCCAAGTTCAACACGGCATTATCGCCCTGACCAAGAGCGACCTGGTCGAGCCCGACTGGATCGAACTCGTCGAGGCCGACGTCCAAGAGCTCCTCGCCCCCACAACCTTGTCCGGCTCTCCGATCGTGCGCTGCTCCGCTGTCACCCGCGACGGGTTGGAGAACCTCACCGCGGCCCTGGACGACGCGCTTGATGCGCTGCCTCCGGTTCGCAACATCGGCCGGGCGCGGCTCCCGATCGACCGAGTCTTCACGATCAGCGGTTTCGGAACGGTGGTGACGGGCACGTTGGTGGATGGGATCCTGAATGTCGGTGACCAAGTCGTCGTTGAACCGGGATCACGCGTCGCCCGGATCCGTGGGCTGCAGAACCACAACCGGAAGGTGGACCAGGCCGAACCGGGAACCCGAACCGCCGTGAACCTGAGCGGCTTGTCACCAGACGAACTCAGCCGCGGCATGGTGGTCACTTCCGCCGGCTGGCTCCAACCCACCGTTTCGATGGATGTGCGGCTGCGGGCCGTAGGCGCCGCCGCCCGCCCCCTTCGCCACAACACGACACTCACGTTGCACACGGGGGCCGCTGAGGTGACGACCCGAGTTCGCCTCCTGGAGGGCGACGAACTCGAACCCGGTGGCGAACAGTGGGCACAGCTCCGGCTGGAGAATCCCGTGGCCGCCGCCCGCGGGGATTTCTTTGTTCTGCGATCGAGTGAGGACACTGTCGCCGGCGGACGCATCGTCGACACTCGCCCTCGACGCCACAAGCGCAATGAGCATGAGACGCTGCAGGCGCTGGAACGGTTGCTGGAAGGCAGCCCGGACGATGCGCTGCTCACCGTGCTGCAGCGACTTGAGCCCGTCTCGGTTTCGGATCTCCGCCGGCGCAGCGAGATGGAGACCGCAACGTTCGACGAAGTCCTGAAACGGCAGCTGGTGGACGGTGCGGTCGTGATCCTGGATGAAGCGGGGCTGAGCGAACCCAGCATCGTGACCAGCGCTGCTGGGTTCGAAGCCTTGGCGTCAAAAACGAGCGCGTTGATCGAAGACTACGTCGCGGAACATCCACTCCGCCCCGGCCTGCCGAAAGAGGAACTCCGTAGCCGCCTCAGCCTGCCCACCCGGGCCTTCGGCGGCCTCGAGCAAAGCCTGATCGCCGAGAAGCGAATCACGGCTCAAGACCGCACTGTCGACCTCCCCGGCCGGGAGATCGTCCTCACCGCGCAGCAGCGGGCCGAGATCGATGCGCTGCTGGCGCGCCTGCGCGAAGCTGGAACGCGCCCGGACGCGGGGGACCGCATCGATGTGGAGATCGCCGCCTATCTCGAAGCCCGCGGCGATCTGGTCAAGCTGGCCGACGGTGTTCTTCTGGCCGGAGAGACCCATACGCAAATGCTCAAAGACGTCAGATCCGCCCTGGTGGCGGAGGGCGAGATCACTCTCGCGGCGGCTCGGGACCTGTTGGGGACGAGCCGCAAGATTGCGCAGGCCTTTCTTGAGGACATGGACCAGCGGCAGATCACGCGTCGCGTCGGTGACGTCCGGGTTCTACGACAGACTCGCTGAGCGCGATCCATTGAGCAGGGCCGCTGGGGAATCGTGGGCGCCGTTCGAAGCAAAAGCCCCGGACCTCGCGGACGCAAGGCGGCGGCTTCGGGGCAAGCTCGATCTTGGCTACCTGGCCACTAGGCCGAAGCCCGCGCCCGTCGGCTGCGCCGATCTTCGGCGTCTTCACCGCTGAGCCGTGGCCGGATCCACTCGTCCCACAGCACGACGACCTGCGCCGCCACAGCAATGGAGGAATACGTACCTGCGATGGCGCCCGTCAGCAAGACAAGCACGAAGGGGCGCACCGTGACGCCGCCAATCAAGACCAACGCCAAGAGCGCCAGGATCAACGTGATCGAGGTGTTGAGCGACCGCCCCAACGACTGAGTAACAGCTGCGTTCACCACATCGCGCAGGCCCGCCCCAGGATCCGAGAGGAACGTCTCCCGCACGCGGTCGAAGACCACGATCGTGTCGTTCACGCTGTAGCCAATGATCGCCAGCAGGGCCGTCACGAACATCGCATTCACTTCGAGGTCGGCGACCTTGCCCAGGATGGCGAAAACGCCCACGACGATCGTAACGTCGTGGAGCAGGGCGATGAGCGCGGCGGCGCCATACACGGCGGGGTTGGGCAAACGTCGGAACGCGATGCTGATGTAAATGACGATCGCGAGCGCCGCCACGGCCAGCGCGATTCCAGCATCCTTGGCGATCTCGCTGCTGAGAATGCCCGACACCGAGGAGGACTGCAGGACAAAGACCTGGCCCACGTTCGCTTCGAGCGAGGCCAGAATCGCAAGGCGCAAGATCTCAATCGTGGCGTTGTCCGGCTCCTGCGCGCGGATCTTGAAAGACGAGTCGCCCGTCGCCTGCACCCGGGCGTCCGACAGGTCGATCGCGCCCATCGCGTCGCGCACGTCGTCCGGAGTGACCGAGGCGGGGAACCAAATCTCAGTTTCCAGAATGCCATCCGTCGTGGCGAGTTCTGGTTGCTCGAACTCCCCCAAGGCTGCCGTGAGCGCGTCCGTTACGTCCGTTTCGAACTGCCCCGTGTCGAGGTCTTCAGGAACGGGCAGGGTGATGGCGAATGTCTCTTCCCGCGTCGTCGACACGGTTGCGTCTTCCAGACTCGCGTCGCTCAGGGCGGTCTCAACGGACTCCTGGGGCACGTTCTCGAGGAAGCGAACCTCGATCTCGAGACCGCCCTCAAAGTCGATGCCGGGATTCAGTTGCCACAGCGCCAACGCCACCAACGACGGCACCAGCACAATGAGCGAAATGACCGCGAAGTATCGCCGCAGGCCAATGAAGTTGATCATCAGTCGCCCCCTCCGTCTGCGCCCGCTGTCTGGGCACTTCCAGCCTCTTCCCGCTCTTCACCCGCCATTTCACGCAGCCCGAACAACCAGGGATGGCGCGCGACGCCCACGCCGACAACCAGATGCAGGAAGGTCCGTGTGACGAAGATCGCGCTCACCATGCTGAAGAGCGTCCCGATGCCGAGAGCAATTGCAAACGACTTGATCAGATTGGCATTGAGCGCATCAGCGAAGATCCAGAGGATCACGACGGTAATCAGCGTCGAGACGTTCGCATCTCGGATCGCCGGCCAGGCGCGTGTCCACCCCGTCTCGATCGAGCCCAACAAGCTTCGTCCCAGACGCAGCTCCTCCTTCATGCGCTCAAAAATTAGAATGTTGGCGTCAACGGCTAGCCCCATCGACAACACGAACCCCGCGATTCCCGCGAGCGTCAGCGTCACGGGGATCAGCTTGAACGTGGCCATCACCATCGCCGCGTAAACCAGCAACGAGAGGGCCGCCAGAACGCCGGGCAGCCGGTAGTAGACGATCATGAACACGACGATCGCGGCAAATGCCACAAGCCCCGCCTGCACTGTGTCGACAACCGAATCCTCTCCCAACGTGGCCGCGACTTCCGTCTGCTGTATGACTTCGAAGTTCACGGGCAGTGCACCCGCCCGCAGCTGCCGTTGGAGCCGCGCGGCATCATCCACGCTGAGCCCCGTGATTGTCCCGCGATCGCTGATCACGGCTTGCACGGTGGGCGAACTGATCAATTGACGATCCACGAAGATGCCAAGAGGAGCCTGCGTCACGGATAGACGCTCCGTCAGCCGCTCAAAGAGCACGGCGCCCTCTTCGTTGAATTCGAAGATCAGGGAGGGGTTGCCGCCCGAATCCAGGGTGCGCTCAATTGAATCCGAAATCAGAAAGCGCCCCGTCAACTGGGTCTCATCCCCCTGGCTGTCGAGCGCACGCGCTGGGATCCATCGGGTCCCACCCAGGACAATGACATCCTCATCCGGGTCGCCGGCGCTGAACGTCGTCACGCGGGAGTCCTCGACGCTCACGTTCGGATCGAAGATATCGAAGATGGTCTGCCGGGCGCGGGTCTCGTCGACAGGGACGGGGACCGTCCGCTGAAGTGGATCGATCTCGCGAAACTCCAACAAGGCAGTCGAGCCCACGAGAACGGCCGCTTCATCAGCCGTGACGCCGGGGATCTGGGCGTTGATTCGATCGTCACCGAGAACCGTGACCTCGGCCTCGGAAATTCCAAAGCCGTTGACACGATCCTCAATGATGATGCGGGCTTCCTCCACGGCGTCTCGGAGGTCCGCGTCCGTCAATTCCAGCGGTACGACAAGGCTGTTGAGGTCCTCGGGCAACGGCTGTCCGAACTCGTCTGGCTCCAAGCCCACCAACTCGGGATTCAACGACGTCAACAGTGCCACCACATCGTGCCGCTTCACAAAGTCCAGCAGCGATTCCCCCTCCACAACGTCCACCTCAACGGTGGACGGCCCGAACAGAGCGTCGGTACCCTGGCGTGAAAGGGCCGCGGGAATCATCAATTCCGTCACGTCGCGCAGCGTTTTGTCGAAATCACCTTCGCCGAGGTTCTCCTCGAGCAGCGGGGGGTTAAGGGTGACGATATCCGCGGCGATCGTCGAAAGCACGTCTGGGCGCCTGGCCAGTTCGAGCAGGGTCTCCCCGGGACGAACCTGAACCGCCGTCCCGGACGCTTCCAGCGTGACCGAGACGCCGCCCGCGAGATCCAGCCCGAGCCGGAACTCGTCGCGATCAAAGCCTAGGATGTTGATCCCGCCGCCATCAGGCCAGGGGATGAAGCTGGGCAGATATTTGTCGGGGTTACCGGGCCAGGTAACGAAGAGGCTGCAACCTGTGACGACCACGATGATCGCAAGCGCGAGCTGATGCTTTCTCTTACGCACGTGACTCCGCCATCCGGCTACCATCCTTCGTGGCCGACCCGGATTGAGCCAGCATAGGTGGCGGCTTCGTTGTGGTCACGACCATCCCCGCTTGCGGAGAGTCGTTATTACTCCTCCACGCCGCACCGAACTCCGCTCGCGAAGCCCAAATAGTCAGCAAAACGAATTCAAGCGCTGCGTTCCGCCTTCGAAGCATCGTCTGCGGCGTCGTCAGGTATGGGTCCATCGTCATCGGCCCCTGCACCGCCCAGATCGGGAGCGCCCAAGGAGTCTGCCAAACCGGCAGGCACCTCGTCGTCTTCCCATCCATCTTCATCCTCGTGATTGTCCTCAATTTCGACTGAGACCAAGAGCTCCTGGATGGCCTCCGTGCGCGCTTTCACAACAACCCCATCCGCCAAACGTAGGCCCAAGACCATCGGGCCGTCCGCGGGAGTATCGACGGTCATCACCGTCGCAATCAGGCCACCACGCGTCAGCACTTCATCGCCGATACGGAGCGCGTTCAGATCCCGCTTGCGACGACTCTCCTCCCGCCGGGTCGGCCGGATGAACAGGAAATAGAACAGGCCGACCACCAAAAAGGTGATCAAGAGAACCTCAGCCACGCGACTCCTCCTCTAACTCCTCCGATATTCTAACGGCCAACGCCAGCGCGTCCTGTTCCCGAGTGATCTCTCCCGTCGCCACTTCCTCATCAATCGCCGCCAAGATTCGGCCCACCTCAGGGCCAGGGGATAGTCCCGTGGCCGTCATCACCGCGCGTCCGTCCACCAAGCGACGCAGGCGCGCGGCCTCCGGAGAGGGGCGCCAGGTCGCGATGCGATGCACGTGCGCCACGTAGGCGCCCCAGCGAGGCAAGAGCGCTTCCACGCTCGCAGTCGCGAGCGAATCCGCGAGGAACAGCCAACAGACGTCCGTCGCCGCGTCGCCTAGGGACCGGTGGAAGCGATGCAGAGCCTTCTGCGTCGGCAAGGTGCCGGGGGACGCCACCTGTCCGGGTCGCAGATGTTGTTCGATCAGCAACCCAACCCGATCAACTACCGCGTTCTGGAAGCGCCAAGCCCGGAGCCGCTCCCGGGCCATCTCGGCTCCGAGCTCGGAATGGCCCAAGAATCGGGTCCGCCCATCTGGCTCTTCACTGCGCGTTTCGGGCTTGCCGATATCGTGCAGCAACGTCGCCAGCCGCAACGCCATTCCGTGTTCCGTCAGGTGATCCCGAACCTCGGCGATCGCCACGTCGGGGTCGCCCGCCGACCAATCCACTCCGGCCCACAACCCCATCCAAAGCGCCCCTCCCACGCGGTCGCCCGGAACCGCGGGCGCCAACAACAGATCCATGACCACGCTCGCCGTGATTTGATGCAGAAAGACGTCGTACTGATGTACGGGCCTCTGGTCGCACCCGCGTCCCGCGTCCAATTCCGGGAAACAGAAACTCAGAAGTCCCGTCATCTCCATCAACCCAACACCTCGCGCCGCGTCGGCGTCGGCGAATATCAGGGCGAGCTCAGCCCCGATCCGTTCTGCGGCGACGAGCGGTAAATCCGCGACCACTTCGCCCATCAGCGACTGCGTACCACTCTCTACTTCGAAACTCAATTGGGTCGCCAAGCGAACGGCGCGCAGCGCGCGCACGGGGTCTTCATGCAGCACCCTGGGTCCTGTCGCACGGATCGTCGCCTCATCAAGATCCGCGAGGCCACCATGTCCATCGATGACGTCGGCGCGGCTCAGGTCCGTCAATCCGCCCGGCGGCACGTGGGCCAGGGGCATGGCAAGCGCATTGATCGTGAAGTCTCGCCGCGCCAAGTCCGCGTCAAGGTCATCGTCCAGCATGCCCACGAGGTCCACGTAGCCGTCCGCGCACGGCAGTCGCAGCACACCGAACCGCGTGTCGATGGTCACGACGCGAGTTCCGATACGCGCTGCCGCGACGGCAGCGAACTCCTGCAGATCACCCGGTACAGCGACATCAACGTCGCGGACGGCGTCTTGCGCCCCGCGCCCGAGCAACGCATCGCGGACAGCGCCGCCCACAACGACCGGTTCCGCCCCGGGCCACGAACGTTCGCGGGCGAGCGCGGCCAGACGTTGCAGGGCATCGGTCACGCTGGCGGGGGCCATCGGGCGCTCCGCTCGTCGCTATTCGTCGTCGTCACTCTCGGGGGAGTCCTCTGCGTTAGTCTCCGCCTTCGCCTCAGCCTCGTCGGCCGCCCGGGCGCGGGCTTCCAACTCCTCACGCGACCACAAGCGGTCGGGGCTCACCACCTGGTCGATATAGACGATGCCGTTGATGTGGTTAATCTCGTGCTCCAGCGCCTGCGCCAGCACGTCGTCCTCCGCCCGGATCCGGATCTCCTTGCCGTCCAACGACATCCCCTTCGCGGTCACTCGCGTCGACCGAATCACCTCGCCCAGGTAGCCAGGCACGCTGAGACAGCCCTCAGTAATCCGCCGCGCGCCGGATCGCTTCACAATCTCGGGGTTGATCATCACAAAGGGAGACGCCGCGGGCATCTCGATCACAACCACCTTCAGCGACACCCCGATTTGCGGCGCCGCCAGCCCCACCCCGTTCGCCGCCCGCATGGAATCGATCATGTCCTCAACAAGCGCATAAATCGAATCGTCGATCCGCTTCACCTTCTTGGCGACGGCCCGCAGGACCGCCTCATCGGCGGGCAGAGTGCTCATCGGACGAACGGTCACGGACTCTTCCCTCGCATCAGGGCGCGATCATCGCACCTCGCAGTCATTGTCCCTCGCGCGTCGTGAAAGCGCGACTGCCAACGACCGCGCTTTGCAGAACGGTCACTACAGCAGAGACACCGGATCGACATCGACGGTCCACCCGCGCGGAAAGTCGATCGGGCGCAGAAGCGGTAGTGGATCGGCCCCACGCAGTGTCAGTTGGAAGCGATACAAATTCCGGCGTCGATAGATGTACGACGGCGTCGGTCCCAACACCTCAGGCCCCGGAAGCCCGCGGCGGTCTCGGTCTTCGATCAACGAGGCGGCCATGTGTTGAGCGACGTCACGCGCCCGGTCCCGATCACGATCGCCGTAGACCAGCCGCGCCAGACGACCGTAAGGCGGATAGTCGTGTTGAGACCGGGCCGCCATCTCTTCGGCGAAGAAGCTCTCGTAGTTGTGCCCTGCTGCTGCTGTCAACGCGTAGTGGTCTGGTGAATAGGTCTGAATCACCACCCGGCCACCGCGTGGCCCACGCCCAGCCCGGCCCGCGACTTGCGTGAGGAGTTGGAAGGTCCGTTCCGGCCCCGTGTAGTCCGGCAGGCGCAACGCGGTGTCCGCATTGACGACCCCGACCAGCGTCACGGCCGGGATGTCGTGCCCCTTGGCGATCATCTGCGTTCCCACCAAGACGTTCGCTTCCCCGCTGCGAAACCGATTCAGGATCCGCTCATGCCCGTTCTTGGCCCTCGTCGTATCGCTGTCGTAGCGCAGCGGTCTCGCGAGGGGAAACCGCGCCGCCACCTCATCCTCCAGCTTCTGCGTGCCCAGACCCATCGGGCGCAGCGTCGCCTGCTCGCAGTGCGGGCAGCGGCGCGTGGGCCGCGCGGTCCGGCCACACTCGTGGCAGCGCAGAGAATCGATCGGCGCGTGGTAGGTGAAGGGAACGGAGCAGCGGTCACAGCTCAACGTCTCGCCACAGTTCCGGCAGACGAGCGACGCTGCTCCGCGTCGATTCAAGAACAGCATGATCTGGTCGTCGTTCGAGAGCGCCTCGTCGATCGCGCTCGCCAATTCACGGCTGAAGATGGAGCGATTGCCCTCGCGCAACTCGGCCCGCATATCGACGACGTCCACCATCGGCAGCGGCGCCGACTGCAGGTGCGAAGTCGGATCGCTCGGGTCGATCCGCATCACGCGTTGGGGCATTCGCAGTTCGGTGTATTGGCCGCTCTGCGTCCGTGCCGCCGTTACGAGGTCGGGCGTCGCCGAGCCGAACACCACGACCGCTCCGGTTCGCCGCGCGTATGCCTCGGCGACCTCGCGTACGTGGTAACGGGGCGGCGGCTCCGTTTGCTTGTAGGTCCACTCATGCTCTTCATCCACCACGATCAAGCCCAGATTTGCGACCGGCGCGAACAACGCCGACCGTGAGCCCACCACGACATCCACATCCCCCTCTCGGATGCGGCGCCACGTATCCAACCGCTCACCCGCCGTCAGTCCCGAATGCCAAACCGCCACCTTGTCGAAGCGCTGTCGAAAGCGATCAACCGTCTGCGGCGTCAGCGCAATCTCCGGCACCAGCACGATCGCACCCAGCCCCAGGCCGCGGGCATGATCAACGGCGGCCAGATACACCTCCGTCTTGCCGCTGCCGGTCACCCCACGCAGCAGAAACAGTCCGGGCTCCGCCCGCTGCTCGCGCCGCGCCGCGTTGCTGCGGTTGATCGCGTTGCCGATCGTCCCGTAGGCCGCCTGCTGGTCCGCCGTCAACGCAGGGGCATCGATGCGCGGAATGGTTCGGCCCGCCAGCGGATCCCGGTCCACGAGTTCCACCGCCCGCTCCACCAGCGCTTCGGCGATCAGCGCGTCCACATCCCTCCTGCTGGCATCGGCAAGCGAATGCAAGTCGGCGGGAGCCCGCGGGCCGTCCAACAACGTGCGCAACACCGCCACCTCGCGGCGCTCCGCCCCTGTGCGGCGCAGGGTGGCGATGGCAGCGCGGGCGGACTCGGAATCGACTGCGAGCCGCAGGCACGCTTCTGGCTCGCCGTCCGCAACCGGGCTTTCAGCCCGTTCGACAAGCGCACCACGCTCAACCCAACGTTCCAACGACTGCCGAGCACCCGCGATCCGGCGTGCTTCCACCTCCGCCACGGGACCGTCGAGCAGCCGCTCCACCAAGTCAGCTTGCCGCGACCGGCGCGACTGTGGCCAGGCGTTGATTGCGGCACGCGCAGCGTCTGCCCCCACCGCTAACCGGACCGACTCCCGCTGCTGGCGCCGGATGGACGGCTCCGCCAGCGCGAACTGCTCCTCCACGAGTCCCCCGCGGATCAAGGCACGTACCGTTGGCGCGGCTTTGCCGTCGACCACCTCATCCAGCTTGCGGGCTTCGATCCTACGCCGCCGGGTGATGGCATCCAGCACGCTGCGCTCGCGTGGCGAAAGCTCCTCCAGGATCGAGGCATCGCTCAGCGGGGCGGGCTGCAACATCCGGACGGGCTTTCGCTCAAAGCCTGGCCCCAAGAACAGGGCCACACAGTCGAACAACGGCGCTTGGTAGTAGTCGGCGATCCAGCGCGCCAGCTCCGTCTGTTCAGACGACAGGACCGGGTGCTCCTCAATTAGTGACAGAATCGGGCGCGGATCCGCCACAGCAGTCGTGGCCATCACCGCCAGAACCACGCCTTGTACGGTCTGTCGCCCGAAGGGCACGAAAACGGCGTGACCAACGCGCGCTCCCAGCTTGTCAGGGATCGCGTAGGTGAAGGTGGTTCGAAGTGGCCGCCCCGAGTAGACCGCGACTTCGGCAAACTGCGTCATCTCTGGAGAGTACCCATCGAAAAGCGTTGATCGATGGCCCAATTACGTCAGACCGGATTGAACGGGCAGGTCAGCGTTACGGGCAACGAAAAGCCCCGCTCTCGCGGGGCTCTTACCCGCCCAAGACGGAGTTAGTAGGAATGAATCTTGCGCTCGGAATAGCGCTGCCGCTCCGGAACGCGCGCCGCACGACCGGTCAAACCGCGCAAGTAGTACAGCTTGGCCCTTCGTGTCCGGCCTCGCCGCGTCACTTCCACCCTCTCCACGCGAGGCGAGTGGTAGAGGAACGTCCGCTCCACGCCGATGCCCTGCGTCACCCGTCGCACCGTGAAGTTGCTGGACGACCCTTTGCGCTGGCTCCGAATGCAGACGCCCTCGAACACCTGCGTCCGTTCGCGTTCGCCTTCGACCACCTTGGCGTGCACGCGCAGCGTGTCACCGGGCTGAAATTCCGCAATCTCACTGTTGCGTTCAAATTCGAGCAGGTCGCTACGGTCCATAACGCATCACCAGGTGGGGCCTATGCCCGTCGTTCCGCCAAACACTGCTAGCGGGGTAGCCGCGTCAGCCAGCAGGCCGAACGCGAAATCTCGTTCTGTATGGGCCATTCTAGGCATCGGATCGCATCAGCGGCGAGACGATCTCGTATCCCAGAGTACGTTGGCTTCGGTTCATGTCGTCGATCGCAGGCTCAGCGCGCTTCGTCGGGCAGGGCCCACTCATCAAGTTCATCCTGACGAACGTCCGCGCGAGCGAGGAGATCAGGCCGACGATCCGCCGTGCGTCGAATCCGCTGCCCTCGCCGCCAGGCTGCAATTTCCGCGTGGTTCCCGCCGAGCAGCACCTCCGGCACCGGCCAACCACGAAACTCCGCTGGCCGCGTGTAGTGCGGATATTCCAAGAGGTCGTCGTTGAACGACTCCTCAACAACTGAATCCGCCGACCCCAACGCACCCGGCAGCAGGCGCACCACAGCGTCGACGACGACCATCGCGGGTACCTCGCCGCCACTCACGACGAAGTCCCCAATCGACAGCTCATCGTCGATCAGATGTTCACGGACGCGTTCATCGATGCCTTCGTAGCGCGCCGCGCAGAGGATGAGCCGATCTTCTTGCGCGAACTCAGCGGCCAGGGCTTGTGTGAACGGCTTCCCCTGTGGGGTCATCAACACCGTGCGCCCCCGCGGCTCTGCCTCCCGCAGTGATTCCACGGCGCGGAACCACGGCTCTACCCGCATCACCATCCCGGCGCCGCCCCCGTACGGCGCATCATCCACGGTGCGATGGCGATCGTCGGTCCAGTCCCGCAAATCGTGCAGCGCAATCTCCACCAGCCGGGCATCGACGGCCCGCTTGATAATGCTCGCGCCGAAGGGGCCATCGAACATCTCCGGAAAGATGGAAACGATGTCGATCCGCATCATCCCGCCTCCTTGCCGCTCTGCTTCACGCCTGCTCCTCAAAGGGATTCGCCGCACTCTCGGAGCGCCGAGGGCTCGACCAATCAGTGCTCCGTATCTCCTGCGATCAGTTCCACGGCGTGCGCCAAGACCGGCATCAGGGCTTCCAGATTCTGACGAACGCCGCGCTCGGACCCAGGCAGATTCACGATCAGCGTAGTTCCCGCCACCCCCACGATCCCGCGGCTCAGTGCCGCCATCGGTGTGTGCTGGAGTCCGGCCTGCCGCATCAGCTCCGCCATGCCCGGAACCTCTCGCTCGATCACCTTCCGCGTCGCTTCCGGGGTGTTGTCGCGCGGCCCCAAGCCCGTCCCCCCCGTGGTCACGATGAGATTGACCTCGCCGGCGTCCACCCATTCCTGCAGCGTCTGGACGATGCCAGCCGGGTCGTCAGAGATGATCGCTTTTTCAACGAACTCAGGGCCCAACGACTCAAGAACCTCAGCAATTGCCGGTCCTGCCGTGTCCTCGCGCTCACCGCGACTGCCCTTGTCGCTCAGGGTCAGGATGCCCACATTCAGTACCCGCGCCATCTGGTAGGTCCCCCCTCCAGCCGCCTGGGACATTCGCCCGCGGCGGTCTAACCCCATGTTCCAACGTTTTTCCAAGAAAGTCTTGACCCACCTGTTGACATGGATGGGGAATAGTGCCACGGTATGGGTCGTTGTGGGGAGAGATGGGGAGCTTGGTCGGCTTCCTCGTCAAACCAAAACCTCGCAGCCGTAAGGGGCACACCGTTCCGCAAGGGACGCGAACCCAGAGGGGCGACCAAGAAACGGATGTTGGGGAACATTGCCGGCTTTTCGCGGCACCTTCGAACACTCCCTCGACCAGCGAGGACGCATCGCGGTTCCAGCGCGGTATCGCAGCGCCTTCGCGGAGGGCGGTGTCTTGACCCCCAGCGCGGACGGCTGTCTGGAGTTGTATCCAGCAGCGACGTTCGACGAGATCGCGGAGGCTCTGACGGCGGAGGGAGCCAACCTCCAGCGTGGCCGCCGCCTCCGCCGGGCTTTGTACGCACGTTCTTGGGACGTGGAACTGGACAAGCAAGGACGCATTTTGATCCCGCCGACGATGCGGGAACTCGTCCAGGTCGACGAGACACTCGTGCTGGCTGGTCGTGGCGAATGCCTCGAACTCTGGAGCCAGGAACGCTGGAACGACGAGGCGGTCGCGGTCGAACGCGACTACGCATCGAATCTCGAAGCGCAGGAGCGAGCGACGTCATGACGACGCCACCGACCTCCAGCTCATCCGCGCCCCACACCTCCGTGATGGTGGACGAAGTCTTGGACTATCTCAACGTTCAGTCCGGCGGCCGCTACATCGACTGCACCGTCGGTGCCGGGGGGCACAGCGCCGCCATCCTCGACGCCTCGGGGCCGGACGGCCGATTGCTCGGCGTCGACGCGGACCCTCAGGCTCTGGAGATCGCGGAGCAGCGGCTCGCGGCCTATCCAGGGCGCTTCGTACTTCGACAAAGCTACTTCGATCATCTGGCGGAAGTCGCCGAGGAGACCACCGAGATGGTCCCCGCCAACGGCGTCCTCTGCGATCTCGGGATCTCCAGTATCCAGCTGGACAGGCCCGAGCGTGGCTTCTCCTTCCAACGGGAGGGGCCCCTCGACATGCGTTTCGGTCCGGACGCGGAACTCACCGCGGCGGACATTGTGAACGAATACTCGCAAGAGGAACTGGCACGCGTCCTCTACGAGTACGGAGATGAGTGGCGATCCCGCCGCATCGCGCGCGCCATCGTGGAGCGTCGACCGTTGACGTCCACACATGACCTAGCCAAAGCCGTCGAGCAGGCCGTGGGGAAGAGCCGATCCATTCCAATTAGTAGAGTTCACCCCGCCACCAAAACCTTCTTGGCCCTTCGCTTGGCAGTCAATCAGGAGCTTCGGCGACTGAGCGACTTCCTTGCCCTGGCCCACGGCCTGCTCGGCTTTGGATCACGCATCGTGATCCTGTCTTTCCACTCGAACGAGGACCGCATCGTGAAGAATTTCTTCCGGGATCATTCCCGGGGGGAAGATGCCACGTACCGGACTCTGACCAAGAAAGTAATCCGTCCCACCCCGGACGAGGTGCAGCGCAACCCGCGCAGTCGCAGCGCACGGCTCCGGGCCGCCGAGGTTCTTTAGCCATGCGCCGCTCAAGTGCTCTGCCTCTGCCAGGACTCAAGGCGGGGCCAGGCCTCGGTATCCGAAGCGGATCCTTGGGGAGCCGCGCCCTACGGCGGGTCCGCCCCGTTCAGCGTGGTCGACTCCCGATTGCGGTGTGGATCGGCGTGATCGGCATCGCCTTCGCGGCCCTTCTCCCTGTCCTTCAAACCAGTGATGCAACCTCTGCCGCGGCCTCCCAGCGTGGGCTTGAACGGGACCGTGCGCGGCTCCAAGCGGAGGTGCGTCTCTTGGCCTCCCAGGTCGGCGAATTGTCCGCCCTCAACCGCGTGGCGGACGTCGCGCAGACACGGCTCAACCTTGTCCCAGCACGACCGACGGTCGTACTCACCGTGAAGGAGACGCCGCCCCCGCGGTTGCTCCCGGCCCGGTTCTTACCGCAGCAAGATCTGGAATTGGTGGAAACGCTGCCCTGGTGGCAGACGCTGTTTGACGTCTTCGTCCTGCGCTGATGCGTGGGCGGGCGTCGCCATCCTCCCGAATGATGACGCCTCGCAGCAATTTCGCTTCGCGTCGGTCGTGGGGAGCGAAATTGGATGGAATGAGGAACCATGGTTCGCTCACACGTGAGCCCATGGCGCATGCGCGTCCTGATGCTGGTTTTCGCCGGTGCTGCGGCGCTCCTCATCCTGCGCCTCGTTCAGGTCCAAATCCTTGACCATCAGAGCTATGAAGCCCAAGCCCGCGATACCCACTTCTGGACGCAGTCCGTGGATGCTCCTCGCGGCGCGATCCTTGATCGCAACGGCTTCCCTTTAGTGACCGGCATCGACACCTGGGAAATCCACGTCGATGCCGAGGCCTGGGAACTCGATGCCGACAATGAGCGTTTCGCTGTAGGGACGCTCTCGCGGCTCCTGGGCGTGACGGAGGATCAGGTACGCGGCATCGTGCAGTCAGGTTCTGGGCGGGACGTCCTCCTCGCGCTCAACGTGCCCTTTGGCTTGGGCGAACGTGTCATCGACGATGGCCTGCCCGGCGTCAAGGTCACGCCTTCCAGCTCCCGCCGCTACGCAGAGGGTGCGCTGGCAAGCCAGGTCCTGGGCTTCATCGGCCGCGACAACAACGGACTCGCCGGGCTCGAATTCGACTTCGATGCCGTGCTCAGTGGTCAGCCCGGCCGCATCGTTTTCGAACGGGACAGCATCGGCAATCCCATCCCCTTCGGCGCACAGGCCATCGATCCGATTCAGCCAGGCGCCGACATTGTCCTCACGATCGACCGCACCCTGCAACGCATCGCTGAAGATCACCTCATCCGCGCCCTGGAGGAAACCGGCGCGAGTGGCGGCACCATCCTGATCATGGAGCCCCACACCGGCGACATTCTCGCAATGGCCTCCGCCCCGACCTTCGACGTCACCAACCTGGATCTCACCGCCAACGACTTGGACTTCTCCTTGTTCCGCAATCGTGCGGTGGCCGATCTCTATGAGCCGGGGTCCGTCTTCAAGGTGTTCACCATGGCGGCCGCCCTGGACTCCGGCATCGTCAACCCCAACACCACCTTCGTCGACACGGGCGCCATCGTCATCGGTGCCCGCACGATCCGAAACTTCGATCTCTCATTCCACGGTCAGCAGACGATGACCCAAGTGCTGCAGCGATCGCTGAACACCGGAACGGCTTGGGTCGCCCAGAATACCGGGACCGACCTCTTCTACTGGTACATCAACCAATTCGGGTTTGGTGAGGTGACCAACGCCGGATTCGCGGGCGAAGCGCCCGGCATCGTCAAAGAGCCGGGCAATCTCTTCTGGTCGCCTGTCGACCTTGCCACGAACTCCTTTGGCCAGGGCATCTCGGTCACGCCGCTCCAGATCGTCCGGGCCTACTCGGCCATTGCCAACGGCGGCAATCTGGTGCGACCGCGGCTCATCCGCGCCGTCATCACCGATGAAGGGGTCCGCGCCGTTCCGTCCGTAGTCGAACGGCGGGTCCTTCAGGAAGACACCGCGCTCACGTTGCAACGCATGATGCAGGCGGTCGTTGATGGCGTGGATGGTCATCCGGCTCAGGTCCCGGGTTGGCCGATCGCCGGAAAGTCGGGGACCTCCGATGTCGCCGAGGACGGCGCCTATCTGGAGGGCGAGTTCATCGCCTCCTTCGCGGGTTTCGCCCCCGCCGACGACCCTAAAGTCGTCGTCTTGGTCAAGATCGATCGCCCTCAAGGTGAGACGGAGTACGAACGATTCGGCGGAGTCGTCGCGGCGCCCATCTTCGGCGCGATCATGGAAGACATCCTCCCCATCGTGGGAGCGCCGCCCACGGCCTACGTCGCCACGCCCTCCCTCTTCGATCCCGTTTTGGAAGAGACCGGCACGGAAGCTGCGAAGCAAGAGCGCGCGGACCGAGCAGACGAAACCGAACGGACCGACGATAGCGCCACCGCCGGCGATTCTCCGACTCAAAACGACGACCTCGATCCGTTCAATGACGACGCCTTCCAAGGCGATATCGAAATCGCCACCCCCCTCGACTTCACGGAGGACGAAGCGACCACCGCCGCGTTCGGGGGGATCAATGATTAGCCCTCGCGACCTCGCCGACGTTCTGGGCGAACGGCTACAGAACGATCCTGGACCGCTTCCCAGCGTGCCGTTCCACGATGTCGTCATCGACTCGCGCAAAGTCGAAACAGGCGATCTGTTCGTCGCCCTCAAGGGTGAGCACACGGACGGGCACAAGTTCATCGTCGATGCGCTAAACGGCGGCGCTACCGGCATTCTCAGCCGCCTCCTCCCCGAGTCGCTACCCGACGGCGCGCGGGCCTTCCTTGCCGATGACCCGCTCGCGGCCTTACAAGGCGCTGCCAAGTGCTGGCGCAGCCGACAGCAGGCACGTGTGATCGGGATCACCGGGAGCGTCGGCAAGACCACCACGCGCGAAGCGGTCGCCCAGGTTCTCAGCCACAAGCACGCGGTCTTCCAGAGCCCGCGCAACTTCAACAGCGACATCGGACTGCCACTCGCACTTCTCGCCCTGGGCCCGGAACACGATTGGGCCGTGATGGAACTGGGGCCCTACGACCGCGCCGAAATGGAACTGCTCACCGAAACCGCCCGCCCAAACATCGGCATCGTCACCAACGTGGGGCCGACCCATCTCGAACGTTTCGGCTCACTCGATGCGACCGAAGAGATCAAGGGACTCCTGCCCGCTCGCCTTCCGGGCGATGGCATCGCCGTCCTCAATGCCGACGACGAGCGGGTCCGCCGCATGGCGGATCGGACCTCGGCTCGTGTCTTGTGGTTCGGCCTCAGTGCTGACGCGGATGTGCGCGCTTCGGAGGTGAAGACCGATGGACTCGAGGGCATTCGCTTCACCCTGCACCTAGCAAACGATTCAGCCGCGGTCCAGACGCCGCTAATCGGCTCTCATCAAGTGATGACGGCACTCGCGGCGGCCGCGGTCGCCACCACCGCCGGGATGACGATCAAGGAGATCGTTGAAGCGCTCGCCAACATTGAAGCGGGTAGCCGCCTGAAACCACGCCGCTCCTACTCCGGCGCCCTCCTCCTCGACGATGCCTACAATGCTGCGCCCCTCTCGATGAGAGCGGCGCTCGACGTTCTGGCCGAAATGCCCGGCAACCGCATCGCCGTTCTTGGCGACATGCTTGAACTCGGCAGTGAGGAAGACGATAGCCATCGCGAGGTCGGCGCCTACGCCGTCGATCGATGCGACCGCCTCATCGCCGTGGGGACCCGCGCACGCGGCGTCGCCGACGGCGCTTGGGACGCTGGTCATAGCCAGATTCAGTGGTTCGAAGAGCAGGGAGATGCCACGCGCATGCTGCGCCAAGAGATTGGCGGGGACGACGTGGTCCTGGTCAAGGCCTCCTACGGGATGCATCTCGAGGAGATGGTCGAAGCCCTCATCTCAGCGGAGGGCACGCCATGACGACGTTCTCCCTCGCGACAGCCGGAATCGCCTTCTTGATCGCTTTGGCGCTTGGCCCGTTCCTGATTCGCTGGCTGCAATCCCGTTCCCTCGGCAAGGCCATCAGCGATGAGGGGCCGCAGACGCATCACGTCAAGGCCGGCACCCCCACCATGGGCGGGCTCCTGATCTTCTTCACGGTGATCGGACTGACGTTGGCGACCAACGTCGTTGACCGCGAATCGATCCTGTTGCCGCTGTTCACGATCGTCGTGCTCGGTGGCATCGGCGCCATCGACGACATGGGCACCATCGTGGGCAACAGCTACGCCGGCCTCAGCTGGCGGCTGAAAGTGCTCCTGATCTTCCTCTTTGCTTTGGGCGCCAGCCTCGTCCTCTTTTTCGCCCTGGACATTGAAAGCATCAATATCCCCTGGGCTGGCAGCTACGACCTGGGTCCGGTCTACATCCTCATCGCCATCGTCACCATCATGGCTACGACGACTTCCGTCGCCATCACCGACGGTCTCGACTCTCTAGCTGGCGGCACGGTCGCCATCGCCATCGCCGCCTTTGGTGTGATTGCCATCGGTCAGGAGCAGGACTTTCTCGTCCGCTTCTCCTTCACCACCGTCGGCGCGGTGCTGGGTTTTCTCTGGTACAACGCGCACCCCGCGCAGGTCTTCATGGGAGACACCGGAGCACTCGCACTGGGCGGGAGCCTCAGCATCGTCGCGCTGATGACGGGGCACTGGCTGCTGTTGCCAGTCATCGGCATCGTCTTCGTAATCGAAGCGCTCAGCGACATCATCCAGATCGGCTACTTCAAATACAGCGGCGGCAAACGCGTCCTGCGCATGGCCCCCATCCACAACCACTTCGAACTCCTGGGCTGGTCGGAACCGCAGATCGTGACGCGGTTCTGGCTGGTGGGAATCGCCGGCGCCATCGTCGGCGTTGCCCTGGCTCTCCAGGTCTAAGAAAGATGACGACCGTGCCAACACCCAAGACGACAGCGCATGCCCCTGAGGAGCCTCAGAGCTTCCGAGGGCTGCGCGTCGGTGTCGTTGGCTTGGGCGTGGAAGGCCTCGATATCGTCCGCTTCCTGCACCAGGAGGGGGCGGCGAAGATCATCGTCTCCGATCGTCGTGACGCGGGTGCGCTCCGCGAACGTCTCGACGTCTTGCGCGACATCCCCCTCTCGCTCTCGAACAACGATCCCGACTTGGCGACCCGCATCGACGTCCTCTTCGTCAGTCAGGGCATCCCCGACTCCCTGCCGCTTGTGCAGGCGGCTCGCGAGACGCGTGTTCCCATCACCGCGATGATGCGGCACTTCCTCCGGCGCTGCCCCGTGCCCGCAATCGGCATCACCGGCAGCGCCGGCAAGACGACGACCACCACCCTCGTGGGCGAGATGTTCCGCGCGGCGGGGCGCAAGGTCTTCGTTGGTGGCAACATCGGCAATGGCCTGCTCTCGGGCCTGGCGAGCATCGACGTGGAAACGGACGTCGTTCTCGAAGTCAGCCACACCCAGCTCGTCCGGACGGATCGCAGCCCTCATCTCGCCGCGGTTCTCAACGTCACACCCAACCACCTCGACCAGTTCAGTTGGGGCGCGTACGTCGATCTCAAACGCAATCTCGTCCGGTATCAAAGTCCAGCGGACATCGTGGTTTTGCCCACCGACAACGATGTCGCGCATCGCTTCGCCTCAGACACGTCCGCCCGAGTCGTTCAGTTCGGTCGCGCCGGATTCGACGGACCCGGCGCGACGATCGATCGGACGCGCGTTGTCTGGCAAAGCGAGACCGGATCCGTCGACATCTGCGGCATCGAAGAGATCCAGATCCCCGGCGACCACAACCTGCTCAACGTTCTCGCCGCGGTCGCCATTGGCGCTGCCTCGGACCTCGACGCCCCATCCATGGCGAACGCGATTCGGGCCTTCCCCGGCGTGGACCACCGTCTGCAGACGGTCGCTGAGATCGACGGCGTCCTCTACATCGACGATTCCATCGCGACCGCGCCCGAGCGCGTCGTGGCCTCGCTTCGCAGTCTCAATCAGCCGGTCGTCCTCCTCTTAGGAGGCCGTGAGAAGACCCTCCCGCTCGACATGCTCGCCACTGAAGCGAAAGAGCGTTGTCGAGCCATCGTCTGCTTCGGCGAAGCTGGATCTGTCTTCGCTAAGGGACTTCAGGATGCCTGGGCAGCGGACTCCAGTGCCCCCTCGATCAACATCGTCGATGACCTTGCCTCCGCGATGACCCTGGCGACGAGCCTCGCCGAGCGCGGCGATGCCGTACTGCTTGCCCCCGCCGGAACCTCCTTTGACGCCTACGCAAATTTCGAAGCCCGCGGTGATCACTTTGCGGCGCTGGCAGCGAACACGGAGCCAGCCGCCCCGACCGCACAGAAGGGAGCGTAGATGGCCCGGATTGACGCCTTTACAGCACCCCGCGTCGGAAAGCTCACGGAGGAGACCGGCCGTCGCACCGGCGGCGCCCCCGACTGGTCGCTGATCGCCGCCGTCATGACGCTCACGCTTGTGGGCCTGATCTTCGTCTTCAGCTCCTCCTTCGCGGTCGGCGAACAACTCTTTGGCGACCCGCGCTTCTTCGCCAAACGCCAACTGCTAGGCGCAGGCATCGGCGCGGTGGCCTTCATCTTCTTCGCCCTGCTCGACTATCGGCGACTCCGCGCTTGGAGCCCGTTGATCATGGCGGGCGCCGTACTGCTCCTGCTGGCAGTCATCACACCGGGCATCGGCCATTCACAGAATGGCGCGCAACGCTGGATCCAATTCGGTTCCGCGCCGCCGATCCAGCCGTCCGAGATCGCCAAGCTCGCCATCGTCATCTATATCGCGGCCTGGCTCTCCAGTCGCGGTGATGCGATTCGCCACATCACTCTTGGCGTCCTCCCCTTCTCCGTCATCGTGGGCTTCATCGGCTTCCTGATCATGGCCGAGCCCGACCTAGGAACCGCCGTCACCATCACAGTCATCGCGGGCGGACTGTTCTTCATCGCCGGAGCCGCGTTGAAACACATCGTCGTGCTGATCCTCGGCGGCGGCACGGTGCTCTTCGGCATCATCGGTCTCTTCGGCTACGGCCTAGACCGATTCACCCAGTTCATCTCGGCTGAGTCCGACCCGGAAGCCGGCGGTTTCCAGATTCTGCAACTGCTCATCGCGCTGGGCAGCGGAGGTCTCACGGGCGTCGGCATCGGCGAGAGCCGTCAAAAATTCTTCTATGTGCCCTCGGCACATACGGACGGCGTGTTTGCCATCATCGGCGAAGAGGTGGGCTTCCTCGGGGCGATCTTGATCCTCTTCCTCTTCGCTTTCCTCATCTACCGGGGCATCCGCATTGCCTCGAAGGCGCCCGATCAGTTCGGCACCCTGCTGGCAATGGGGGTCGTCATCTGGTTCGCGACACAGGCCTTCTTCAACATCGGCGGCGTCACCCGCACCATCCCGCTCACGGGTATCCCCTTGCCGCTGATCTCCTTCGGCAGCTCCGCGCTGGTCGCCACCCTGGCCGCGGGCGGTGTCTTAGTCAGCGTCTCCCGGTACTCCATAGAACGGGAGGAGTATCGCGAGCAAGAGCCGCGCCGACGCCTGCGCGACTACGTCCTCCGTCCCTTCAGCCAGGACGCCCCCTCAACCGCGATCGAACCGGAGCTGCAATCCCAGTCCGCGATCCAAGCCAGCGGACGGGAGGGCGCCGTATGAAGCTCCTCCTCGGCGGCGGCGGTTCCGGTGGGCACATCTTTCCCGCCTTGGCGGTGGCCAGCGCCCTACGCGATCACATCCACGAAGATCTCGACCTCCTATATGTCGGCACCGAGACCGGCGTTGAATCGCGCATCGTGCCGGAGGCCGGTATTCGTTTCAGGGTCGTCGCCTCGCGCGGCGTGCGTGGCCGCCACGCCCTGAGCAAAGCCTGGTCGCTCGCGACGATGGGCGTAGGGGTCTGGGATGCCGTCCGCATCATCCGCGACTTCCGCCCCGATGCCGTCTTGCTCACCGGCGGCTACGCCAGCGTCCCGGTCGGCCTTGCCGCTTGGCTGAACCGGCGGCCTATCGTCGTCTTTCAGCCCGACATCGAACCCGGCTGGGCGATCCGTCTGCTCACCCGCATCGCAACCAAGGTCTGCGTGACGGAAGCCCAATCCCTCCACCGCCTGCCCGCCAACAAGGGCACGGCGACGGGGTATCCGCTGCGGCCGGTCTTCAATGAGATCGACCGACCCATGGCTCGTGCCCGTTTCGGACTCAACGGCACACCGTCGATCCTGGTCAGCGGATCGATCCAGGGCGCGCACCAAATCAATGCCGCCATCGACGACAACCTCGAGGAATGGGTCAGCTTCGCGCAGCTCATCCACGTCACCGGTGAAAAAGACGCCCGCCACATGGCGCAGCGCCGCGAAGACCTGCCGGAAGAACTTCGCCACCGCTACCAACCCATCGACTATCTCGGCGACGAACTTCCCACGGCGATGGCCGCTTGCGACCTCGCCATCTCGCGCGCCGGAGCCTCGGTCCTCGCGGAGTATCCGGCCGCCGGACTTGCTTCCATCCTCATCCCACTGCCTGGAGCGGGGGGGCACCAGCGCCACAATGCCCAAGCTCTGACCGACGCGGGCGCCGCCGTCGTCGTGGACGATGCCAAAGTCGCCACCGAACTGCTTGGAACCACCCGCAGCATCCTCGAAGACAGTGAACGCCTGGCGGAGATGCGGCGTCGATCCGCCGCCAAAGCCCGTATCGACGCCGCCGAGCGCATCGCCGAAGTGTTGTGGGAGGTCCGTCGTGACTAACCCTCAACATGTGCACTTCGTGGGGATCGGGGGCATCCACATGAGCGGCCTCGCCCGCATCCTGCTGGATGATGGTGTTCGCGTCAGCGGTTCCGATCTCATCGCAAGCCACCTCACCGATGAGCTGGCCAGTCGCGGTGCAACGATCACCATCGGCCACAACACCACCAACATCGGCGACTCTGATTTGATCGTCCGGACCGTCGCCGTCAAAGACGACAACCCCGAACTCATCGCCGCAACCAGCCAGCAGCGTGAAGTCATCACCCGCGCCGAAATGGTCTCCCGGATCGCCGAGGACCATACGACCCTCACCGTCGCAGGCAGCCATGGCAAGACGACGACCTCCACCATGCTGACCCTCATCCTGCGCGAAGCCGGGCTCGATCCCTCCTTCATTCTCGGCGGGGAGCCCGCGGATCTCGCTACTCACGCTGCGCGAGGGACCGGCGACGCGATCGTCCTCGAAGCCGACGAATACGGGCGCGCCTTCCACGAATACCGCCCGGCCTTCGCCGTGATCACCAACCTCGAAGCCGATCATCTCGACTACTACCTGACCGAAGAGGCGCTTCACGAGGCATTCCTTCAGTACGCCTCCACTCTGGTGCTGAGCGGCACCCTCATCCTTGGCGGTGAATCGGGTTGTCTCGCTCCGCTCATGACGCGCCTGATCGACGCGCGCCCCGACATCCAAACTCAATCCTTTGGTCTCGCGAACTCCGGCAACTGGACCTGGGCGGCGGCGAATCTCGCCGCATCAACCACAGGCACCAAGTTCGACCTCCAGCGCGACGGCGAAACACTCGCTCAGGTGTCGCTGACCGTGCCGGGCGAGTTCAATGTGCGGAACGCGCTCGCCGCAGCGGCCGCGGCCCTGCAAAACGGCGCCACGATCGACGCGGTGCAGAGCGCGCTCGGCAGCTTCTCCGGAGTACGCCGACGCTTCCAGCTGCAAGGGGAAGTCCGCGGCGTCACGGTCATCGACGACTACGCGCATCACCCCACGGAGATTGCAGCGACCATTGCCGCGGCGCGCGAGCGCTTCCCCGGTCGCCGCTTGGTCGTCCTCTTCCAGCCCCACACCTACAGCCGCTCCGCCTATCTGCTGAAAGGCTTCCAGACCTGCTTCCACGATGCTGATCAGCTCTACTTCGCCGACACCTATGCGGCGCGCGAAACGCCAGACGCCGGCCTCACCGCCGTCGATCTCGCTGCGCGGATCAGCAAGCCCGGGGCCATCTATCTGGGCCCGCTAGATGAAGCTGCGAAACGCCTTGCGGAGAGCGCCAAAGAGGGCGATGTCATCTTCACCATGGGCGCCGGTGACATCGAACAGACCGGCCCCACAATCGTCGCCCACCTGGAGGAGTCATGACTTTGCGTGACGACCTCCAGGCCATCGCCGACGTGCGAGAAGGCGAAGCGATGTCGCGCCATACGACCTTCGGCGTCGGTGGTCCCGCGGACTTCTACGTCGTCGCCGCCAGCCGTGCCGAATTGACCCGCGCCACCCTCGCGGCGCGCGAAGCGGACGCAGCTGTGTTTGTCCTGGGATCCGGCTCCAACATTCTCGTCAGCGATGCGGGCATCCGCGGCGTGGTCCTGGAGAACAAGGCCAACGTGATCGGAGAGCCTGTCTCCGGCACGGACGATCTCGTCCTCACGGCGGAATCAGGGGTTCCGTTCGCCTCGCTCACCCGCCACGTCGCCCGCGGCGGCCTCTCGGGCCTGGAGTGGGCAGCGGGCATCCCCGGAACCCTGGGCGGCGCGGTGGTCTACAACGCGGGCGCCTACGGCGGCTGTCTCGCCGACGCCCTCCGCTCCGTGACGCTTCTCCATCCCGATGGGCGCGAAGAGGTGGTGCAGGCCTCCGATCTCGGGCTCGCCTACCGCTCCAGTGCCTTCACCCGCGGCCTTCTCCAAGAACAAGTCGTGCTCGATTTGACGTTCGATCTTGATCCGATTGACGCGGCTACCGCGCTTGCCCGCATCGACGAACTCGAAACGAAGCGCAAGGCATCGGCACCGCGTGGGCGCAATGCGGGATCGACGTTCAAAAACCCCGACGCACATCCCGTCTGGTGGCTGATCGACCAAGTCGGCCTACGCGGGCATCGCATCGGCGACGCTCAGGTCAGCGAGGTCCACACCAACTACTTCCTCAATGTGGGCCAGGCCACGAGTGACGACCTGACGGCCCTGATCCGGCTCGCACAGTCGCGCGTGCGCGATCAATTCGGCATCGAACTACAGCCCGAAGTGGCGCTGGTGGGGGAGGGATTGGCATGACCTCTGGCCGAACCCGACTTGGCATCGTTTTCGGAGGGGCTTCCACCGAGCACGCCGTTTCGGTTCGATCCGCGCGTGCCGTCATGGGCGCCATCGACCCTGAGCGATTCGAGATCGTGCCCTTCGGCATCACCCGGCAGGGCGCCTGGATGCGTCCCTCCGAAACACAGGAGTTGCTCGATCTCATCGATGGCGGCGCGCCAGAGGAAGTCGTCGGCGCCGAGGGCGTCGGCGTCCTGGCACGGCCACAAGCCCTCGAAACGCTCGCCAGCGTCGAGGTCGCCTTCCCACTCGTGCATGGCCAGAACGGCGAAGACGGCTCGCTCCAGGGTCTCTTCGAGCTCGCTGACTTGCCTTACGTCGGAGCCGGCGTCGCCGCATCCGCCGTAGGGATGGACAAAGAGCTGACGAAGACGATGATCGCTCGCACCGGAATTCAGGTCGTCCCCTATCGCCTCCTCACTCGCCATGACTGGCTTGCCGATCCCCAAGCCGTCGCGCGTGACGTCGCCGACCTCGGCTATCCCCTGTTCACCAAGCCTGCGAACGGGGGCAGCAGCGTGGGCATCAGCAAGGTCCACTCACGCGAAGAGCTAGCCCCCGCCATCGAAGACGCCTTCCATCACGACCGCCGCATCCTGATTGAGCAGGGGATCGACGGACGCGAGATCGAATGCGCGGTGCTGGGTAATGAGGACCCAGAAGCCTCTCCCCTGGGCGAAATCACGTTCACCCACGAGTTCTACGACTACGACGCCAAGTATGCCGACGCTGGCACCACACTGATCGCTCCCGCCGATCTCCCGGCCTCGGTCGCCGATACGATCCGGGCCCAAGCGCGAGCCGCCTTCCAAGCGATCGATTGCGCCGGCATGGCCCGCGTCGACTTCTTCGTCGACGCCGACTACGAGATCTGGCTCAACGAAATCAACACGATCCCGGGTTTCACTGACGTCAGCATGTTCCCTCGGCTCTGGACGGAGGCCGGCTTGGATTTCGCGTCTCTGATCGCGCGGCTCGTGGACCTGGCCTTCGCTCGACATGAGGAGACGCACCATGTGGCCTAAGCGACGTCCCTCGTCACGCTCCTCGCGCCTGGGAGGATCCTTGGCGCCGGAGAGTCCCGTTCCAAGAACGCGCCGGGGTTCCGATTACGCTAACGCGCCCACGTCGGAGGACAGCGTCCGGCTCAGCATCCCGTTACCGCGTTGGCGCTGGGTGATCCTCACTATCTCCCTCGCCACCGTCTTCGCCGCGGCGATGGTCGTCCTCAACTCTCCCCTGCTCGAGATCCGATCAGTCGCAATCCACGGCACCGAAAACGTCTCGCGGGAGTCGGTCGCACAGCTCAGCGGACTCCGCGGCGAGCACATCCTCCTTTCGAATCTCAGCGAGGCACGGGAACGAATCCTGACCCAACCACTCATCGCGGACGTCACGATCGATCGGGTCTGGCCCAACGGTGTCCGCATCACCGTGCAGGAGCGCACCCCCTGGGCAGGCTGGGAAGCCGGCGGCCGCGCCTGGGCTATCGACGCCGAAGGCGTGGTGCTGGAGGGTTTTGATCCTCCAGCCAACAGCGTCACCGTGCGCCAGGTCTCGTCCTTGCCCGCAATTCGCGCCGGGACTCACGTCGACCTCGAAGCCATCGATCTCATCCGGCGTCTGATCGGGGTGCAGCAACCACACAACGGTCCCCGTGTTCTTGGCTTTGAGTGGGCCCTAAAAACTGGGCTCACCGTGATCACCCAACATGGGCGCGTCACCTTTGGCGGCGCGGACGGGTTCGACTTCAAGTACAGCGTTTGGGAAGAGCTGGAACTCGAAGCACAGCGACGCGGCGAGCCCTTGCTCATTGCCGATCTGCGCTTCGGGACCCGGCCTTCGGTAGAGATCGGCTTGGGCTTGGGGCGGGCGGTTCGGATCCTTGAGCCGTAGCGGCCGGAATGGATGGACCCGCTGATCCGGGGAGGACCAGCGACCTACACGAGTAATTCGGGCCACAGCGCCCGGCAGGGAAAGGAACGGACTCATGGCCAAAGGTGCGGCATTCGCCGTGATCGATGTGGGCAGCGCCAAGATCGCCACCATCGTGGGCGATATCAGCGAACGGGACACCCTTCGCGTGCTCGGCGTGGGCGTCGCGCCTTCAACCGGTGTCGAGAAGGGCCAGATCAGCAATATCGCGAAGGCGTCAGCGGCGATCCAGACCGCGGTCGAAAAGGCGGAACGATCGAGCGGCACCCGCATCCTCTCGGCGGCGGTGGTGCTCTCGGGCGCCCACCTCTCCTCGCTCAATAACCGCGGTATCGTCGCCATTCCCGATCCGGGGCAACCGATCGGCGGGGACGATATCCAGCGCGTCATTGACGCCGCGCGCACCATCAGCCTCAAGAGCAACCGCGAAATGCTCCACGCCCTCCCCCGCTACTTCGTCGTCGACGGGCAAGACCGGGTCAGTGATCCGGAAGGGATGCACGGGCAACGCCTGGACGTGGAGATGCACCTGGTGACAGGCGCCGTCAGCAATATCCAGAACCTCACGAAGTGCGTCGAAAATGCCGGTGTTCAAGTCGACGCCCTGCTCGCCGGGCCCGTCGTCGCGTCGGCGGCGGTCTTGCAGCCGGAGGAGATGCAGGAGGGTGCCGTCCACCTCGACATCGGCGGCGGCTCCACGGACATCGCCATCTATCAGGAGGGATCCATCGTCCACACGGCGTCGCTACCCATCGGGGGCGTGAACGTCACCCGCGACCTCGTCGTTGGCCTGCGCTGTCCCTTCCAGATCGCGGAGGAGACCAAGACCCAGTACGCCTCGGCGCTGGTGGCGGACGCAGGCAACGAAGAGATTCATCTCACGGCCTTCGGGCAGGAGCCGGAGCGGGAGTTTTCGCGCCAACTCATCGCCGAAATCGTCCAGGCGCGAGTTGAGGAGATCGTGACGATGGCCCTACTGGAGGTGAAGCGCGCCGGCCAAGCCGACGCCATCTCCGCGGGAATCATTGTCACCGGCGGCACCGCCGATCTCCCCGGCATCACCCGGCTGATTGAAGAGCTCACAACCCTGCCCGCAAGAGTCGGCGCGGTCGACGAGGTGTATGGCCTCGTCGACCAGATCTCCACCCCGGGTTTCGCCTCCACGCTTGGCGCTCTGCGTTGGATGACAGACGGATTCGAGTCGGCGGGCCAGCCCCTCCGGCTCTCGATGCCCAAAGCCCCAGGCGTGCTGGACCTGTTCCGCAGCATGGGCCGGATTGGGAGGGTGTTCTTGCCGCAATGACCGATCCGGACCGAGTTCAACAAGGAGCGCTCTTCGCGGATGGCGGCCGCGGCGGGACCAAGACAGAGGGCGGAAATGACGGAATGACAGATCAGACCAAGTACGAGCCAGTAATCCGTGCGCAACCCGGAAAGGTGCAGACCCAGATGACGTTCGCAGGCGACAGAGATGGCCTCCCGCCAATCAAGGTGATCGGCGTTGGCGGTGCGGGCTGCAACGCAGTTAACCGCATGATCGACGAAGGCATCAACGGCGTGCACTTCCTCGCGGTCAACACAGACTCCCAACAACTCCAGCTCTCCAATTCTCCAGAAACTATCCGCATCGGCGACAAGATCTCGCGCGGGCTCGGTGTCGGCGGCGACCCTGAGAAGGGAGCGAAGTCCGCCGACGAGAGCCGTGCGGAGCTCCAGGAAGCCGTCAAGGGCATGGACATGGTCTTCGTCACCGCCGGTATGGGTGGCGGCACCGGCACCGGCGCGGCTCCAGTGGTCGCGGAGGTGGCAAAGCTAGCGGGCGCGCTGACGATCGCGGTGGTCACGAAGCCATTCGCCTTCGAAGGGGCCCGGCGTCGTGAAGCGGCCGAAATCGGCCTGGCGAAACTGCAAGAGCACGCCGACACGGTGATCACGATCCCCAACGATCGGCTCCTCCATCTGAGCGAAGAAGACCTCCCGCTGTCGGAAGCCTTCCGCCAGGCGGATGACGTCCTCCGCCAAGGGATCCAAGGCATCTCGGACGTCATCACGGTGCCGGGCGAAGTCAATCTGGACTTCAACGATGTCAAAAAGATCATGGGCGAAGGTGGCCACGCGCTGATGGCGATAGGCAGGGGCTCCGGCGAGGGCCGCGCCGTCTCGGCCGCCCAAGAAGCGATCACCAGCCCGCTGCTCGAGACCGACATCACCGGCGCCCGCCGCGTCCTCTACAACGTCACCTCGTCCGGCACGCTCGGGCTCATGGAACTCAATATGGCTGCCAAAGTCATCCAGGAGATGGTGGATCCGGATGCGGAGATCATCTTCGGCACCGCCATCGATCGCACCATGAGCGATGACGACGTCAAGATCACGGTCATCGCCACCGGCTTCCACGGCCAGACCCTGACGACCATCGACATGGTTACCCAAAACGAAGACCGCTGGTCCTCCGACATGCTCGACGAACTGGGCATGGACGGTGAGGACCTTGACCTGCCTGCCTTCCTGCGCAAGCGCCGAGTGGCTGCGCAGTAAACATGTTGAGGCAGCGTGAAACAGAACAGGAGGTGGGACTCGCCGAACATGCGTGGCTCCACAGAGTGAGCTAGCACGACCAAGGGGGGCGACGGTTCGGGAGATGCCGTCGCCCCTCGTCTTCTTCAAGACCAGTTCAGGAATCAGTTCAAGAGCCAGTATTCAATCTCCACCCTCCACCCTCCTCCTGCCTCTTCGTCCCATATGTTGTGCCCTGTCGACACTGGAACCCAAAATCTTGCGGCGGTTTCCGTTAGCATCCCCATATGGACTGTCCCAACTGCGAGAGTAACACCCGAGTGATCGACTCCCGGGGCACCGACGATGGCGCCATCCGTCGGCGCCGCGAGTGCCAGCAGTGCGAGTTCCGCTTCACCACCTTCGAACGCCTCGCGGAACTGGAGCCGTCCGTCGTCAAGCGCGACGGACGCCGGGAGCCATTCCAAAAGGAAAAGCTGCTGCAGGGCATTCGTATCGCCTTCATCAAGCGGCCGATCCCGCAGAGCGACCTCGATCGGATTGCCGAGGCGGTCCGACTCAGGGCTGTCCATCAAGCTCGTCAGGAAGTCTCCAGCGACGAAATCGGCGAGTGGACGCTCGAGTTGATCCACCGGGTGGACTCCGTTGCCGCCTTCCGTTTCGCCTCCGTCTTCCGCCGTCCGGCGGACGTCGACGCCCTTCAACGCGAACTCGCCGCCATCCGCGACGCACCCACCGGCGCGTCGGAAGAACCCTCCGCTCAGCCCCAGCTACCCGGTATCAGCCACGCCCGCCTGCCCGCCACATCCGCGGCGACGCCCCCCGCCGGGCCCGCCGAAGCCGCACCGGATCCGAGCCGTACCTAGCGCGCCAGCAGGCGTCCTTGCGATCCAGGCCTGAAGTCCGCCGAGGAATGCCACCATGGACGACCGATCCAACTCAGCTCCCATCGAACTCACGGAAGCCGCCCGTGTCGTCTTGGCACGCCGCTACCTCCGACGCGACGACACCCTGGCGATCGTCGAAGATCCCGAAGGCATGTTCCGGCGGGTCGCCGCCAGTCTCGTCTCCGCAGAGCGGCGCGAAATCGAAGACGCGGAACCTAGCGGAGGCCTGGCCTTTGAAGACTCCGCCTACGGCACGATGTCCCGCCTGGAGTTCCTCCCCAACTCCCCCACCCTGATGAACGCCGGAAGCGAGACGCAGCAACTCGCGGCCTGCTTCGTGCTACCCGTGGAAGATTCGCTCAGCGAGATCTTCGAAACCCTCAAGTACGCCGCGCTCATTCACCAGAGTGGCGGCGGTACCGGCTTCGCCTTCTCGCACCTGCGCCCCGCCAATGACATCGTCCACAGCACCCACGGCGTCGCCAGCGGGCCCGTTTCCTTCATGCGGGTCTTTGATGCCGCCACCGACGCGATCAAACAGGGCGGCAAGCGGCGTGGCGCCAACATGGCCATCCTCAGCGTCGATCACCCGGACATCGAAGCCTTCATCCAAGCCAAGGCCGACGGCGAATCCCTGCACAACTTCAATCTCAGCGTCGCAGTAACGGACGCGTTCATGCAGGCCGTCGAGTCCGATCGCGACTACGCCCTGACCAATCCCCGCACCGGCGAGGTGATTGAGACGCGGAGTGCGCGCGCCATCTTCGATCAACTCGTGGAGGGCGCTTGGCGGACGGGCGACCCCGGCCTGATCTTCAGCGACCGCATCAACGCCGACAACCCCACGCCGGCGCTCGGCGCGATCGAGTCCACCAATCCCTGCGGTGAGCAGCCACTGCTGCCCTATGAGTCCTGCACCCTCGGATCGATCGACGTTTCGAAGTTCAGTCTCAGCCAGGACCTCGCCGCACCGTCGACCGACCTCGACTGGGGTCGTCTCGGGCAAACCGTCGACCTCGCGGTCCGCCTCCTCGACAACGTGATCGACGTCAATCACTACCCCTCCGACGCCATCCACGACCGCACTCTCAGCACCCGCAAGATTGGCCTCGGCATCATGGGCTTCGCCGATCTGCTCTTCAAGCTGCGCGTCCCATACAGCTCAGAGGACGCCCTGGCGTGGGCCGATCGCCTCATGCGCTTCATCGCCCAGCGCGCCAACGACCAGTCGCAAGCCTTGGCCGTGGACCGCGGCGTGTTCCTCGCTTGGCAGGACTCGATCTACGCACCGGACGGACCTCGCTACAGAAACGCCACGCGAACCACGATCGCGCCGACCGGCACCCTGAGCATCATCGCTGGCTGTTCGAGCGGAATAGAACCGGTCTACGGGCTGTCATTCTTGCGACGTCACTACCTCTCGGAGGACGATCCCAGCAGCCTGACCGAGCTCACGGACAGCAATCGCATCTTTCGCGCCGTCGCTTCGAGCGAGGGTTGGTGGAGCGCGGAACTCGAGGACCACCTGCTGCACGGCGAGCCGCTCTCCGACTGGCCCGCGGCGCCGGCTGAGGCATGCTCGGTGTTCGTCACCGCGCACGAGATTGACCCTGAGTGGCACGTTCGCATGCAGGCCACTTTCCAGCGCCATGTCGACAACGCCGTCTCCAAGACGATCAATTTCCGCCGCGACGCGACTAGCGACGAGATTGGCCAGGCCTATTCGCTCGCCTGGCGCGAGGGTTGCAAGGGGATCACGGTCTACCGTGATCAGTCCAAAGCCCATCAAGTCCTCTCGCGCCGCGAATCGGAGATGGACCTCTCCTAGCTCCGCCGTGCGGATATCGGGACTCTGTTGCCCCCATCTCCTGGTCGCGTCATCCGACTTCCTATACTGCAGAACAGATGGATTGATCTCGCACGCTCAATCATGGGTCAGGCGCCCCCAACAGGCGCCTCGGTCGATTTGGGGACCAATGGCGAAACGCAGCAGCAACGCAAGCCGAAAATCGGCACGGTCCTCGAACGCCCGACGCACCCGCGGTGTGTCCCCCAAACCTGCGTCACGTAGCAATGCCACCCCGGCCGACATCGCTCGGGAGCGACTCGCCAGCGAAACTGGACCCACGATCAAGGACTGGGGCGGTCGCCTCCCGTTCGCCCTCGTCTACCCCAACTCCTATCACATCGGCATGTCCAACCTGGGACTGCAGGCGATCTATCGGCTGCTCAACGCCTCCCCCGATGTCGTTTGCGAACGCGCTTTCTACGACCCGCCTACCGACGATGCACGACATCCGGGTCCGGTCACCATCGAATCGCAACGCCCGCTGACCGACTTTCCCGTGATCGCCTACACCCTGACCTACGAGATCGACTACTACCACGTCGTCCAGTCGCTGCGTGCGGCCAAAATCCCGGCCCTCGCCTCCCACCGCGACGAGCGATCGCCGTTGGTCATCGCCGGCGGCGCGGCCGTGATCACCAACCCCATGCCGCTCGCGGATTGCTTCGATGCCTTCGTGATCGGTGAAGCCGAACCAATCCTGGACGAACTCGTCGAGACGGTCCGCAGCCATATCAGCGGATCCCGATCGGATCTGCTCCACGCGCTCGCCAAGATCCCAGGCCTCTTCGTCCCGGCCCTCGGTGCACCCGACGGCGTCGAACGACAGTGGGTCCGGGATATCGGCGAGACCGAGGCCATGTCCTCCGTGCTCACAGACGACACCGCGCTCTCCAACATGACCCTCATCGAAGCGGCGCGGGGCTGCGGGCGCGGCTGCCGCTTCTGCATCGCGGGCTACGTCTTTCGGCCGCCCCGCTATCGACCTCTAGAGAATCTCCTAGACCAAGTCGATCGCGCTTTGACCCAGTCGCACCGCGTCGGTCTTCTGGGCGCCGCCGTCGCCGACCACCCGGACCTCGTTGAGCTCGCCGCCGCGCGCGAGGACATCCAGTAGGGCGGGCTGAAGGTTGTCGACGCGGAGGGAGCTGACGGAGACCTGTGCGCCCTTCTTGTCGGCGGCGACGGCGAGC
>Ga0114996_10000145_pt1 | contig 94319 bp, 96 predicted proteins | sample ArcticOcean_MG_C_4_FD_87039 | JGI IMG/M metagenome (GOLD analysis project Ga0114996, IMG submission 87039) | Marine microbial communities from western Arctic Ocean - ArcticOcean_MG_CB4_134 | ecosystem: Environmental > Aquatic > Marine > Oceanic | place: Arctic Ocean: Canada Basin | collected...
ACTGCTCCGGGGATCAAAGCGCGTGCGAGGCAGTTGTCTTTGCAGTATCTAGTGCTTGGTAAGCTTTAGATAAAAAAACTACGTCTTAGAACTCGCAGCGATACATCATTTTAAAAAGTAGGTATATGGATGAAATTCGCTATTATTGGGCTTGTCCCTTCAGTATTGCTTGTACTTTCTTTTACCACATTAGCCGACGAGCCTGGAACGACGTTAAGTGTTGGGAAGCAAGTAGGCGCGGCACTGTCTGGTAACGTTAGGGGGGTTCTGCAAAGTGGTGTAAGCACCCTAACTGATAAGTCTGCGAGTGTCGCTGAGAATGCTTTGAGGAGCTTTTTCCCTACTGCACAAGTAGAACTAGAATGGTCCGACGAAGGAGGGTTAGAAGGCGAAGCGTTAATTTTATCACCCTTGTTGGAGAGCGCAGACAATTCTAAATTAATTTTCACCCAAGCGAGTGTAGTAGCGGCTGAACGCCGGACGACGGTGAATATCGGTTTAGGTGCTAGGCAGTTAGCCATGGGCGATAAGTTGTTGATGGGGGTCAACGCCTTCTATGATCATGAGTTTCCTTTAGATCATCAAAGAGTCTCTGTAGGAGCTGAATTTAGAACCACAATGGGTGAAATCAATACTAATTACTACTGGGGCACTAGTGGATGGAAGAAGGCTCGAAAAACTAATTTTTCTGAAAGAGCGATGGATGGGTTTGACATTGAATATGGTATGCCCCTGCCTTATATGCCGCGAATTAAGTTTTATGGTGGCTACTTCAGATGGCGTGCTCAGAATCAAGACGGAGAGAAAAAAGCTGACAATGGGTGGTCGATGTCTTTAGAATCGGAAATATTTAACGGCGTAAACCTTGAATTAGGACATCGTTATTATAATGATAGCAGCGATGAGGTGTTTGCCTCGATTCAAGTCGATGTTGTTGATTTGTTGACTGACAAGTCAGTGAATAGCAAACCATTTTTCTCAAATGTTGCTTGGCAAGGCCTCACAAGCATGAAGGGCGATCGATATGCGGATGTTCGTCGTCTGAATTAGATTCGAAAAGAAACCAAGTCGGATCAAAGCGAACTTACAGTTACGATAAGTGGCTTCTAACAGAAAGCATAAGTAAGAAAAACGGCCGTTTGGCCGTTTTTTTTGGGTCGTTTAATATTGAGGACAGTTTCCCAGTGCTTCTTCACAGACCGAAAGGTAGGAGAGGTAACCCAGCCAGAATCTCCTCGATTCCAAGTCAACCGGGATTTTCGTCTCAGTATCATAAGGTTCTAATCTCCAGCTCTTTTGGAGCAGATAGAAATTTTTGTATCCCGAAATGCCGCGCACAATACTGAATTCGCCTAGGCCGTTTTGAGTGCTAGCACCGCAGAACAGCATGACTGCCGCAGTTGGATATTGATGGGAGACTCCAGTTAAAGCGATAGGTTTCACGTCAAAATCCGAGCATTCTCGTGATACGTGGTCGACCACTCGCGTGAGCATGAGGTCTAAGTCTGCTTCTGGTTGGTTCAGCAGCAATTGAATAGATAGAAGTTCTTTCCAATTTTTCTCGTCTTGTCCTGCGGGTGCATATTCTGTTGTGGATAAATTCTCTTGTCGATCGGAGAATATTTCTTGCCAGCCATTTGGTTCGATGAAAAGCAGCTGTTCGCCACTTTCGTTATTTCTCTCTTGAGATAAGCTAGAGGTGGCTAATACAAGACCAACAATGGTGGCTGTAGTTTTTAAAAATTTTTTCACGCACAGTATCCTTTGTGATAAGAGTCAGATATGCATTAAACTTGTACGATGTCAGGTAGCGTATATTGTACCCAATGATAAAGTAATTCGCTCGACCCCAAAAATAATTAGAAAAATGATATCAGTATCTGTTAAGTTAAGCTTGTGGTAGTCACGCAGGCGAGATTACTTAGCCTTTGTGAATCAACCAAAACGGGTTTTGGTAAAATTTTTTTTGTTCGAATTTCAACCATGAGTAAAGGAGAGAAATTATGTCTCTAGATCAAAGCACGGACGCATTATTAAAAAATATCGCCGCAGGTGGAGGGCCAGCATTGCATGAGATGCCTGTTGAAACGTGTCGTTCCGTTTTCTTACAACTAGTTCAAAATCTTCAGGGTGAGATTCTTCCGATCCATAGTAGCGTCGATAGGACAGTTCCAGGTCCAAATGGCGAAATTCCAGTCAGAGTGTATTCCCCAAGAGAGCCTGGAGATGAAAAGCTGCCTGTTGTGGTTCTTTATCACGGAGGTGGATGGGTCATTGGTGACCTAGACAGCCATGACAATCAGTGTCGTTATTTGGCTAACGAGGCAGATACTATTGTAGTCGCTGTTGACTATAGACTTGCGCCAGAGCACATTTTTCCAGCTGGGGTTAAAGATTGTATTGCCGCTACGGAATGGGTGTTAGCTAATGCCGCCAGTATCGGAGGGGATAGTTCTCTGGTGGCGGTTACCGGCGATAGTGCAGGAGGCAACATGGCAGCTGTGGTTGCTCAACAGCTAAAAGAAAAGATCGTGTTCCAACTTCTTGTGTATCCAGCCACTGATTTCTCTGATGCTATTTACCCGTCTCGTGAAGAGTTTGGTGGAGGTGAATATTTTTTGTCTATGAAGGACATGGCTTGGTTTGGCGGTCTTTATACTAATAATGGTGAAGTCTCGCTTTTGGGTGAACATGCAACTGTCATGTCAGTGGACGATCTAACTGGTGTCGCTCCAGGATTGACCATCACAGCAGGTTTTGACCCGCTAAGAGATGAAGGCAAGGCTTATGCTGACAAGCTAAAACAAGCTGGAATCAAGTCTGATTATAAGTGCTATGGTGGAACTATTCACGGGTTCACGCTTTTTCCGGGTGCTTTAGAGGCGGGTAAAGACGGCTTGGTGCTCATGGTAGGCGCATTGAAAACGGCTTTTGGCAAATAATTGTTATAGCGCTAAAAGCTAGGCTTTGATTGAGGCCTAGCTTTTAGATGTTCTCAGAAAAAATACTCCCAACCTTTTGTACTGGCAAGTAAATCGGCTAATCACGTCCTGCGTCAATAATTTTACTGGCGATAAGTTTTGGATTCGAGAAACAAACTTCGTGCGAACCACTTAACTGCACCAAGCGAAAAAGCCCTAACTTTTCTGATAGCCTCGGATGCCAGCCTAGGCTTTGTGGTAAAGCGGTATCCTCGGTCGAGTTGATGTAGGATTTTGCGATAGTCATTTTTGCAGGGTTAGCAGTAGTTTTTGATTTGTCGATAAAGGTGTTGTAAGGATGTGCGTTTAGCTGCTTGTAACACGCTTTGGCCATAGCTGCATCAACATCGTTGATAAACGATTCTCTCCAGATTTCATATGGCAGTGTTATTGATCCGTCGGGCTGCCGCAGTGAAGCAAATAATTCTTTGTACTGGGGCACCATATCTAAAAGTGACTCTCCGTTATTTGGCACAAACGCATTCCAATATACGAGCCTTCGGATCCGTTGAGGCATTCGATCAGCAATTCCTGTAATGACCATGCCCCCATAACTATGGCCGACTAAAACGAAATCTGTAAGTTCGCTGCTTCGGATATAGTCGTCTAGCGATGCGATCACATCCGGTAAGCCGACTAATTTGTCGTCGGAATGACCATTCCCTTTCAGGGTGGGGAGGTAAACTTGGTGACCTGCTTGTCGAATGCTTTTTGCAACAGGCTCTAGAAGCTCACCGTTATGCCAAGCACCGTGCACTAAAACAAAACGTGCCACTCTATGGACTCCTTCTTGATGAGCAAGCTATATTCTATGGCGATATAGTAAAAGCCAATAATACAATGGTTTTGTAAAGAAAGGGGGAGGACTTGGATATCCATATGTGCCGAAGATTTAATGCACTATGTTGCGGATTTTTGATTTTTCTGTTTTTTTTGAGTGATTTTGACTATTTTTCACTATTTCTTTCTATTTATGTTGATTCAGAGCTATAAAGATTCACCTTTTGCCAATATAATGCGGCCGAATTCTTTATCAATAATATTAGAAGCGTATGTACCGGAGAACAGGTGTATCAGTACGCTATTTTCAGAGGCTACACATGACAGACCTTACGCTTTACCGAAACATTGGAATTTTTGCGCACGTTGATGCAGGAAAAACGACAACTACTGAACGATTCTTGAAATTAACCGGGAAAATACACAAAATTGGTGAAGTGCATGATGGGGCTGCGACTACCGATTTCATGGATCAAGAGCAAGAACGTGGGATTACGATTCAGTCTGCGGCTACCACTTGTTTCTGGAAAGATCACAGACTTAACATTATTGATACTCCTGGACACGTTGATTTTACGATTGAGGTTTACCGCTCTCTGAAAGTTTTAGACGGTGGTGTCGGCGTGTTTTGCGGATCCGGAGGTGTTGAACCACAATCAGAGACCAACTGGAGATATGCTAACGATTCTGAGGTGGCACGTATTATCTATGTAAATAAGCTAGATAGAACCGGTGCAGATTTTTACCGCGTCGTTGACCAAGTGGAAAAAATTTTAGGGGCTCGTACGATAGTGATGGTCCTGCCTATCGGCACTGAAGATAACTTCAAAGGAGTCGTAGATCTCCTAACCAGAAAATCGTGGATTTGGGATGATTCCGGTGAGCCTGAAAACTACGCTATCGGGGATGTTCCGGAAGATATGGTAGAGAAAGTTGAAGAATACCGTGAAAAAATGATTGAAAGCGCCGTCGAGCTGGATGACGCAGCAATGGAGCAGTATCTCGATGGTGTGGAACCAGATATAGCTACAATTAAAGCGTGCATTAGAAAAGGCACGAGAGAACTTGTTTTTTTTCCAACATTTTGTGGCTCCGCTTTTAAAAATAAGGGAGTTCAACTGATTTTAGATGGGGTTGTCGATTATCTCCCAAACCCTACAGAAGTTAAACCGCAGGCTGAAGTTGATCTTGAGGGTGTTGAGACTGGAGAGTTTGCGTTAGTAGACCCTACTAAGCCACTTCGAGCACTGGCTTTTAAAATCGCGGACGACCGTTATGGCGCGTTAACCTTTATCAGAATCTATTCTGGGATGATTAAGAAAGGGACTACAGTTCTTAATAGCTTTACTGGAAAGACTGAGCGGATAGGCCGAATCGTAGAAATGCATGCTGACTCTCGAAATGATGTGGATTTTGCACAGGCAGGCGACATTGTCGCGGTTCTAGGTATGAAAAATGTTCGAACTGGACACACGCTTTGCGATGAGAATAAACCAGGCACCTTAGAGCCCATGGTGTTTCCTGATCCGGTTATCTCTATTGCCATTTCGCCTACGGACAAGGCGGGGTCTGAAAAATTGGGTGTGGCGCTAGGGAAAATGATTACTGAAGATCCATCATTCCGAGTAGAGACTGATCAAGAAAGCGGTGAGACAATCATTAAAGGAATGGGTGAGTTACACCTCGATATCAAAGTTGACATATTAAAGAGAACCCATGGTTGTGAGGTTTCTGTTGGTGCACCCCAGGTAGCTTACCGCGAGACGATAACTCAGAAAACTAGCGACGTTTATACGCATAAAAAACAGACCGGTGGTGCTGGACAGTTTGCTAAAATTGACTACGTCGTTGAGCCAGGAGAAGTAGGAACTGGTTTCGAGTTTGAATCAAAAGTGACTGGTGGTAATGTGCCTCGAGAGTTTTGGCCAGCAGTGCAAAAGGGTTTTGAAGTGAGTATTGCGGAGGGAGTGCTAGCTGGCTTTCCAATGCAAGACGTTAAAGTTACTTTATTGGATGGTGCATACCATGCGGTGGACTCTTCTGCTGTAGCATTTGAAACCGCTGCTCGAGCTGCGTATCGTCAGACGATGCCTAAGGCATCCCCTCAGTTACTTGAGCCCATCATGAATATTGACGTTTTTACTCCTGAGCATCACGTAGGTGATGTGATTGGAGATCTTAGTCGACGTAGAGGGATGATTAAGGCTCAGGAAGCGCAAGTTAGTGGTGTGAGAATAAAATCTGAGGCGCCATTAAGCGAGATGTTTGGTTATATTGGAGATCTTCGTACGATGACTTCAGGTCGAGGCCAGTTTTCTATGGAATTCTCTCATTATTCGTCATGTCCTAAGAATCTAGCAGACGACGTAATTGAAGCCGTTCGAGAGCTAAAAGCTACGAAATAATTGTAAATACCCTAGCTTAAGTTAAGCCAGGGCCCTACTGATAACTTCACTCGTGTCTTTCGATAAATTGAGGTTACTTTTAATAGTTATTAAAGCTTTCCTTGCTAAACTCTGGCGCTTATCGTCGAATTTTTTCCATCGATCAAATGAGCGCGCCAATCGTGCCGCGATTTGAGCATTCACCTTATCTAGCCGTATTATTTGCTCGGCAGCGAACTGGTATCCACTCCCATCCGATGCGTGAAATTTTGCGTGGTTCGCTTGGCAAAATGAGCTGATTAGAGAACGCACTCTGTTAGGATTGGTGATATCAAAATCGACATGATTTAAAAGCTTCTTTACTTCTTCAAGAGTGTTAGGCAGCACTGAAGTGGCTTGCACCGCAAACCATTTGTCTATGACTAGTTGCTCGTGCTGCCATTTATTGTAGAACCAGTTAAGTGCCTCCAGCCGCTCAGGGCAGTCACAATTTGCTAGTGCAGTTAATGCGGCCATTCCATCTGTCATGTTGTTAGCATTTATTACTTGATCCAAGCAGACTGTGCGAATTCTTTGATCGTCCAGCTCCATTAAATAGCTCAGCGCAATATTTTTGATACTCCTGATTCCAGCTGACACAGCATCGGGGCTATAAACTTTATTTTCATGGAAGTGGATGTATGCTTCCGAGAACTGCATCTCTAGATTTTTTGCGAGGTGCCTTTTAAGGCCAGAGCGCGCGATTAGTATTGCTTCAGGGTCAACTAAAGACATCTGTTCTGCAACATAGCTGGCGCTGGGTAGTGTTAAAACCTCTGCAGCGAAGGCCGTGTCTTTTTCTGCTATTTTCAGTGCTTGTCGAAAGGTGTCTACGAGGCTATCACCATAGTCTGGAAGTGTTTTTCGCTGGATACGTTCTATATTCATTAAGATTGTTTTTAAAGCGAGTCTTTGAGAAGACTCCCAGCGGTTGAATGGATCAGTGTCGTGGGCAGATAGAACTGCAAGCTCATCATCCCCATAGTCATAATTGAGGATTACGGGTGCCGAGAAATTGCGCAAAATTGAAGGGATCGGCTTTTCTTTAATGCTTTGGTAAGTAACTGTTTGCTGCCTATCGGAAAGCGCGATGGTCTCTTCGCACTGTCCCGTTTCATTTGAAAGCACTATCTCCTCACCATTTGTACCAAATAATGCTAGGCGAATGGGTATTAAAAAAGGTTTTTGTTGGTTATCAGTGCTGTAGGCATATTTCTGCTCAAAAGTAAGCGAATAACTCTGATTTTCTTGGTTGTATATACTAGATACTTCGATAGTTGGTGTGCCACGCTGGCTGTACCAGAGAGAGAATTGATTAAAATCAAAATTGGCAGCAGTGCTCATCGCATCGACAAAGTCTTCTGTACAGACGGCTTGTCCATCATGGCGAGCGAAATACAAGTCCATTCCTTTTCGGAAGTTTTCAGCTCCAATTAATGTATGGATCATTCGGACTACTTCAGCTCCTTTGTTATATACCGTTGCTGTGTAGAAATTGCTGATTTCTATGTAAGCGTCGGGCCGAACAGGGTGCGCCATAGGGCTAGCATCCTCTGGAAACTGGCTTGCACGTAAGACTCTTACTTCCTGTATTCTTTGTACAGGATGACTATAACGATCTTCTCCATAACGCTGATCTCTAAACACTGTGAGACCTTCCTTTAAGCTGAGCTGGAACCAGTCTCTGCATGTGACCCGATTTCCTGTCCAATTGTGGAAGTATTCGTGAGCAATTACTCGGTCTATCATCATAAAGTCATAGTCTGTGGCGGTGTCAGAGCGCGCTAAAACATATTTAGTATTAAATATATTCAAGCCCTTGTTTTCCATTGCACCCATATTGAAATCACTTACGGCGACAATCATGTACTGATCTAGATCGAGTTCAAGACCAAACACCTCTTCATCCCATTTCATTGCCGCTTTTAAGCACTGTATTGCAAACTCACACTGGTCTAGCTTTCCAGGCTCTACATAGAAAATAAGGTCAACCACCCTTTCGGAAGCCGTTACAAACTGGCTAGCGATCTGATCTAATTTCCCAGCCACCATTGCGAACAAGTAAGATGGTTTTGGGAAAGGATCAATCCAGCGAGCCCAGTGATTTCCATTAGGAAGGCTTCCACTTGAATCTAAGTTTCCATTCGAAAGCAGGATTGGATATTTGTCTTTATCGGCGATGATGGTGGTCGTATAAAGGCTCATTACGTCAGGTCGATCTAGGAAATAAGTTATCCGGCGAAAGCCTTCGGCTTCGCATTGTGTAAATAGGCCGTCCTTTGATGCATACAGGCCCTCAAGTAACGTGTTTTCTTTGGGATTAATGCGAACGATAGTTTCTAGGGTAAAAGATGCCGGAACATTTGGGATTGTGAGTGTGTCGCTGTTAATGGTTAAAGCTGAAAGAGGGATGACACTTCCATCTAGGCAGATTGAGATGAGTTCTAAGTTGAGGCCGTCCAGAACAAGTGGGTCGTTCGGAGCTTGCGAGCCAGACTGTCTGTTAATCGTCAGAGTGCCTCTAACTTCTGTATATTTCTCAAATACTTCAATAGTTAAGTTCGTGTGCGTGATGGCATAGGACGGAGGGCAGTAGTCTTTTAAATAAGTCGTAACTGGTACTTTCATAAATTTTTATACTATTCCGTAAAATAACACTTTGATAATTTTTATCTATGATAATCTAATTGGCATAAATTTTATGCACTGAGTCGGAGATGGGGAATCTAACCGTAAAACTGTTTAAGGGAAGTAATATGTGGCGCTAGCGGGTGGACCTGCATTGTTTGGATATCTCTTAGGAGAGGAAGTGCTGTAATCAGCTTTTATTTACCGGATAACTAAGTTAGAAGCCAACATATGAGCCGTCCCGTTTTTCTTTAAATGCGTTAATCGCTTCAATATGATCTGGACCGCTTTTAGCAACGCTGATGTGAGATGCGATAAGGTCGAGACTGGCTGTTAATTCACCACTGACCCCATCATTCACTGCCTGTTTAATAAGAGCGACGGATAGCGGCGGGTTTTTCGCGATGCTCAATGCAAGAGACTGTGTCTTTTGCATAAGTTCAGTGTCAGGCCAGACGTGATTTACCAATCCTATTCGATTGGCCTCAGTTGCATCGATGAATCTTCCCGAGAGGAGCATTTCCATCGCCATTGACTTTCCTACTATCCTCGGCAAAAACCAAGCACCGCCACCTCCTGGCAAAAGACCAATTTTGCAGTATGTCTCGGCCATTTTCGAACTCGCCCCAGCGATTCTGATATCACAAGCCAATGCAAGGTCTAGACCTCCGCCTGCCGCCACTCCGTTGATTGACGCTATGGTCGGTTTTTTGCAGACTGACATTAGCTTTGGAAAGCCTTGGATTACATCGCTGATGTATTGTCGAGTGATGTGTGGCCGATTGTCAGCATGCTCTCCCATATTGGAGATATCCCCGCCAGCAGAGAATGCTTTGCCAGCTCCAGTCAAAATAATGACTTTCACGCCACTGTTGTTCTCACACTCGTTGACGAGTTTAGATAAAAGCACAAGCATCTCATCGCTAAAAGCATTGAGTTTTTTGGGATTATTGAGTGTTAGTGTTGCGATTCCGTCGCTAATTTCGATTGTGACTGGATTAGACATCAATTAACTCCATTAGTTAGTGCAGCATTTCTGAACATTAGTTTAATATATCAATAACCACGATAAATATTTAAATAAAGCTGATTAGGCATAACAATATGAGCGTTAACAAAAATTTGCTGGAGTTTATTAATAGATCGCCGACTCCTTTTCATGCAGTTCAAAATATGCGTGAAGAACTTGTAAAGTTTGGATTTAAGGAATTGAGTGAGAGTGAAAGCTTAAACTTGGAAGCCTCAGGACAATATTTTGTTGTCAGGAACAACTCGTCACTCGTCGCGTTTCGTATCGCCGATAGTGGCCCCATGGCTGGAGTACGCATGATTGGTGCACATACTGATAGCCCTTGCCTTAAGCTAAAACCGAATGCAGTCGTGGAACATGATGGCTATGTACAGTTGGGTGTAGAGCCATACGGTGGGGTTTTAATGAACCCTTGGTTTGATAGAGATCTATCGCTGGCAGGAAGAGTTACGCTGATGTCTACTGATAGAACTTTGTTCAGTAGACTCATCGATTTTAGGACTCCAATTGCTTTTATTCCCAGTCTAGCGATACATCTAGACCGCGAAGCTAACAGTGGACGGAGTGTAAATCCGCAAACAATGCTTCCTCCCCTAGTTGGACTTTCTGGGGCAACCCAATTTAATTTAAAGCAGTTAATTCTTGATGAGCTGGTAGGTTCTGATTTGGTGGAAGAGACTGATATTGTCTCCGATTTTGAGCTATCTCTTTACGACACGAACCCCGCAGCGATAGTTGGTTTAGATGAAGCTTTTATTGCCGGGAGTCGGTTAGATAATTTGGTCAGTTGCTGGATCGGTCTTAAAGCGCTAGTGGATTCTAGGTCTGAGGATACACAACTATTAGTTTGTAATGATCACGAAGAAGTTGGGAGCGGTTCATTTACAGGAGCTAGAGGTGACCTACTTGAAAGTGTCCTAATGAGCATTATCGGCGGCCCGGCCGAATTTCCTTCGGTGATGTCAAGGTCTCTTTTAGTGTCTGCAGATAATGCTCATGGACTGCATCCCAATTTTTTAGATAAACATGATCGATCGCATGGTCCTGTTTTGAATGGCGGGCCGGTTTTAAAATTCAATGCTAATCAAAGCTATGCGACCAATAGCGAGACTGCTGCAATAATGAATTTGGTAGCACGCAATAAAAACATTCCAATGCAGCTATTTGTGGCGCGTGCAGATATGGCGTGCGGGAGTACTATTGGTCCATTAACGAGCACACGCCTCGGAGTAAAGGCGCTGGATGTCGGTATTCCAACGTTCGCGATGCACTCGATCCGGGAGTTCGCGGGAGCCAAAGATCTCGATGCGTTCTATTCTCTACTCTGCGGAGTATTTGAATTACCTTCAATCGCTGTGGCGTAGTTTTCTAGCTTGGAGAGGCCCCATCAATCTGGCCATGCAGTGGGCCTTGATGCCAACATATTAAAGACCAGGCGTCTTTGCGTTTTAACCAAGTTTGCGTGAATGTCATGAAGCGCAGTCGAAATCCACAATCTTTAGGCTTGCCTCTAAAGGTCGCGTAGCCAGAAACTATTCCCGAGGTTCCTCTGGTTTGATAGCGCATTTCTCTGGGGAGCCATTCGAAGGATTCCCAATTAGGTATGTGGAAGCCAATGTGGTTTTCAAAGTCGTCTTTACTAAATCGCCAGGGGATATCCTCATCGAAAATGACCATATCGTCATCCATTAGATTGTAAAAAGCCTTTAGATCTCCAGTGTTTAGTGCATTACGCCAAGTCTCAAATACAGATTGTAGATTATTGCTCATGTTTTCTCCTCCAATAAAAAAAGTTTAAGTTGTCTCGTTTACCCAGCCATCAAGATGTGCGGCATAAAATTGTGAGTCTACTATCAATGATTTAAACAGCCACTCTGCCCCGGCTTTTACATATTGCTCTGTGTAAGCAGAGAGTAACCAGCGCGACTCTGGGGTACCCTCTTCATTGTTGACAGTGCATGGCATGAGAAGTCGCCACTTTCCATCAGCACTTTCCCCATTCACTTTAATAATAGGATTCATAACCAGATGGGCTGCAAAAATAATGCTACCAGACGCACCCAGAAAGAAGTCATGGATCGCGCGCTTCCCTACGTGCCTGCCAAACTCCGGTCCGCCATCCCAAATTCCATTCTCTACAAACAGGCTAGATAAGCCGTTTGGATCATAGTTCGTGTCACAGTAGCTGCAATAGGTGGCTTTTAGATTTTTGATCTCTTCTATCGCAGTTAACATTGCGACTTGCTGACTTAGATCTTCCGTATTCATGGTTCGTTCCCCTCTTTCTACATCTAACAATATGCGCCTGATTGTTCTATAAAGCTAGGGTCAAGGTCTGCGACTAAACATGACAGTGTCTTTGTAATGAAGCACTACCGAGTCATTTTGATTCAGTAATTTAAACATCCACGTTATGATGCCTCGGTCAGGCTTGCTTTTGGATGCCCTAGATTCGAGGCACTGTACGTGCAGTCGAATATTATCTCCTGGATAGACGGGCTCTAGAAATCTCATCTCGTCGAACCCGAGAGCCCCTATCACAGCGGGTGTCCAGTCGGCTTGGTTTAGCATCAATTGTTTTATGCAAAGCGTATATTGCCCTGATGCAGTTAACCCTTTAAAACCACGTTTGCGAGCTTCACCATCATGTAAATGAATAGGGAGAGGATCCCATCGTTTGTTAAACGCTAGTAATTCTTCTTTGTCCACATGGTAGGGGCCGAAGGTCCCTTCGTCTCCAACTTTAATGTCGTCAAAGTAAATATCAAATCCTTGGTCAAACACTGAATTACTTTCTCTTTTCGTTAGCCCATTTTAAAAAACACCAGCTTGTTGCCGTCTAAATCGCGAAAGTAGCCGCCGTAGAATACGCCTCCGTCACCACGAGGACCTGGAGCTCCTTCATCTGCGGCCCCTAGCTGGAGAGCTTTTGCGTGCAATGTGTTTACTACTTCGTGAGAGTCACAACCGATACCTAGCATCACCCCATTTCCTACGGTGGCCTGATTCCCATCAGCGGGCTTTAATACCGCTACTGATGGCTTTTCGCGACCTAAAGACCACATTACCATGCGGTCATTCTCCATTACCCTTTTGCCTCCGATTTCGGTTAGCAACTGCTCATAAAAGGTGGCTGCCTGTTCTAAATTATTCGTGCCAAGTGTCGTATAGCTATTCATGTAAGTCTCCAAAAGGATTAAAAGACAATAGGGAGTTCTAAGTAAGTTTGGTAAATGTAGTCGCGATGGGCGAGTAGATTAGAAGTCACGGCTTTCAAGATCTTAGGATCTTTGTTTTCGTAGACTTGTCGAAAACCGTCCGCCATAGGACAAAGATTGGCAGGCATGGGTTTGAACATGCCGATAAAGCACGAGGTGTAGATGTCGAGTGCAGAGAGCTGCCCTCCAACAAGGTATTTCTCTCCTTTTTTTTGCTCGCTCTGCAGTTGTTCATCGAGCCGGTTTAAAGCAGTAATAATTTTTTGTTTTGCGACGAGCGCAGCTTCGGGGCTGTAGTTGTATTTAACAGCAATAGTGTCCCAGAGCCTCCTCCCATCATCGCCTTCTGGTAAGGCTTCGTAAGCTTGTTCTACTAGAATAAGTCTTTGTAGCCAGGCTATGCCGTTTTCTCCGGCAATCTCGTTGATCAGTCCGAACATGAGAATACGATTCTCCATATCTTGGGGGATGAGCGAAGGCTCTGGCTGTAACCGTTCTGCTAAGTTGAGCTGATCTACCCAAGTGTAACGAGGTCTCTCACCATTCCATATGGCGACAGGCGCACTGGACTGTCCAGTCCAGGCTTTTAGCTCTGATTGAGAGTCTGCTGTTCCAAAGTCTAAGTCAGACTTGCCGCTATCAGCCGTTACTGTAGAAGTGAACGACAGGCCTTTGACGTAAAACATTCCCTTACACGACTCTCTCCATGGTCCCGGGATAGTGTAGGCACCTAGTACTAGTCGTAGCCCTGACATTTTTTTAGCCTCGGCTATTGAGACATAGTTGTTTTTCAGATCACCAAAATCAATTGTCATCACTTAGTTCTCCTCTATGCTAAAAGCAATCAGTGCGTTTCCTGGTAGCCAGAGATTCCACATGCCGTACCCCGAGTTTACATAAACGTGTCCCGATGCAATAGTGGGACCAGGACCGTTAATGGAACCGCCCACAGCTTCAATGCCATTTACACCTTCATAGGTTTTTCGTGTGTCATATTCCCAGATTACTGCTCCACTTTCAGAGTCATAGGCCCGTAAATAGCCGTCCAAGCTGCCTGAGAATACTGCACCATCTATTGCTGTCACAGCAGCCAGTTGACCTGTGTTGCATCGCTCTTTTACCCCTGCACAGCTGGTTTGAGAAGGTTGTGTTTTCCAAACGACTGTTCCTGTGTTGAGATCAATCGCACTTATTCCGCCGGCTTCCCCTGGCCCAAGTTCCCAAGCACCAGCTATTGCGACATAGGCTTTCGACTTATCTACTGCGAAGCCCCACTCGATACCGCCTACAATTCCTCCGGGACCTACTTTTATTTTCCATTTTAGTGCACCTGATTTAGGGGTAAGCGCATAGAGCCAGCCTGACTTTTGCCCTGCTAACAACAGTCTCTCCCCATTAGTATTTGTGACGAGGATGGGAGAACTTCCAAAGTCCAGATCCGGGCCGTGATTTTCGGGGCACGAATCCATTGTCTCTGGAGAAAGACAAGCAGTCGTGAACGCGTCGCCTGCCAAGGTTTGCGTTGTCCATTTGACAGCACCAGTATCCATATCAAAGGCCATGACTGCATCTGATTCAGGTGCAGCTGGATGAGAGTAGCTGTCTCCCGTGACCGCATAGATTGTTCTCGTTTCAGGGTCGAGTGTTGGAGCCGTCCAGATAGCGGCCCCATTTGGCGCCCAGATCTGTACACCAAGTTTATTTTTACCTTGTCTCCTAGGTGGTTCAGCTACGCTGTGCGTTTTCCAAAGAGTCTCGCCGGTCTGCGCATTAACGCTCAGCAGGCCGCCCCTAAATGTACAACATTCGTAGTCTGGCATTGCCCCGGCCACTTCCTCTAAAGACGACAGTGGAACATAAAGTCGATTGTCATGATAAACGGGTGTTCCGGTAATTCGAGCATGGTCATGGTCATCTCCCTGAATAGCCCAATTTTTTTCTCCGGTATTAGGGTCAATGGAGTAGACTTTTCCACTGAGGTCTCCGAAAAATAAGCTGATAGAACCATCGTCGAGTTCTCCCAAGGTGATCGCTGTTCTAATCCCGCTGCCAGCCTCATACACCCATAGGGCACAGCCAGATTTGGCATCGAGGGCTACGAGAAGACCTGACCAAGTGCCAAAGAATAGCCTGCCATCAGCGATTGTTGGTTGTCCTGACATACTTGAAACTGCGGGAACGCCGAATGCCCATTTGTATTTCAGGTTAGGGATGTCGCTTGCAGTGAATCCCGCTTTTTCCGTGGTTTGAAAGCGTGTGTTGGCAGAGTCATTACCCCAACTGTTCCAGCCTGAATCGGAACTTTTTACTGGGTTTTTCACTCGGTTAGCACAATATGCTTCTTCGGGTATTGCAGCGGCCCCGGATGCGTAGTCGCCTAGTTTTTCGCCTGTGACGTACTCGCTCACGGATCGTCTTTCGGCAGGGGATAAGCCCCTAGAGTATGGGGCCATTATTCCACTAGTAATAGTAGAATAAACTTCCTTTACACTCCTTTCTAGAAGTTGGTCTCGCGTCGGCATACGAGGTAAATCGCGGTTATGGCAGTATGCACAATTTGCCTGAAAAACGTCAGCGCCTTCGTCAGTTTCATGGTGAGCCGCTTGACCCTGAGCCAGCGCGCCGATTAAAAGAAAGAACGTAAAAATAACACGCACTGTTTTTCCCCTTTAGTCTAACTAAAATTAAATCAAGCACAATGGTTACAAATTCTGCTGCTGCATGGAAGCTTTTTTATAGGTAATGAGCCCATTAGAGATAAAAATACTTATTCAAATTTTCAGTCATCCATAGTAACTACGATTTTACCCATGGCTCTGCGTTCTGACAGATCTTTTATAGCTTGGGAAGACTCTGCCAGTGGATATCGCACTGAAACATAAGGTTTAATTTTTTTGGCTTTAAAAAGCGCGTAAAGCTCGTGTACGTTTTGTGCATTGTCATCCGGCTGTCGTTCACAAAAAGATCCCCAGAATACCCCTACAATCTGACAACCTTTTAATAACGGCAAGTTCAGTGGAATACTTGGGATTCCGGAAGGAAAGCCTACGACTAAAAACCTTCCTTCCCAAGCGATGCTGCGCAGTGAGGCTTCTGCATAGGTGCCACCGATGGCATCATAGATTACGTTCGCCCCATTGGTGCCAACCGCGTCTTTGAATAACGATGAAAGTTCTTTTGCCTGGGCTTTGTCGAATGGTCCTTTAGGATATACGATTCCTTTGCTCGCTCCACGAGATACGGCTAACGCGGCCTTTTCTTCAGTCGACGCTGCAGCAATAACATTGGCACCCATAGCCTTTCCGAGTTCAACTGCAGCAAGTCCCACGCCTCCCGCGGCGCCTAAAACCAATAACGTATCACCGGTTTGTAGACCACCTCGTTGCTTTAATGCGTGATAAGAGGTCCCGTAGGTAAACATGAAAGCAGCTGCCTCATGGTCTTCCATCCCATCAGGAATAGGCATGCATTTATCTGGTGTCGTGATTGCTTGTTCGGCCATCCCTCCCCATCCTAAATGGCCAATCACTCGATCGCCCACTTTATGGCTTAACACTTCGCTACCTATCGCGTCGATCTCTCCGGCTACTTCCCCTCCCGGAGAAAAAGGTCTGTCTGGTCGAAACTGATACTTGTCTTCGATAATTAGTGTGTCGGGATAGTTAACGCCGCAGGCACGCACTCTAATCCTAACTTCTTTAGGTCTTGGGACGGGAGCATCGATATCTTTAAGTTCGAGCGTGTCTGGCCCACCGGGGTTAATGCTTAGAATAGCCTTCATATGATTCCTTTTTTAACTACTTGTAGCGTTGAAGTCAGCTTCGCGTTATTGTTCGCGCGCTGAAGTCATGGCAAGTGATCCGATCTGCGTTGTACAGAATGATACAATCATGATTTTGAATTAGCTATTGGCGTTTATTATTTTAATACTTAAGGCCTTCCTAATACTTTGAACGCTACAATAAAACTGCTAAGTTTAATGAGTTTTCTCGTGGTTGCTGTGATGAATGTCACCGGCCCGCTATTGCCAGTTATTGCGAAAGATTTTTCAATTCTAGTTGGGGAAGCAGGGATTGTCGTAACGGCTTTTGCGGTGCCTTACGGTCTCGCTCAGCTTTTTTGTGGCCCTATAGCCGATAGGATTGGAAAACTACGTGTTATAGCTGGATCACTGACGTTGTCTGTTATGTTTGTTGTGGGTTCAGGATTCAGTCAATCGCTAACGCAGCTTGTTACCATGAGATTTCTCTCTGGCTTGGCTATGGCAGGCACTATCCCTCTGGCTATGGCGTATATAGCTGATGAGGTACCTTATGAATCTCGTCAACTTGTTATTGGAAAGTACATAAATGGCGTTATTTGGGGGAGTATTGGTGGTGCTTTTTTTGGTGGGATTGCTGTCGAGTATTTCGAATGGCGACAGGTTTTTTTCTTTCTGGGGTTCTGGTGTTGCTTGTTGTGCATCGTTTTGTGGTTGCATGTTCGAAAAGAGGTCTTGTCTTCGGAACCATTAGCCGTAGGTCCTGTTGTCCATCTCTATGCTAGTCTTTTTAGAGAAGTCTCTTCTCGGACTGCTATGATCGCTATCACCCTAGAAGGTTTCTTTGTGTTTGGTTCTATGGCTTATTTTGGAGCGTATTTACGTCAGGTTCACCATCTTGATTACAGTCTGATAGGACTTACTTTGTCGGCTTATGGGGTAGGGGGATTGTGTTATGTTGCTAGCGTTAACTGGCTAGTTCCAAAGCTTGGCGAGCGTGGTCTGGCAACAGCTGGCGGAGCTGTGATGGCCATTGCCTTGTTTGTACTCGCTTACGCTCCGTCGTGGTGGATTGCTTTCGTTGCTTTTTTCTTTGCGGGCTTTGGTTTCTATTTAATCCACAATACTATGCAGACTCGCGCAACGGAGTTGTCAGTTCATGCTCGCGGGGCTGCTATGTCATTATGGGCGTTTATGCTGTTTATGGGACAAGGGGTTGGTGTGTTTGTGTTTGGTGTTCTTGTCGATAATTATGGATATGGGACGGTATTTGTTATTGCCAGTTTAGGAATGATGTCACTTGGACTTTGGTTCCAAGGGCGCATCAAAATGCTGCGTTCCTAAGTTTTTTTGAACGAATAGGCAAGCTACTTTTTATGACAGCTTATCTGTAAGTCCGCTCTTACAAATATCGAACGAACCAATCTTTTGCTGCAGCACTGGTTTCATTAAATTTCTCGGTATAAGCGCCATAATGATTTGATGAGATCACCTTGAGATCTTTGGGCCCTTGCACCATATGGTAAAGCTCTAGGGCAATATCAGAAGGCGTAGTGGTGTCGGTTTCTGACACGATCATCATTAAGGGGGTTGGGCTAATCATTTTCATATAGCCGGTAACGTCATACTCAAGCATATATTCTAGAGACCTGACAGTAACTCTATTTTCCCAAGTACACTTAGGATCAGCATCCACGTATTGATGGATATAGTTATAAGTTTCTTCCCCAGGAAAAACGTGCGGTTCATTCGGATCAAGTGAGCACATTTTCACATATGCAGACTTTTTGCCAGATACTCGACGAATGCGATCTTCATCTAGCATTTCATGGAATGCTTGAACCGATCCTATCGGCAAAAACTGCTGTAGGTTTTTATGTCCGTTCATAAAAGGGACTTGGCTTACTACCGCCTTAACTCTACGATCGAGTGCAGCTACTGCACACACAGTACCTCCAGTATAGCTAGTTCCCCAAAGGCCAATTCTTTTCGAGTCACACTCAGGTTGTTGTTGAGCGAAAGTGATCGCACTACGGTAATCCCTCAGTTGCATAGTAGGGTCGATATCCTGTCGAGGTTGCCCTCCACTGGATCCTAAACACCTATTGTCATAGACCAAAACGGCTAAGCCAGCTTTTGCAAAGACCTCAGCATAAAGATCTAAACCCATCTCTTTTATGCCGGAGAACCCATGAGCCATAACGACCATTGGGAACGGCTTCTTTCCTTTGTTAGGTTCGTACAACCATCCTCGCAATGTCACCCCGTCGGCCTTGAATTCTATGTTTCTTCTCATCTTTCTCCCCTATATAATTGACAAGCCTGATATTTTTTCAACCTTTTGTTAAAGGATAATATATGTCGTAAAGTTTGGATATGCACTACTTGATCGTTTAAATAAGCCCATTTTGGGCATCATGGATTGCTTGTTGGATTTCCTCTCTAGTATTCATCACGAATGGTCCGTACCGGACAATAGGTTCGTCAAATGGTTTTCCAGCCACTACTATTAAACAGTCTTGGCTCGAAATTGAGCAAGCGTTCACTGATATCAGATCGCCCTCGCTCAGTGAGACGAGTTCGCCTTTTTTTATTGATTTTTCTGAAATCATTACTTTGCCTCCATAACAATAAGCAAAAGCACTATGCGTTGGTGGAATAGGTATTTCAAGGCATGTCGCAGAACAAAGCCGGACATCGAGGTAAAGTGGCTCCGCATCTATTCCATGCACTGGGCCATTTACGTCTTCAAAGGTTCCAGCAATGACACGAACTACAGTTCCATTGTGATGCCGGACTTCCGGGATATTGTCAGGTGGAATGTCTTGGTAGCGGGTCGGGATCATTTTAGATTTTGCAGGCAGATTGATCCACAGTTGAAATCCCCACATTAGACCATTTTCCTGCTCAGGCATTTCAGAATGGACTACTCCTTTTCCAGCCGTCATCCATTGAACACTGCCAGCCTCTAATAAACCGCTATTACCCTGGTTGTCTTGATGTCGCATTTTCCCTGCAAGCATGTATGTGACTGTTTCGAAGCCACGATGTGGATGGTCGGGGAATCCACCGATGTAGTCGTTAGGATCGTCTGAGAGGAACTCATCGAAGAGTAAAAATGGATCTTGCTCTGAGATAATATTCCCTCCGATTAAACGCCTGATCTTGACGCCAGCACCATCACTGGTCATCTGCCCGCAGATAGCTTGCGTCACTGTTCGAAGTTGCAGCTTTGGCACTAAGCGTCTTCCTTTTTCAAGGTCATACTAAATGACTACATAAAAAATGTGATTGTGGCAAGATAATACGCTTGGTCTCTGTGCAAAGATAGGAGGAAAAATATGCGACTCACCGCGCCTAGAATTAAGCCGAAAGAAAAAGAAAATTGGGACGAGAACGATCGTACGATCATGCAGCCTTTTGTTGATTCTAATACTGCCCATAATGTTTTTAAAACGTTACTTCAACATCCAAGCATGATGAAACGTTGGATGGTTTTCGCAAACCATGTTCTATTTAAGTCGACGCTTAGTTTTCGCGACAGGGAGTTGGTTATTTTGAGAGTTGGCTACTTATGTGAAGCGGGGTATGAATGGGCTCAGCACGAAGTAATAGCGCGAAAATCTGGTCTTGACGATGAGGGAGTTAACAGCGCGCTCGTGGGACCGAGTTGTCCAGGCTTGAACGAAGTCGACTGTCTTTTATTGACTGCGACCGATGAACTTATTGGTAGTGCTTTTATACAGGACACGACATGGGATTCTCTGCTTGAACACTTTAATGAAAAGCAACTGGTCGATCTCATTTTTACGGTCGGGCAATATAATCTTGTTTCTATGGCATTAAACACGTTAGGGGTTCAGCTGGACGAAGGTTTGTCTCAGGGAATGTTTCGGCGGCGAAGCAAGGACCTATAGGTTATGAACTGCTAAAGGAATAAGCCCCCATTCCTATGGTGCTATACAAAAAACTTTGATGCTCGAGTTTGCCTTGCCAGTCTGGACCGGCGGCGCCTAATGCAAAGAAAAAAGGGAGGAAGTGTTCATCGGTGGGATGAACGCGCCTAGATTCAGGTGCCATGTTTAACCAGTCGAGCAATTGTTCTATTCGTCTGGTCTGCACTTGCCTGTCAAGCCATTGGCAGAAGGTAGTTGCGTAATCAGGCGTCGCTATTGCTTCTTTTGCAGTAAAGCTTTCCATCGCATCTTTAAGATTATGAGTAATAGAACCAGACCCTATCAAGAGATAGTTTTTTAGCCTCAGCGAGGCAAGCGCACGTCCTGTTCGCCAATGTGTAGTCGCGGACTCTTCTTTCATTAAAGAAATCTGCACAATAGGAATATCAGCTTTCGGGTACATGAGTTTAAGTGGGATCCAGGCACCATGATCGAGTCCCTGATCATGAACTATTTGAGAATCAATGGATTGTCTATTCAAACAATCCTGAATTTCATCGACTATTTCAAATGATCCATGCGCTGGATAGTTCATGCTATATAACGCCTCATTGAAACCGGGGCCAAAGTCATAGACTGTTCGAGGCCATTCATTATTTGAAATGGTTAACCGGTCACACTGCCAGTGAGCTGACACTACAATGATCCCTGAAGGTGCGGGCATTTTTTTACCCAGCATTTGTAAAAATTTTTGTGATGGGCAATCGGTTATTAAAAGGTCTGGAGGGCCATGAGAAATGAACAGGGTAGGGAGGATTGCTTCGCCAATCATCTAAAAGTATCTCAAGCATCTAGATCGCACGATCATTTCACTGATCGGCGATCCATTGCCACGGTCACTTTAGCTGATGCGTTCTAAGATAACGACTGGGATCTCACGGTCACCGGCATTAATTTTATAGTCAGCATATGGGGGATATAACTCCACTGCTTTTGCCCATATTGCGACGCGTTCTTCTCCTGAGGCAACTCGGACCTCTGCCTGAAACACATCGTCGATGACCTGAACAGTCACTTCATCTTGATTAACCATGTTGTGATACCAACCTGGATGTTTCGGGTCGCCACCTTTCGATGCAATCACCACCTGACTTCCATCATGTTCTATGTAGATAAGTGGCATGATCGATTTGGTACCAGACCTCCTTCCTACTGTAGCTAGCAATAGTGTCGGAATGGGCCCTTTTCCACCAGCGGGGCTTGAATCCCACATATGTCCTGCCGCGGGGTCAGAGAGGTATTGTTCTCGATGAGATGCGATCCATCCAGTTTCACTTGCTTCTATAATTGGGTCAGCCATGTTTTCCCGCTCCTGTACTTGATTAATATATTGAAATAAGTCTTTGTCATGTATCATAACGCTATTAGCAAGTTTTGGGCTAGCGACGTGTATGTCGGAATAAGCCTATTTGACCAATAGGAATGTAATTTGATTAATTATGATTTGCCATTGCAAACTGAGTTTCAAGACTTTAAACGTCTAAATCAGAGTTGCTTAATTGGGGCAATATTGGTTTCTGAGCTACTTAATGAACGCATCAATAAAGACTGGGTCGTTGAGGAAATAACTCGATTGTCTCTACAGGTACGATCAAGTGAAGTCCCACCGCTTGAGATATTAAGGAGTCTCAGTTTGGAGGGTTTTTCTGGCGCGACCAATTATTACGCCTATGACAACAGCGCAATTGAAAACGTGCTCAGTACTAAAAAGGGCATACCTATTAGCCTTGCCATGATCATAATTGCTGTAGCTGATAAACTGCAAGTCGAATGTTTCGGGGTTAATTTCCCCGGGCACTTTCTCGTTCAATTCAACGGACTCTTAGCTGATCCATTTACAATGCAGCCAATTGGAGACGAGTTAATGCAACATTGGTTGCGTCAATCTGGTCTATCACGCAAAGATGCTTTCAAAGTCGCGAGGCCAATCGATGTAGTGTTACGCATGTTGAATAACTTGCGGGCTTTGGCTATCGGGCAAGACGATTTCAATAAAGCCCTTGATTTCTCGGCCTATCAACTGTTGTTAGTGGACGATCCTTTTCCCGTTCATCTCGGCAGGATAGAACTTTGGGCTAAGTTAGGATTGCCTAGTATGGCAAAAAAAGAAATCGAGTTTGCTCTTGCTCTCGCGGCGCCTTCTCCGGAAGCTGAATCGCTATTAGCCCAAAGGCTGCATAGTTTGGGCGATTGGAAAACAACACTTCACTAGTTGGGCTTTCTGAACTTCAATGTCATCCGATCGCTTTCACCGATAGCGACGTATTTTTGCTTATTCAACTCCCCTTTTTTAAAGTTGGGAGGTAAAGTCCAGACGCCGTCGGTATAGTCCTTAGTGTCTTTAGGGTTAGCATTGACTTCAGATTTGGCTACCAGCTCTAACCCAGCATTTTTGGCAAGTTCAATGGCCACACTCTCCGCTAGATAACCTGTATAGCCTTTGTCAAAGCTAGTCATTACGGCTGTTCCCCTGTGAGCGACAAGGCCTAGCGTCCCGCCAGGTTTAAGTGCCTTGAAGAAGACTTCGAACATTTGTTCCGCAATATTGGCGTTAACCCAGTTGTGTAAGTTTCTGAAGGTAAGTATTAGGTCGATGCTATTTTCCGGTACCGGAGCTATATTGTTTGGAGGCATCAGATCTACTGTTTGGACTTGGCCATAGATTTCGGGAGACGCGGCAAGTTTCCTTTTGAACTTGGCGGCAGCGTTTTCGAAATATTGTACTCCTGTGCTGCCGTTAAAGTTCGCTGCGTAAAATGTGCCATTATCACGAAGATATGGAGCTAAAATTTCGCTGTACCAACCACTGCTTCCCGGCCAAATCTCCATTACAGTCATTGTTTTCTTGAGACCAAAGAATTTGAGTGTTTCTATACTGTGACGCGGCGTATTTCTTGCGATATTTTCCGTTGAGCGGTGGTTGCCCGTAGCTGCATTTACTAGCTTTTCATCTGTAGCTTCACTACAGCCCGAGGTTAAGAAAGAAAGGCTAATAGCTAGGTAAAGTGCGATTTTAATCATCGTTATTCTCCAGTTAAGTCTTTTAACTTGTCATTCATTCCGAATGCTTCATCTTGTAGTCACGATTTTGCTAGATGCAACGCTTAAATTAATCAGGACCACTTAACAGTAAGCCTAAATGATTGCTTTTGTAAATGGTAGAGCATTGTGCGACAGTTGTTCGAGAATGTTTTGTAAAAGGATATCGGATGTTCACTGGGTATTTGCCGTATGAGTCTCGTCGCTCTCCGGTTGCGGCCTCCAATTTAGTTGCTACATCTCAGCCGCTAGCGGTTCAGGCTGGTCTTCAGGCCTTAAGACTTGGTGGGAATGCCGTGGATGCGGCGTTAAGCGCCGCGATTACTCTTACCGTAGTGGAGCCCACCGGAAACGGGGTTGGATCCGACGCCTTTGCTTTAGTGTGGGATGGCCGTCGGCTGCATGGTTTTAATGGGTCCGGTCGATCTCCCAAAGCTTGGAATCCTACTTATTTTTCTGCTTATGACACTATGCCGCAGTTTGGATGGGGGTCCGTCACAGTACCAGGGGCGGTGGATCTATGGCGATTTCTATCGGCTCAATTTGGAAAGTTAGAGTTTGAACAACTTTTTGAATCTGCTATCCATTATGCTGAAAAAGGTTTTTTAGTCGGCTTTCGGACTGCTTTTGATTGGAATAACGGTCCTGCTGATTGGTATCGGGATTTTCCGGAATTTTGTAAAAATTTTCTGCCTCCGCCTCAGGTGGGGGAGAGATACTTTAGACGAGATCTTGGGAAAACGCTTCGGATTCTTTCAGGCGATCCGAGGTCGATTTACGAAGGTTCAATTGCCGAAAAAATTATTGGGGCCTCAGATTTGGCACAAGGAGCGCTAAGCCATGAAGATTTAGCCAGTCATGAGACCGAGCAAGTGGTCCCGATCGATATTCAGTATCGAGATGTTGTCGTTCACGAGATACCCCCTAATGGCCAAGGGTTGGCTGTTTTAATAGCTCTTGGAATTCTCAATAAGCTGGACTCTCCGCCGTGTGATTCGGTCGAAAGTGTACACTTGCAGATAGAAGTTATGAAAATTGGCTTGCACACTGCGGCACGCAGAATTGCTGATCCTTCCCACATGGAAGTAAGTATAGAAACGATGCTTGATCCGGAAGGGTTAGGGAAGATTGCCGATAGTATTGGTTCTCATGCTTCTGGCATCCCTCCGTTGTTGATGCCACAAGGACATGACACGGTTTATTTGTCCGCGGCGGATGATAATGGGATGATGGTCTCATTCATCCAATCTAATTATTTTGGGTTTGGGTCGGGAATAGTGATCCCCGATAGTGGGATTACTATGCAAAATAGGGGCTGGGGGTTTTCTTTGGAAGAAGGCCATCCGAACCAAGTCGGGTCTAATAAAAAGCCGTTTCATACGATTATTCCCGGATTCATAACTCGAAACGGAAGTGCTTTTGCCAGCTTTGGAGTGATGGGAGGACCTATGCAAGCCCAAGGGCACGTTCAGATGGTCTCTCGCCTAGTGGATTATAATCAGAATCCTCAAGCTGCAAGCGATGCGCCTCGGTGGCAGGTGCTGGCAGACTACACGGTCTCGCTAGAGCCAGGATTTTCTGAAAATATCGCAAATGGTTTGATTACGAAAGGTCATGATGTTGTCTACGCGAAAGATAGCTCCTCTTTTGGGGGTGCGCAGTTAATCGCTAGAACAGAGTGCGGCTATACAGGTGGATCGGACCATCGAAAAGAGGGTCAGGTGGCTGGATTTTAGTTTGCGCTTGTCCAGTGACCAACGATCAGGTTATTGTCAACGTATAAATTTTGAAATCAATTAGGGGAAGCTCATGACTCAGCCGCTTTATACAATACGTCAGGTCGCATATGTCGTTCGCGATTTGGATGCCGCATTAAAATACTGGACTGAAACACTAAAAGTCGGCCCTTTTTTTTTAGCTAAACATTGTCATTTAGAGAATCAGAGGTATAGAGGGGGAGAATCTCATGCCGATATTTCTCTTGCGCTCGGCAACTCTGGTGATGTCCAGATTGAGCTTATTTATTGTGAAGATGCTTCACCGTCTGTCTACAAGGAGTTTTTAGATGCAGGTCGAACCGGAGTTCACCATTTCGGCATGATGCCGGTAAACTTTGAAGAGACTTGTGCTCATTACAAATCACTAGGTCACGAAGCAGCCTTTGAATGCACAGTCGGAGGGTCTCGTTTAGTCTATTTTGATACCGTTGACACTGTAGGTCACTTTATAGAATTCTGGGATAACTCTGATGTCTACAAAGAGCTTTTTCAAATGGTTGAAGATGCGGCAAAGAGTTGGGACGGGTCTGACCCAGTACGTACTTTGGATGTCTGAAGAGCTCCTTGTTATAGAACGTCATGGTGAGCATGTTTTAATACTCACCATGAATCGTCCTGATCGCCATCATGCGCTAAATCATGGACTGGCAACCGCTTTAGTAGAAGCTCTTGAACAGGCTGAGTCTGATCCAAGTGTTCGGGTTGTGATTTTGACAGGAAGTGGAGTGCGCTCTTTTTGTGCGGGACAAGACATGCTAGAGCAGAGTGGGCTGGAAGGGAAGCGAGGGAGCCCTAAATCAGTCGCGGCCTACCTGGCTATCGACCGTTTTGAAAAATCACCGTTGCCGATCATAGCTGCGATAAATGGATATTGTTATGGAGGTGGTGCTGCATTAGCGATTTCTTGTGATATAAGATATGCAGCCGACACCGCGACCTTTCGGCTACCAGGCGCGGAGTACGGGTTGGTAGTTGGTGCGGCGACTTTGCCGAGATTGGTCGGATCGGCTAGGGCTAAAGAACTTATTTTCTCCGCCAGAAAGTTTAATGCAATGGAAGCTGAGAAATGGGGCTTAGTAAATGAGGTTTTTACGAATGACGCTTTGTTACCAGAAGTTATTTCACTTGCAGTGCAGATAGTAAAAAATTCGACTGTTGCTGTAAAAGAGTCGAAACGAGTTATTGACGCGGCGACAATTGACCTAGGCGTTGGCCAGTTAGAGGATGAGATCAATCGAGGGTTGAGAGGGTCGCCGGATCAGGCAGAGCGCTTTCTAAAGGCGACTCGACGAGTAACAGGGAAATGATTGATTTTGGTGCGAAGTAGCTTTGAATTTGACTTGATTATACATGTCGATCCGATTAGGCTGACAGGATCCCACAGCTCAGTGGAACAGAATTTAGACGGCAATTAGAAAGGATAGAGATGAGCCAGTTAGTCAGAAATGCAAAATTTGCCATTGGCAGGGTTGTAAGACATCGATTGCATCCGTTTAGAGGCGTAATTTATGATGTTGATCCGACGTTTAGTAATAGTGAAGAGTGGTGGTTATCTATCCCAGAAGAACTTCGTCCTGTGAAGGATCAACCTTTTTATCATCTGCTCGCGGAAAACGAAGAAAACAGCTATGTTGCCTACGTGTCGGAGCAGAATTTACTTGATGACACAAGCGGAATGCCTGTTAATCATCCCGAAATAGAACATTACTTTTGTGACTTTCTTGGTGGCAGTTACGCATTGCGTGACAGCATGGGGCATTAACCTCATTGTAGTTTATTATGGTGGTGAAAAATGAGTCCTGAAGAAATCGTTACCGCGTTTTGTGATGAGCTTAATAGAGGTGTCAGTGGAGCGTTGATCTACCTCTCTGACGACTGTGTTTATCAAAATATGCCTTTCCCAGCAGTGCATGGTCCAGAGGAAGTCAAGAGTGTTTTAGAGGGTTTTTTCGCAGTGACCGGTTCTGTCCATATTGAGACTCTTAAGACTTCTGTGACCGGCAACCTTGTAATGAATGAGCGCGTTGATCATTTCGTCCCGCCGAACGGAAAGTCTTTTGGACTTCCCGTTGCAGGTGTTTTCGAAATAGAAAATGACAAAATAGTTGCTTGGCGAGATTACTTTTGCATGAAACAGTTCAGCGAAGGCACTGGCATCAACTTTTGATAGTGCACATATAACTACTTGGACTTTGGAAGCTTCGCCTCCTTGGGCTCGGTTGGTCCTTCTGCCTTTACCCATGCCCCATAGCCACCGGCCATATGAGCTACCGGTGCCAATCCCATGTTGTGAACGGCCTGAGCGGCTAAAGCTGAACGCATTCCCCCAGCGCAGAAAAAAATAAACTTTTTGCCGGATGCGAATTCCTCTCTATGGTAAGGGCTGTTTGGGTCTACCCAAAATTCTAACATGCCTCTTGGCGCATGGGTGGAACCGGGAATTGCACCATCTCGCCATAACTCTCTAATGTCACGGATATCGACGAGCTGTACATTTTTATCGTTCATGACCTCCATGACTTGATTTACGTCCATTGTTTCTATTTCACGTTCTGCTTGCTCACAAAGCTCTTTAATTCCTTTGGTGATCATTTCTTACCCCTACTATATTTAACGGAATATAATAGCCAGACCTTTAGACAATTGATATACAGTGGTGCAACGCCAGACGATAGTTCTGGATGTCTAAAGTTTAAAGCATGAGCCAATAATGACATTTAATTAAATGTTCGTAGGTCGCGAGGAGCCCCGCTTTTGAATTTATTTGATAAAACGCGCAACAACATGAGTTCTTACATCATGTTGACGAGCGTGATGTTGCTTTGGTCCTTGGGAATTATTGTCGCGAAAGGGGTTTATGAGTCAGTCCACCCCGTAGGATTTTCCTTTTGGCGTTGGGTTGTCGCGGCTTTTTTGCTTACACCGGCTTTAGTGCCTCAGCTAAGATCGAAGTGGCGTTTTTTGCTATTACACTCGACCCACTTGCTGCTTCTCGGCCTTTTTATGGCTGGAGGAAGCACTGTGCTTATGTTCGCAGTACAACATACTACTGCGACTAATGCGGCATTGTTTAGTGCTAGCCAACCGATTGTTACGGTATTCATGGCATGGGTTTTTTTCCGTGATCAGCCTAGTGGACTTCAAGCTCTGGGAATGCTAGCTGCTCTTGGAGGAATTTTTGCTATGGCTACCCGTCTGGAACTAGAAGTTGTCCAGTCGTTGACTTTTAACTCAGGTGACCTTTTGGTGTTGCTTGCTGTTTTATTTTACTCCTCATATTCAATCAATTTGCACCGTTGGTTTCCTGATGTCAGACCTTTCCTGATGATGCTGGTGACAATTTACGCTGGTATTTTAGTATTACTTCCATTTTATGCCTGGGAATTGCGCACTATAGGGCAATTCGAGCTGAAGTCTGAAGTCCTCTGGGCTATATTTTTTATGGCTGCGATCCCCACTATTGTGGCTACCACAATGTGGAATGTAAGCGTTGGGCAGGTTGGTGCGAAGCACGCCTCGATATTTTTGAATTTACTTCCGCTTTTTGGTATTGGACTTGCAGTCAGTTTTTTAGGTGAAACATTACATCCCTATCATTTAGTTGGGGCTCTGTTGATTTGCGTTGGTATTACCGCCGTGGTTTGGCCCTCTCGAGTTAGTTAACCTTTTTAGCTACTTATGCGCCCGGCCCCCCACCATTTACATAAATGATTTGGCCTGTTACAAAGCTTGCAACATCTGAAGTCAGCATAACTACCATACTGGCTATCTCCTCTGGAGTCCCCATACGTTTCATGGGCATAGACTCCACAAAAGATTTGGCTCGTTCTGGCCCCATTTCGTCTAAAAGCTTTGCCAACATATCTGTTTTTATAGGACCTGGCGCTACAGCATTTACTCGTATTCCATTGATTGCTTCTTCTTTCGCTAGAATTTGGGTCATGGTCTCTAGCGCTGCTTTGGACACGGCATAAGGCCCAAAGGTCGGAGCCAGCCGCTTAGTGATGTTTGAAGACAAATTGACGATATTGCCTTTTTTCTGACGTCTCATATGAGGGACGACAGCTTTCAACATCCTAAAGACACCATGCAGGTTCACGTTAATAATTTCGTTCCATTCACTTTCAGCAGTATCTGCTATTAGGTTTTTGTTCGAAGAAACTCCAGCGTTGTTTATAAGGACATCGATGCGCCCGAAATGCTTTATTGTTTCTTCCGCGATAGTGTTGGCGCTATCAGACGAGGCAAGATCTGCCTGAATCATTTCAGCATTACCACCGTTATTTTTTATGTTAGAGACAACTTGGGCTGCTGCTTTTTCATCTTGTTTGAAAGAGATAACTAAGTTAAACCCTTGAGCGGAGAGGTGCAGAGCAATGGCCTTTCCGATACCTCTTGAGCCACCGGTTACAATGGCGGTTTGATGTTTTAATGCCATTTAAAAAACACCTCTTCGAATAAGTACATTTCAGTCTACCCCTCAGGTCCGCCACCGTTAACGTAGATTATCTGGCCCGTTACAAAGCTTGAAACGTCTGATGCTAAAACCGCAACCATGTCGGCAACCTCGTTTGGTAGACCTAGTCTTTTCATTGGGATGCTGTTTAAAAGCGCTTCTGCTTTTTCAGGCCCTATTTCGTTCCAGGCAGTTTGGAGTAGGTCAGTGTTTACAAAGCCTGGAGCGATAGCGTTTACCCGTATGCCACTCCCAGCTTCCTCTTTGGCAAGTATATGGGTGAGTGCTTCTAAACCTGCCTTAGAAACTGCATAAGGGCCAAAATTTGGTGCTAGGCGACGAGTGACATTAGAGCTGATGTTGACTATGTTTCCTGTTTGCCGAGAGCGCATATGAGGGACAATGGCTTTTATAGTGCGAAAAACGCCGTTGAGATTAGTGTCTATAGCTTTATACCAATCGGTGTCTTCTGAGTCGACGATAAATCGCTTTGGAGAAGATATTCCAGCGTTATTTATTAATATGTCGATTTTTCCAAACTCTTTTAGAGCATGCCTGCATATGACTACTCCAACCATCGGATCTGACATTTCCATCTGTAGTGAGTATGCTTTTCTGCCCAAGGATTTTAGGTCGTTGACTGTAATTTCTGCCGCAGCCTTATCTTTTTGGTAAGTGATTAATACATCACAATTTTCTTTAGCAAGCTTAATCGCAATCGCTTTTCCTATTCCGCGAGATCCGCCAGTGACTACAGCAACTTTAGTTTCATCACTCATTGTTTTTCCCTTCTACTTTCTGAGAATAATTTAAGCGTTGACGCTCAGTTTGCGTTGGTTTTTTAGCAGGAGCAAGCCAATTAACATGGTGGCTGATCCTAGAGCTATATATGCAGTTTCAAACGAATTGGTTAAATTAATAATCAAACCAAAGATAGGAGGTGCTACAACCACTCCAAAAAAAGTAACAAAAAGTCCGCCACCTGTTGCTCTGGAAACATCTTCAGTGGCTACGTGGCGTGTTATTTCAGCGAGGTAAATTCCATTCCATGCAGCGCCGGTCGCTCCAAAAAATCCGCATAATATAAAAACTGATACAGAAGACCATTCCGGCGTAATGAGCCCTGTCAATAGTGTGGCTGTCGCCATAGCAAATGCTAACACCATTATAAGGAGTTGACTGAGCCCAGTTGCATCAGCGACGGCACCCCATATAATGCGCCCACACACCGCAGAGATGCCAAGTATTGCAAGAGCTATTCCTGCTTTCTGAGTATCCCAGCCAATATTAGTTTCTAAAAAGGTGACTAAGAAATAGATATAGCACTGTTGGGTTGCGGAGAAGAAGAAAGTTGCCACTGCTATTAGTTTTAATTGTGGGTGAGATAGAACTAATCTTAAAGAGCTGAAAAAATTACCACGAAAGAGGTTTGCCCTCGGTTCTAACTGGACATCGAATTGTTTTCGGCATAACTGCAGCATGAAGCTCGCGACTATGACGCTGGCAGCAATTGCGAGCATAGAGTTTTGCCAGCTATGTCGCAAAAGTAACCATGGAACAATAAGACCCGCTAGTATCCCACCTAAAGGAACTCCTGTTTGTTTAATTGAAAATCCTAACGAGAGATAACGAGCCGGAACATGCCTAGACAAAAGCTGGCTACTGGCAGGAGTTGCCGGTCCGTACCCAAGACCGCAGATAAAAGCGGATATCAGAAACCACACCCAATGGCCACTGAGACATAGAAGCAACCCCAAAGAACAAGTCACCATTATTCCTTGGCTTATTCGTATCGCCCCATACCGTAAGACAAATCCTCCCGAGAGAAGAGAGCCAATCATCGCGCCTATATAGCTCATGGATGCATAAAGACCTATGGTTCCCGGGCTAACGTTTAGGTCTCGAGCCAATGTTGGCGCCATTACTGCTACAGTAAGCGAGATCATGGTGACTAAGGCTTGAACAGTGGTGGTAGAACCCAGAACAACGGCCAGATTTCGGATGAGCATTTTGTCCATTTTAAATTAGTTCACATCCGTATTAGGAAAAGCTAAACTCGATAATTCGGGCGGTAAAACGAATCTGAAACGCGAGTCTTTTGCGAAGGATACGCTTCCAGAGAAGTAATCTGCAGGCATGCCGGAAGACATAAAGCGAGCGGGTTTCATATCGCTTCATTGGCTCGTGCACTCGAATTCTAGCGAAGTAGGCATCATAACAAAAATCTCACCTATTTTAGGTTTTGTTATACCTAGATTAGGATTGTCTACTCAATATGATACATATATACTGTGAATTTAGACATATATGTAATATATTGATACTAGGAATGCTAGAAATAACTGGTGGATGCGATGAGCTTTACTGATGAACAAGGCCAATTCGACGCGATTATCGAGGCAGAAGAAAAGATCGAGCCTCGGGATTGGATGCCTGAAAAATATAGGCGTAATCTCGTTCGGCAGATATCCCAGCATGCTCACTCTGAAGTAGTAGGGCAGCTACCCGAAGGGAATTGGATTGGGCGTGCACCAACGTTACGTCGAAAAGCTATACTGTTGGCGAAAGTTCAAGATGAAGCTGGACATGGGCTCTATCTTTATAGTGCTGCGGAAACACTTGGTGTCTCGCGTGAGAAAATGATGAATGACCTTTTGGTTGGGAAAGCAAAGTATGCTTCGATCTTTAATTATCCGACTTTGACTTGGGCTGACGTAGGGGCGATCGGTTGGTTAGTGGACGGAGCTGCCATTGTGAATCAAATCTCTCTTTGCCGGACTTCTTACGGCCCCTACGCACGCGCTATGGTAAAGATCTGTAAAGAAGAAAGTTTTCACATGAGACAAGGATACGAAATCATGCAAGTCCTTGGCGCCGGCTCAGCTGCTCAGAAATCTATGGCGCAAGATGCGTTAAATCGTTGGTGGTGGCCAACATTGATGATGTTTGGGCCTCATGATAGTGAGTCAGCGCACTCTCAGCAATCTATGAAATGGAAAATCAAACGCCAGTCAAACGACGCATTGCGGCAGAAGTTTGTAGATCAGACGGTGAAGCAAGCCGATTATCTGGGACTTTCTATCCCAGACGAAGATCTTAAGTGGAATGAAGATCGAGGAAATTATGACTTTGGGCCTATTGATTGGGAAGAGTTTACACGAGTGGTCAATGGCGGTGGTCTGTGTAACGACTCTCGTTTGGAGGCACGTAGAACAGCAAATGATGAAGGGCAATGGGTAAGAGACGCACTTATGTCCTATACCGAGAAACACGTGAAATCTGATGTCGATCAGGTGGCATAAAGGAGCATCCGATGTTGGAAGACCATTTGCCTTTGTGGGAAGTATTTGTTCGGGGACGGCGAGGTCTAGATCATAAGCATATAGGCAGCTTACATGCATCAGATGCTAGTCAGGCCATGAAGTCCGCTCGCGATACATATACCCGACGTCAGGAGGGCATCAGTATTTGGGTCGTAAAAGCTGATGATATTCATGCCAGTCAGTTTGAAAATAATGCTTCATTTTTCGACCCTGCCGAAGATAAAGTTTACCGGCATCCGACGTTTTATGAGGTGCCTGAAGAATTGAAGTTGTGAACAAAAATCATTATAGATATGTTTTGCGATTAGGCGATAACGCCTTAATCCTTGGACAGAGAATGACTGAATGGTGCGGACACAGTCCTTTCCTCGAGGAAGATATTGCTATGGCGAACTGTGCACTTGATCATATCGGCCGGGCGCGATTATTGCTGAGCTACGCGGGTGAGATAGAAGGGGAGGGTCGCTCGGAGGATGACTTGGCGTTTATTCGGAGCGATCGTGAGTTTGAAAATTTTTTACTTTGTGAACTTCCTATTGGAGATTATGCGTTCACTATGGCTCGTCAGTATCTTTTGGATACTTATCATTACCATTTATTCACGGGGTTAATATCTTCCACTGACGTTACGCTCAGCGCTATCGCTCATAAAGCCATAAAAGAGACTACGTATCACATGAACAGGAGCCGTGACTGGGTATTGCGTTTGGGCGATGGTACTGAAGAAAGCCATGGGAGAATACAAATTGCACTAGAGCGGATGTGGAATTATACGGACGAGCTGTTTGAGGTGGATTCAGTCGATGTTGAAATGGCAGCTGAAGCTATCGCCCCTGACCCTGAGTTGTTACAGTCCAGGTGGCAAGCTGATATCACAGCAACTTTAAAAAAAGCCACTCTTGTCGTGCCTGAAAAAAAATGGTCTTTGTCTGGCGGGCGAGATGGCTTACATACTGAGGCTATGGGGTATTTGCTCTCTGAGATGCAATACCTGCAAAGAGCTTATCCTGGGTTGAGTTGGTAGTGAGGGGTTTTTCGTGACTAATTCCACCGAGATGAGTGCGAGCAAATCTCAGATTTTGGCTTTACTGACGCAGGTTTGTGACCCCGAAATTCCGGCGCTAAGTATCATGGACCTTGGGATCCTAAGAGACGTGCTGTGTCATCGAAAGCATTTAGAAGTTATTATTACCCCGACTTATTGCGGTTGTCCGGCAATGAAAACTATAGAATTTGATGTCATAAGAGTGCTTGATACTGCGGGATATAAGAATGTGAAGGTAACGACGCAGTTAGCACCCCCGTGGACAACTGATTGGATCTCTGAGCATGGACGAACGAAGCTTTTAGAAGAAGGTATTGCTCCGCCGTTGGAGAGAAAAGATGGTCTTGGTCGAGGCATTGCGTGTCCTAGATGTGCATCACATGATGTCTCGTTAGTTAGTGTGTTTGGATCTACCTCCTGCAAATCGCTTTATCGTTGCGATAGTTGTCTTGAGCCATTTGATTATTTCAAATGTCACTAAGAGCCTTTAATAAACTGCCGGTTGTAGCCGTTCATCGCGAGATTGAGGATGCGGTCATTATCGAATTGGAAATACCAGATAACCTCCATGAGAAGTATCATTTTAAGCCTGGACAGTATCTCACCTTAAGGCGTGATATACAGGATGAAGATGTTCGGCGGTGCTATTCGATCTGCAGCGCTGGGAATAATGGATATATTTCTGTTGCTGTGAAGAAGTTAAAGGATGGAATCTTCTCCTCTTGGGCTAATGAGGTATTAAAGATCGGTGACACCATTGAGACGATGCCTCCTGCTGGGAAATTTATTTATGAGCAAGATAACAAAGGTCTGAAGCGATATGTTTGTGTGGCCGCGGGTAGTGGCATCACTCCTATCATGTCAATGATTAGCTCAATCCTTGATAGAGAGGTAGAAAGTACTGTCACCTTAGTTTATGGAAACCAACGAGTCTCAAGCATTCTGTTTAGAGATAAATTGGAACAATTAAAGAATCAATATTTGAGCCGATTGCAGTTAGTCCATGTGCTAAGCCAAGAGTCGAGAGAAAGCCCTCTTTTATGCGGACGGATCACTTATGACAAATTAAGTTCTATGACGCCGCTTCTTTTTGACATAGCAACTATAGATGAATTTTTTCTTTGTGGACCAGAAATGATGACTAATCAGCTGTTAGAAGGGCTTGTGGCTGATGGCATTGCCAAAGAGAAAATTAAGCGTGAACTATTCGTTTCCAGTTCTCTTGGTCTAAGAGGTAAGGCCGACGATATTTCTCACAATGGGGGTAGAGAAGCAATTAGTTCTCGGGTCGGGGTCATCTTAGATGGGCGACAAGTGAACTTTGATATGAATAGAAATGGACTAAGTGTGCTCGATCAAGCCCTTCTAGAAGGCATTGATCTTCCTTTCGCATGCAAAGGAGGGGTTTGTGGTACTTGCCGAGCCAAACTTGTCAAAGGCAAGGTTATCATGGCAGGACATCATGCACTATTACCTGAAGAAATCGCTGGTGGCTACATTCTGTCTTGTCAGGCCCAACCTATTTCTGATGACGTGCAGATTGATTTCGATCGTGCGCTATAACTGTGGATGAATAAAGAGACGCCGACTTCAGTACAGTCCTTCCTAAAGACTCGGGTACTGAGAGCAGGCTCTCTTGCTATCACAGTGTTTGGTGATTGCATATCCCAACATGGCGGGTCAGTCTGGATAGGTAGCTTGATTCAAGTGATGGAGAAATTTGGGCTAAATGCGCGGCAAGTTAGGACGGCTGTGTTTCGATTGAGCCAAAATGGATGGTTGCAGTCAGAGCGAATCGGTCGACGGAGCTACTACACGCTAAGTGAGGCTGGAAACCTAGATTATAATAGAGCGTCCCGTCAGATATACTCGTCTGGAGAACCTTCATGGGATAAGTTGTGGACAATCCTTATTTGCGACAAAGAAGGCTTCTTTGGGTATGAAGAGTTTATCCGACATCTCAAATGGCTTGGTTTTGGAGTGCTAGTTAATGGAGCGCTTGCTCACCCGAGGACAGATGTAGCAGCGCTAAAAAAGCTGATACAGGAGTTTAAAGCAGCTAGATATGTTACACATTGGCAGGCTAGCTTAAAAGATGATCTAATCCCAAAGAAATTAGTGAAGAGCGCATGGGAGTTAGACGATGTGTCGCTAAGGTATAACTCATTTATCCAGGTTTTTTCGAGTCTTTCTAATAGTATCCCCAACCCTAAGAAGTTGACGCCCGAAGACTCTTTTATTTTTCGGATTTTACTTATTCATGAGTACCGCAGAATTCTGCTTAAAGTAGCTGATTTACCACACGAAATTCTCCCAAGAGCTTGGCCTGGACATCTTGCTATGACTATAACAGGGGATCTCTACAGGCAGTTAAGTGAAAATAGCCTCGAGTATATCCAAGAACAATTTGCGCATTATGAGGGAGGGTTTTCAGGACCTAGTGGAGGCTTTTTTCAACGCTTCGGAGGACTGTGAGCTTTTGTTTAATTATTGATGACAAATTTTTAATAATGTTCATTTCCGTATGCGTTTATGATGCAGGTGCTAGAATTGCTTTTTTTTGGTCGACAGTTCCATAACTTTAATTGACCAAGTGCTATAACTATTTTAGAGGTATTACTTATGAAATTTATTGTCACGACGATTTTTCTTATCGTGTCTTGGACTGCCAATGCGACACCCGCTATGACTGTATACACAATTAACACAGCAGACCATGTCGCTTACCACGATTGGGTAAGAGATAGCGGACCTGTCGTCGGCAAGTCTCTTGGAGCACACGTTGTGGGTGTGTGCACGCCTCATGCTGGCGCTATTAAAGATAAAGATCTTTACGTTTACATGTTCACTGATACTTTAGCATCTGCATTGCATGGCCTACCAGGGAACGAGACGCTTAAGACAGAGTTAGCGAAGTTAAAGTCGGGTCGCGAGGTTAGAGCTAAGCAATTATTTAGTGTTGTGAAAACGCAGTCGACTCTGGTGTTAAAAGCTGGAGAAAAACACGCTATATGGAGTACGTTGGTAAGAACTAAAAACATGCGCGCATTTGCGAAGGCTATTAGCGGCATGGAAAAGGCTTTTCATAACAATGGTTTTGAGGATATCGGAATTAGTGTATTTCGAGGACATTCAGGTAATACGACTGGAATGGGTATGGTATCGGTTGTTGCTCCCAATTCCAGAAGGCTTGGAGAGGCTTTTGATGCGCTTACAGAAGAACGGTGGGCTGAAAGTGCCTATCGATCGGTTAAGTCTAAGAGAAAACTCATTCGGTCGGTGGGCGGATCATGTGAGACGGTATACGTAAAGTAACGAGTTTTTATTATTGAGTAAGCCCAGTTCAGCTCTCTTTGAGCTGGGTTACCCGTTTCTAAGTTCTCACTTGGTAAAGTTAAAGCCTCGGTAACCGTCATCTGCACAGTTTCTGAACGCTTCTAAGTACGCGGGCAATCCACCGAGGTACATTAACATTTCTTTTGGTTTCCCCGGCACGTTAGCTCCCATGTACCAGGAGTCTGCCTTCGGGAAAAGTGTCCCTGCAGCGAACTCTAATACCTGGTTACGCCAGCTTTCTTCAGCATGTTCGTCAGCTTCAACGCGAGCGTAGTCGTTTTCTCGAATGTGGCAGAGCATTTCTATGATGCATTCACCTTGGTACTCGCCACTTGATGGTCCATTACAGAAACCAGTCTGGGTATACTTGCAAGCGTGGTTAGCAATTTGTCAGCGCTCGTCAGGATCGATTACTTCATGCTTTGGAACAATTAGCTGGCACGGCTAGTGATCTCTAGGAGATGGAAACCAAACTGAGTTTGCACTGGACCATGGACTTCTCCTATTGCGCCACTAAAAACCACTTCATCAAACTCTGGCACCATCATGCCAGGCCCGAAAGAACCGAGGTCTCCACCTTGCGCGGAAGACGGACAGCTGGAGTTCGCTTTAGCAACATCAGCAAAGTCACTGCCGTTGGCAATTTCTTCTTTAAGTGCAGCGCATTTTTCAGCACTGTCCACGAGGATATGTCTTGCAGTAGCTTGTGCCATGAATAAACCCTTATAGTCTTTGTTTAATTAGTGAACGTATATTTTACTTTATCTGTTATTGATGTCGAGTGTGTTGTTGAATTTAGAGGTTCATTTCAATAAGGCTATAGACGCGTTTTAGGCAGAAATATGTTGTGTTCTAATAATGTCTAAGTTAAAAAGGTATTGAAAAATAAACAATGATTTTTTTGGGGGAGTCTATGAGAAGTAAAAAGGCTGAAGCGATAGAAGTGCTTTTTGACAGTTTTGTAACAACAATGTCAGAGAGACCTGATATGGAGCTCGATGAGCTTAGGGATTTAATTGAAAAATGCGGAGATCTTGCCAGAGATCCTGGTGGGGTCGATTATTTGGACGTTGATGCGGACGGTACTCCAAGTCTTTGGGTGTCTCCTCACGGATGTAGTGATCGTCATGTTTTGTTGTGCTTCCATGGAGGTGGTTGTGTAACCGGAACGCGTTTTTCACATCGAAAAATGTTTGCCCACATTGCGAAAGCCGTCGGGTGCCGTGCTCTGATAATCGATTACGCGCGTGCACCGGAACACACACATCCGTCGCAGATTAACGAAGGCTTGAAAGTTTATAAATGGCTGCTTCAACAAGGTGTAGAGGCAAGTTCAATCGCGACGGTAGGAGATTCTGCCGGTGGGAATTTGTGTACATCTGTTGTACTGCATGCGCGCGATAGTGGGGTTGATTTACCTGCAGCAGTTCTTCCTCTTAGCCCTTGGTATGATATGGAAGCGACCGCGAAGACATTCGAGAGTAATGCTAGTGTAGAGCGCTTGATAAGCCGTGAAGTTTCTTTGTCTATGAGTCAGATGTACATTGGAGATTGCTCTCCTCGAGACCCTTTGGTCAGTCCGATCCATGCAGACTTTACAAATTTCCCTCCTACATACATACAAGTGGGCGGCTCTGAAGCCATTTTAGACGACTCGTTGCGAGTAACTAAGAAATTAGAAGACGCTGGAGTTGAGCATCGTTGTGATGTTTTCCCTGAGATGCAACATGTGTTCCAGTTCATGGCAGGTAATGCCCCAGAAGCGGATGATGCTATTTTGCGCCTTGCCGAGTGGGTACGTCCAAAATTGGGGCTCGCCTAATGTTGCGGTCTTTAAAAAAGAGAAATTGTAACTAGCTCTGTCTTTCATGGCTTTGACCACTAACGGTTTTTTACTGCGAATAAATAACCTGTGGTCTTAGCTATTTTTCTTTTTCTCCATTTCATCGTTATGCCGTTGCCGAAAGTCGTTTATCGCTTCTTGCTGCGCCTGAGCTAACGGTTCCCTGACTTGGCGCATGCTTGCTTCGCTAGCCTTCATTCGAACGTTGGTGCGTTTGAAGTGGGGAATGACATAGTCAGCAAATAACTCGTAATGATGCTTTTTATTTGCGAAATTAGTCCAGTTGTGATCGAACAATAGGTAGTTCCCGAAGCCACCATTAGATAGGTCAACAAGACTTTCGATGTGCTCTATGGCATCTTCATAAGTGCCTATTACTGCCGATCCAGTGTTGGTTATCCAGTCTATATAGCCATCCATGTCGTCTCCTGAGACTTGTATTTGGGGTGCAGCGGCTGTGTTTTGTAAATAATCACACCACTCTTTAAATCCGTGTCGGATATCTTTAAATGCTTTTTCTCGTGTTTCGGCCAGATGCATTAGCCCGACCACGCGCCAGTTGTCACGACTGACTGTTTGGCCGAACTCCTTTGCACGTTCTTCGACCACGTCCCAATGCATTGCAAGTACGTCTACCCCAGCTTTCATAGTAGCGCCGACAGAAATTAGTCCGGTTCCGTGCTTTCCAGCTATCCTCGGTCCAGAGGGAGATACAACAGCGGCAGCTACTATTGGTGGATGGGGGTCTTGGTAAAAATCAAGTTGTAGTCGAGCGTCGACTAGCTTGTAGCGTGAGGTTTCTACTGAAATAGGTTCATCGCTGGTTAGCAAATGCATTAGTACATCCATATCAAAGTCAAGGGCATCACGTTGTTCGTCAGGTCTGATCCCTATCATTGCAGCATCAGTGGCGAGGGCGCCCGGCCCAACACCCAGCATTACTCTTCCTCTCGTTAAATGATCCAATAACGCTAATTTATCAGCTACCCATAAAGGATTGTGGTAGGGAAGGGAGACTACTCCAGTACCTAGTTTCAAATTTTTTGTTAATGCGGCTACATGTGCGATAAACATCATTGGATCATTGATTAACTCGACGCCGCCTGAGTGATGTTCCCCAAACCAGGCTTCGTCATAGCCTATATCATCCATTAACTTCACGATTTCAATATCCCGTTGCAATGCATAAGTAGGGTTGTAGTTGGTTGGGACGTGATGTGGTGGTAAAAACACACCAAAGCGCATACGAGCCATAAAATTATCTCCCCAGATCTAAAGTTTTTTAAACAACAGTGCTAGTTAACACTATTCAACTAGATGTGCCTTGAGCGATACCGATTTGTTGTTCGGCGGTAAGTTTTTCTATAATGAACATATCACTTTCTGCTAATGTGTGACGAATTTTCTTCCAAGGGGCATATTCCTGAGAGTTATACCAATCTAGAAATCGCTCTTTACTAGGGAATTCGATCATGATTACTCTTTCTACTTTTGGGGAGCCCTCAACGACTGAGCTTGGTCCAGCCCGTACTATATATGTGCCTCCGTACATAGTGGCGCTTTTCCCAGCATGCTCAAGGTAACCGCTTTTCTTGTACTCCTCGAGATCCGCAATTTTTATGTTAGCTACAGCAATGACAGCCACAATATATTTACTCCTTTTGGGTTTGGAACTGCTAAAAAGCTGCCTGCAAGCCTATTTAACAGATTTTTTTGATGTGTATAGTATATATTTCCCTGCTGGGAATTTTAGAGTCTTCCACCAATAAGAAAAAGTAAATCCTGGCCATATTGTAAAATTTTCACCATTTTTTGATAAATACCAGCTATTACATCCAGTACCCCAGGATAGGCGTTTTAGTTTTTTTTGGGACGTTAAATAGAAACTTTCTTGATGTTCTTCCTTAACATCTACTGCTTGAATGCTTTTTGATGACATGAAGTTCAGCGTTTTTATTACATATTTTATTTGGGACTCGATCATAAAGATAACAGAGTTATGCCCTAGTCCTGTATTAGGCCCGAGTAACAAAAAATAATTAGGGAAACCTGAAACAGAGACCCCCATGAAAGACTTTGCTTTGTCTCCCCAAGACTCGGTAAGTTCGATATCATGACACCCGTATATTTGCATTGGTTGTAAGAACTCTTGCGTTTTAAACCCTGTTCCAAAAATAATAGTATCGCAACAATGTTCCACACCATCTGCCGTAATGATCCCATTTTTCGTTATTGATTTTATTGGCGTAGTGATTAAGGCGCTATGAGGGTTTTGCAGGGCTGCGTAATAGTCGTCAGATAAATTGATCCTTTTACAGCCAATCTGATATTCCGGAGTCAATTTTTTTCTTAGTGCAGGATCTTTCACTTTCACGCGAAGATAAAAAAGAGATGCTTTTTGAAGCATAGCGTTAAACAGAGGATACCCGAGTATAGCCATCCCATAATATTCGTTTCTCAAATATAAAAGCGTACGGTAAATCCGATTAAGGCCTGGGATACAGGCGAAGCACTTTTTGGTAATTGTAGAGTAGGATCTATCAAATCTTGGAACTAGCCAAGTTGGGGTTCTTTGGAAAATATTAAGCTTTTTCACTTTATCTACGATTTCTGGGACGAACTGTATTGCACTTGCCCCTGTTCCTATACAGGCGACAGTTTGTCCTTTTAACTCGCAGTCATGTTTCCAGTTGGATGAATGGAACATTTCTCCTTTGAATTGTTCTATTCCCACGATAGTAGGGATAAACGGCTTGTTTAGGGGGCCGGTTCCGTTAATTATGACATCGAAAATTTCTTTCTCATTTGAGGAGGTGCTCAAGGTCCACTCGAGTACTTTTTGGTTGTATCTGAGTTCAGTAATTTCTTTGTCGAATTTTACATGTGAGGTGATGTTGTGTTTTTTTGCGCAGTAAACTAGATATTGCAGAATGTCCTTAGACTGTGAGAATACATTTGGCCAATAGGGGTTTTTTTCGAATGAGAAAGAATATAGATGAGAAGCCACGTCGCAGGCGCACCCTGGATATGTATTATCTCGCCAAGTTCCTCCTAATGCTTTCGACTTTTCGTATATGGTGAAGTTTTTATAGCCGGCCGCTTTTAGTTGTATTCCCATACCAATACCAGCAAAACCGGCGCCAATAACTGCAATGCGAATATCTTCTATAGGCTTTTTTTTAATCTGGAGGCTTTCACTAGACATGTGGTAAGGTTCCTATGTGCTACTTTTTAGTTGTTTTGTCGGTTTGGGTTTTCATAGGCTTGGTTGCTCTGGATCCGTTGATGACGCAGCGACAAGATTTGTGCACACCGCTAAGGTTAACGCTTGAATGTGCGGAGGTCTACTTTTGGGGGGGAAGGGTAATGAATAAAATTGTATTATTTTGGTTTTTGTTTGTAATTAGTTCTGGTGTGTTGAAAGCTGAACCTTGCTCGGATGATAGCGGGAATCGCCCATCGGTAGTCAGGAATTATTTGACTGCAATGCAAGAACACCGTTTTGCCGACGCGTTTGATTTTGTTACTGAGTCCATGACAGACAGAAAGTCAAAAGAAGATTGGGCTAGTTTACAGCGCATGTTCTACGAAGGAGGTGGAGTAGTTATCTATAGTGTTGATGAGCGAATCGCTCATTTTAGCCGCGGCGAATTGACTTGCGATGAGATTGCAATCGTCCCCAATGTTTTAAAGTCAAAAGATAACTTTAATAATCAGGGGATTACAGAGTTTGAATTATATACAGTAGTCAAACGTGATGGACAATGGCTAGTCGATTCTCAAGAGACATTGTTTGATCAAGGAGATGTAGATATTTGGTTTCCAGGAGAGGTGATCCCCGAGTTCCTAGATAAGAAGTAAACTCTTAATGGTTTGACTGTGTGGTATGAGCTAAACGAGTTGAGACATTATGTTTTTATGGAACTTTCCATCTTTCATAATGACAAGAATTTTTTCTTTATTTTGAAGCATGCTAATGTCCTCTAGTGGGTTCCCATTGAGTACCAACAGGTCAGCAAAAAAACCTTTTTTAAGTAACCCAAGTGCTTCAGGATGCCCCATGATTTCCCCTCCCAATTTAGTTGCTGCTACAATAGCCTCCATTGGGGTCATGCCGACCATTGTCGTTAAGTACTCTAGATCTTTTGCATTAGTGCCGTGAGGCGTCCATGCAAAGCCGTAGTCCCCGCCTGGTAGAATGCGGATTCCACGAGAGTGCATTTTTTTCATCGTTTCGACTGCTATTTCAAGCTCGGATGCGTAAGCACGAGCTAGTTTGCTTTCAGGGGCAATCCCAAATTCACCTGCTCCATAAGCGGTTTGTACCAGCCAACCCAAGGCTGGAGCAACAAAAAACCGATCTTTCTGCTCTTCAAGTTTGTCGAGGCATTCTTCGTCAGCATACGAAGCATGATAAATGATCTCGATTCCATGATCGAGGCACTGAAGCACTGAGCCTGTTGAACGAGCATGTGCGCAAGCCCGAATGCCTTGACGCCTCACTTCGGACATTGCCATGCCTACTTCTTCGTCAGACATCGTTGTGTGTTGTGCAGGGACCGAGGTGATCTCTTCACCGGATAAATTTAGCTTGACCAAATCGACGCCGAACTTGAAATACTTGCGCACCATCTTGCGCATCTCTTCAGGGCCTGATATGCGGGCACCAAATGATAAATCATCAATATCTATATGAACGGGAGAAGTGTCACCGAGTCCGCCGATTGTAGTTATTTCTTGCGTGTTCGCCAGATATCTTGGGCCGACAATATGTCCGTCATTTATTGCATTACGTAGAACGCAGTCAAATCTGGGTCGAGCGCTGGCCGCTCCCACACCTGATGTGAATCCTGAGTCTAGTACTTTCTTAGCAACACCAATCGAGTGAACGAGATGCTCCTCTGGAGGCATCATAGTTACACCTTCGAGAGTTGCCTGGTCATTCCAAGTGAGGTGTAGGTGCGCATCGCACAGGCCGGGCATTAGAATCTTTTCATGTCCGTCTATTATGTCTGTGGCTTGGAGAACTGTTGAGCTCCCAATTGGGCCGACATGGTCAATGCGGTTTCCTTTCACCAACATCTCCCCAAGAAAGCTATCGGATCCAGAGCCGTCAATGATGTTGAAGTTGGTGAATAGCTTAGTGTCAGCGGGCATAACAGAATCTCCCCAAGTTATCGCGTTCATGATAATTGTTTATCAAGTGTCTCTCGATGGTCGCCAAAGTGTGACATCATGCTTTTACAATAGCTACTCGCTTCCTCGGCCGAGTAATGTTGCATCTTAGGCTTAGGTTTTTTTGGCCTAGAAGGAAATCTTCCCATCCCCGCTAGAATGCAGTACCAAGAAGTAGGGCTATAAACCAACCGGTTTGATTGCTTTTTGAGTGTGCTCAAGAGGTCCCCACCCTTATCCCATACATTGAGGATGGCTTGCATATCGTCCGACAAATTTTTATTTTGGCGGTTAGCTATCCAGTATTTGGTATCGTTCCTTGTGTTTAGCTTATAGTGCATTTGTACATAATTTCGAATGCCGTCAAAGATTAGGTTAATTTTCTCATTGACAGTAAGCCGTGCCTTCTCAGTATTTCCTGATAAGGCGTACGTATCAATGAACAGTTCTACTGTTTCCTGTACGACCATAAGAGCTGTAGCCTCTAGAGGTTCGATGAATCCTTGAGATAATCCGACTGCCAAGCAGTTTTTCGCCCAGCAGAGTTTTGTCCGACCAACTCTCATCGGCAAATGTCGAGCTTCTACATCAGCGTTGACGATACCTAAATGGGTTCGTAGCTCTAGCTCCGCATTATCTTTGTTTATGAATTGTGATGAGTATACGTAACCGTTTCCAAATCGGTTAGCGAGTGGAATTTTCCAAGCCCATCCATGCTTCATAGCTTTTGAAACGGTTTCTGAAGGAAGTCCTTCACCTGTAGCTAACGGGGTTGGTATAGCTACTGCACTGTCGTTGAATAAGCTATCAGTATATGGAATAAAAGGGACGTTCAGTGCTTTGTTGATTAACAGTCCTGAAAAGCCTGTGCAGTCAATAAAAAAATCACCCTCTAATATGCCATGGTTGATTGTTTGAACAGATACAATATCTCCGTTAGCATTCTGGTTCACCTGAGAGACGGTGTCTACGATTCGCTCAACCCCTTGCATTTGCGAAAGTTTATTTAAGTGTGCGCCAATAAGGCTTGCATCAAAATGGTATGCATAATCTGTCGAGTAGCTGGTGCTGAGGTGAGGCAAGGGGGAAAGTCTCATTTTAGCTAGAAAATTGGAAATAAAAAATGCATCAGGGTGTGCGTATACATTGAAGTTTCGACTGCGTAATGTAGTATTTTGGAAGAACGCCCGCACAGAGGCATCGTCGTGTTGAGAGAAAAAGGGGTGGTAGTAGCTCTCACAGCCCGTTCGAGTTGACCAGCCAGGGAAACGTATACCGCACTTGTAAGTGGCATTGCATTTTGGCATCCAGTCTTTTTCCGAAACGCCTAAACTATCAAACAATTTTCGCATTTTAGGCGTTGACCCTTCGCCTACGCCAACAGTTCCAATAGTTTGCGATTCGATTAAGGAGATACTGACGTTTTGGTTAGACCATTTTTTTGAAAGTAAGGCAGCGGTCATCCATCCGGCGGTTCCTCCTCCTAATATAATGATTTTTTTGGGGTATATGATTTGACTGTTTGTCATTGTTACACCTTAGATACATTACAAGTAAAAAAAAACCGCGAAACAGTTTCCCGTTTCGCGGTTTTTTTTTCGACACTTTTCGGAGTATTAAGTTCCGAGTCGTCTCATAGCAGACTTGGTCATATAGTTGGATATGAAGTCTGCAGCACTCTCTTGGTCGTAACCAGATTTCCAACCACCCCTAACTTCCTCACCTTGATAGAAACGCGTGACACGTTTTGATTGCAAGTCGTTACTAATAACCCAGTTCCAACTCCATTCAGGTCGGCCGTCAGATGCAAGCATTTTTTTACCAGCTGCACCAGGACGAACAGCCGCAGACTCAGCAGATTCATAGCTATACTGAGCGAAACCTGGTTCGAATGTTTTCCAAAGCTCTCCACGTCGATCGTATGAGATTGCCTGTGGATACTCGATATTTCTCGCATCAAAGTAAACACGACGCTTGCTTAATGGTGCACGAGGGAAACCAGTAGGCTCGCCTTCAAGAACAATCACTTCTGGGATTAACGATTTACCAACATTGTAGTAAGTTTGGCCTTGAGGACCACCGACTGTTGGGTGCGCCCAGTTATCGATATCCGCTCTCCAGTTGTAGTGCATGGCACCTAACATTGGTCCTCGATGTATGATTTTCCAGTTACCCCATGTCAACATAGGATCACCAGCTGCCCATGCATCGGACAAGAATAGGTTGATTCCGGCAACTAATGGCTCGAACCGCTGGTTTGTCGGGAATCGACGTACTCGTTTGAACGCAGGTAGGTATCCGTAAAGCTCAGGGAAGCGAGCTTGGTCGTTATACCACTCGTTCATGAATGCCGTACCCTTGACATCATTTGGTGACATAAACCATACGGATTGATACCGGAGCATGTCTTCTTTTCCAGGGATCATTGTAGCACCGCCTGCAGAGTCAGGATGTACCAAACCAGTGGTTTGCTGTTGTGCCCAGACGAAGTCATAGTCGTACGTAGGGCGACCTTCCGTATCCAGCGCTACGCAAGGAATCGAAAAGATGTCTTGATCGTGACGACCCCAGGACAGTACAACGTTTGCTTGCACTTCTTCGGGAGTTTGTGGATCAGGGAAAGGATGCCCTCCAATCCACGGACTTCCGTCATCGGTATACACATTCCCGTCAGGACCAAACTTAGCGCGTCCCCAGTTTTTTAGCGTCGCATCTAGATAGAAAGGAGGGAACTGCTCCTCAATTTTAATTTGAGTAGGCAGAATGTCGAATGTACGTCCGTCCTGAGATACCTCTATGTATAGCGCAGGATCGATTAAGTCTTGAACGAGCTCTACGTTATCTTTACTGATGGTATCGCCAACTTTGACTTTACCTTTTGTATAGGCTTCGATATCAGTTAGCTCTTCAGGATACGCGTTGTAGTGGTCACCTTCCTCCGCCATGAGCGGAAAGAGCGCCCCTAGGATGCCAGCAGAGCCAGCGCCTTTTGCAGTCTTCTCCATGAAGAAGCGACGGCTATAATCAAAATCATATTTTTTAATGTGCATTGTTTCCCCTGCCTTTCGATTGGGTATCGAAAAAATATTATGAGCTTGGAATTTAGTTCCGTGCTCCCCGATTGCTACACCCTGAACGCACTTGTTCAGGGCAAGTCCTTGTGACTAAGATAACCTACTTCTGGCGTTGACCCAACCCCTTAATTTAGTGAATTACTGGCAAGCCAGATACTTAGAGTAGGCATTTGGGAGCATGTAGATAAAAATATCATATATTACAGTGCTTTATGTTAATGAGGGTGTTTTTTTGTCATAGGTAAATTCGCGATTATTTCGGGTTTAATTACAAATTTGGCTCTATTTCATAAGTTTTGTCTGCCCTTTTCGCCTATTATTACCCTGATTTCACGTGTTTCTTTGATCTCAAAGGGTGCACTGTATCCGATCCAGTCACCCTTTTTAGTTTCGATGCCTCCGGAGTTTGTGACTCTCACTTTCATCATCATGGGGTACTTCGCAGTTATCGGAGCGCCGCTTCGCATATCAGTCATTTCCGCTAAGGAGAATTCTATAGGCAGCGTCGAGGCTGGCCGTTTCATCGCAGCAAGAGGAACCCTAGGAGCTGCAACTGAATGTACGGTTATATAGACCGTAGCATTTCTATTGCCCTCATTTATAAATTCGGGGGAGATGTTAATTTTAACTAAGGGATAGACGAAGGGTATTTCCTTTAGAGGCGTTGGTGCGTTTTTATTCATTGTTTTGACGAGCTCTAATAGATGTTGAGATAAAGGTGACTCGGGCGGTATATTTTTTTGCGCGCGCAATAAATACATTAAAGCTTTATCAGTCTGGGCTTCTTGGTGGTAGGCAAGACCTCGCATAGTTAAGGCTAGTGGGTTCATCGGTTCTTCTGAGATAATCTCATCCAGCATAGCAATAGTCGTTAGCTTGAACACTCCGTTATCTTTAGCAATCGAAGCCTCTATCAAAAGGAGTCTGGCTTGACTGGACCCGTTGTCTAGTTCTACTAATTTTTTTGATGCAGTGATCGCATCATCGGTCAGGCCTAGCATTAAAGAGCTTCTTGCTAGGCTTTCCCATGCGCGCTTATTCAACGGTTCGCTATGCGCTTTGACTTTTAGCCTATTAAGTAATATGGCAGCTGTTGCTGGAGCAGAGGAGATAGTGGCTCCAGGATTGTTAGACATGAACTGGCCGATGTCCGGTGACCCCGTTTTTAGATAGATAGGGATTGCTATTAGAACTGCCAAAAGCACCGCAGCGGAGATTTCATATTTTCCTGTGTATGTAGGCATCTCATTAAAGGACGTTTGTCTCTGTAACATCTCCAACGCGACTGTTTTCTTAAGTTTTTCATGCGCTATTGGCGTTACATCACCGAATTGTAGGTCTTCGTCTAGCTCCTTAAGTCGCAATATACCTTCATCAGATAGATCATACTGGTTCTGTATTTTCGTAAAAAAGATCGGAGCCAGGATAAAGGCAAGTGTGGCTAAGGCGCTTCCTGAAATTAAGAACCAAAATATCATAGCTGTTTACTTCTTTCTTCGAGATACTTTACCAATGCCTCTGCATCATCTTGAGCTGATTGTGGGATCACCGCTTCCGAGCGTTCTCCTCGCTTAGTCATGCGGGAGATGACGTACACCCCAATACAAATCATTAGTATTGGCAAAAGCCAGAGAGGCGCGTTTTCATAGCTTAGCTTCGGGTCGTAAAGAATAAATTTTCCATATCGGTCAGTTAAAAAGTCCAGAATTTCATCATCGTCATTGCCGGTCGTTATCATGTCGTAGACTTTTTTCCGAAGGTCTTGTGCAAGCTCCGCGTTTGAATCTGCCAGTGATTGGTTTTGACAAACCAAGCACCGGAGCTCTTCCATAAGCGATTGGTATCTCATTTCACGCTGAGGTGTGGTGAATGTATAAGAGTAGTCAGAAGCAAGAGTACTTACAGCCGAAAGCGACGCGAACACTAGCACTATTATTCTTATGATCTCCATCATTGTCTCGGCCTAGCTAATGTTAGTAAGTTGTTTTCAATGACTTCTAAAGTAAGGGGGCCGACATGTTTGTAAAGCACCTCTCCTCTAGGGTCAATGAGAAACGTTTCAGGTACTCCGTAAACGCCAAGATCCATCCCGAGTTCGCCGTCGAAGTCAACCAGTGTGGAATCGTAAGGATCACCTTTCTCTTCCAGCCACCTGAGAGCATCAGCTGACTTGTCTTTGTAATTTATCCCAACTATTTTTATTGTTTTTTGTTTGGCTAAATCGATTATCAAAGAGTGTTCTTCGGCACAAGCTACACACCAAGAAGCCCACACGTTGAGCAGCATGTATTCTCCTATGAGATCGTGTTTTTCGACCATGTCCTCGGGATGATGGAGTAGAGAAAGCTCGAACTCAGGAAGAGGCTTGCCGATGAGTGGAGAGGGTATGAGACTTGGGTCTTTGGTCAACCCTATGCCAAACAAGGCGACGAGCAAGATAAAAACGACAATAGGGATTATAGGTTGTGCTTTCATCGTCGATTTTTGTTTAAGTCTGCCTGGAGGGGCGGCGGTTTTTGTTAAGTCGTTTGAATCTTAAGTCAGAAGCCGCAATCATGCCCCCCGCAGCCATTAAAAAAGCCCCGAACCAGATCCATCGAACAAACGGTTTTATATTTAACCGCACCCCCCAATCCTCAGTATCAATTTTTTCCCCCAAGGCAATATATATATCTTTGGTAATTCCGGCACTGATACCTGCTTCGGTCATTGTTTGACTGCCCGCATTGTAATTTCGTTTTTGAGGAAACAAAACCGCGATAACTTTTTCATCCTGAGTCACGTTAAAAGTTGCTTCAACACCTGAGTAGTTTGGTCCTGTGATTTTCTTTATCGAATTAAAAGTAGCTTGGTAATTGGAAAATTCTATGCTTTCGCCCGGCGACATTCTTACATGCTTTTCAACACTGTAGATGCTTACTAGTGTTACTCCAATGACTGTTACGGCGAACCCGATGTGTGCCACGCTTTGACCAAGGAACGCTCGTCGAACGGGTGAGATTTTTGTAGCGTTAGAGAGCTGGAGATAAAGATTCTTTAAGGTGGTTACAATCACCCAGAAAGCCATTAACAATGCTAAAGCAGCTTGTATGGCACCAGTTCCATCGAGCATTGCCCAAGCCCCTACAGCAAGAGTTGTAGCACAAGCCGCTGGATATTTGGCGACAGAGAGAAGACGTTTAAAGCTATCTCTCCTCCAGTGAGCACTCTGCCCAAAGCCGATCAGCATTAGCAACGGAACCATTAGCGGGATAAAGACGCTATTGAAGTAAGGGGCACCCACTGACATTTTTCCAAGCCCCAAAGCATCAATTAGCAACGGGTAGAGTGTTCCGAGTAAAACAGTCGCCGTGGCAACCGAGAGAAGGATACTATTCGTTAAAAGAAAAGTCTCCCGTGCAGCTAATGAGTTACTCGCAAGAGGGTCAGATTGAGGTTTGTTTGCTGCGAAAACTGCTAATGCACCTCCAATAACAATAGTTAAGAAGGCTAAAATAAAGACACCTCTTGTCGGATCTGTAGCAAAGGCATGGACCGACGTCAGGATTCCGGACCGCACTAGAAATGTACCTATCAGGCTGAGGCCAAATGTTGCAATGGCGAGGAGAATCGTCCAGCTTTTAAAGATGTTACGTTTTTCTGATGCTGCTAGCGAATGAATAAGTGCCGTTCCGAGAAGCCAAGGCATAAAAGAAGCATTCTCAACAGGGTCCCAAAACCACCATCCCCCCCAACCTAGCTCATAATAGGCCCACCAGCTACCAAGACTGATTCCGACGGTTAGAAAAGACCAGGCAACTAGTACCCATGGGCGAGCCCAGCGAGCCCAAGCAGGATTGACCCCGTCTCCTAGAAGAGCAGCTATGGCTAAGGCGAAAGGCACGGAAAAGCCTACATAGCCGGCATATAGCAAGGGTGGGTGAATGATCAGCCCTAAATCTTGCAATAATGGATTCAAGTCCAGCCCATTGGCGGGAGGTGGGAGGCTTCTTAAGAACGGGTTAGATGTGAAGAGCATGAAGACTAAAAAGCCAAAACTTATTATTCCAAGAATAGCTAAGACTCGAGCTTTAAATTTGGGTGGCATATCATTATTCGAACAAGTGAATGCTGCCATCCAGATTGAAAGAATTAACACCCAAAGCAGAAGAGATCCTTCGTGAGCTCCCCAGACGGCAGAGATTCTGAAGCCTAGAGGAAGAGAAGAATTTGAATTGGAAGCGACATAAGTCAGTGAAAAGTCATTCGTTACAAATGCCCAGGTAAGCGCTAGAAATCCTAAAAACACTAATAAGAACTGAGCGCGAGCCGCGGATTTTGCTATAGCCATAAGGTGGCCGTTATTTGTCTGTGCACCGATTATTGGAATGATGGATAGCATTGCTGAGCATATGAGAGCTAGTACGGTAGAGAAGTGGCCAAGTTCGACAATCATCTTTAATTCTCATACCCTTGCGCTTTCTTTAGCGCATCCGCTACTTCTGGTGGCATATAGTTTTCGTCGTGTTTTGCCAGTACTTCGGTAGCTACAAAAAGTCCCGTTCCGTTGAGAGCGCCTTTGGCGACAATACCTTGACCTTCTCTAAATAAATCAGGAAGTATTCCTTTGTAATAAACCATCCGTTCGTGGGCGTAGTCCGTCAGGTTGAACCATACTCCCAGACTGTCCTTTTCCCGAACGACACTTCCCTTTACGACCATTCCCCCGATCCGGAAAGGTCTATTATCGGGCGCTTTGCCGTCAGCAATCTCACTGGGGCTGTAAAAGTACATCAAGTTTTTTTCAAAAGCGGTTAAAATTAGCCCTGTTGCTAAAGCTAGCCCTGCAACCGCGAGCGCCAAGGTTAATAATCTTTTTTTTCGTGGGGACATCCTTTTCTACTAATCTAGTTCTGTGCTTCTAGAAGGCGTTGTAATTGGGATTTCTCGTGCTTTTTTATAAGCATATACGACACGACAAGGGTTATGGTTGTAACAACATATGCTGACCAGACATAAAAGGCATACCCCCCCATTAGGAAAAAAGCGCTCATTAGTCATGCTCTTTTTGTAACGTGGATTTCACTAAATAATTAACCCAATTTGAGTTCCTATCATATTCTCTTATACCTATTCTAATGCGGACCAGGCACGCGATCATGAAATAGAGTGTGAATGCAATGCTCATCACGATCAAAGGGATAAGCATGTCTATATGAATAGACGGTGCGCCCATTTTTGACACCGTTGCCCCTTGGTGAAGCGTGCTCCACCATTGTACAGAGTAGTGGATAATAGGAATGTTAACCGCACCAACTAATGTAAGCAAAGCACATGCTCTTGCTGCCATGCGTCTATCCTCAATCGCGTGGAAGAGCGCTATTATTCCAAAGTATATGAAAAGTAAAATCAGTTCGGAAGTAAGACGCGCATCCCACACCCACCATGTTCCCCACATAGGTTTACCCCAAATTGAGCCTGTTACAAGCGCAAGGAAGGTGAAAATTGCACCAAGGGGGGCGCAGGCACGTAGAACTATTTCTGATAGTTTGACTCGCCAAATCAAAGCAAATACTGCGGCACCAACCATATTCAGGTATATGAACAAAGAAAGCCAAGCACTCGGTACATGCACATACATTATTCTGAAACTCTCGCCTTGTTGATAGTCCTGGGGAGCAATCCAGAGAGCACCGATTATGGCGTATACCAAAGCAACAACGAAAGGTAAGGTTAACCATCGGGATAACCTTAGGCTTAAAAAGTAAAAGTTTTTCAGTGAGGCATACTTGTGCAATAAATTCATCATTAGCCTAGGCGTATCCTTATGGCATGTGCTGTAGCCCAGGGGGCTAAAGTTAGTGAGAGGACAAACATGCCCCCAAGAAAGTATATTTCCGCTTCAGGGACTATGCCTAAAGAAGCATTTGCGGCAGCAGAGCTTCCAAATATAAGAAGTGGCACGAAAAGCGGTAGAGTCAGCATAACTAGTAGAAAACCTCCCCCTCTTAATCCGACGGTAAGGGCACTTATTGACGCGCCCATGAGGCTCATTGTCGCACTTCCAAGCAACAAGCTTGTCACCAGCACCCAGAGAGTTAAAAACTTCAAATCTAATGCCCAACCTATTGGGAATGCAAGTAAGGCAATTGGAAGCCCCGAAAGAACCCAATGCCCTAGGGCTTTTCCAATCCCTATCAAAATCAAGTTAGCTCCAGAAAGATGAATCACCTCGAGAGCCCCAGTACTATAGTCAGCTTTGAAAAGCGTCTCCAAGGATAGACTAATTGCCAAAAGAGCCGCCGTCCATAATACGCCGCTTGCTATAGAATTAAACAGTCCCGTGACGGGCGGGATAGCAAACGGAAACATAGTCAAAACGAGCACAAAGAATATGAGCGGATAAAAGAGCTCACTAGGGTTACGAAATGTTTTCCGCAGTTCACGAGACGTTGTTTCGTTTATTGTTCGGGCGACTGAATTCATACCAGCGCCGGTAGAGAATGTATTATTGCTTTGTGTTTACAATTGAATCTTTGATGAGTGGCAAGCACAATCGCTCCTTTTCTATCTAAATGTCTATCCATCATGTCTTCTAGCTGCTTTTTTGATCCGCCATCAAGTGCTGTAAAGGGCTCGTCTAAAAGCCATAACGGTGCCTCAAACATTAACAGTCTAGCAAGTGAAACCCGTTGCTTCTGTCCCGCTGAAAGTCGAGCGGTGGGGATATGCATTGATGCTCTCAAGTGAAACTCATCCAGTACGCTTTCACCTGATCGATTGGGGGAGGGGGTAGATATTTGTGATAGAAAATCAAGATTTTCTAGTGGGCTTAAGTTTTCTTCCAGTCCATAAAGGTGAGCAATGTAGACAATAGAATTGCTTAATATAGTGACATTTTCCACTTTTTCCCCGGACCAGAGAATTTCTCCTTTCTCGGGCATTATGAACCCCGCCAATGCCCGAAGAATAGTTGTTTTTCCGCTGCCATTAGAGCCGGAGAGTTGGATGATCTCGCCGCCCGACAGGGAGAAGCTTAAATCACGAACAAAAAAATTTTGAGCTCTAGCAAGCGAAATATTTGTGACTTCTAGTATAGGGTTTGGCATGATTTTTACGTTTGCTATTTTAGCTGTAGAAACTTTAGTTAAGCCCCCGACCCCCGAGTCCTCCTCGGTTAGGTTCTTGCCCTGGTACTACGATTCGCGATGCTTCTTCTTTTGCCATTTGCTGGGCTCTTTCTTGGAGTTTTTCTATAGCGCCCTGAACACCTTCAGGGAACATCGTAAACGCTTCTTGTAAATTTGTTGCCGGAAGTGGAAATTGCACAGGAATAGGGCCCATTTGAGTCATAAGAGTGGTGTCGCCAATGAATTGACGTTCACGACTCTTGTCTTCTGTCCCATCTAGGTTTACAGGGATTAATTGTTTTATATTAGCTGACTGGGTGTCAGTAATTGACTCTTCTCTGAATAAATTGGCAGTGTCAATTGCTAGTGTGTCTAATCCATTGGGGCTATCATCAACCATTTTTGAGTCTCCTGTTAGAAAATGCCGCGACTATCTTAACACGGTCTGCATGTTTGAAAGCTATTGTTAGTTATTGGTGTTTGCGTAATATACCCCTGCGCTAGTATCTTACTTTTATGAGATTACTGGTTATAGTCCGCTTACTCTCTGGAAGCGCGCGATAAAGTTTACAGGGTTTTTTCTTTGATGTTTGGAGAGCCTTAAATCATGAATGTGGTGATAATTGGAACAGGGTATGTCGGTTTGGTTACGGGTGCTTGTTTAGCGGAGATGGGAGCCAAAGTTGTCTGCGTTGATTCAGATAAAGCAAAGATTGATTTGCTAAGAGCTGGAGAAATACCGATATTTGAACCTGGGTTAAAAGAGATAGTGACGGCTAATGTGGAGAAAGATCAATTATCGTTTGAGGTTGGTTTGTCCGCCAGTGCGCCCAGTGCTGATATTGTTTTTATCGCTGTGGGCACTCCCACTGATCAGGTCACTGGAGACATCGATACCTCTTATGTTAAGGACGCTGTATCCGAGTTAGCGACTTTATTGGATGGCTACACAGTGATAGTGAGTAAGTCGACTGTTCCTATTGGAACAGGAGATCAGATTTCATCTGTCATCGAGAGTTTTAGTGGCGGAGCGGATTTTGATGTCGTGTCTAACCCTGAATTTCTGAGAGAAGGATCTGCCGTTTTCGATTTCATGAACCCAAGCAGAATTGTACTTGGGGTTGAAAGCAGTAGAGCTGAAAATTTGCTACGAGAGCTGTATGACCCGCTATGTCCAGCAGCACCCGTTTTGGTGATGGATATTAAAAGTGCGGAGTTGACTAAATATGCAGCTAACGCTTTTCTGGCTACTAAAGTTAGTTTCATTAATGAAATTGCCGCACTATGTGATTCTGTGGGCGCCGATGTTGAGTGCGTTGCGCATGGGATGGGTTTAGACGATCGTATTGGGCCGAGGTTTTTGAAACCAGGGCCAGGTGTTGGAGGTTCTTGCTTTCCTAAAGATACGCGCGCGTTGGTTAATATAGCCAAAGACCATGGAGTCGAAGCGCGTATTGTTACTGCGGTTATAGAAGTTAATCGCAGACAAAAAACAAGGATGGTGAAGAAAGTTGAGTTCGCGTTGGGCGGAAGGATGGATGGAAAGCGTGTGGGCGTACTAGGGTTGACTTTTAAGCCAAATACAGACGACATGAGGGAAGCACCATCTCTAGCTATTTTGTCTGCTTTAGCCGATGCAGGAGTGCAAGTCAAAGCCCACGACCCTGAGGGAATGGACGAGGCTAGACCGCTACTGCCGAAAAGCATTATCTATTGCTCTGACATGTATGATGTTTTCGACGACGCAGATGCGGTAGTAGTAATAACGGAATGGGATATTTATAAACACCTTGATTTTAGTCGGGCCAAGGGCCGTATGAGGACTAGGACTCTGATTGATATGAGAAACGTTTATAGACGCGATACTATTGAGTCTTTAGGATTTCAATATTTTGGCGTGGGGCGATAGCCTAATACATGGGAGCAATCGAAGCACAATGAATTTTGTTGATCTGCAGGGTCAGTACGAACAGCTGAAAGATGATGTTGATCGGCGGATCCAACAAGTTTTGGCACATGGTCAATATATTTGTGGCCCTGAAGTGGCTGAATTAGAGAAAGTCCTTGAGGACTATACGGGGGCGAGCCACTGTGTTGGAGTATCGAGCGGTAGTGATGCTCTTTTGATAGCACTAATGTCGGTAGGGGTCGGGCTAAATGATGAGGTTATCACTAGTCCCTTTACTTTTTTTGCCACCGCGGAAGTAATTAGTAGACTTGGTGCTGTTCCTGTTTTTGTTGACATAGATAAGCATACTTACAACATAAATTCTTCTCTTATTGAGAAGGCGATTACAAAACGCACAAAAGCTGTGATGCCTGTATCTTTGTATGGCCAATGCGCTGAAATGGAAGAGATCAATGAAGTTGCTGCTCAGCATGGGCTGGTAGTGATTGAGGATGGTGCGCAGAGTTTTGGTGCCACTTATAAAGGCTCCAAATCCTGTTCTATTTCTACTATCGGCTGCACAAGTTTCTTTCCTTCGAAACCCCTCGGGTGCTATGGTGATGGGGGTGCTTGCTTCACTAACGACGCCGATATTGCAAAACGATTAAGAGAAATAAGCGCTCATGGGCAAGAGAGCCGATATAATCATACCCGTCTGGGCCTAACAGGGAGGCTAGATACTATCCAGGCGGCAGTATTACTATCTAAGATGACTACGTTTCCTAGTGAGGTGGCTAGCCGAGCTAGAATAGGGGAATCATACACCAGAAAATTCAACAACAGTTACGCTGAAAAAGTGGTTACGCCCTATGTCAAGGATCATAATGACAGTGTTTTTGCTCAATATACCATCCAGGTTGACCGCCGAGACCAATTACAGAGCCATTTAAGAAGCGCTAACATCCCGACGGCTGTGCATTACCCTAGGGCCGTTAATCGTCAACCTGTGTTTGCTAGTCAGGATTGGGCACAAGCGGAATTTAAAGTAGCGGATTACGTGGCCTCAAGAGTTCTTAGTTTACCGATGCACCCGTTTTTGTCTGAATCTGATCAAGCCTCCGTGGTATCTGCTATAGGTGCTTTCCTCTCTGATTAACTTACCGCAGGCATTTTAGAGGTATAACATGGGAGCTGATACGAAGATTGGCTGTGAGAGGGGGAATTAAAGTTGTCGTTGCGTATTTTTGTTACAGGGGCAGATGGCTTCATAGGCCGTTCCGTATGCAAGAACTTAGTTGAGCGTGGGCATGCAGTTACCGCTGTTAGCCGGACTGGAACAGTTTGCCTAGGGGCCATAAAGTCTTTTGCTTCGGGATCGATTTGCGCCAATAAAGATTGGGGCAGTGAATTATGTGATATAGATGCGGTTATCCACCTAGCAGGTGTGACCCACTCCTCTTACGGTCAGGGCGCAAATTTGCTAGAGCATTATCGAAATGTGAATGTAGGAGGGACGTTTGGGCTTGCTAAACAGGCTAAGGAGTCAGGCGTCAGAGATTTTATTTTCATGAGCTCTATCAAGGTAAACGGAGAAGCCACAAGATCGAGCAGGGATCGCATGAGTCCTGAGCGCGAGCCAGCTCCTGAAGATTATTATGGGTTAACAAAATGGGAGGCTGAGAAAAGTCTTTTTTCTATCCCGGGACTGGGGGGGAGCATATTGAGACCATCGCTCGTTTATGGGCCTGGCCAAAAAGGCAACTTAGACAAGCTCTGTAGGGCGATATTAAAAAGAATCCCTATGCCTTTGGCGGCAGTAAAGAATCAACGGAGCTTGATTTACATCGAGAACCTCGTGAGCGCCGTTGTCGCAGCGGTGGAGCGGACGAATTCAGGGTTTGAAGTGTTCACCTTATCGGATATCTGTTTGTCCACTCCTGAACTAATCTCAGCTTTAGCAAAAGCTCTTGGAAGACGTGCTTATCTTTTTCCTTTTCCTATTGGACTTCTCAAAGTTCTGGCTGCGACCATTAACAAATCTTCAGAATTCGCTCGGCTAACAGGATCATTGGTGGTTGACTCCTCAGATGCCCATTCGAAATTAGGCTGGACTCCTGAAATTTCTTTTACACAGGCGGTTCAACTGACGGGAGCTTCTTATTCAAATGAATAAAGCATTGTTTTTCTATTTTTTTATTACACCATTCTTTTTGTCTGTTTTAGCGACTTCATTGTCGTATTTAATTTTAAATAGAATGCAAATTATGGATGCGCCGAATGAGAGGAGTTTACATCGACGTGCGGTCCCAAGAGGTGGGGGTATCGCTATAGCCATAGTTTTTCTCGGCTATCAAATTACTTTCCTAAATCCTTTTTCTGCGGACGGGTTTGAAGTTGCGGCACAGGCGCAAGCCTCGGCTTCGGCTTTGGTATGGCTAATCTGTGGACTATTATTTGGTGCGATGGGAGGGCTGGATGATTTGAAGCCGCGCAGTGTGACGTGGCGACTCTCAGGGCAAGTACTATTGGCAATCCTATTTACATGGTTTTGCTTCCCGAACCAGTTCTTGATCTGTTCTGTTTTTTTTGCGTGTATTTCTTTTTTAATCGTTTTTATTGTTAATGTGTTTAATTTTTTAGATGGCGCGGACGGTTACGCGAGTAGTCAGGCAATCTTATTTATTTGTGGCTACCTGTTTTTAGGATGGAGTGATTTGCCTATGGAATTACTGGCTTTGAGCTCAGTTTTAGCGGGTGCAATCCTTGGATTTTTTCTATTTAATTTTCATCCCGCTCGTATTTTCCTAGGAGACCTCGGCAGCTACTTTATCGGATTTCAGTTAATCGCAATTTCTATTTTCGGGACATTGGATGGGATGGCCATACATATTCCTTTAATATTACTAGCCCCATTTATTTGTGATGCATTACTCACCCTGCTTAAGCGGATAATTACGAGAGAGAAATGGTGGTCTGCGCACCGCGAACATGCCTATCAGAGACTGGTGTTGAATGGCATGGGCGTGCGTACCCTGAATGTTTGGCTGGTAACTATCAATTTGGGTGTATGTTGGCCTGCCGCGTGGTTAGTGGCCGAAAATATGATTGATTCAATTTGGGGGATTGGATGCGTATACACTTTTCTGGGAATCATCTGGTACTATGCTCCGAAAATCGATAAAAAAAGTATCAGTCATTCATCTGACCCGTTTCTGAATTAAAAATGAGTCCAAAGTTTAAAATAATCATTCACGATTTATCTGCAGTTTCCTTTGCCTGGGTGGCGGCTCTTTGGGCGAGGTTTAATTTTGAGGTTCCGCCGACTGAGTTTACTGAAGCGAATCTTGGGGCGCTGCCCGTAGTTATTGCTGTGCAGGCTATAATCTTTAGTGTTTTTCAGCTGTATCGAGGCCAATGGCGATTTGCTAGTGTTCAAGATCTTATGAGGGTCGTGGGCTGTGCAGCGTTAGGAAGCACGTCATTGGGATTGGCAGCGTTACTTTTTCAAGTGCAGTCAATTCCACGCAGTACATTTTTACTTTTCCCTGTTTTTTTGATTTTTATTTTGGGAGGGTCACGGCTGATTTTCCGCTTATGGAAAGATCGAGAGTTGGGCCTTCTATCCATACGTTTCGGAGAAAGGGTACTGATTGTTGGTGCAGGGCGCGCTGGAGAAAGCTTGGTACGAGAACTAAAAAGAAGCGCGCAATATGTTGCGGTCGGGTTCGTCGACAACAATCCACTACTTTTAACGTCTCGGATACATGGGCTGCCTGTGCTTGGAAGAGTGCAAGACATCAGTGAGATAGTCGCTAGGCTTCAAATTAATTTGATCATTATTGCGGTTCCGTCTGCTAGTTCTCGCGAAATGCAGAAAATAGTTGAGGCATGTGGCTTAAGTGGTGCTAACTATCGTACTCTGCCGAAGCTGCTAGACCTGGTTGACCAGAGAGTCGGTTTGGAGAAGGTTCGCGAGGTTGGTATAGAGGATTTATTAGGCCGGGAAAAAGTTCAGCTAGACTGGACTAAGATGCAGACTGCTTTGTCTTCTGCAGTTGTCTTGGTGACTGGCGGCGGTGGATCCGTGGGTGTTGAATTATGTCGACAGCTATGCAGATTAGAAGTTTCTCGGCTAGTAGTATTTGATAATAGTGAGTTAAATTTATATCAAGCAGAAAGGGAAATCAGAAAAAACTACCCGAATATAGAGTCAAATTTCGTGCTCGGAGATGTCCGCGATGTTTCGGCTCTGGAGTTTACCTTTAAGAAATTTAATCCGGCGCATGTTTTTCACGCAGCAGCATACAAGCATGTGCCTATACTCGAGCAACATATGCGCGAAGCGATTAGTAATAATATCTTGGGTACGAATAATGTCGTTGAAGTTGCCAGCAGTCATAATTGTGATAGCTTTCTTTTGATTTCCTCAGATAAAGCAGTTAATCCTTCTAGCATCATGGGGGCAACTAAACGATTTGCGGAAATGCTTTGCGTGCATAAAAACGAGCAATCAAATACTAAGTACATTACTGTCCGTTTTGGTAATGTTCTCGGTTCCACCGGAAGTGTGGTGCCTTTGTTTCGGAATCAGATATCGGAAGGTGGCCCAGTGACCGTCACTCATCCTGACGCAACCCGATATTTCATGATGGTGTCAGAAGCCTGTCAGTTGATATTGGAGGCGAGTGTTGTTGGCTCAGGTGGAGAGGTTTTTGTTTTGGATATGGGGAGCCCAATAAACATAGCATTCTTGGCTGAGCAAGTGATACGACTTTCTGGGCATGTTCCCAATGAGGACATTGAGATAGTCTATACGGGGCTGCGTGGTGGAGAAAAAATCGATGAAGAACTTTTCTATGAGCATGAGAAGCCAGGTAAAACCAGTCACGAGAAGTTACTTTTAGCTTCGCACAAAGTATTGGAGAAACAGCTAATCAACGATTTTTTTGACGGCTTCAAGGGTGCGGTTGACTGTTATGATGAAAAACAATGCTTTAATTTGTTATCAGCTTTTTGCCCAAGTATTCGAAAGATTTAATTCGGGCATTGTTGGATGAGCGATTGCAAATTTTGGAGATATAGCAACTCATGAAGCATAAGAAATTGAGGACGGCAGTGTTTCCAGCTGCTGGCTTAGGAACTCGTTTTTTCCCCGCCACAAAAGCCAGTCCAAAAGAGATGATTCCGATAGTAGACAAACCTTTGATTCAGTATGCTGTAGAAGAGGCTATAGAAGCAGGCTTTGATCGTCTTATTTTTGTGGTTGCTCGTAATAAAACGTCTATAGCAGAACATTTCGACAGGACGTTTGAGTTGGTTGCGACAAAAAAGATGGACACGATTATTCCTGCTAATGTCAGTTGTATTTATATTCTTCAGGCAGAGCCATTGGGTTTGGGCCACGCAGTTTGGTGCGCGCGAGATGTGATTGGGCCTGAGCCATTTGCAGTCGTATTGCCGGATGATTTGATCGATGGAGCAGCAGGTGGATGCTTGTCCCAAATGGTGCGGCATTACGAAAAAAACGGGTGCGGGGTTATAGGGATTCAAAAAGTCGCGCCCCAGGAAACGAAACAATACGGGATCATCGAGTATCAAGATGCTGCTAATGAAGCAAGCAGAATAGCTACTATTGTAGAAAAACCTGAGCCTTGGATTGCGCCTAGTTTGCTAGGTGTTGTTGGTCGCTATATTTTGCCTTCGGCAATAATGAATCAGTTGGGAAACACTCAAAAGGGCGCTGGAAATGAAATTCAGCTTACTGACGCGATATCAGCGTTGTTGAGTGAGTATAGAATTGATGGGCTCCAATTTAATGGTACCAGATATGATTGCGGTTCTAAGCTGGGATACTTGAAGGCTACCGTTGATTACGCACTTAAGCGTCCGGATTTGGCGGAAGAGTTTTCCGCGTGGCTTACTGCAAAAAAGTAGTTATTTAACTTATTTGTCGCTGATGGAAAACGGTGAGAAGTTCGTCTCAAAATCGTAGTGGTCCTCACTCTCAAGTCGTTTTAGTCGCCCGACTATGAAATAAGTTGCCGGCGTCATTAGAGCCTCTACTGATACTTTGAAGACAAAGTTAAACAATATTATCGACATTAACCCCTCATTGGTCCATGTTCCGTAAAAAGCGACAGGATAAAAAATCAGGCTATCAATCCCTTGTCCTAATATCGTCGAACTAATTGTGCGGAACCAAAGATGCTTTCCCTGCGTCCATATTTTGATTCGAGCTAACACGTATGCATTAACGAAATCCCCAGCCCAAAAAGCCATCATTGATGCTATGACAATTCGCCAAGTTGAACCGAACACAACCTCTAAAGCAGGTTGTAAAGTTGCATTAAAAGGTTCAGCGCTGTGACTTGGCATGTGGATGACTATTTGCGACATGCATGTCGCAAAAATCATTGCCGCAAACCCGGCCCAAATAACTTTTCTTGCTTGAGCATACCCATACACTTCGGTCAGGATGTCGCCAAAGATATAGCTGATTGGAAAAAAAAGATTTCCTGCTCCAAATATCAACAAGCTACCAACAATTGGAAGCACTACTGGGAGTTCTATTTCGCATATTTTTGCCGGCCCAATAAGATTTGAGCATAAGAGGACCGTGACAAATCCGGCCATAATAAAGTTAAGGTACTTGTAATTTTTTTGATTCATTTACCTTTATTTCTTTAACCATGTGTCGAGATAAGGCCTATCTCTACAGGTATGCGAAAGCTGCCTTAGCGTTACTTTATATGCTAGCCGACCCAGTCGAGAGGTAGGCGGAGCATAATTCATAGCCTTAGCTCTCTTGTTGAAAGCGGCTTTTAGTCGCTTTTTTTCGGTGTGAAATTCCCTTGCACAATGAGAATCTACCAACGGAGAAAACCGATCGTATACGGCTTTTGAAAACGATCGTGGATGCCCATATTGATCAAACATCGGATTTTCAGGATGAAGTGTCAGTTGGGGGCTCTGGTTTACTGCAACTGGTATGTTGGCTGTATGAGTCCGTCTTGTTTTCAGTAGGCGCGGGAGCAAATGGGTGTGAGGGCCTATTGGGGTCTGGTGGCGATCAATCTTCTGGTAAACCTCGATTCGAGCAATCGTGGAAGCGACTACTCTATGAGGACTGAAGTCGATAATTGCTTCCAACACATCGTTATTGTCTTCGGTAATACACACGCCTTCATTAGCTCTTAGGATACGCAGTAAAGTCGGATTTTTTGTTCGCACGTTGAAGCTGCTGTTAGACAGCCCAGCACCAATATTAAATAAAATGGCGTCTTTATCTTCTTGAAGAATAGCCTTTGTATCTGGTCCCAGTTCCTGGAGCTCACTTCTTAATCCAGTGGAGCATTGATTTTTATCCGCCAGTACCATCATGCCCCACTGCCATGCCGTAGGTGTTTGTGACAGAGTTTCGTATGCTAGTAGACTTTCTGTTCCGTTGAGTCTTAGTCTAAAAGCACCTTTGAGACTAGTTATTTTTAGTTCATTTTCACTGTTGAAAACGGCTTTCGTAGTGTTCCCGTCAAACTCAGCTATGGCGCCTATGCCACCTATACTGATCGTTGTTTTGGGTTGGTTGATAAGTTCCGAGAGTAGATTTTTAATGTGATCGAGCATGGACCATATTTCTTATAGTATTGCTGAAAAGCATAGCATTATCGACAGTAGATAGCAGCGGGAGAATTTGCGGTAATTTTATTTTATGATTGCCCCGCAATCTAATAACATACAGCGACAAACGATTTTGTGGGGACTTTAAGAATGATTCTTTTAGTGAGCAGATAAAGGGTAGCATAACAATGCAAATTAGTACTTTAATAAGCCGTTCAGCACGATACTTCAAAGAACAAATCTGTCTTACTGAAGGAGATAGGGATGTGTCTTTCAATGAGTTCGATAGGCTCACCAATGCAGTAGGTAACGCGTTAATCGCAAATGGATTTAATCCAGGTGACCGAGTCGGTGTTCTTTTGCCTAATAGCGTTGATTGCTTGGTGGCCTATTATGCCTTAGCAAAAGCTGGTTTGATTCGGGTGGGAATGAATACCCGAGAGACTGTTGCGAATCACCACTACAAGCTTGAAGATAGCGGTGCCAGGGCAGTAATTCACCGTGAATCTAATGATTTCCCTGTCGAAATTAATATAAATGAAGCTGGCTTTGCTGCGATGTTGTCACACTCTGATGATAGCCATTGTTCTGTTGACCGGGATCTGGATGCTCCTTTGCGGTTAGGTTATACCGGCGGTACGACGGGACAGGCTAAAGCTGTGACATTGACCACTCGTGGTGAACTAGCCGAATTATCCGCATTTTTAATGGATTTGGTTCCCGACCTCGAGCCACAATCATCATTTCTGCATGCTGCGCCCATCGCTCACGCATCTGGTGCATTCTTTTTGCCTGCACTGGTTCGCGGCGCGCGATCGATTGTTATGAAGAAGTTTGATCCTGCAGCATTCGTTTTGCTGGCTCAGCAGAGTCAGGCTACGCACACGTTCCTCGTCCCGACGATGTTGGCGATGATTTTAGAAGAGCCATCCTTGAAAGATGCTCAGTTGGCTTTGAAGAAAATAAGCTATGGTGCATCACCGATAGCTCCGAGTTTATTGGAACGCTCGGAAACTCAGTTCGGTAGGATCTTTGCTCAGTGTTACGGGCAAGCTGAGAGCCCTATGGTTATTACTTTTTTAGCGCCCCAGGACCACGACCGGGTAGGGTCCTGTGGCCGACCATTTTCTTTCGTGGACTGTGCAGTATTTGACAAAGATGATTTACCTTTAGATGACGGGCAGATTGGTGAAATTGTCTGTCGTGGGCCTCAGACTATGGCTTATTATTGGAACAGAACAGAGGCTACAGAAGAAGTTTTTCGTAATGGGTGGCTACATACGGGAGACCTTGGGTATCGGGATGCAGATGGGTTTTATTACCTAGTGGATCGTAAAAACGACATGTTAATTTCCGGAGGTTATAACGTATACCCCCGTGAAGTTGAGGATGTTTTGATGGCTTATGAGGGAGTGGTTGAAGCGGCTGTAGTTGGTCTGCCTGATGAAAAATGGGGGGACATAATTCACGCGGCTGTAGCAGTGCGCGATCCTGAAAAATTCGATTTAAATGGCTTGCTTGAGCATGCTAGAGCTAACTTAGCAAACTATAAAAAACCAAAAAGTATTGTCGTTTGGGATGAGTTACCTAAGAGCGCCGCTAATAAAATATTGAAACGGCAAGTGAAAGAGCGGTTGATCGGGAAGTAGCAGTTATCTCTGAAATGACGGCAATCTAGGCAACGAGTAGATTTTTCAGCTTGTTGAGATCTTTATCGCTCAGCATAAGCCCTTTGGACAAGTAGCTGCCGAAAGAGCCATACACTTTTTCTATAGCTGTAAAGCTTGCTATGAGGTAACTGGCATCTGCCGCCATGATTGCCGCAATACTCTCTTTCTGAGCGCTTCCGTCAAATACGTCGACCGTTTGGTATTCGCCATTACTCATTTCATAGTCATCTATGATGTCATCAAATTGGACATCAATAGCTTTAAGAACAATGGCAATTACAAGTCCGGTTCTGTCTTTCCCACTCATGCAATGAATAAGACAGGGCGTGCTCTGAGGTAGCAGTAGATGGTGAACAACCTGTCGAATTTCTTCCACATGTTTTATCGGCATATGGGCATAAACTTCTTTCATCAATTCTCTGGATTGTCTTGCATTCATTTTCCCAGAGTTGACTGCTTTAAAAAGTCTCATGGTCCCTTTTGCATAGAAGCCACAGTTCACTGATTTAACAGAAGCCCCAGTAGGGATCCTGTCATGGGCTTTCCCTTCTTCTTCGGAGTGGCGCAAGTCTATGATCGTTTTGATGGATAAAGCTGAAAGCTTTGACAAGTCATCTTGAGTAAGTCTGGATAAGGCATCAGATCGAAAAAGAACGCCTTTTTTTAAAAGGGAATTACTTGATGTACGGAGACCTCCAACATCGCGAAAGTTCAAAGCCCCCGTCATTGAGACTGATCGATTAGTGCGCATTGCTTTTTTATCAACCCCTTACTTCATGGCGCCCCTCTCAGCTTTCGAGCCGATATAAATTGGTGGCTTACGGTTTGCCCAAGGGAGTGCAGCCTCTATCTGGTTAGCGAGGCTATAGAGAGTTTCTTCTCCACCAAGCCGTCCTACAAATTGCATCGCGAGCGGCAATCCGCTTTTAGATTGCCATAAGGGGAGGACGATGGCAGGTTGCCCAGTCGTATTAAACAGGGGCGTATATATACAATAGTCGTGCATGAGTTGCCTCCACCATGCCACTAAGTCTACTCCCTTAGCATTTTGATCTAGCTCCCCAAGCTTCGCGACATCGCGAGCGAGTACGGGCGATAGCAATACATCGTAATCACGCATAGTGGCTCCGACAGATCTTGAAACAGAATTTTGCGCACTCATCGCCCATTCTAATTCCATAGCATTTAGTTTTTTTGCGTAACGATAAGTTTCAAGAGTTACTGCTTCAACGGTTTTAGAATTAATTTTCCTCCCGGTCATTTTGGAGAACTGCTCCATATAAAACCCCAGAGTAGTCGCCCATAATCGTATCGTCGATTCATTGAGTTCCTCAGCACTGTAGTTTAACTTTACTGTTTCGCATTTGTGGCCGAGCTCTTCTAGTAAAGTTCGAGTCTTATTTAGTTTTTCCGCACTTTCCTTTTTAGGCTTCGCGCATCCTGGCAGTTGTTCGACTACGCCCACACGTAGACTTTCCGGATGCGACATTGCCGCCGACAAAAAGCTGCCTTCGGGAGGCTCTGCCGTATAAAAGTAACCATCATCTGGGCCTGCGACCGCATCTAGTAGAGCAGCCGAATCTCGTACGCTTCGAGTCAGCGCAAACTCGACTGCCAATCCCCAGAGAAAAATTCCGCCATCAGGCCCAGTTGGGGTGCGCCCCCTTGTAGGCTTCATCCCAACGAGCCCATTGCAGGCTGCAGGGATTCGTATAGAGCCGCCCCCATCATTAGCGTGTGCAATAGGAACAACACCTGACGCAACAGCTGCTCCGGCGCCCCCAGATGAACCTCCCGCAGAGTGGTTTAGGTTCCAAGGATTGCATGTGGATCCATAAAGAACAGATTCGCAATTAGCGTTAAACGCCATTTCGGGCGTTGTGGTAGTTCCAACAGTCAGGAGTCCGGCATTGCGGCAACGTGTCATAAGTTCTGAATCAGACTGAAATTTAACACCCTCCGACAATCTAGAGCCAGCGGAGGAAGTCATTCCTTTAAAATGCATACCAAACTCTTTGACGAGAAAAGGAACTCCATAGAAAGGCGAAGATTGTGGCGCGACTTTCATGTCAGATATGGCTTGTTTGCGCAAAGTCTGGACGACACAGTTTAGTTGTGGGTTGACCTGGCCGATTGCATCGATGGCAGTATCGATTAGAGTCGTTGGAGAAATCTCTTTTCGCTTCACGAGATCTGCGAGCCCTATACCATCATAGTTGCCATATTCTTTGAAAATCATAGCGATATTCCTCCTAGCTTTTTGTTTGATAGAAGACACGACGATAGCAACGATGAAGAGAAAAGTACACATGAGTAAAAAGCCAAGGAGATACAAAGATGCAGGTTTGAACTAATGACTTAGGCTGGAGATATGTGATGCCATGTTGGCTTTTAATTAGTTCTGGGTTTTAATGGCGTTAAGTGAATCTATTTTTGGGGCAGATCATGTACGATTTAGTGATTCGGGGTGGAACAATTGTTGACGGTACGGGCGACGCTTCTTTCGTTGGCGACTTGGCAATCAAGGAAGGGAAAATAGTTCAGGTCGGCGGAAAAGTGGGTTCCGGTAAAAGGGAGCTAGATGCCGATGGGTTGTTGGTAACTCCTGGTTTTGTTGATGTTCATACACATTATGACGGGCAGGCAACATGGGACCAGCATTTGACTCCCACTGGTTGGCATGGAGTGACAACTGTAGTCATGGGTAATTGCGGTGTAGGTTTTGCGCCAGCTCGACCTGATCAGCATGACTGGTTAATTCAGCTTATGGAAGGGGTCGAGGATATTCCAGGCAGCGCTTTAGCAGAAGGTATTAAATGGGACTGGGAAACATTCCCCGAATATCTAGATGCGCTGGAAAAGTTCGACCGCTCGATTGATATTGGCACCCAAATTCCTCATGGTGCTGTGCGCGCGTATGTTATGAGAGAACGGAGTGATCAAGTGGCAACGCCTGACGATATTGAAAAGATGTCAGCCATAGTCGAAGAAGCTCTGGGAGCAGGTGCGCTAGGGTTCACATCGTCAAGAACTATGCTACACAGAGCAAAAGATGGAGAGCCAGTTCCGGGTACTTTTGCCGGTCACGATGAATTAATGGGCTTAGGACGAGCGTGTGGTCGCGCTGGGCATGGAGTCTTTGAAATATCAAGTGATTTTGGGATGGGTGGGATGCATGGGCGTTTTAGCGAAGATGTTGATTGGATGAGCACATTATCCAAGGAGACAGGGTTGCCTATCAGTTTCATTTTAGCTCAGGCAAGCCATCATCCTGATGAGTGGCGAGAGATTCTCCATTGGACCGAGCAAGCGGTGTCCAATGGTGCGAAATTGAGGGTTCAAGTAGCAGCGCGTCCGGCGGGGATGTTGATGAATTTTGACAATCCGATGCATCCATTTAAGGGCCACCCTACTTATTTGAAAGTTGCTGAGCTTGGGCTAGAAGATAAAGTAAGAGCCTTGTCTGTTCCATCTACGCGAAACCAGTTAGCACAAGAAGTTAGTGCGTTAGATGGGAAGTTCGATAGTTTTTTCGTGACACATTTTGACAATATGTACCCTCTTGGTGATCCTCCTGATTATGAGCCGACTGCTGACGAGAGTGTTTTAGCCATGGCGCAACGTACTGGCAAGAAGCCTCAAGAAGTACTACTCGACGCCATGCTCGCAAACGACGGTAAAGGATTTATCTATTATCCTATCATCAATTACGCGGAGTCGAATTTCGATGCGATTCGCGAAATGCTTGTCCATCCTCAAGCACTGCTTAGCCTATCTGATGGCGGAGCTCATTGTGGCGTCATCTGTGATGCCAGCTCGCCAAGCTATATGCTTACTTATTGGGTGCGTGATCGTACTAGGGGTGAGAGATTACCGTTAGAAATGGTGATAAAAATGCAGACCAAAGATACAGCTGAGGCCTACGGACTTTTCGATCGAGGCATTTTGAAGAGTGGCATGAAAGCTGATGTTAATTTGATTGATCTGGAGAAGCTTACTTTGCATGCGCCGCAAGCAATCGAAGACCTGCCCGCATCCGGTAGACGGTTAATTCAGAGGGTTGACGGGTATAAGGCGACTATTCAGTCAGGCCAGATTACATATCTAGATGGAGTTGCTACTGGGAGTCTTCCTGGGCGGCTCATTCGGGGACCCCAGGCGAGGACATAGTTAACAACCGACAGCGGTGCTTTTCTGAGAGGCGAATAAAGGCATTACCTGAGACGCAAATGTTTCCATTGATCTGTTCACTTTGTTGATGTCCATACCCGGAAATTGCATATAAAGCACTAAGTCAGTACAACTGTACTCGGTCGAGAAGATGTGCATTTTTTCTATTACTTGATCTGCCGTACCGATCATCAGGTGATCTCTCAGTACGGAATGCCGAATGTCCTCTGGCTTACGGAGTGGAAAGAAATCGGAGTCTCCTTCAGCATCATTAGCATTCTCGACGATATCACGATAAAAATCTAGCGTATGAAATAAGTGTTGTTGGCATTCGTCCCAAGCTTGGTCTTCACTGTCAGCTATGTACATCATTCGTAGTTGGGCAATCTTGAAGGAATCAGGATTTTCCCCTCGTTCTTTAAGGATCTCCAAATACAAAGGAGCAGGATCAGGGCCGAAAGTTGCCATAAGATGGTATCCATTTTCAGCAGCCCGTCGAATGCCTTTTGGACCGCGCGCGCCAATCCATATGGGGGGATATGGTTTTTGTATGGACTTGGGTGAAAGCTTCAAATTGCTAATCTGTGTAAATTCGCCCTCATAACTCACGAATTCTTCGGTGAATAGCTTTTTGTAGATGTCTAACCCCTCGTAGAGTCTTCTGGCACGTGAGGAACGCTCAATTTTTAGAGCCTCGAATTCGTGAAATGAATAACCCTGTCCTACCCCTAAATCCAATCTCCCATTAGACAAAATATCTACACTGGCAATATCCTCGCTTGCCATGACGGGATGGAGATATGGAAGTAATAGGATAAAAGTCCCTATACGAATGGTGCTTGTCTGCGCAGCAATGGCTGCTGCGGTAGCCAATAGCGAGGGGTTGTAGCCGTCTTCAGTAAAGTGGTGCTCCGTAAGCCAAATATTGTGGAACCCAAGTTGCTCTGCTAACCTGATTTGTTTGAGCAAGTCTTGATAAAGCTCGTTTGAAGGTCTTTGCCATTGGAGAGGGTTTCTAAAGTCTGCGCTAATGCCGAATCGCATGTTTCCTCCTATTCTAAAATTACGTTGGCTGGATGATAATCCGTATTGGTACTTGAAACACTACTGCTTGTAAGTCTAAAGTATTTGCACAGCTTCGAAAGCTCTGAGATCTAATAGAAAAAGATTTAGAGTCGGTTAGAATACTATTCAATTAAAGGAAATAAGGGGATGGAAGTATGGCTACTATGACACTTGAAGAACGGATCACGCGTCTAGAAGATATCGAGGCTATCAAACAGTTAAAGTTTCGATACAGTCATATTTGCGATGATATGCATAATCCACAGAACATCGCATCCGTTTTTGCTCCGGATGGGATATGGGAGAGTGAGGCCTTTGGGCTGGCCAAAGGCCATGCTGAAATTGAAGAACTATTCCGTGGGTTTGAGAAAATGTTTAGTTTCTCCCAACACAACATGATGAATCCGATTATCGAGGTCAATGGAAATAGTGCGACTGGTATATGGTACATCATGGGTCCGTGGACGCAGACTGAAGGTAATAATGAGACATGGATGGCGCTGCGGTATGACGATGAGTACGTTAAAATCGATGGAGCATGGAAATACAAACATCTTAAATGTGAGCTTAGGATGACAGCTGACCGCTAAAAAGTCCGCTGAGGAAGGCTTTTCTATCCCTTTAGATAAACCGTATAGAGCGCCTTGAGAATTTTTCTGTTGATGCGGACTTTCCTGAGCCCGCTTATGTCTATAGTCTTAGCTTTAGACCGCTTAAGGCACTTCCAATAAAACCCACAAAGTGGGGAGTACGACTTTTAAGTTAGAGCAGTATTTGCGCATATTACTTGCTTATAATTTTCGGTATTGTTTCCTCTAAAGGTATTTTCTCTATGGAAAGAATCGAATATTCAGTTGACAGTGGTGCTGCCATAATATCTATGAACCGGGCACCGGTAAATGCTATTGACCATAAAATGATCGATGAAATACATGACGCGCTCCTTTCTGCGGACGCAGATAAAGATGTTCGAGCGGTAATTATCACTAGTAGTATTTACCAAATGTTTTGCGGCGGAATGGATCTTAGAATGATCGCTGAAGGCGGGGTGAAAGAGTTGAGAGAGTTTGTGTACAAGTTCTATATGAAAACTTTAGATATCCAATATTCTATGCGAAAGCCTACGATAGCGGCCATTAATGGGCCGGCTCGAGGAGCTGGCATGACGTTGTCTATTTCTTGCGATCTCATTTTAGCATCAGATGATATTGACTTGGGTTACCCCGAAGTTGATATTGGCTTGTTGCCGGCAATACATTATGTGCACTTGCCTCAGCAAATAAGCCGACATAAAGCGTTTGAACTTCTTTTCTTAGGGAAGCCTATTACAGCACTCGAAGCACAAAACTTAGGCATAGTGAATAAGGTGCTTCCCCGAGAAGAATTGATGCCGGAAGCTTTGAAAATGGCGGCGTCCTTTGCCGAAAAATCACCAATTATTACGGCTTTAGGCAGGCAGTCTTTTGTGCGTGCTAATGATCTTGATTACCGCAGAAATGTTGAGAATCAAATTGAAACCCTTTGTAATGTTTTCCAAACTCAGGATGGGAGAGAGGGACTTGCAGCATTTCTTGAAAAGCGTAAGCCTGTTTGGAAAGGTCGTTAAACTATTTTTAGTGGCACGATTTTCTTGATTCGACTTTAAGTTTTTTATCAGTCTGTCATACGCGTGGTAGACCCTTATTTTTAAGCCTCCAGAGGAACCCTATACAGCCTCATATTTCATATAGTATAGAATCGTCGGTAACGTTTATTTTAGAACCTTTTATGGTATGAAAGAATATTAAAAATAAATCAATATGTATTGGGGTAGCCGGAGACTCAGCATCTGGCAAAGACACATTTGCGGACGCTGTGGTCCAGTTGTTAGGTCATGACGCAGTTACTGTTCTTTCAGGAGACAACTACCATCTCTGGGATCGGGAGAAACCAGCTTGGCAAGTGGTTACACATCTAAACCCTATGGCCAACGACCTGTCACGTTATGCTAAAGACCTTGCAACGCTTATTGCTGGAGATAACGTTGAACTACAAGAGTATGACCATACATCTGGGAAGAGTAGAGGACTTTCACTCATCAAAGCTAGCCAAATTATAGTTGCCCAAGGATTGCATGCATTATATTTGCCTGAAATGAGGTCTCAGTATGACTTGAAGATTTATCTCGATGTGGAGGAAGATATCAGGCGGAGATTTAAAATCAAACGTGATGTTCGCGAGAGAGGTCACAATATAGATGAAGTACTTGCCGTATTTGAACGACGTGAGTCTGACTCTATCGATTTCGTTCGTCCTCAGGCTGAGCATGCAGATGTTGTGTTTTCCGTCAAGAACGATAGTTTCCAGGCATATGACGCAGACTATCAAGAGCATGAGTTCTTACTATGTCTTGAGATAAAGACAACGCACACACGTTATTCAGAATCTTTAGTAGCTAATTTGGTAGGGACCTGCCAATTAGAAGTTGACCTAAGTTTTGTCGAAGGCTGTTCAGTGCTGTTGGTTCGAGGTGGAGTAGAGGCTAATTTGTTGTCTCAAGCAGCAATCAACTTGTGTCCTAAAGCTCTTAAGTTGACAAGCCACACTCCTCTTTGGCAAAAAGATATAGTTGGTATTATCCAGTTAATGACTTTATATCAAGTTGAACTGTTAGTCTGACAGTGAAGTGCGGGCATACGTGATCATGATTATCCTAACCAATTGAAGGACACCCTGATTTTGCCCCTGCGACATTGCCTGATTCAGCCGATCATCTGCGTAATTGAAGGATTGAGTGATACCTTTGTTGAATACATGAAACCTTGGAAAGGTTTTGTTAAAGGTGAAAAGGGCTTCATCGATAATCAGGTAATCTTGAATAGTTAGGCGTTAATGACCAGAGATGCCAAAGAAGGTTGGTGGCTCGGACCATCACAACACTCACTGGGTTAAAGAAAGCAATTGTCACTTTTTAGCGTGTATCTGGTACAAACAATTAGGTTGTAGAAAGTTGTCGTCCATGGCTAATATAGCGAGCGGCTAATCGATTGTATTAAGGGGATAATGTTATGGTCGACTTTCCACCCGTTCCTGTGGACGAGGCCCTTTTGGTTTTGACTCATTTACAGAATGACTTTTGGCATCCCGAAGGCAGTGGTTATCATTTCACTAAGGACACTCTGCCATTTGTTGATACAAAGAAACGTATTGTTTCTTTGGTGTATCAATGTCGAGCGTATGAAGTTCCTATTATTTTTCATAACGAAACTTTTCGGCCTGGCCATCCAGAGCTAGGTATTCGGCGACAGGGGTATGTCAGAGGTTCGGGAAGAGTTTTACAGGTTCCAGAGAATAATATGGCCGTTCGAGGTTCATGGGGCGCTCAAACGCTTGAAGAGCTTAAACCTAATGCCGGGTCGTTTGAATACGAAGTCGATAACGCAAAAGTAGATCCGTTCACTTGTAGTGAGTTCGACGTTTTGCTTCGGAATTCTGGTCGAACAATTCTAATCCTCGCGGGGTTGGCGACAAACTTTGGTATTGAGATGACTGCACGGAGTGCCAATGAACGAGATTATGGTGTAGTCATTTTGTCAGACTGCACCGATAGAATGCTCGGGGATTATAGTGAACAGACTATGCGCCTATTGTTGCCGTATTTTGGTCGTGTCATGACATCCACTGAACTTGCTGACGAATTTGATGAGCAGTCACGCATGTAGAGCATATCAGAAAGATGTCGAAGCGACTTGGGAATTTATGGCTTTTATAGAGAGGGAGTAAAATGGAATTCGGTATTGGCGTAAGCACACATATAAATAATTGGAAGTTTATTCAATATGCAGAAGAACTGGGGTTTGATCGTGCATGGGTGGGTGATTCACAAATGATATGGTCGGATTGCTATGCGACTCTGGCATTAGCCGCGCACAATACGAGTCGTATAAAATTGGGGACTGGTGTAGCGATAACTGGAACACGTATAGCCCCGGTGACAGCCCACTCTATCGGCACCATCAATGCGATCGCCCCAGGCCGGACATTTTTGGGCTTAGGAACTGGGCATACCGCGATGCGTACTATGGGGCAGAATCCGATGCGTGCAAAAGCGTTCAGCTCATATTTAGAAACAGTCAGACAGTTGTTGAATGGTGAATCTGTCGACTATACCTACAACGGAGAAACTCGAGAGATACAGTTTATGCATCAAGATCGGGGTTTTTTGAATCTGGAAGATCCCATTCCAATTTATGTGGCTGCGAATGGACCTATGGCGTTAGCCGCCGCGGGCCACTTTGGCGATGGGTTTATGACTGTCGGGGGAGAACCTGAGGTGTTTGTACCTAAGCTCGACGCCATTTATGCTGGTGCTGCTAAGGTTGGAAGACAGTTGCCTGAGGATTTTCATACGGCGTTTATTACGAGTAGTTGTGTCTTGAAATCAGGCGATAAGCTCACAGACGACCGTGTCATTGATGAAACAGGAAGTTGGGTAGCTTGTGAGTTGCATTTTTACTATGAGCTATGGAAAGATAGCGGGGAAAATAATGATATTATTCCTGGATATTTCCAACCAATCTGGGCCGACTATCTCAAGAGAGTCTCGAACATGACTTTTCCTGAAAGAGCCCGATTCCGTCAAATACACGAGGGCCACTTGGTTTATTTACAGCCAGAGGAACGCGGATACATCACTCCTGGGGCTATCGAGGCTGGTACGTTGGTTGGAGAGCCAGATCAAATTATCGAACATGTTCGAAAACTGGAAGCGGCAGGGATGAAAGAAATTGCGTTGTGGCCCCCAATGGATTGCGAGAGAAAAGTACTCAAAGATTTTGCCGACCATGTCATGTCAGCTTTTCGTTAGAGTTGTTTTTAGGGGGACACATGAAGATCACCGTAGAGCGAGTTGACAAGCATGTTGCTATCGTAACCATAGATAATCAGCCTCGTTTGAATGCCATGACTAGAGATATGATGCGCGATCTGGGTACCGTATGGGATGAATTAGAGGCGGATGACACTCGTTGCATCATTGTGACTGGCGCGGGAGAGAGAGGGTTTTGCGTTGGGGCTGATCTTAGTGGAGATCTGACTGCATCAGAAGAGATGGCAACAATCGTCAATCACTCTTTACTAAAATGTGATTCATATTCGAAACCAATTATCGCCGCGGTCAATGGTGATTGTATCGGTGGTGGGCTTGAGCTTCTGCTCTCCACGGATATACGAGGCTGTGTAGCGACCGCTCGCTTTGGTTTGCCCGAAGTTAAATGGTCTGTTTATCCTTTTGGAGGCGCAACATTAAAGCTTGTAGACCAGATCGGCTACATACATGCGATGGATCTACTTCTTACCGGAGAGCTTATTGACGCTGAGAAAAGCATGGAGCTAGGGATTGTCAATAAAGTTTTTGAAAGTCACGAAAAACTTATGACGTGGGCGACAAATAAAGCAATGGTTATTGCTCGAAATGGTCCTAGGGCGGTTCAGGCAGTTAAAAAACAGGTTAGTGATACTATCTCTACTCACGTTCAAAGTAGAGAATTAGTCGAGCAGCGCTTAGGAGAGGAAGTGCGTGCAAGTGACGACTTCAAGGAAGGAGTAGCTGCATTTCTTGAAAAGCGTAAGCCAATATATTAATCGGTATATTTTTAATGGTTGTTCGTCCTCAAAGTAAAACACTAGGCGATCTTCTCGATGAGATGTCTGCCCTGAGGGGTGAGCAGACAGCGCTTGTGTTTGGAGAGTTAAGCATTAGTTTCTCTGAGTGGAGGACAGAGGTAGATAGATTCGCTAGATCACTATTATCTGTAGGGATAAAGCGCGGAGACATAGTTGCAGTGTTGGCGGGTAATCGGCCAGAGTGGCTAATTGCCACTTTTGCGATAGCAAAGATAGGTGCGGTGATGGTTGCTGTCAGCACATTTTCAACTACTAGAGAATTGAACTGGTGTTTGAATCAGTCAGGTGCTGTAGCTTTGATTATGTCATCGAGTATCCGAGGCCAGAATTTCCTGGCTGGAATTCGAACTGACTGCCCAGATCTATCGGAGCAGCCACCATTTTCTTTCGATTCACCAGCTTTGCCCGAATTAAAGACCATCATTACAATTGATGGAGAGAGCGAAGGTGCGATAGTAAGTTGGTCTGATTTCACGGATCGAAATTCTCTATCTAGTGAGGAGGATTTATTAGATGCTCAAGCATCTGTTTCCCCAGAAGACATTTGCTACATATTGTACACGTCTGGCTCAACTGCTAGCCCAAAGGGAGTGATGCTCGCGCATAAAGGGGTTATAGAAAACGGATTTGATATAGGCGAACGCCAGCACCTTACCGAGTCTGATCGGTTATGGCTCGCTGTTCCGTTATTTTGGTCCTTCGGATCTGCCAATGCGTTACCTGCAATGATGACGCATGGTGGCACTATAGTCCTACAGGAAAGCTTTGACGCTGAGCAGGCGCTTTCTATCATCGAATCTGAGCGCTGTACTATTTTTTACGGCATGGCGAACATGGCGAGAGCGATTAAGGCACATGACCAGTGGTCCACAAAAGCAGTTGAAAGTATGCGTACAGGTTTGACGATAGGTCTTCCTGGAGATGTGGGTTTTATAATAGAGGCGTTGGGAGCCCACGAGCTCTGTAATGTGTATGGGTCTACAGAAACTTACGGCAATGCTACTGTGTGTGACGCATTTGATCCTTTAGAGCAGCGCTTAAACTCTCAAGGGTTGCCTCTTCCAGGGATGACCATCAAAATATTAGATTGCGATAGCCGAGAGAGCTTACCCCCTGGCGCTGTTGGTGAGATTGCTATCAAAGGTCACGTAATGGTGGGCTACTATTTAGAGCCGGAGCTTACTGCTGCTACTTTTCATGACGGTTACTTTTTGTCTGGAGATCTTGGTTGTTTAGATGAAGATGGCCGACTCCATTTTAAGGGACGTTTTAAAGAGATGATCAAAACGGGGGGCATCAATGTTGCCCCACTTGAGGTTGAAGGTATTTTAGCGACGCATTCTAAAATTAAGCAGGCGTATGTTGTGGGAATTGCTGATCCCATCAAAGAAGAGAAGATTGTTGCTGTGGTTGTGTTTGAGGAGGGTGGTCAAGCGAAAGAACAAGAGTTGCTTACTTTTTGTAGAGAAGATCTCGCTTCATACAAAGTGCCCGACTGCATTTTTGTATATGAGGAAGGCAGTTTGCCGCTAACATCCACGGGTAAAATCAATAAACCTAAATTAAAAGAGCAGCTTGTTGCAAAGTGTAGTTGATTTTTTTTGAACTCTCTCTTTTGGCACAAACGTCCGTTCTATCTTTCCTGAACTTCTAACACTATACTTTTGAGGAATAAATCGGGAGGGGTTTATGAACAAGAAATTAGCGCCCAGTCAGCTTGGGTATCTCGGAATTGGTGTAAGTGACTTAACTGCTTGGAGCGACTTTTCTCAGAACATATTGGGCTTAGAAGTATTGCCTAAAGAAAGCGATGGATCGCTTATGCTGAGGATGGATGAGTATCATCATCGATTTATTTTAACTGAAGACGATTGTGATGATTTAACAATAATCGGTTGGGAGATGAGCTCTGTAGCTGACTTGGAAGCATTTAAAGACAGGTTAGTTAATTCCGGATTAGCCTTTGAAGAAGGTGAATCGGATATACAAGACAGTCGGCGAGTAGTAAAAGTGGTTAGGTTCTGCGATCCTAATGGGATAATAAATGAAGCTTATTACGCCCCTCTAATCGAAAGTGCGAAACCTTTTGTAAGCTCTAGATCTATGTCCGGTTTTTTAGCCGGTGACCAAGGATTGGGTCACATCACTATCACTGTTGACAGTTTGCAGGAATCTTTGAGTTTCTATCAAGATATTGTAGGACTTCGTATTAGCGATTGGGTTAGACCTCAATCGGAGAGAGGAGTCGAGTCGGATATGAACCTAGTTTTTCTGCACTGCAATCAGCGCCATCACTCTCTCGCGTTTTGGGAAAACCCGTCTGCTAATAAACGGCTACATCACTTCATGGTGCAAGCCAATGAGTTAGACGACGTGGGATCAACGTATTATCTCTGTCAGAAGGCGCAAGTTCCGATCGACCTTTCTTTGGGACGCCATACGAATGACAAGATGCTTTCGTTTTATATGAGCTCACCATCTGGTTTTGACGTCGAATTTGGTTGGGGCGCTATTGAAGTTGATTCTGAGAAATGGACAGTCCAGTTGCATAACAATGGCTCTATCTGGGGGCACTTGCCTCCAGATGCGCATTAAAACGTGGATAACGCTCCTGATTTTTCTTCTCTGGTAGATTTAGAGAATTGTACGGTCAGCCCGATTGCTTTTAGTAGCGAGGCGGTATACCAAGCTGAGCTTGAAAAAATATTTTCCCGCTCTTGGTTGTATCTAGGTCACACTAGTCAAATTGCCAAAGCTAATGACTATCTAACGACTTTTATGGGTGCTGAGCCTGTCATCATAGTTCGCCAGTCGTCGGGTGAAATAAAAGCCTTTCTAAATTCCTGTAGACACCGTGGTATGCGCCTCTGTCGCAGAGATCATGGTAATAAGAAGTTATTTAGTTGCCCTTATCATGGTTGGACGTATGATGAAAAAGGGGACTTGAAAGGAGTACCGCAATTAGATACTGCCTATCACAATGAACTCGATCGTTCCGCTTGGGGCTTGATCCCTGTCTCTAGAGTAGAGACTTTTGAGGGAATGATATTTGGTAACTTTGACATGGATGCTGTGTCTCTCGTGGAATACCTGGGAGATATGGCATGGTATTTGGAACTGGTCCTTAAGCGTTCTAAAGCTGGGATGGAAGCCTTTCCTGGCTGCCATCGATGGAGGCTTGGAGGGAACTGGAAGCTGCCGGCGGAACAATTTGGAGGGGATAATTATCATACAGGGGCTCTTCATCGTTCTATGAGCGAAATCGGATTGGGACCTAAGGGTGATTATCGAGGAGACAATCCTTGGGTTAGAGATTTCGAAGTCAAATGCATTAACGGGCACGGGTGGATTAATTTTGATGTTGGCGAAGATGAAGTCCCTCCCGAGCAGGCTCGTTTCTTTGCACAGTTACGAGAAGAAGCGAAAGAAACATTAACTCCTAAGCAAGCGGATCTGGTTTTATGTGCCCAGGTCGGAACAGTGTTTCCAAATATGTCGATCATTTCCTTTTTTGGCTTCACGTCTATTAGGGTCTGGCATCCGTTAAGCGCTAAAGAGATGTTAGTGCATTCTTATGGTTTAGTGGAAAAGAATGCTCCTCAAAGTGTTAGAGAATTGACACGTAAAGCAATGGGGCTAACTTTTTCTCCATCAGGTATTTTTGAACAGGATGACGGCGTTGCGTGGGGCGATATCGCACGTTTTCAAGGTGGGCCAATACGATCTAAACATCCCTTCAATTATCAAATGGGGAAAGGTCATGGAAAACGGATGGAGGATAAACCCGGTTTAATTGGCACATGTTCTACTGAAATTGGCGTGTTTGGGCTATACGAGAAATGGCAAGAGTTGATGAGTCAATGAGCAGTGAACTGCGACTAGAATTGGAAGAGGTGCTAATACATGAGTACTGGCTTCTAGATAATAATCGACTAGAGCAATGGTTAGCTTTGATTTGTGAGGATGTTCGTTATTGGGCTCCAGTGAGAGAAAATTTGACACTCGATGAAGAATGTTTGGAACAAACTGACTTACTTACGCACTTCGATGAAGACAAAGTTACGCTAGGGTTACGTGTTGCGCGCCTTAGGACTGGATCCGCTCATGCGGAGGAACCTCCGTCGCGAACGAGACACTTCGTTTCGAATGTTAAAGTCCTCGAAGCTGTCTCTAGTTTGGAAGTTGTAGTCGATTCAAATTTTAGTGTTTTCCGTTCAAGGCCAGGATTAGAAGAGCATTGGTTTGTGGGTGGTCGAACAGACTACTGGCTTAAGGAAAAAAATCAATGGTTTTTAAAAAATAGATTTATTAAGTTTGACCACGACGTCATCGAGAACATAACTGTGTTTGTTTAAGGAAACCGTTGGATGAATGAAGAGGCTAATGCGTTATTTGATTTGACAGGACGGGTGTCTATTGTCACAGGTGCGGCTAAAGGGATAGGTCTGGGAATAGCAAAGAACTTAGCGCTAGTTGGATCGAAGGTTGTATTAGCAGATATCGATGAGCAAGATAACTGCAATGCTGCTGATATGATTAATGATGCCGGTGGAGAAGCTATGGCGGTGAAGTGTGACATGTCGCACGAAAGCGATATACGAGATTTAATAAAAAAAGTTACAACTAAATTTGGTTCTATTGATGTGTTGGTAAATAACGCTGCCATTTATCCAATGTCCCCAATAAGCGAAATGCCGACCGAGTTATGGGACAAAGTTATTTCTGTTAACTTGAAAGGAGTTTTTCTGCTGTCTCGCGAGGTATTTCCGCTTTTGAGGAAATCTGGCAGTCGAGGCCGCTTGATCAATATTTCTTCCATCAATACTTGGAAGACCTATGTTGGCCAAGCTCATTATGACGCGAGTAAAGGTGGCCTTGAAGCCTTTACTAGGTCTTGTGCCCTTGAGTTAGCATCTTTTGGAGTAACGGCTAATGTTATAGCGCCCGGTGCGGTTAAAACTCCTGGATCAATGACAGTTAGGGGGACCCTTGCCACAGAAAGAGGGGACGATACTACCGAATTTGTAGATAAAGAGTTTGCGTCCAAGATCCCTTTGGGAGCCTGGGCATCTTCCGATGACATCGGCCAAGCCGTTGTTTTGCTTGCAAGCCCGGCAGCTCATTATATTACGGGTCAAACTATTTATGTTGATGGAGGGTTAAAGCTCACTATGTGAGTATCGTTATGAATTTGCCTTATGAAAAAACAGAAGCTCGAGAGTGGGCTAAAGAAAATATGTGTGGTTGTGCTAATATTGTTACTCCAACGTTCAGTTCGGATCTATCACAATTAAATGACAGTGCCACTAGGCATGATATTCGGTTGGAGATTGAGCTAGGGTTTTGGGGAGCCTTAATGGTCTCTGAGGTTGCTTTAACTTTAAGTGAGTATGAACGGTTTGTCTCAGTGGGTGCGGACGAAGCTCAGGGAAGACTCCATTTGATTCACCACGCAAGTTTTAACACTATCGCCGATAATTTAGAAGTTGCAAAAGGCTCAGAGAGAGCTGGAGCGACATTGGCATTGTTGGGTTACCCCCCTAATTTTTACCCAAAAGATGAAGATGAAATTTATAAATATACGAAAGCGTTTTGCGACGGCACTAACCTTGCAGTGATCATCTTCCCTGTTCCACTTTGGGGGTTCGAGCGGATTCACCCTTCTGCCGGCTTTTCTCCTGGCCTTCTTAGGCGACTTTTAGATGACTGCCCTAATATCGTGGCTATTAAGGCTGAAGGAAGCATGCCATCCATAGGTGGCTTTATTGACGTGTACAACAGATTTGGTGACGAGGTTATCGTGATCGAGCCTATCGAAGGGAATGGTCTTCCCATGGCGACAATTCTTGATTTACAGTTCATGGGCACCAGTAACTATGAATATTATGGTTCAGCTATCCCATCGATTTTTAAGTTGATTCGAGAAGGCAAGACGAACGAAGCAATGGATGAGTATTGGAAACTTGCCCCAGCACGACAGGCCACGACTCAGGCTATGGCGGTATTAGCAGGCTCTAATTTTTTGCATCGAATGCTTTGGAAATACCAAGGTTGGCTGCAAGGTTTTAATGGAGGGCCGTTGCGAGCCCCGACAATGCGCTTGGTCGATCGACAAATGAAGCCTTTGCGCCAAGGGTTACTATCTTCGGGGTTTGATATAGAAGCGCTCGACGACGCGGAATTTTTTGTTGGTAGGAACCCAGAATGAAAGAAGATTATAGGTGCCTCTAGTACTTGACTCGGACGATGTCCGCCAGGCTTGCGATATGGCCCAAATCATTAAATCTGTTGAAGATGGGATTAATGAGCAAGCGCAAGGGTTTGTTGAAGTCCCGATGCGTCAAAATTTGACTACTAGTAATGGGTTTTTTAGGGTGATGCCTTGTGTCATGACACGAGCCGGGAAAATGGGCATTAAAGTATTCAATGGTTCAGTGGAGACTGGAGTTCGTTACATCATAATGATTTATGATGAAAAAACTGGTGAATTACTATCCATGATGGATGCTGCTTACCTCACGGGCGTTAGAACTGGAGCTACGACTGGTGTGGCTACCAAATACCAATCTCGACAAGATTCCTCTAGAGTTGGTGTTATAGGATCTGGCCTCGAAGCTAAGACAAACTTGGAAGCGATTACTCATGTTCGTGAAATTGAAAGCGTTAGTGTTTTTTCGCCCACAAAAAGGAATAGGGAAATTTTTGCACGAGAGTCGAGCGAAAGATACGGCTTTCCTGTTCATGCCGTAAATGATCCTAAGGAAGCGGTTTCAGGGGCTGATATAGTAGTGGTTGCGACTAACACGACTGGTCACGCCGACAATATAGCCTATTATGGCGATTGGATGGAACCCGGCCAACACATTAACTCCATAGGGGCAACGGGTGGTCATTTGAGAGAAATTGATCCGTTGACCTTCGGTAATGCTAACAGAATTCTTGTGGATTCTTATGCGCAAGTGAAAGAGGAATCTGGAGATTCCGCCGCCGCGCTCGCTTATGGTACATGGGATGAAAGTAAGTTTGTTGAAATGCCAGCATTATTTAAGGGTGTTACTTGTCGGGACGATGATAATCAAATCACCTTGTTTAAATCCGTGGGGACAGGGGTGCAGGATATTGTGGCGGCGTTCGCTGTCTATGAGCAGGCTAAGAAATTAGAACTTGGTGTGCTTGTGGAAGATTTCATGGAACACAAAATTTTCTAATTCTGGTTAAACAGTTACTGATATATGTTACTTAGATTCTTTTGTACGGCACACCAATTCCGAAGATGGAGTCCTTTACCACTATTATACCTAGTCTAAATCGCTCGAATTATGTCTTTCTTTTAATTGCCCTTCTTCGGGTCCCCAAGTTCTATTAACTTTTCGTCCCCGTTGCACAGCAGGCCGTTCATTTATTTCATTAGCCCATCGGTTGACATGTTTATATGAGGCCACATCAAGAAATTCGCTGGCTTCATACAAATTATCAAGCACAAGCCACCCGTACCAAGGAAAGGTAGCTATATCGGCAATGTTATATTTATTTCCTGATAGAAATTGTCTTGATGCAAGATTTTGGTCCAGTACATCTAGCTGACGCTTCACTTCCATTGCAAAACGATTTATTGGGTATTCCATTTTAGACGGCGCATATGCATAAAAATGTCCGAATCCACCACCTAGATAGGGAGCACTGCCCATTTGCCAAAACAGCCAACTCATACACTCTGCGCGTTGGGCAGGATCGGTTGGTATGAATTGTCCGAATTTTTCCGCCAAATAGAATAAAATTGCCGCAGATTCAAAAACTCTGGTACCAGGGGACGCGCTCCGATCGAAAAGAGCAGGAATTTTTGAGTTTGGATTGATGTCGACGAAACCGCTGCTGAATTGATCTCCTTCACTGATGTCAATATAGAAAGCATCATATTCAGCTTCTTTTATACCTAACGCTAAGAGCTCTTCAAGCATGATAGTCACTTTGACTCCATTGGGTGTGCCCATTGAATATAATTGCAACGGATGCTCTCCAACAGGTAAGGCTTTCTCACTAGTTGGCCCAGAAATAGGACGATTGATACTTGCGAATTTCCCTCCACTTTCTGTGTCCCATGTCCAGACTTCAGGCGGAGTGTACTCGTTTGTATCCGTCATAATAATTTCCTAATTTGAAGTGTTAGTTTGCCTTTAGTGTTACGAGAATATGAATCAGATAAAGCTTTTTCAAGCTAATGCACGTCTTACTATCAATTCTGAAGTATAACGCTTTTTTATCGGATGAAATTCTACTATATTTCAGAGTCGCTAGGACATGAAGGCATAAATAAACAGTAGGAAACTTCCCGCGAGAAAAATGCCGAGACTTATAGCGATCGCCTGACTGAGTTTTGGCATTACAGGTTTTAGAAGCTTGGATAAAAGTAGCAATAACAGGGAGAAGGCGATGAGCCTGATTAGCAGGCTCAATATCGATTCCTACCGGGAAATAGCTTGAAAATATTGAAGATCAATGCCCATATACAAAATAGTCCAGCTGGAGGGAGCAATATTAATGCTATCAAGTACTTCAGATCTGTGATTGTACTCCCGTTCAATAATGTCATGGCCAGCATTATGGATAATGTGCCTATCCAACAAGCGCTGCCAAGCTTTAATATGGTAAAACTGTTGCGTCTATAGTTCATGAAGACAATATAGGTTTTCTGAACGCTGGCGTAAAGATGCGAAGTCCATAAGGTAGGTATAGCATCAAACCACTATTACTGGTGATAAGTTTTTACAAAAAACCAGAGCCGATTTGCAGTCAACAGGAGATAAACGGATGATTTTTTTTAGGCCTAGATATCTTGCTAACCTTTTTTTTCTCTTAGTGTTTTTGTTCCCCCAAGCCTATTTATGGGCGACTCCAGTTAACAGGATTGATATTGTCCCTCCTTCAATGAAAATCATTAATGAACGCTACCACTACTCGCCTGCAGTCAGAGCGGGTGATACTTTGTATGTTGCAGGACAGGTTGGGAGAGACGCTGATATGAAGGTGGTGATAGGGAAAGAAGCCCAGCTGGTGCAAGCTTTTGAGAACTTGAAGACCGTTTTGGAAGCAGCCTCCGCCGGTTTTGACGATGTGGTAGAAATAGTAACGTATCACACTGATATGAGGGACTTGGCTTTGGTCGTCGAAGTCAAAGACCGTTATTTTAAAGATCGTTATCCCACCTGGACAGGGGTGGGTGTGACTTCTCTATCGACCCCTGGTCTTGAGTTTGAGATCAAGGCGACCGCGTATCTTGGCGAATAATGCAGAACTAATCGAAGGGGCTTTTGATGGATGCTTATTTTTTTGAAGATTTTAAGGTTGGCGAGCGATTCAAAGGTAAAGGGATTACTTTTACAGAGGCAAATATTGTCGATTTTGCACTTCAGTACGACCCGCAGCCAATTCATGTTGATGCTCATGCCGCCGAATCAGGAATCTTTGGGGGTTTGATCGCAAGTGGTCTTCAGACTATAGCCATAACATTTCGATCATTCTGGGACACTGGTGTGATGTCAGAGTGTGGTATGGGTGCCCCAGGTATTGACAAAGTTATATGGCACACCCCCTTGCGCCCTGGTGATACTTTATATGGAACGGGGGAAGTATTAGAGCTGATCCCCTCTAAATCCAAGTCTGATAGAGGGGTTGTGCGTATGCGTTATACAGGGGAAAATCAAAAAGGAGAGCTGATTATCACACTTGAAATACCGCAAATTATGCGTAAGCGTCAGGCGCAAAATGATTTGATGTGAACGTGTCGGTGACAAATAGCATTGGCCCGTTTATATTAGTTGGAAGCATAGTCAAGAGGTGAGTTCATGGTTCGTCAACGTATTAGTATTTCAGTATTTTTGGCTTTATGTCTGGGTTTTAGTTTAGCTGCAGGCATTGTTCTTGCGGAAAGTGGATCCGATATTTATGACGCACAATGTGCGAGTTGCCATGACAATGCGGCGGGACGGACTCCGACCAAAAAAATGATGAATGACCTTTCAGCCGGTGCTATTGTCACAGCGCTGGAAACTGGGGTTATGCGAGTGATTGGACAATGGAATATGGATGGCCCGCAGCGCGTTGCTGTGGCAGAGTTTTTGTCCGGAGAAAAATATAGTGTGGATTGGCAAGGAGGGAAAAGTAACAGCTGTGAAAAACCTTTGGTGGCCTCAGCCGATCCTTTCGCCAGCCCACACTGGAATGGTTGGGGTAATGGTGATGAGAATATGCGTTATCAGGACGCCTCGAATGCAGGCCTGACCAAAGATGACGTTGACAACCTAAAACTTAAGTGGGTTTTTGCTTTTCCTGGCGAGTCGAACGTAGAAAGTCAGCCCACCGTTGTTGATGGCCGAATTTATATCGGTAGCAAAAGTGGGAAAATGTACGTCTTGGACGCGGATACCGGTTGTACTTACTGGACTTTTCAAGCTGGTAATAGCATAAAAAACGCGGCATTGGTAAAAGAAGTTGGTCCTGAGAAGAAACTGGTTGCGTTTTTTGGAGATATCGGTGGCTGGATCTATTCGATTGATGCGATGACCGGCGAGCTGGTTTGGAAAATTCGCGGAGACTCTCATCCTGCTGCCCGCATTGTAGGAGGGATCCAGCACTATGAGGGTGCGTTATACATTGGAATTACTTCGTTGGAAGAAGGTCTTGCGATTGATCCAAACTACAATTGCTGTTCGTTTCGCGGCACAATATTAAAGGTCGATGCTGCAACGGGTCGAGCTATATGGCAAACATACACTATAGATGAACAGCCTGTACCTCAAGGGAAAAATTCTAGGGGAAAGATTATGATGGGGCCTTCCGGTGCTACGGTGTGGTCTGCCGTGACGCTTGATAAGAAGTTGGGTCGTCTTTATGCGGCGACCAGCGACAACTATTCTCAGCCTGCGACGAATTCTTCTGACTCTATCGTGGCTTTGTCTATGGAAACTGGAAAAATCGAGTGGATATACCAAGGACTAGTGGGCGATGCGTGGAACGCCTCTTGCCAAAATGGAACAGGTGAGAATTGTCCAGATGAGGCTGGTCCTGATGAAGACATGGGTTCCTCACCAATGCTGATGACGCTTCCTTCAGGAAAGAGGGTTTTGGCCGCTGGGCAAAAGACAGGCGTTCTTCATGTGATGGATCCTGATAATGACGGGAAACTTCTCTGGCAAAAGAAGCTGGCTGAAGGCGGTATTTTGGGAGGTATCGAGTGGGGCCCCGCAAATGATGGACATCAGATCTATGTCGCCAAAGCGGACGTAACATGGCGAGATCAGAAATTTCTTTCCGCAGACACAGAGCTAAATCCTGAAACTGGTGGAGGGATAGTTGCCTTAGATCCAGCTACCGGTAATATAATTTGGGAGATGGCGCCCGGCAGCTGTGATGGTCGAATTGAAAGTCCTAATAAATGTAGTCCAGCTCAAAACGCCGGCGTTACCGTTATCCCAGGCGTTGTTTTTTCGGGCGCACTTAGCGGTATTTTGAAAGCATATGACACGGCAACGGGCGAAATAATATGGGAATATGACACACTCAGAGACTACACGTCAGTTAGTGGCGCGCGAGCTCGGGGTGGAGCGTTGGATGGACCAGGGACGGTTGTTGTTAATGGGACTGTTTTTGTTACGTCAGGGTATGCCAAATTTGGTGCACATGGAGGAAATGTTTTGCTGGCCTTTACGGCAAAATAATCACGTAATATTAAGGGAGCCTAGATATGAGCGGTACTGTTTTCCCAATTGACCTAGCTAGTGTTGACCATGTTTTGAACACAACGCGCAGTGTTCGTTTACGGTTAGATTTCGAGCGAGAAGTGCCTCGAAAAATAATTGATGAGGCGCTTACAATTGCGCTTCAGGCACCTACAGGTGCGAATACTCAGACTTGGCGGTTCATGGTGGTAACTGACCCCGAGCTAAAATCTGGCCTCGCCGATTGTTACCGTAAAGGCGCAGAAAAATACGTGGCGGATGAGACGGCGCTGACGCGAACTGGCGTCAGCGCTACTCGCGAATTTGATTCAGATGATCTTCGAAGTAGGCAAAAAGATGGGGTTTGGAAATCCTCCGTTCATCTGCTAGAAAATATGCAAAAAGCCCCTGCTCTAATTATTCCATGTATTGAAAGCCGGTTTGAAAATGAAGACGTTTTTACTCAGGCGTCAATGTATGGTTCGATCTTACCCGCTACTTGGTCACTCATGTTGGCGCTACGTGCGAGAAGGATCGCTTCCGCTTGGACGAGCCTGCATTTAATTTACGAGGAGGAAGCGGCTAAGCTCTTAGGTATTCCAAACGACATCACACAGGCGGCATTGTTGCCGGTTGCTTGGCTGAAGGGTGGCGATTTGGGAAGGGCAAAACGCTTGCCACTTGAAGATGTCTGCTATTACAACAGTTGGGGCAGTTAGGCTGCTGCATGATTAATGATTTTTATTTTTAGCTTTTGTTAACAGAGGAGGCCGTATGAAGCTGGGTGTTTTCAGTTTTAATACAGAGTATACGATACGGGCTGATGAGCTTGCTATTGCCGCGGAGGAGCGCGGCTTCGAGTCGATTTGGTTTCCTGAGCATACACATATTCCTGCTAGCAGGGAGACTGAACATCCGGCAGGAATACCCCTTCCAAAGGAATATATTCATATGAGCGATCCGTTTACAAGTGCAGCTGCAGCGGCGGTAGTAACTAAGACGATAAAAATTGGAACAGGCGTGTGTCTTATCATCGAACATGACCCTTTAGTTCTCGCAAAGACTGTAGCGACGATTGACCGACTCTCAAATGGACGATTTATTTTGGGAGTGGGCGCGGGCTGGAACGCCGAAGAGATGGAGAACCATGGCACGCCTTATGCTAAGCGGTGGAAAGTTCTTGAAGAGAGAGTCAAGGCTCTGAAGGCTCTTTGGACGCAGGAAGAGGCGAGTTTTCATGGTGACTGGGTTAACTTTGAGAAGGTTTGGTCTTACCCTAAACCTGTTCAACGGCCTCACCCGCCAATTATTATAGGTACGTTTGGATCAAAGTGGGGCTGCCAGAGGGTAGCCGATTATGCAGAAGGCTGGATCCCAATAGATGGTTTAATGACAAGCTTAGAAGACAGTATTGCTGATCTGCACGCACGCTTGCGTGAGAATGGACGTAAACCGGAAGATGCGCCTATTTCGATGTTTGATATTTATGAGACGTCTGAAGATGATCTTAAGCGTTATGCTGACATGGGGTGTATAGAGAGAGCTATTCCTCGATGTCCAACAGAAGATAAAGATACCGTAATGAGGTGGTTAGATCGTTATGCAGAAATTGGGAGACGCATAGGGGCGATATAATTTCGCGTATGCGGCCTCACATATTGTGAGGCCACGCTCGTGGGCGTATTTTTTCGCGCTTATACACTAAGAAGGTTTTTATTTTGGTGATCCATCATAGGGAATGTTGAGGCCGGCATCAAAAATTAAATTTTCTTTGGTGATGAAAACTCGAGATTGGCTGAAGTCTATAAAACTCTTTTCGTCTTCTAGCATTGCCTGAAATACTTTTATTCCTCCTTCTGTTTTAGTGGCGGCAACTAACGCCTCTTCGGATTCCCACCAGCATTCAGTAATTCCATCATAAGCTTCGGCTAGTCCTCTTGATTCAACGAACAACTCATTTAGAGGAGTGTCCATAGTATGGCTTTGGATATATTTTATACATTTAGACTCATGAGCGACGCTTGTTACGAGCGGTGCATGTTTCTCTCGCCAATAGCGGTGAAAATCTTCTTGTGAGATGCTTGCTTTTTTTCTTAGACAGTAAACTAACTTAATCATGTCTCAACTCCCTTAAGTTGTCGTGTAAGTATTTGTTGCCGGACGTTTCTTTTCTAGTTGAATAGTTCTGGAAAGCGAGCAGCACTTCGATTATTTCGCCTTTTACAAAGAAATTCCAGTCGTCTTTTAGATTTTAAGTGTATAGTTTGGTGCAACGCCACCTACGTGCTTTTAAAAAACTGAGGAAATGTTTATGGAGTATATGGGCATAGCGGCGCTAGTCGTCGCCCTTATCACCGTTATTATCTGGTTTCGAAAAGCATGGAAAGTCGACCCTCCTGACACGCCCCGTGTTTTTCAGGGCTTTTGGTTTTTAAGTCTTTTACTGGGGCTTACTTCATTGAACGCAAGCACAGGGTCGATCGGTGCGTGGGCCGTCGACATTTCCGCATTGCTATTGATGTTGACTTTTACAGGTAGTCAAAAAGTAGGGAGCGAAGGGATTGATGTTGGTGACACGATTCCTAGCTTCACCGCGTTCAGTGATGATAAGAAATTATTTACCAGTTCTGATTTGGCGGGCTCTCGAGTATTGATTAAATTTTTTAGAGCCCACTGTGACCTTATTGTGTCGCCGAGTTACGGCGATGGGAAGAGTTAAGAGCAGAACTGGATGCAGTTGGCGTTACCGTGATCACGGTTTCTACTGATACAGCTGCAGAAATTCGCTTAGGGAGAGGAATGCATGGACTTCAAGCCACTATGCTTGCAGATCCTAAACTAAAACTGATAAATCTTTTTGGTTTGAAAAATAAAAATCTGAATAATTTCCGGCTACCCGGGAGACCAGGATTGCCGGTTCTTACTAGCTTGCTCGTCAATGAGTCGGGTATCGTAGTCTGGAAAGATCAAGCGAGCGATTACGATCGGCGTTCTGAACCGGGAATAATAAAGGCAGCTCTCACCAAATGCTTTAGCTAATTGAGGCTGAGGGGGCGAACTCCGGCACCGCAGGGTTTTTGGATCATACATTAGCGTTAAGGAAGCTCGTGATTTGCAGATTCTATTCGCTTGTTGAGTGGTTAGCGATCCAGACGTTAGTTTTTGTATTTCAAGGACTAAGGTATCGTCCCAGCCCAATTTTTCTGTATGATGGGCTATAGAGGTGCCCGATGATACCTCCTGCAATGATTATGACTTGTGTTTGAGAAGGGACGTCCTGCATGCTCATTTTTGTCTCTCAAAAACACGCTTTTCATATTTCGTTACTTGCTTCGAAAGCGTAAATCTAATCGTTGATGCTTAATAAACCAAAAAGGATAAGCTATTTCAATTTATTATTTTTGGAGACAGTGGCGAAAGTAGCTACTTGATTTGACATTACCTTTATTTTTATTTTCAGTTGTGAGATAACCATCATGGTATTAATTTAAAGATATAGTGAGGAATTTTTCATGTGGCGAGTAGGAATTGATGTCGGCGGAACTTTTACAGATCTGTTTGCGTGGGACGAGACGGATAACCGGCAAATCAGTTCCAAAGTGATGACGACTAAGCCTGATAGATCTCTAGGTGTAATGAATGCCCTTAAAGACGCCGGAATAGACGCGAGATCAGTATCTCATTTGATGCACGGGACTACGACTGCTACCAATGCTTTGATAACGCGAGATTATCCCGAAGTGGCAATGGTGACCACCAATGGGTTTCGAGATACCATTGAGATTGGTCGCCAGCATCGAGCAGAGCTTTATAACCCCTACCAAACTAAGCCACGACCAATTATTAAAAGACGGTATCGCTATACATTAGATGAAAGAATAGACGTCAACGGGCAAGTGGTTCGGCCATTTGATGTGCATGCTGCTAGAGAGATAGCTACAAAAATTCGTAGTCATGATATTCAATCAGTCGCTGTGGCTTTTATAAATTCTTACGTTAACTCACTACATGAAGATGAAATGCGGGACATTATTCTCGAGGAAAACCCGAATATTTATTGCATCACATCCTCGGATACTCGTGCTTTATTTAGAGAGCATGGACGCTTTGTTACTGCAGCAATACGGGCAGCGACTATGCCTGTCATGGAACGGTATTTTAGCCACTTGGAGTCTAGTCTGGAGACTGCCGGATTTCGAGGACGACTAATGATCCTTAAATCGAGTGGAGGTATCACAGGTGTGGAATACGCCAAGCGCCATCCTGAAGAGTTGATAGAGTCTGGGCCTGCTGGCGGGGTCGCTTATGCCGCTTACTTAAATGAAGTTAAAGGTGATTGCCCTAATATCATCCATACAGATGTAGGGGGCACTAGCTTTGATGTATCGATCGTTGAAAATGGCAAGGGACTAGTTACTCGTGACCATGAGATAGAGTGGGAAGTTCCCGTAATAGTGCCCATGTTAGATATTCACAGTGTTGGGGCAGGTGGTGGTTCTATTGGCTGGGTAGATGAAGGGGATAGTCTCAGAGTGGGACCCCAATCTGCAGGTTCTAGCCCTGGCCCAGCGTCATATGGGTTAGGAGGTACTGAGCCAACTATCACTGACGCCAATTTGCTTTTAGGAAGAATAGAACCTTCGCTTGGCGGGAAAATGATGTTGGACGTTGCTGCCGCTGAAGGAGCTGTAAGTAAAGTTGGCGTGCGGGTTGGCTTATCGACCATTGAAGCTGCGGACGGGATGGTTCGAATTGGTTGCGAAAATATGGCTCAGGCAGTCAAGAAAGTCATAACAGGGAGGGGGCGAGATCCGCGAGACTTTATCTTAGCTAGCTTTGGAGGTGCGGGGGCAATGCATGCTTTTTTAATTGCAGAATCTATAAATGTTCCTAAAATTATTGTTCCCGCTGCCGCGGGTGTCGCTTCTGCATTTGGAGCTACCGCAATGGATCTCAGACATGACTTAGAAGTATTTTATTTCTCTGCGGTTGTAGATGCCGACGTGGACGTAATGAATCAACTTTATCAAAAACTAGAATCTGATGCATTAGCATTGTTGGCCGCCGACGGTGTACTCGAAGCTGATGTGATCGTGACAAGGACCGCCCAGATGCGCTACGTGGGTCAAAGTTATGAAGTAGAAACGCCTGTGCCTGGAGGGATGCTCGATGGTCATGATTTAAAGGAGCTCTCTCAACGATTTCATGAATGTCATAAAAAGGAATTCGGAGTTAGTTCGGATGATTTCGAACCATCCATTGTTGTGCTAGGACTAGCAGCGGTAGGGAAGACTAAACGCCCACCTGCTGTTACGATGGAAGCCAACGGAAACGACACGAAGAAGGGAGTAAGAGAGGTTTACTTTGATAGGCAATGGCATGAAAGTGTCGTTTACGATGGACATGCATTGGGGCCTCAGTCTGAAGTGGCGGGACCTTGTATCGTGGAGTTTGAGCACGCATGTGCGGTCATTCCCCCGTATGCAGTTGGTACAGTCGATGATTACGGCAATATGATTATAGAACTCAGCAAACTTGCAAGTAAGGAGAAGCTATCTAATGGACACTAAGGTTAAT
>Ga0114996_10000147_pt1 | contig 93925 bp, 92 predicted proteins | sample ArcticOcean_MG_C_4_FD_87039 | JGI IMG/M metagenome (GOLD analysis project Ga0114996, IMG submission 87039) | Marine microbial communities from western Arctic Ocean - ArcticOcean_MG_CB4_134 | ecosystem: Environmental > Aquatic > Marine > Oceanic | place: Arctic Ocean: Canada Basin | collected...
GGCGACGCCGCCCGCCAGCAGCGGCTGGCGGCAACCGGCAAGCGCCTGGCGGGGCGGCTGATCCGCCGCTACCGCTCGCGCCCGAAATCTCGGCGGCCCGATGTCTGGTTTACCTATCACGTATATTACAAGGCGCCCGATTGGATTGGCCCCATGGTTGCCCGGGAATTGGAAATCCCCTATGTGGCCGCCGAGGCGTCGTTCGCGCCGAAGCGCGCCGGCGGGCCGTGGCAGGCGGGCCATCAGGCGGCGGGCGATGCGATCAGCGCGGCGCGCCTTATCTTCGGCATCAATTCGGCCAATGCGCCTTGTGTTCTGCCGCTGCTGGGAGCGGGCGCCCGGTACGTTCCAGTGCCGCCGTTTCTGGAGGCGGCCCCTGTCCCGGAGATGGCCATCGAAACCGCGCGCCAGGGTCTGGCGCGGGAATGGGATCTGGATGAAGGCAGCGTCTGGCTTCTGGCGGTCGCCATGATGCGCGATGACGCCAAGCTCAAATCGTATTCATTGCTGGGTGAAGCCTTATCCCAATTGCCGAGCGCTGGTTGGCGGCTGCTGATCGTCGGCGATGGTCCCGCGGCGCCCCAGGTGCGCGCTGCCCTCGCCGGTACCGGCGCAGTCTTTGCCGGGCGCAAATCGGCGGCGGAGCTTCAGCAATATTACCGGGCCGCCGATATCTTTGTCTGGCCGGCCATCAACGAAGCCTACGGCATGGTTTTGTTGGAAGCCGCGCAAGCCGGATTGCCATCGGTGGCCGGTGATTCAGGCGGCGTCGGCGATATTGTGTCCCACGGCGAAACCGGGTTATTGGCGAAAAGCGGCGATGCGCCCGAATTCGCCGCCGCCTTGCAGATATTGCTGGACGATGCCGGCTTGAGAGCCAAGATGGGTGATGCCGCGATGCAGCGCTGCGCCCGCGAACATGGGCTGGACGCGGCGTCGCGCCTGTTGGATGAAGAATTGCGAAAGGTTGTCCGGTGAGTTCCATAGGCTTCATTCGGCACGGTATTACCGATTGGAATATTCAAGGGCTGGTGCAGGGCAGCACCGATGTTCCGTTGGGCGACGAGGGCAGGGCGGAAATCGCCGCCTGGCGCGTGCCGCCCGAGTTTGCCGATTTCGAGTGGTTATGCAGCCCCTTGCAACGAGCGCAAGAGACGGCGCGCACGCTGTCCGGCCTGACGCCGCCCACCGATGCGCGCCTCGCCGAAATGGCGTGGGGCACATGGGAAGGCTGGACCCTTGATGCGTTGCGCGCCGATCTTGGTGATCTGCTGGTGGCGTGGGAAGCCAAGGGCCTCGATTTCCATGGCCCCGGCGGCGAAAGTCCGCGCGACGTGCAAGCCCGCCTCGCACCGTTGTTTGAAGAGATTGCCGGCGCCGGGCGCGACGTGCTGGCGGTCTCCCACAAGGGCGTTATGCGCGCCGTCCAGGCCATGGCCACGGGCTGGGATATGACCGACAAGGCGCCGGAAAAATTGCGCGATGGGTGCATGCATCACTTTGAATTGGGCGCCGGCGGGGTCCCGAAGGTGGCGCGGCTGAACATTCCGCTGGTGCCGGAATGAGCGCGCCGAAGGTTTTATTTTATGTTCAGCATCTATTGGGGATCGGCCATGTAAAGCGGGCCACCACCTTGGCGCGGGCGATGGCAGTCGAGGGGCTGGAGGTCACCGTGGTTTCCGGCGGCGCGGACATCCAGGTGATTGATTCCGGCGGCATGGATTTCGTGCAGTTGCCGCCGGTGCGGGCGTCCGACCGCAATTTCGGCGCCCTGGTGGACGAAGCGGGCGCGCCGGTCAGCGACGCGTTGAAAGATGAGCGCCGGGATATCTTGCTGCAATGTTTTGCCAAATTGCGCCCCGATGCCTTGATGATCGAGCTGTTTCCATTCGGCCGCCGCCAGTTGCGATTTGAGATTATCCCGCTTCTGGAAGCGGCGCGGGCGCTAAGCCCAAGACCGCGCATCATCTCCTCGGTACGCGACATTCTGGTGGAGAAAAACCGGCCCGAACGGGATGCCGGGATGGTTGCCGCGGCCCGCCAATATTTCGACGATATCTTTATCCATGGCGATCCCGGCCTGATCCCGTTCGAACAAACCTTCCGAGCGGCCGCCGAAATATCCGATTTGATGCATTACACCGGCTACGTGGTCGAGCATGACAAGATTTCAAGCGCCGGCGGCGATCAAGGCTTGGGCGAGGTGATTGTCTCGTCGGGCAGCGGCGCCGTCGGCGCGTTGCTCTTGAACACCGCCATCGACGCCAGAGCGGGCTCGGTCCTCGCCGATTATCGGTGGCGGCTGTTGGCCGGCTATTCCCTGGACGAAGTTTCGTTTCAGGCATTGCAGCGGCGCGCCTCGGAGGGCGTGATTGTCGAGCGGGCGCGCCCCGATTTTATCAATCTCCTCAAAAACTGCGTCCTGTCCATTTCCCTCGGCGGTTACAACACGGTGATGGAGGTGTTGGCCACCGGCGCCCGCGGTATCGCGGTGCCTTACGCCGGCGGCCAGGAGACCGAGCAGACCTTGCGCGCCCGGCTGCTCGAAGAGCGCGGCCTGATCCATCAAATCCCGGAAGGCGAATTGACCAAGGACCGCCTGATTGAAAAAATTTCCCTGGCCATGGACGCCGGCGGGCCTCCGAAGCCCGCCCGGGCGGCTGCCATTGATATGGATGGAGCCCGCAAATCCGCCGCTCTGCTCGCCCGGCGGTTTGGAATCTAAATAAATATCGGCTAGATTTGGTCCCGGATACAGGGACAGCCCGGCGTCTCCATAAGCGCCGGTAATAAATAGGATTTGGGGGCCGAGATCATGGAAAAAGGCATATTTCAATACGTCATTCGCTACAGCAAGAAGGAGCAGATCAATCTCCTTGTGATGGCGCTGGCGTCGCTGCCATTTTACTTTTTTTCCTTGGATCTGCCGAAGCAAATCGTCGATAATGCCATCAAGGGCGCCGAAAAGGGTATCACCTTTCCTTACAATTATTACGGGCTGGAACTGGAACAGGTTCCGTTCCTTCTGGTTCTCTGCTCGCTTTTCCTGCTGCTGGTGTTCATCAATGGCGGCATCAAGTATTACATAAATGTCTATCGGGGCGCCGCGGGCGAACGCATGCTGCGCCGGCTGCGCTACCAGCTTTTGCAGCGGGTTATGCGTTTTCCGCTGCCGCAGTTCCGCAAAACTTCCCAGGGCGAAGTGGTTTCCATGGTGACCTTGGAAACCGAACCATTGGGCGGATTTTTTGGCGATGCGCTGTCGTTGCCATCCTATCAGGGCGGGCTTTTGCTGACCTTGATGGTGTTCATGTTTGTTCAGGATTGGAAGCTGGGGCTGGCGGCGATTGCGCTTTATCCGGTGCAAGGCTGGCTGATCCCCAAATTCCAGCGCAAGGTGAATGCGCTCGGCAAGGAGCGGGTACAGGCGGTGCGCCGCTTGTCTGAGCGGATTGGCGAATCCGTAACCGGCGCCGGCGAAATTCATGCCAACGATACCTCGCAATTTGAGCTTGCGGATTTTTCCGACCGGCTTGGCAAAATCTATAACATTCGGTTCGACATATATAAGAAGAAGTTCTTTATCAAATTTTTGAACAATTTTTTGGCGCTGATGACGCCGTTTTTCTTCTATTCCATCGGCGGAATTCTGGTGATCCGGGGCGATATGACCGTGGGCGCGCTGATCGCTGTTCTCGGCGCCTATAAAGATGTGTCGGCGCCGTGGAAAATGCTGCTGACCTATTATCAGCGGCTCGAAGATTCGCGCATCAAATACAGCCAATTGATCGAGAAGTTTGAAATTGCCGATCTGATCGGCGATGACCTGATTTCCGGTGACGCGGAAGATGACGCGCCGCTGACCGGGCAATTGACGGCGGCCAATATCAGCTATGTGGAAGATGACGGGCTGCGCGTTATCGACAGCGCCTCCATGGTTATTCAACTGCCCAGCCATTTTGCCTTGCTCGGACCCGGCGGCAGCGGCAAGGGTGAGTTTGCCCAGATGACGGCGCGGCTGCTTCGCCCATCGGCGGGCAAGATCACCATCAACGACAAGGATATTGCCGAGCTGCCGGAAGCCGTGACCGGGCGGCGCATATCCTACACCGACCAGAACCCCTACATATTCGGCGGCACCATGCAGGACAATTTGCTGTACGGGCTTAAACATCGTCCCCTGGGCGACGCCGATTACGATGATGAAGCGGCCTCGGCCCGGGAAACCGCCCTGGCGGAGGCCGAAGGGTCGGGCAACAGCATCTTCGATTTCAATGCCGACTGGGTGGATTACAGCAAGTCCGGTGCCGATGGTTCCGGTGATGTCATGCCGCGCATTGTCCACTATCTTGAAGTGGTTGGCATGGAGGAGGATGTCTATCAAATCGGCCTTCGGCGCACCATCGATCCCGAAGCCCGCGCCGAGCTGGCCGCTGGAATCCTGCAGGCGCGGGGTATCTTGCGGTCTCGCCTCGAAGAGCAAGATATTGCCGATTTCGTCGAATCCTTCGACAAGGACAAATTCAATACCAACGCGTCGGTGGCCGAAAATATCCTGTTTGGCACCCCCGTCGGCGCCCAGTTCGAAATCGATAATCTAGGCGAGAATGCTTATGTTCTCAGCGTCTTGGACCAAGTTGGGCTAACCGATGAGTTCCTCGACAAAGGCCAGCGGCTGGCTGAGATTATGGTCGATCTGTTTAAGGGCCTGCCCGCCGATCACGAATTCTGGGAGCGCTTTTCGTTCATTGGTTCCGACGACCTGCCGGATTTCGAATCGATCCTGGCGCGCATCAGCCAGGGCGGCTTGGAAGTGATCCCGGCCGAAGACCGCAGCCGCCTGCTGGCGCTGCCGTTCAAGCTGATCCCGGCGCGCCACCATATCGGCCTGATCGAAGATGATTTCATGGACCGCATGCTCGAAGCCCGGCGCGCCTTTGAAGCCGGGCTATCCGACGATCTGCGCAAATCGGTCGAGTTTTTCGATGCCGATAGCTACAACGCGGCGGCATCGATCCAGGATAATATTCTGTTCGGAAAGCTGGCCAGCGAGCGGGCGCAAAGCGCCGAGCGGGTCGGTGTGGTCTTGGCCGAAGTGGTTGCTGAGGCCAAACTCAGGAACGATGTGATCGGCCTTGGACTGTCCTTTGATGTGGGCATCGGCGGCTCGCGCCTGTCGCCGGCCCAGCGCCAGAAGGTTGCCTTGGCCCGCAGCCTGATTAAACAGCCAGATTTGCTGATTCTGAACGAAGCCATGTCCAGTCTGGACGCCGACAGCCAATCGGCGATCACCCTTCGCCTGCGCGAGGAGCAGGCGGGCCGAAGTCTCATGCTGCTGCCTTCCTCGGCCCAAGTGGAGGGCGATTTCGATCAGGTATTCACTATGGCCAGCGGTAAAGTTACCGGCGGCGAAGGCACCGAAACGGTTGCCTCCGAAGACGGCGAGGCTGCCGAGCAGGAGGGTGGTTTCGGCGAGGAAATTGATGTCCTGGCGAGCATACCCATGTTCGCCAGCCTGGACCGTTCGCGCTTGAAACTTTTGTCGTTCGCGTCAGAGCGTTTCTCCTTCGATGAAGGGACCGAGGTCTTTCACCAAGGCGATATCGGCGATGCGGCTTTCGTCGTTATCGACGGCAAGGTCGATGTGGTGCTGGAAACCACGGACGGGCCCAAAACCCTGGTTACCATGGGCCGCAACGACATGTTCGGCGAGCTCGCCTTGCTTTGCGATGCGCCCCGAACCGCGACCATGCGCGCCGCGTCCGATCTGTCGGTGATGAGTATCGCTAAGGATATCTTCTTCAAACTGATTTCCGAAGATCAGGATGTGAGCGCCCAGTTGACCCGCTCGGTTGCCGACCGGCTGGAGCGTACCACCCGCGATCTTTCGGCCGCCGCTGCGGTGCGCGATCTGGTTACCAATTTGCCGGACACGCGTCTGTTCACCGACCGCATGCGCTATATCATAGCCCGCAATAAACGCTTTGAAGACAATGCCGGGCTCTTGCTTTTCAATGTCAAAGAGAACTTCAAGCTCAACGGAGAAATGACACCGGACGAACATGACAATCTGTTGCGGGCGATTGCCGACCGATTGGTGGCTTGCGCCCGTGAGACCGATAGCACGGGCCGCATCGATAAAGACAACTTTGCCATTATCGTAACGCCGATCGAGCCCAACGACAGCCCGGTATTGCTGGCGCAAAGAATTACCAACGCGCTTTCCTCGCCCATTGAGATCGGCAGCCACAATATTCAGTGCGAAGGCGATTGCGCCTTTACCTACCGGCCCATGGACGACACCGATCCGGACGCGCAGATCAAAGATCTGTTGTCCGGCGGCGGCCAGCAACTGTCGTTGAAGGGCACGCCTTAAAAAAGGGCGCGCCATCACCATCGCCATGAACAGTGAATATGGATATGGTTTCAGTGATCTCAGCGGCGACTATTTTCGCTCGATCATTGGAATTTTGATTGCCGCGTTCCCATTTATGTTTGTGCGGCCGGTAACTTTCGTGGCCGTCATCATGATTGTGATCGGAGCGACATTCGCACTTTTCCTTGTACAAACACTGGTGCGGCACATATCGAGGATCATCCTCGATCCCCATGGAATATCTCTGGTCACGGTGGTTGAACGAAGGATGGATTGGAGCGCCGTCGAGGAGTTTTCGCTGGCCTACTTCACGACTTGGCGCAGTGGCGCAAAGGGTTGGATGCAGCTCAAATTGCGGGGCAAGGGTAAAACAATGCGGATCGTCTCCAAGCTGGAAGGGTTTAACGAAATCGTCGGCGCGGCGGCGGCGGCGGTGTCAACAAATGGTCTTGCCTTTGACGAAGCAACCATCCAGAACTTAAGCGCCCTCGGGCTTGGTGATCCCAACGAGAATAGCCGTATATGACCGATCTGCTAAATGTTGAAGACTTGACTGTCGAATTCCGCGTTCAGGCCGGAAAAATCGTCGCGGTTGAAGGCGTTTCGTTCCGCGTGAAGCCGGCTTCGACGGTGGCTATCGTCGGCGAATCCGGGTCCGGTAAGTCGACAATTGCGCAGGCGATTATGGGCATCTTGCCGAACGTGGCGGAGATAACCGGCGGTTCCATCAAGTTTACCGACCCCAATCCCGATGCGCATGCGGGCCATGCGCGGCAAATGGATCCGGTGGTCGATATTGCCGCGATGAAACCCGATGGCTGGCAAATGCAGCGCCTTCGGGGCGGGCGCATGTCGATGATATTTCAAGAGCCGATGACATCTTTATCGCCGCTGCATACCATCGGCGATCAGATCAGCGAAGCCATGTTGCTGCATTCCGACGTGACCAAGAGAGCCGCCATGGAAGCGGTCGAGGAAATGCTTGCCACGGTAGGCTTTCCCGATCCCAAAAAGGGTGTCGATAACTATCCGTTTGAATTGTCCGGCGGGCTGCGTCAGCGGGCGATGATTGCCATGGCGCTGGTGTGCCGGCCGGCCCTGCTGATCGCCGACGAGCCGACCACGGCGCTGGACGTCACCATCCAGGCGCAAATCTTGAAATTGATCGCCGATCTGCAAGACCAGTTGCAAATGGCGGTGCTCATTATCACTCATGATCTCGGCGTGGTCGCCAACGTCGCCGAGGAAGTGGTGGTGATGTATAACGGCAAGGTCATGGAAGCCGGGACCATCGACGATATTTTTCGCGATCCGTCGCATCCATACCTGAAATCGCTTTTGCGCGCGGTGCCGCACTTCAATATGGAGCCCGGCGAACGCCTGAAACCGATCCGCGAAATTCAACCGACCACCGGCCATTTGATGGCCGCCAAGGAAACTGCGCCGGGCCCGGTGGACGATAAGCGCCCGCTCTTGAGCGTGCAAAACCTGACCAAGGAATTCTCCCAGCGCAAAAAAGGATTGTTCGGTGGATCGGGCGGAAAATTCAAAGCGGTCGACGATGTCTCCTTCGATATCATGCGCGGCGAAACCTTGGGCCTGGTGGGCGAAAGCGGTTGCGGCAAAACCACGTTGAGCAAGCTGGTCATGCGCGCGCTTGATCCCGACGAAGGCAAAATCCTGTTTAACGATCATGGCGACGTGGTCGACCTGACCAGCATCAAAGGCCGGCAACTCATTCCATACCGGACCAAATACCAATATGTGTTCCAAGACCCGTTCGGCGCGCTCAATCCGCGCATGACGGTGTTCGATATCGTCTCCGAGCCGCTGGTTATTCATAAAATCGGCGATCAGGACTACCGGACCGAAATGGTCAAGGAATTGATGAACCTTGTGGGCCTCGATCCCCGCTTCCTGAACCGCTATCCGCACAGCTTTTCCGGCGGCCAGCGGCAACGAATCAGCATTGCCCGAGCGCTGGCGCTGAAGCCCGATCTGCTGCTCTGCGATGAGCCGGTATCGGCGTTGGATGTGTCGGTGCAGGCGCAAATCCTCAACCTGTTGAAGGATTTGCAGTCCGAACTTGGCCTGACCTACCTGTTTGTGTCGCACAATCTGGCGGTGGTCGATTACGTTGCCGACCGCATCGCCGTCATGTGCGCCGGCCGCCTGGTCGAGGTGGCGCCGCGCGCCGCGTTGTTCGGCAACCCGGCGCATCCCTATACCAAAGCCTTGTTGAGCGCCGTGCCGTTTCCCGATCCGGACCGAAAGCTCGATTTGGGCGCGCTGATGGAGGGCAAGGCCTCGGAGCCGGCGGCGTGGCCGCATCCGTTTACGATCACCGAAGATGGCCACGCGCAATTGACCGAGATTGCCGAAAATCATCTGGTTCGCATCGAAGGGGATGGCTCCCAATTGCAGGAGGCATCATGATCCCTACAAGCGTATTCGCCGGCGTGGCCCTGGCGGCGGCTGTTGTGGTATCGGCGCCGGCTGCCTTTGCGCAAAGCCAGCCCAATAGTTTGGTCGAGACGCCGTCGCTGCAAGATCAAGTGGCCGCCGGCAAATTGCCGCCGGTGCACCAGCGCCTTCCGCAAGAGCCGGCAATCGCCCGGTTTGATGGCAAGACGCTGGTGAATGGCCGCCACGGCGGCGTCCTTACATTGCTGATGGGCCGCAAAAAAGACATCCGCCAGATGGTGGTCTATGGCTATGCCCGGCTTGTGGGGTACGACACCGACTTCAATCTGGTTCCCGATATTTTGAAAGATGTCGAAGAAAAAGAAGGCCGGATATTCACCCTGCATTTGCGCAAAGGTCATCGCTGGTCCGATGGCGCACCCTTTACCACCGAAGATTTCCGCTACTATTTCGAAGAATCGGCGACCAACAAGGCGGTCAAGAATATGTCCCTGCCGGCCGATATGCTGGTCGATGGCCTACCGCCCAAATTCGAAGTGATCGACCAATTTACGGTGCGCTATACCTGGCCCAAGCCGAACCCGTTTTTTCTTCCGCGTTTGGCCGGTGCACGGCCCATGTATATCTACCAGCCGGCCCATTACCTTCGGAAATTCAACGCCAAATTCGCCCGGGCGGACGAACTAAAGGCGCGGGTCAAGAAGCGCAAGCAACGCAACTGGGTGTCGCTCCATTACGTGGTTGGCCAGCAATATAAAAACAACAATCCCGATCTGCCCACCTTGCAGCCCTGGGTGCTGAAGACCAAGCCGCCGTCGAAGAACTTCCGCTTTCTGCGCAACCCGTATTTCCACCGGGTTGACGTCAATGGCCGTCAGCTTCCCTATATCGACGAGGTGAGGCTGAACATCACGTCGAGCAAGTTGATACCGATCAAATCGGGATCGGGCGAAACCGATTTGCAGGGACGCGGATTGAACTTCAACAATTACACTGTTCTTAAACAATCGGAAAAACAGTTCGGCTATAAGACCCGCTTGTGGCGGACCGCCAAGGGCGCGCGCTGGGCTTTGTTTCCCAATATGCATGTCAACAATCCCGATTGGCGGGCCCTGTTCCGCGATGTGCGGTTCCGCCGGGCGTTGTCAATGGGTATCGACCGGCACGAGATCAATCAGGTCCTCTATTATGGATTGGCCCGCGAAACCGGGAACTCGGTGCTTCCCGAAAGCCCGCTTTATGATCCCGCCTTTGCCAAAAGATGGACCGAATATGATGTGCAGCGGGCCAACAAATTGCTCGACGGCATGGGCCTGACAAGGCGCAATTCCCAAGGCACGAGGCTGATGAAAAACGGCAAGCCGCTGGAGTTGACGGTGGTGTTTTCCACCGAAGAATCGGAGCCGTCCGATCTGTTGGAACTGATCCGCGATTCCTGGCGGCGGATCGGCATCAAGGTGTTTTCCAAACCCATGAACCGCGAAGTGATGCGCACCCGTATCTTCAGCGGTTTCGTACAGATGGCCATGTGGTTCGGCCTCGAAAACGGCATTCCGAGCGAAAGCTTCAGCCCCAAGGAATTGGCGCCCACCTCGCAGCAGCAGCTGCAATGGCCGAAATGGGGCCAGTGGCATGAGACCCGCGGCAAATCGGGCGAGCCTATCGACATGAAACTGCCGCAAGAATTGTTCCAGTTGAACATCGATTGGCGCAATGCCGGCTCGGCCGGGGAGCGCAAGAAAATATGGGACCGCATGCTCGATATTTATTCCGACCAAGCCTATTCCATCGGCTTGGTGGCCAGCGTTCCGCAGGTTGTCGTGGTCCGCAATAATTTACGCAACGTACCTGAAAAAGCCATTTACAATTGGGATCCAGGCGCTCATTTCGGCGTCTACCGGCCCGACGTTTTCTGGTTCGCGCCTAAGAAAAATCCTTCCTGATCAATGAATTAAGCCTGCTTTCAACAAAGAACCGCACCCATGATTGAATTCCTCGCCCGGCGTATCCTTGTCATGATCCTGACCCTGATTGTGGTCTCTGCGCTGGTATTCGTGATCATCCAATTGCCGCCCGGCGACTACCTCACCAGCTATATCGCCGAGTTGCAGTCCCAGGGCGAAAATGCCGATCCGCAAAAGATCGAATTCCTGAAGCAGGAATATCATTTGGATAAGCCCATGTGGCAGCAATATCTGATCTGGGCGGGGGGCATCGTCCAGGGTGATTTCGGCCGCTCGATCGAACACAATCTGCCGGTCTCCGAGGTGATCGGCGATGTCTTCGTTAATTCCCTGATCCTCAATTTTTCGATCGTGATATTCATCTATATCGTCGCCTTTCCAATCGGCGTCTATTCCGCCACCCACCAATATAGCTGGGGCGATTACGGGCTGACATTGGTTGGGTTTTTCGGCCTGGCGACGCCGAATTTTCTGCTCGCCCTGATCATGATGTTCCTGGCCAAGAAATTCTTCGGCACCAGTATCGGCGGGCTGATGGACCCGGAATTCGAAAACCAGGCCATGTCCTTCGCCAAGGCCCTGTCGATCCTGGAGCATCTGGTGATTCCGGTGGTCGTCATCGGCACCGCCGGAACCGCCGGCATGATCCGCCGCCTGCGCGCCAATCTGCTCGATGAGTTGCACAAGCAATATGTGACCACGGCGCGCGCCAAAGGGTTGCCCCGGATGCGCTTGTTAGTCAAATATCCGCTGCGCATGGCGCTCAATCCGTTCATCGCCGACATCGGCAATCTGTTGCCGCAGGTGGTTTCGGGCTCGGTGATTGTTTCGGTCATTCTGGATTTGCCGACCACCGGTCCGATCCTTTTGGAGGCCTTGCGCGCCCAGGACATGTTCCTGGCCGGCTCGTTTCTGTTGTTTGTCTCGGTGTTGACCGTGGTCGGCATGTTTGTTTCCGATCTGTTGCTGGCGGTGCTCGATCCCCGAATCCGGCTTGAAGGGGGCACCAGCCGATGAGCGACAAGCTGGACCATTTCGTCACCTCCGAGCCGTTTGACCCGTACGAGGTCGAGGCCCTATCTCCCGAGCAGGAGCGTTTCTATCTGGCGTCCCAATGGCGCATGATGTGGTGGCGCTTGAAAAGACACAAACTGGCGGTCTATTCCGGCGCCATCCTTTTCGTTCTCTATTTCTCGATCCTGGTCACCGAGTTTTTGTCGCCCTATGGGCTGACCTCGCGCCACACCGATCATATTTTCGCACCGCCGCAAAGCGTCAATTTCTTCCACGAAGGCGAATTTGCCGGCCCGTTCGTCTACGGTCTCAACTACAAGCTCAACATGTCGACGCTGAAGCGGGAATACACCATCGACAAGGGCGCTGTGCAGCCGTTGCGCTTTTTCTGCCGGGGCGACAAATATGATTTTTGGGCAGGGTTCGAGTCGAACGTGCATCTGGTTTGCGCGTCTGCCGGCGGCACCTTTTTCTGGCTGGGCACCGACCGGCTGGGACGCGACGTATGGTCGCGCATTCTGTACGGCACGCGCATATCGCTGACCGTCGGGCTGGTGGGCATTATCCTCTCCTTCATTCTCGGCATCACCATCGGCGGTGCGGCCGGTTATTTTGGCGGCTGGGTGGATAACCTCTCCCAGCGCGCCATTGAAATTCTGCGTTCGATGCCCGAATTGCCGTTATGGCTGGGGCTATCGGCGGCCTTGCCGGTCACCTGGTCGCCGGTGGCCATCTATTTCGGCATCACGCTGATCCTGGCCTTGCTGGATTGGCCGGGGCTGGCGCGCGCCGTGCGCTCGAAATTGCTGGCCTTGCGCGAAGAAGATTTCTGCACCGCGGCCGCGCTCATGGGGGCCAGGCCGAGGCGCATTATCGCCCGTCATCTGCTGCCCAATTTCATGAGCCATCTGATCGCATCGGCGACCCTTTCGATCCCATCGATGATCCTCGCCGAAACGGCGCTTTCGTTCCTTGGATTGGGCCTCCGCCCGCCGATCACAAGCTGGGGCGTGCTGCTGGTGGAAGCCCAGAACCTGGAAGCCGTGGCGCTCTATCCTTGGCTGCTCCTGCCCGCCGTGCCGGTGATCATCACCGTGCTGGCCTTCAACTTCTTCGGCGACGGCCTCCGCGACGCCGCCGATCCCTACAAATAATTGATGCCGATCAATTTCAAACACCTCTTGTAATCCCATGGTGTGATCGCCAAATTAAATATTATGACTGACCGATTGATCATCCCCGACTATTGCCCGGTACCTGCGGCCAAGCCCTTTATGCGCCCCCTTTTGATCGCGTTCGGCTGGCTTTGCGTTGCCCTCGGCGGCATCGGCGTGGTGACGCCGGGACTGCCGACCACGGTCTTTATCATCATGGCGGCCTGGGCTTTTGCCCGCTCATCCAGGCGCTTTCACGATTGGCTCTATAGCCACAAATTGTTCGGCCCGGCCCTGATCAATTGGGAGCGGCACCGAGTGATCCCGCCCAAGGCCAAAGTCATGGCGGTTTCGATGATGAGCCTCAGCGTCGCCATCGTCGCCGTCATCGGCGCCGGCAGCTGGATGGCGCCCACAATCATGATGGCCGCAATGACGCCGGTGGCGATCTTTATCCTTACCCGCGCCAGCCGCGCGCCCGCCTAAACGCTTTTCCTACAGCACGATGCTTGGATTGCGGAGGTTCTGGTCGCAATCGATCAGGTTCACCTGCTTGACCAGAATTTGCCACGTCTCGCCGCCGCCGGAGGCGGCTTCGCCACCGACACGCCGGAGCTGGTGGCCGTACCAGCCCGTATAGATGCGCTTGTCGCCGGCCTGAAATTCGGTGGTCAGGAAGTTGGAGCGGACCATGAAGACATCGGCTTCCTGGGCCGAATAAACGCTGACGTTGGAGACCATGCGCGCCGTTCTTGAGACCGGCTGCTGCGACCAGGCATGCTCGGTATCGAGCCGGAATACCCGGTCTTCCATGCGGCGGCGGTCATCGAACGCTACCGCCACTTCGCGCCTGGGATCGCCGCCATCTTGGCTGGCCGGCACCCAGTAAAGGCAATCCGGTGCAAACAGGCCGAGCCAATCTGCGCGGCGCCCCTGATCCAGCAAGCGCGCCTCTTTCTCCAAAAACCGGCGGCAGGAATCCCTTAAACCCGCATCGCCTTGTTCAGCCGCGTCCGATTGCCAACCACGGAAATCGGCGATCAGTTTTTCATAAAAACCGGCATCCACGTAGTGGGAGGTTTTCGACGGATCGTGGTTCATGTCTCTATGCGCCTTTCGCATCGGGATCACGGGTGATGCCGATCGCCGGATCATCGGTCATCAGCCGCTTATAGACTTTCATGGTTTCGCGCATGAACAACTCGTCGGTGGCGGGCCCGGTGATGACGCCGCCTTGGTCCACGGTAACCCGGCCCTCTTCGATGCCGAGGCCGCGGTGCATATAGATCCATTCGTCCTCTTCCGCCGCGAGGCCGGCCTGGATCTGCTCGAAATTCATCAGATCGTCGACCTCGCCGAAATTGGGGAAGCCTTCCTGGGTGCGCATGCGTAGCGCGTTGATGGCTTCCAGATCGTCGCCGATATCGCCATCCACGTCGATCACGGCGGTGCCCCACCAGGTGGTATCGGTCTCGGTGACCGACAAAGGCTGGATCACCTGAATATGGTTGCCGAGCAGCATCAGGTTCGGAAACACGTTGATATTGACCGGCTCCGAGGACGCCAGATCGAGCAGCGCATTGGCCCGCTCCCCATGGCGGCGGCGGAAATCTTCTTCTACATGCTCCATGCCCGGATGCAGGCTTTCGATCTCCCACATGGCGCCGGGGCGCACTTCCATGTTGGGGCGCTTGTCCTTGAAGTGATGGCCATTGCCGAAATAGCGCACATACATGGGCGCGCCGTCGGGGTTTTCCTTGTAGTAGGTCATGCCCTTGTCGTCGGCCATGCGGTTTTCCATGGCCAGCAAGGATCGGTGCGAAAACACCACGTGATAGCCATCGGCGGAATTGTCGTAGGCGAGTTTCCAATTGCCGGCGAATTTCAGCCGGTTGGCGTTGCAGATGGCCACCTTGCCGCCCGGTTGGCGGTCCAGCCATTCATCAATGGGCTGCTTCACGCCGCCCAGATACGCATCCAGGGACGGCGCATCGGCATTCAGGGTGGCGAAAATAAAGCCCCGGTAGCTGGCCACCCGCTCAACCTGGGCCAGATTGAACTGGTCGCCGTCGAGCGCATCATCGGCATAACCATCCGGCCACGGAACCCCCGACAGCTTGCCGTTATTGGCGTACGCCCAGCCGTGATAGGGGCAGGTGAAGCCTTTGGCCGAGCCGCTGTCATGGCGGCAGATGGTGGCGCCCCGGTGGGTGCAGCGATTGTAGAGGGCGCGGATGCGGCCCTCGGAATCCCTGGTCACGATGATCGGGCGCAGCCCCAGCCGCGCGGTGACGTAATCGTCGTTGTCCGGGATTTGGCTTTCGTGGGCGATATAGACCCAGACGGCGCCGAATATCTTGGTCATTTCAGCTGTGAAGATCGCCGGGTCCGTATAGATCTGGCGGCTAACCCGGTCTTCCTGGATCATCCGGTCCCAGTCATAGCCCGCATCCAGGCTGCCCGCTGCGGCTGACATTTTATCGATTTTGGTCATTTCAGCGCCTCCGGAACCGCTCTAAAAGAAATCATAATATTCATTCTGTTCCCATTGGGTCACGTCCCCGGTTCCCGGGTCAATGCCGTTTTCTTCGAGGTACTGCTCAAAGCGGCCCAACTCGACAGACTTGAAGGCCAGGTAATAATCGACGAACAGATCGCCGAATTCTTTCCGGTACAATTGGCTCTGGTCGAGGGCGCCGAGCGCCGCGCCCATGTTTTGCGGTAACAACGGCCGGTCGGCCTGGTAGGAATCATCGTCCGCCTCCCACAAGGGCAACTTGCGCTCGAGCCCGTCGATGCCGGCGGCGATTTGGGCGGCGATAAACAGATACGGATTGGCGGCGGGCTCACCGGCGCGGTTTTCGATGCGCGTCGTCGGATCTTCCGGCCCGCCCAAAACGCGCATCATGGTGCCCCGGTGATCGTAGCCCCAGCCGGCCCGGTCGGGCGCCAGGGAATTGGGCTGGAAGCGGCCAAAACCGTTAATTGTGGGGGTGCTGAAGATGGTCCCCTCGACCGCATGATCCAAAAGCCCGGCCAGGAAATTCTGGCCCAGCGGCGACAGGTGGCCGTCGGTTTCGCTGGGGATCAACTGGTTGACGCCCATCTTGTCCTTGACCGACTGGTGCAGATGCCAGCCCGACGAATAGTGCCCGGCGATGCCTGGCCGGCACATGAAGGTGGCGAAGTAGCCAAGGCGATGACAGACTTGGCGGGTAGCGGTGCGAAAGAGGGCATAGTTGTCGGCCGCCGCCAGAGCGTCATCGGCGGTGAAGGTGCATTCCACCTGGCCCGGACCCCATTCGTTTTCCATGGAGCGCAATGGCAGGCCAAGGGCCTGATAGGTAGCGGTCAGCTCGCTCAACACCGGCTGCATGATGTCCAGGTTGGTTTCCGAATGGTACGAATAGCCGCGCTCCACCGGCGCCGTGGCGATGGGTTTGCCCAAAAATCCGGGCACGCCGATATTCTCCGGGCCCAGATGTTCCTGGACAATGCGCGACAGATACCATTCCGTCTCGAGGCCCACCACATGGCTGAGGCCACGTTCTTCCAGGCGCGCCAGTTGCTGCTTCAACAGATGCCGGGTGGCGAAATGGAAGGGGCGGCCATCGTGGAAATATTGGTCGCACAGCACCCAGCCGATATCGGGGGCCCAGGGCAGGATGCGGAAGGTTGCGGGATCGGGCACCGCCGTCAGGTTGGGCGAGCCGGTCATCTCGTCCAGCCCCAGCCCGCCGCCGGCGGTGAAGGATTGGAACACCCGCGCGCCGGAGCCGTCCAGGGTCGAGGTGGCGATATTGATGTTGTAGCCGTTTTCGAGCACGTCTTTGAAGGCCGGCACGGTGACCGCCTTGGCGCGGATGGCGCCGTGCGGGTCGGGCCAGGCAACGCGGATCAGGTTTAAATCCCCGGCTTCGATGCGATGTTGCAGTTCCACCGCCTGGCGCGCCTGTTCGTCGCTCCACAGCCCGTGCCGCTTGATAAATTGGAAGCTTTCCATCGTTCGACCTAACCCGCTGGCCCTGCCTTTACAAGGCAACCTGTTGCAGACCAATCCCATGGCGCGCGATCAAGACCCGCCCGCCGTTCATGCCACGGCCCGCATACTATCCCTGGTATGCAGCAACCCAGTGCGACACACGGGTGCGACATGTTTCGCCGAAATCGACCATACCGGTTCATGAGCATTCCTTACGGTTCCTTACGGTTTATACCGGTTTTTATCCAATTTCCGCTGCGTGGACCCGACATGCTTTTTGTCCAAATTCAACGACATTTTGCCGGCTCGAATTTGATGCCGGCCTTGGGTATCTATATAGAACGTTTTATGAACCGCGCAAGTGGGCGGGACAGGTATATTGCTGTTCTCAACTATGGGACTGCGATTGAGCTCCTCTCCCCGATACGCCGTCTCATGGCAGCATTGATTATGGTACAACGGCTGTTGTGAGGTTCGAACCACGGAGGTGCATATGTCAGCAGAGCTCATTGGTGTCATGGTTGGCGGCGCCATAGGTATAATTGGTACGTTGATCGCCACGATAATTACGAGAGTAATGGATGGTAAACGGAATCGAAAATCTATCGTTGCAATTGCTGCTGCCGAGGTCGTCGCGATAAAGGAGAAAGCTCAGCGATATTTGAATGATAGTTCAAGTGCCGAGGAACTGGGTGCTTCTGAGCCGATGTTGACTTCAATCGCATCGCAGCTCGGGTATTTAAACGTTAACGAAGCCGTCGCTCTTCGCAGGACTATTACTCTAGACATGGAATTGAGAATAGCTGGAAACAAGGAAAAGGCGACACAAACTATTGAGGCCTGTAGGGAGGCCCTAAGTACAATGAACGTAATATCGTAATATTATTTAGGGCATTAGCAGACGGGATATTTTCAGCATCTAAACTGCCGGGTCTGGCTCCATGAACTTTTTTGGCTTGGTACGGAGGAGCGCTCTGCGAAAACCGGGATTGGATTTTGCAATTGGACGCCGATTCCCGCGCCGAATTGGAAGCGCCCGAGGCAATCGCCCGGGCGATACCGGCGGCTTCGGTGTGCACGGCCTGATATTTGCGGTTATAATCGCTGCGTCCGGCATTGCAGCCGGGAATTGATATGGGGGCAAAGGCCATGACGGAAATGCAAGCGGTGGTATCGCCGGCGGTTTGGTATGGCGCCGCGCTCAGCGAAAACCGGGATTGGATATTGCAATTGGACGCCGGTTCCCGCGCCGAATTGGAAGCCGCGGCAGCGAATGCGCGCAGCAGCGGCATCAGCCTCGAAGACGCCAAAAAAGAAGATTTCGATCTGCCCGGCCTTGCCCCGGTTCTGGCAACCGTGCGCGCCGAGTTGGGCGAGGGACGCGGGTTCGTGATGATCCGCGGCCTGCCCATCGGTGATTATTCGGCGGGGGAGATCGGCGCCATCCTCTGGGCCATCGGCGCCCATCTCGGCATCGGCGTGTCGCAAAGCGCCGATGGCGACCGCCTTGGCCATGTTATCGACAAGGGCGCCACCGACCGCTACTACACCGCCGGCGGCGTTATCGAGCCGCATATGGATCCGGTGGATGTGGTTGGTTTGTTGTGTATGCGCGCCGCTCCCGAAGGCGGCGCCAGCCGGATCATCAGCGCGCAGGCGGTGCACAATATCATGCTTGATGAATGCCCCGAATTGCTTCGCCATCTCTATAACGGCTACCATTACAGCCGCCGTGCCCATGGCGGCCAGGTTACCGAACACCGGGTGCCGGTGTTTGCGCGAAGCGGCGGCGCCATGCAGAGCTACCTGTTGCCGATGACCATCCGTCAAGCCGAAGAAGAAGGCTATGACTTGGCTGCGGATGAGCAGGCGGCGCTCGACAAGATCACCGAGATCGCGTCGCGCCCGGATGTCTATCTGGATATGGAATTCCAGCCCGGCGATATCCAGTTTTTGAACAACCGGGTCATCTTCCATGCGCGCACCGATTACCGGGATGATCCGGACCCGGAATTGAAGCGGCTTTTGCTGCGCATATGGCTGATGATGCCCGACTGGCCAGCGCGCGCCGAAGACATGAACTTCATCGCCAATACGGACCGCGCCGGCGGTGGTTTCATCCCAGACGAGGCGGCGGCGGGCTGATTATTTCCCGGTTTTCCTGAGCCAGAGGCTGTTTTCAACGGCGCCATCGGCCAGCGGGATATTGGCGAGGGGCGTTGCGTCCAGCCATTCCGGGGCCCGGGCCATGACATAATTGCTGGCAAATACAATCTCGTAGGCGCCGCCCTGGAGCAGCGCGGCCAAGCCCTGCTGCTCGTTATAGCCGCGCCACGCCCACGTCGCCGGGTAATCAAAGGGCAAGAAGATATCGTGGAAATGCACCATCACGCCGGCGGGCAGGGCGGGCAGGATGCGGTTCAGGATATGGTCCACGTCGCTGCCCGGCATCAGGATATGGCTGGAATCCACGAACAGGAAATCGCCGGGCTCGATGCGTTCGAATATCTCATACGATGTTTCGTGCAAAGGCTGGCGCTGGATGTCGATATCCAGGCCGGCGATCACGGCGCGCGGCTCGGGATCGATGGTGGTCAGCCGGGTGGCGAGGCCGCCGTCGGCAATGGCGCGCGCCAGGAAACGAGTGGAATGGCCGGAGCCGATCTCGACAATGCGGTTTGGACGCTCCTTGCGGACCAGCGCATAGGCCGCCGCCGCGTCCAGCCGGGGAAACCAGCTTTGATCCCATCGGGGCTGGGGTGGATTGTTTTCTCCAATTTTATCAAAATCTTCTGCGAATTCGTTAAAGCTATTTGTAAGCTCTTGAAAGGCGTCTTGGCGGGCCGTGAACGCCTTCTCGATACCCGCATAGGCGGGCAGAGTTCCGGCTTGGGGCAGGCTGGCGGCGTGCCGATAGGGAATGAAAAAACCTTGTGGCTTGGCGCCCATGAGGGTCGCCAATCCCATGGCCAGACGGCGCCAATGTTTGCTGCCCGCCATGTCAGGATCGGTGCTCGGGGGTCAGGATCGTCGGGCCCGTGGTTGCGCCGGTGGCCAGAATTACGGTGCGCGCCGCGAACGTGACCACCCGGTTTTCGCGCTGATCGAGGGCATCAAGCGCAAATGCCGCGGTCAGCCCGGCGGCGCCCGACCCAATGATCGCCACGTCGGTGACGTAATCGGCGATTTTCGCTTTTTCGCTCATGAATTTGGGCCTGCCCTTAAGGCGCCGCCGACCAGTCGAGCCCGATATCGATGGCCGGCGCCGCATAGGTGATGCGCCCGGCCGACGCATAGGTGACGCCGGTCTCGGCAATTTCGCGGATGGTTTCCAGCTTGACGTTGCCGGACGCTTCGGTGGGCACCCGGCCATCGATCATGGCAACCGCCTGGGCCATCAGGGGCGGCGCCATATTGTCCAAAAGGATGCTGTCGGCGCCGGCGTCCAAGGCTTCGGTGACCTGCTCCAAGGTGTCGCATTCCACTTCGATATCGCTTAGTCCGCCGGCGCGGGCGCGCCCAATGGCCTCGCCGACGCCGCCGGCCAGGGCGATATGGTTGTCCTTGATCAGGACGCCGTCATCGAGGCGCATGCGGTGATTGGTGGCGCCGCCCATGCGGGTCGCATATTTCTGCAAGTTACGGAGCCCCGGCGTGGTTTTTCTGGTATCCAGCAGGATGCAGCCGGTGCCGGCGATGGCGTCTGCATATTTGGCCGTCAGGGTGGCGATACCGGACAGATGCTGGAGCATGTTGATGGCCGTCCGCTCGGCGGTTAAGAGCGCCAGGGCCGGACCGCCAAGGCGCGCCAGATGGGCGCCGGCGGCCAGACGATCGCCGTCGGCGGCCAAAGCCTCGAATATGATATCATGTGAGAAGGTCTCGAATATGGCCTTGGCGATGGGCAGTCCGGCGCAGACCATGTCCTGGCGCGCCGACATGACGCCATCGAATTTGGTGCCGGGCGGGATCACCGCCTGGGATGTGATATCGCCCGCGCCGATATCCTCGGCGATGGCGGTATCGATCAGCGTTTGAATTTCGGCGGCATCGAGCCCGGCTGGCAGGTCAAGCGGCATTTCTCGCCCGCGGGCTGGCTGGCGACAAATCCAGCATACGCTGCAACGGCGCCAGGGCGGCGACGCGCAAATCTTCGGGAATTTCCACGTAGGGCGCTTCGTTGGCCAGGGCCAGATACAGCTTTTCCAGGGAATTCAATGCCATGAACGGGCAGTTGGCGCAGTCGCAGCCGCCATCGGCGCCGGGCGCCGCCAAAAAGGTGCGGTCCGGCGCCGCCAGCTGCATCTGATGGATGATGTGCTGTTCGGTGGCGACGATATATTTCTCGGCGCTATCGGTGGTAACGTATTTCAGAATAGAGGAGGTCGAGCCCACATGATCGGCGTTGCGCAGTATGGAATCTGGGCATTCCGGGTGGGCGGCGATCTTGGCGTCCGGGTGGCGCATCGACAATTTGATCAATTCGCGCTCGTTGAACTGTTCGTGCACGATGCAGGTGCCCGGCCATATTGTCATCTCGCGGCCCGATTGGCGCGCCAGGTACGCACCCAGATGCTTGTCGGGCGCGAACAGGATCGGCTGATCCTCAGGGATTTGGCGAATGATAGCTTCGGCGTTGGACGAGGTGACGATGACATCCGACAGGGCCTTCACCTCGGCCGAGCAGTTGATATAGGTGATCGCGGTATGATCGGGGTGGGCGTCGCGGAAGGCCTTGAAATCATCGGGCTGGCAGGAGCTTTCCAGGCTGCAGCCGGCGTCGGCGTCGGGCAGCACCACGGTTTTGTTTGGGCTGAGGATTTTGGCGCCCTCGGCCATGAACTTGACGCCGCAAAAGGCGATGATATCGGCATCGGTCTCGGCCGCTTTGCGCGACAGGTCGAGGGAATCGCCGACGAAATCGGCAATATCCTGAATATCGGGGTCTTGATAAAAATGGGCCAGGATCACGGCGTTCTTTTGGGCCCGCAACCGGTGGATTTCGGCTTCAAGATCGATCAGTGGATCCAGGTTTTCCGGCGTCAATCCGCCCGGTTTGCCTTCGAAGACGGTGTCAATCATCGTACCCTTAGGTCCCATTCGGGTAGGGCGCGCCCAATGGCGCGCCCGTCTAAATAAACATTTGGGCTTAATATTCCCTAAGTCAAGTCAATTGACCGGACCCGAGCGCTTTGCTAGCACCGGAGGTATCAGGAGGATTGGCCATGCCCATTATCGAACGAATGACCGAAATGCACGACGAAATGACCGCCTGGCGCCGGGATCTGCACGCGCACCCGGAAATTGCCTTTGAAGAAACGCGCACGGCGGCATTCGTTGCCGAAAAACTGCGTGCATTCGGTATTGAAGTTTCCGAAGGCATGGCCAAGACCGGCGTCGTCGGCACCCTGGTCAATGATTCCGGCGCCAATGATGGGCCGTCCATTGGCCTCCGCGCCGACATGGATGCGCTGCCCATGCCCGAACATACCGGTTTGCCCTACGCATCCACGGCGCCCGGCAAAATGCATGCCTGCGGCCATGACGGGCACACCACCATGTTACTCGGCGCCGCCCAATATCTGGCCGAAACCCGGAATTTCAAAGGCCGGGTGCAGTTCATATTCCAGCCCGCCGAGGAGATGGCCGGCGGCGGCCGGGTGATGGTCGAAGAGGGCTTGTTCGATCAGTTCCCGGTCGATGCGGTCTATGGCATGCACAATTGGCCGAACATGCCGGCCGGGCGCATGAGCATCCGCGCCGGCCTCGGCATGGCCTCGGCGGCGGCGTTTGAGATTATCGTCGAGGGGCTGGGCAGCCACGCGGCGGCGCCCCATCAGGGCATCGATCCGATACTTGTCGGCGCGCAGATCGTCACCGGCTTGCAAAGCATATCGTCGCGGGTGACCAATCCCATCGAAGGCATCGTCGTTTCCGTCACCCAGTTCAACGGCGGCGACGCCATCAATGCGCTGCCCGATCGGGTCACCTTGAAAGGCACGGCGCGCTCCTTCGCCGAAGATTCGGAAACCTCCGTCGCTGCCCTCATCCAGCGCATCGCCGAAGGCACCGCCGCCGCCCACGGCGCCACCGTAAAATTCGAATACCAACATCTCTATCCGGTGCTGGTTAACGCCGAGGATCAAAGCCTGATCGCCCGGAACGTGGTGCGCGACGTGCTCGGCGACGCGGGGCTGGAGCCCGCCTATCCCAGAACCATGGCGTCCGAGGATTTTTCCTTCATGCTGAACGCCCGGCCGGGCTGCTTCGTGCGCATCGGCGCCGCCTTTGAGGGACGGCCATCGGCGCCTCTGCATAATTCCAAATACGAGTTCAATGACGAAATATTGCCGATCGGCGCCAGTTTCTGGGCGCGGCTGGTGGAAATGGAATTACCCAAGTAATTGTGCCGGCCTCACAGCAATAAACACGCTATAACCGGCGCCGCCCAAATGCATAATTTGGGGGCTTGGCCACGCCTGCAATATGGTTGTTTATTGAGCCAGTAAAAATCAGGCCTTTACTCAAATTTACTTATTGTTTACTTTTTGCGTTGAATTATCCACCGGCTCGTAACCAGAGCGACTAGTTTTTTGGGGATTTCATCATAAGGAGGACGCAATGAATTTTTTAGATTCGCTTACCAAATGGATCAACCAGCTTACCAAGATCGTGGTCGTGTTGATCCCCTTGGCGATTACCATTCAAGTTTTGTTCGGCGCCAATGTCGCCTTTTTCGGCAGCGTCGTTAAAAACCTGATCGAATTGTTGAATGCCTTCGGCGCCCAGGGCCTGATCGGCTTGATCGCCCTCGGCATCGTTATCTGGCTGTTCAGCAAGGCTGATCGAAGCTAAGGCAGCCGCTTAGAAAAAATTCGAATAAAATACAGTCACCAACTTAAAGCCCGCCGGTTCTGCCGGCGGCTTTTTTTGGGGGGGGCGCCCGGACTTACAGACCTTTGGTAACCCGCGCCGCCAAGGCCGCCGGCACCCACTTTGCCCAGACTTTTTTGAAATTTTTCAGGAAATATTCCGCCGTTTCCTCTGCATCGGCGCGGTTTTCATCCTGCCATGCGAGAATTTTTTGCAACGTCGCGTTGGACCAGGAGACTTTGGCCACGAAGGCGAAGGCGCCCGGCGCCCGGGCGGCGAATTTATTGGTGGTAACGGTTACCACTTCGGATGACGGAAATCCGTTCGGCGCCGGGGCGGCGCAATCGGGCTTGACCATGCAGGGCCAGTTCTTCGGCTCGTGCGTCATGCCGCTCAATTTGACCATGGCATATTTGCCGAGCAAGGCGGTCGGCGCCCAGTAATAGGTGAAGATCGGCTCGCCCCGATTGACCGCTTTGGCGATGGCGCCGGCCAGCCCCTCGCCGGAGCCGGGATCGAACATGGCGAAGCCGGCCTCTTTCATCTTAAAGCCGCGAAACAGATTGTCGTTCGATATCTGGCAGCCCCAGCCTGACGGGCAACCGTAAAAGCGCCCCTTGCCGGGCTCTTCCGGGTCCGGGAACAAGTCGGGGCGTTTCAGCACCGCCGCCAGAGAAGTCAGCTCGGGATGCTTGGCGATGAAGGCCTTGGGCAACCACCAGCCTTCCTCGCCGCCGTCGGAAAGGATGTTACCGGCCATTTTCAGACGTCCCTCGCGGACGCCCCGGTCGATCACCGCGCGCGTCGAGTTCAGCCACATTTCCGGCGCGATATCGGGCTCGCCCCGCTCCACCATGGAGGTGCTGGTCGGCACCGTGTCGCCGGGCATCAATTCCACCTCGCAGCCATACCCCTTTTGCAATATGATTTTTTCCATATGGGCGGCGACGGCGGCCGATGCCCAGGTCATTTCGGCGATGGAAATCTTGCCGCAGGCGGCGTGCCCGGCGCCTGGCGCGCCAACGGCCGCAGCGGCCGCAAATACCCAAATTAACGGTAACAACAATATCCGCATTGGCTTGTCTCCGGGAAGCGGCCCTGGGCGGGTGTTTTCAAAGGTGGCGTTACGCGCTTTGCTCGGGCTTCGGCGTTAGGCCGGTGTCCATCAATTTATCGGCCAATTCGACAAAGGCGCCGAATTCAAATGGCTTTTCCAAAAGCGCATCGACGGCAAGTTCGGTCGCCGCCGCGATATAATCCTTCGCCGCCAGCCCGGCGAAATCCGGCGACATGGCGATGATACGCACATTTTCTTTACGCTCGCGAAGGCCTTTGAGGGTGATATCCAGCGGCGAGACCTGCCCCGGAAATTCTTCATGGAAAATGTCTTCGGGGTGGATATCGGGCTCATCGAATTCGGTGTCGGTCAGAATGATGTTGTAGCCGATATCCCGGTAGCTCAAGAACACGTCGCGCAAATCCGACTGCACCGCGAAATTACCGCCATCCCAAATGGCTTCGTTCAATTGCTCGACAAATTTTTCATTCTGAATAATCACCATGACCGTGAGCGGGCGCTTTTTGTCTTCGCGGGTGGCGGTCTGATAGGCCTGCTGGATGGCTTGGCGGCGCTTGGCGGCGAGCGAGCGCTGGCGGCCCTGTTCGAAGGCGATGCGGCTGTCTTTCTGGCGGCGCTTTTCCATGCGGATGGCAAGCCGCTCGCGGCGCAATTTTTCTTCCACCGTTTCCACCCGGCCAAGCCACATGTGAAAGGCCACATAGACGAAGATCGGCGGCGCGAAAGTAATCAGATATTTCTTGCTCCAATAATTGAAAGAATCGCGCCCCTCCGCCAACAGGATCGACGATTTGCAGTCATAGCGTTCTTTGAAGGAGCCCCGGCAGCTGGCCAGCCTTTGCTGCAACAGTTCTTCGTGTTGGCTGTTCGCATAGGAGAACGTCGCGCCGCCGAAAAACTGATCGAAGCCGATCACCAGAATATAAATCACCCCGGCAATGCCGGCGCCCCATTTCACGGATTTTTTTGCTCTATCACGCATGATTTTTTTGTTTCTTCGCCAAGTTGCCACGCCGCGAGAGGCGAATGTACCAGCCTTTTGCGGCAAATTCAAAAGGACAGCTGAAATTATTATCGGCGCGCCGAAGCCGAATTCAAACATTACCAATTTGTAATTTGCGGGCAACCTCGCGTTAAGCTGGCTTGGCTTACGCTGTCTCCATAATTGACGGGCTCCCCCCATGCCCAATGATCAATCACAGGAGAATTACGGTGAACAAATTCAAACAAAATCTCGCGGTCAGTATCGGAATTTTGGTGGTTGCCGGTGCGGCGGCCGGGTTTTTCGGCTTCCAGGGTCCGGGCGCGAACGCTGCCGCCACCGAGCCAGCCGCCAAGGCGGTGCGCCAATTGCCGCTGCCGGCCATGCCGGTGCGCATTGCCGACATTGTCGCGCGGGTCAGCCCCGCCGTGGTCACCGTCAATGTCGCCAAAAATGGGGAAGCCACCCTTGAGCGACCCCAGGCGCCGGGTTTCGAAGAATTCTTTGAGCGCTTTTTTGATGACCAGAGCCGCAAACGGTTCCAAGGCGAACGCCGCCACCGGTTCCAAGGCGAGGGCCACCGCCGGCCCGGCGCGCGCCCGCATGGGCCCCGCAGCGTCGGGCTCGGCTCCGGATTTATCATCGACAAGGCCGGCTATATCGTCACCAACAACCACGTCATCGAAGGCGCCGACGATATCTCGGTGACCTTGAAGGGCGGGCGCAAGCTGGATGCGCGCCTGGTGGGCGCCGATGCTAAAACCGATCTGGCATTGTTGAAGGTCACCTCGGACACCGATCTGCCATCGTTAAATTGGGGCCGCTCCGAGAATATGCGGGTCGGCGACTGGGTTATCACCCTCGGCAATCCGTTCGGCGTCGGGCTGACGGCGACCACCGGCATTGTCTCGGCGCGCCACCGCAATATCGGCTCCGGCCCGTTTGATGATTTCCTGCAGATCGACGCGGCCATCAACCGGGGCAATTCCGGCGGCCCGGCGTTTGATACCGAAGGCAACGTGATCGGCGTCAACACCGCTATCTTCTCGCCGTCCGGCGGCAATGTGGGCATCGGATTTGCCATCCCGTCCTCGATGGCCAAATCGATCATTGATGATTTGCGCACCGGCGGCCGAGTAGCGCGCGGCTGGCTGGGCGTTCAGGTACAGACCGTAACGCCGGCGATCGCCGAAAGCCTGCAATTGGATAAACCCAAGGGCGCCCTGGTGGCCGATGTATCGGAAGCCAGCCCGGCTTTGAGCGGCGGCATCCGGCGCGGTGACGTCATCCTCGGCGTCGACGGCAAGCCGGTGACGGCGATGCGTGATCTGCCGCGCCTGATTGCCGCCATCAAGGCCGGCGACGTCGCCCAAATCGAAATATTGCGCGCCGGCAAAGCGATCACCATGGCGGTGCGCATCGGCGCGGCTCGATCCGCGGATGTGGCCTTAACGGCGGCGCCCGAAGACGAAAATGTCGCCGGCATGAAATTGGCGGACTTGGACGATGCGGGCCGCCGCCGGCTCAATCTGAACAAGGCCGAAGGCGGCGTCCTGATCGCCGATGTGGCGCAATCAAGCCCGGCGGCGCGCCTCGGTCTGGCGCCCGGTGATGCTATCTTGGCCGTTGCCGGAACCAAAGTCTCCTCCGCCCGCGACGTGCGCCGCCTGTTGGGCGCCGCCCGTGACGCCGAGCGCCGGTCCGTCCTTTTGCTGGTGGCGGGCCGGCGTGGGGCGCGCTTCGTTGCGCTTCCCATGAAGCGGGCATAAAGCTGAGACGCCTGTAATTTCAGTGCCAGAGACGCGCCCCGGTGCCGCAATGCGGGCCGGGGCGCTCTTGCGCCGGAACCGCTCTATATTTTGCGCTAAACCCAAATGCCGGATAAATTCAACCCATGAGAATTTTGATCATCGAAGACGATGCCGCCGCCGCCGGTTTCATGGCCAAGGGCTTGGGCGAAAGCGGCCACCTGACCGACCATGCCGCCGACGGCGAAGACGGCTTCGAAATGGCCCGCCACGGCGATTATGACGTCTGCGTGGTGGACCGCATGCTGCCCAAGCTGGACGGGCTGACTTTGGTGCAGCGGCTTCGCGGCGAGGGCATCGAAACGCCAATCCTGTTTCTGAGCGCCCTCGGTGAGGTCGACGACCGGATCAATGGCTTGAACGCCGGCGGCGATGATTATCTGGTCAAACCTTACGCCTTCGCTGAGCTGCTGGCGCGCATCGAGGCGCTGGTCCGGCGCCGGGATCCCGGAATCGTCGAAACCCATCTGAAAGTGGGTGATCTGGAAATGGACTTGCTGGCGCGCACCGTACACCGGGATGGCGCCGAAGTTGCCATGCAGCCGAGGGAATTTCGCCTGCTCGAATATCTGATGCGCAACCAGGGTCATACGGTCACCCGGACCATGCTGTTGGAGCAAGTGTGGGATTATCACTTCGATCCGCAAACCAACGTCATTGATGTTCATATCAGCCGTCTGCGCGGCAAAATCGACAAGGGTTTCGCCGTACCGCTGTTACATACGGTGCGCGGCGCCGGGTACTGCCTCCGTGCCTAATCTCTCCATCATCCGGACGACCACCTTTCGTCTGGTGCTGATCTATCTGGCGCTGTTTGCGTTGTCGGCGTTCCTTCTTCTGGGTTTTCTCTATTGGTCCACCGCCGGCATTTCCACCGGCCAGACCGACGATACCATCAATGCGGAGATCACCGGCCTTGCCGAGCAGTACCGGGCAAACGGCCTTGGCGGGCTGGTGCAGATCGTCGCCGAGCGGTCGCGCAACCAGCGCCAAAGCCTTTATCTGTTGACCCGGCCCGGCGGCGGCAATGTTGCCGGCAACCTGACCCGCTGGCCGAAAGCGGCCACCGGCACCGGTGGATTGCTGGAATTCACGTACCAGAGGCCGGTGGGCGGCGTCATGACCAGCCGCCGGGCGCGGGCCCGGCATTTGCCGTTGGGGCGCGGCTTCCAGCTATTGGTTGGGCGCGATATCCAGGAGCGCCTGAAATTGGAAAAGGTGATGCGCACTTCGCTCGCCTGGGCGGTGGCGCTGACCCTTGGGCTCGGCCTTTTGGGCGGCGTCCTCTTAAGCCGCAACCTTCTTCGCCGGGTCGAGGTCATCAACCGCACCAGCCGCGAGATTATGGACGGTGCGTTGGATGCGCGATTGCCGGTATCGGACAGTGGCGACGAGCTCGACCGCCTGGCCAAGAACCTGAACGAAATGCTTGATCAGATCGAACGGCTGGTGACCAGTATGCGCCAGGTAACCGACAACATCGCCCACGATCTCAGAAGCCCGCTCAACCGGCTGCGCGCGCGGCTCGAGGTGACGCTGATGGGCAACCGCAGCCAAGCCGAATACCGCGCCGCCATGGAAGAGACCATCACCGAATCCGAAAACTTGTTGGCGACGTTCAATGCTTTGTTGAACATCGCCCAGGCGGAGGCTGGATTGGCCGAAGGCAGCCTCGCTGATTTCGATTTGAGCGCCCTGGTGGCCGACATGGCCGAATTGTACGGCCCGGCCGCAGAGGACAAAAGCCAGACCCTGACCGGCGATGTCGAGGCCGGCATCCAGATATGCGGCGATCGCCATCTGGCCGGCCAGGCGCTGGCCAACCTGATGGACAACGCGGTGAAATATACCCCCGACGGCGGCTCCATCGCGCTGGTCTTGCGCCGCGCCGGCGCCCAAGCCGAACTGATCATTGCCGACAGCGGCCCGGGCATCGCCGAGGCCGACCGGGAATTGGTGCTCGACCGTTTCCAGCGCTTGGAGGCCAGCCGCAACAGCCCCGGCACCGGATTGGGCCTAAGTCTGGTGCGCGCCGTCGCCAAGCTGCATTGCGCCGAGCTGGTTTTGGAGGATAATCTGCCGGGTCTTCGGGTACTGCTCCGATTTGCGGATGCGGGCTTGGCGCCAACAAAGGAACAAACCGTTGGGTGAATTGCAATTCGGGCGGGATTTCCGTTGCGACTATGGCGCCATCGAACAGGTGGCGCCCGGCATCCGCCGGATCACCGCCCGCAATCCATCGAAGTTTACCTTTAAGGGCACCGGCACCTATATCCTCGGCACCGGCAAGGTGGCGGTCATCGACGCCGGCCCCGATTTGCCCCCACATGTGGAGGCGCTGCTCGGCGCACTGGACGGCGAAGAGATTACCCATCAATTGATCACCCACACCCATACCGACCATTCGCCCGCCGCCGCTGCCGTCAAAGATCGCACTGGTGCTGCGACCTATGGGTTCGGCCCGCACGGCGCCGGCCGCTTCGACGACGGCGTCCCGGTGGAGGCCGGCGGCGACATGGACTTCGTTCCCGATCACACCGTCGCCCATGGCGATATTATCGAGGCCGCCGGCTTCCAAATCGAATGCGTGCACACGCCGGGCCACACCTCCAACCATATCTGTTATGCGCTGGTGGGCGACGGCGCGCTATTCACCGGCGATCACGTCATGGGCTGGTCGACCACGGTGGTCTCGCCGCCCGACGGCGACATGGCGGCTTATATTGCCAGCCTGGAATTGTTGGCGGGGCGGGGCGACAAAATTTATTACCCGACCCATGCGGGGCCGATCACCGAACCCATTCCCTACGTGTCGGCATTGATCGAACATCGCCGGGAGCGCGAGCATCAGATCATGGATTGCCTCGGGCGCGGCGTTGGCCGTATTAACCATATGGTCGCTGAAATGTATCCGGGGCTGGATCCGGGATTGGTTTCGGCGGCGGGGCGCTCGGTGTTTGCGCACGTTATCGCCATGGCCGAGCGCGGCGATATTATCGCCGATGGCGCCATCGAGGCCGATGCGGAATACCGCAAAGCCGGTTGATCAGCCGTTGCTCAGGGACGTGAACAAGCCGAGGGCCGCTTCGGGATCGAAGATGGCTTCACCGAGCAGGAAGGCGACTTCGATCAGCACCACATAGGCAATCACCTTGACCGCCAGACGGCCGCCATAGGGCAGAGTGCGCAGGCGCTTGCCGCGCGGGCCGCGCACCCAGAATATTTCGAAATACCAGAATGCCGCGCCGATCAGGATGCCGCGCACCGCGAAGGCGAAAATATCGAACGCCGAGGTGTCCAAATCGCGCATCCCGTTCAGGTAAAATCCCACCGCGATGCCGAACAGACCGGCGGCCAGGGTCAGCCGGATATACAGGGTCACGCGTTTCTTTGGGGTGGTCGGCTGGTCCATGTCCGCGCCGCCTTCGAGGCCAATTCGTTCGATCTTCGCTGTAGCACAGTTTGCCGGGAAATCCCATGGCGGGCATCGCCTCTTGCGGCTCACCAAATTGTTACAAGGTGTGGTTTGAATTTGGAATCACTTTGATCCAAATGAAGCCTATGGAACTTGTTAAAAATTTTGTCTCATGGCGCACCCTGATTTGGGGCGTCGTGATTCTGTTCTTCGCATGGTGGTTTATGCCCGGCTTGTTCCCGGCCAGTACATTGTTGTGGAAGGCCTCCTGGCCGAAAACCGATTTCACCAAGAAATCCATCGATCTGGGCGAGATTATGTCCGGCGGGCCGCGCAAAGACGGCATTCCCGCCATCGACCATCCCGCGTTTGATCCGGTCGCCGAGGTCGAGATCGCCGCTACGGTCCCGGTAATCAGCCTCAACTTCATGGGCGAGGCGCGCGCCTACCCGTTGGGCGTTCTGATGAGCCACGAGATCGTCAACGACCGCATTGGCGGCGTGCCGGTCGCGGTTACCTATTGTCCGCTTTGCAATGCCTCGATCGTGTTCGACGCCCGCGTCGGTGGCCAGGACCTGGATTTCGGCACCACCGGCAAGCTGCGCAATTCCGATCTGGTGATGTATGACCGCCAAACCGAAAGCTGGTGGCAGCAGTTCCTGGGCGAGGCCATCGTCGGCAAAATGACCGGCACGCGGCTAAAGATGATCCCGTCGCGCATCGAAAGCTTCGCCCGCTTCAAGGCGCGCTTCCCCAAAGGCAAGGTTCTGCAGGGCGGCGGCTTCCGTGGTTATGGCTCCAACCCCTATGTGGGCTACGACACCGCGAAGAGGCCGTTCCTGTTTCGTGGGCCTTTGCCCAAAGACATGCCCGCCATGACCCGCCTGGTGGTGGTCGGCGATCAGGCCTGGACCGTCGATCTGTTGAAGGAAAAGCGCAAAATCGTTGCCGGCGATCTGGTCCTCACCATCGAAGACGGCCAAAGCTCGGCCCTCGATACCCGCGATATCTCCCGGGGGCGGGATGTCGGCAATGTGATTGTCCAGCGGAAATCTTCAGGCGGTTTGAAAGACGCGGTGCACGACATCACCTTCGCCTTCGTCTTCAACGCCTTCAAACCCGAGGGCCGCATCCACACCTCCTGGCCGCCGGGCTCGTAAGAGGTTTTAATCCATTCGGTGCTGCTGATACTGGGTTAGCTATATTCTAGGTTCAATATTTCTAACTGGATTTCGGGCATGATTTTCAAGCGGTGTTGCCGCTAATACATTTAAAATACTGGATTTCAGCGTTGCCCATTCGAAAGGCGATTGAACAAGCTCTTCGCCGGTCTCGAATATGGGCCCGCTATCGACTTGGGTTAAATGGCCGGGCCAAACAATCACATAGGGACCGACGTGCATTTCATTTTTTTGGCGTGCAAACTTGAGCGTAAAATGCGCCTGCATATCTTCGGAATACAGCCAGAAAATTGTTAAATCAGGAAAATCCGGACAAAGTTGGCGGACATAATTATTGCCGCTGTTGATCGCTTCTACCTGGTGTCCTTCTGCTTCCAATACATTTTTTGTTGCCACCAGTTCGGCTTCATCTTTACCGACGAGCGCAATTTTCAGGCTGGCGTAATCGTCTAACAATGATGGCTGACCTTGGGGATATGGCTCGGAGCTATCGCGCGTTAAGGCCTTATATAATTTCACTTGATCCCGTTTGTTTTTGCTCTTTATCCGCCCGACCTGACGGGTTGCGGCGTGAATTTTTGCAATCAAGATATCAGTGTCGACAGGTTTCGTCAGATAATCGTCCGCACCCAATGAAAGGCCAGCAACAATATCGGACTGATTTTTATTGGCGGACAAAAATATAATTGGGCATTCGGCTGATACCAGATTTTCGTCTTTTACCGCTTTTAAGAAATCAATCCCGTTCAAATTGGGCATGTTTATGTCGCTGATAATCAAGTCGGGTTTGAAGGTCATGACCTTGGCGAGGCCATCGACCCCATCAACCGCCTCGCGAACATCGAACCCGGCATCCGCCAAACAAATGACCAGATGCTGCCTTTCGAACTCGTCATCTTCCAAAAGTAAAATTTTTACCATTCTAAATCTGAATTCTCTTGAATTTTAGCGGGTCAGTAGGGGCACTTTGGTATCGAAATTAATAATCTCGTCCATGCCTTGCTTCATATCAGATAGAATAAAATCTCCCCGCCGGTTCAGCCCGCCAGTTTTGACGTCCGGAAAGCGATCTTGCCAAGAGGCCAGTTTGACCGACAGCATGCATAAGATGCCGCCCACGGTGGTGTGATATTTGATAATATTGTTGGCGACGGAATTGAATCTTGTCCGCGTCATCCCATCCCACATATCACTGGTATTGTTTGAGAAGCTTTCCAATATGCCGACGACATCCGTCATTTTTTCGCTAAAAGTATTTGCCATCGTCCGGCATGTTGAAATTAAATTGTGATTGTTTTTCAATTGCCTGGAATTACAGATTTCACTGGCAGATTCCATAAAGCCATCAATTTGGGGAACGATCTTATCGAATTCATTTCGAAAGTAGCTGAGCGAAAGGTAGACATCGCCGTAATCTTCTAAAAATTCGGGGATTTCAAAAACTTCGATTCCCAGTCTATTGGCAAGATTGATCAAATTTTCCCGGACGTGATCGGGTATGGCATTATCCAGGGACGCGATCATTTGATGAAAACTTTCGTGCTCCGTTTCTTTGCCAAACACCTCTTTGATCAGGGGCCGTGTAAACGGCAACATATAGGAACTGAGATCGCGTTCCATATCGTCCGACAACCGAAAATAGTCGGCATGTTCGACATTTATGCCGTGCTGGCGCAACAGCAAACGTAAACTGTAGACGTCGTAACTGGACAGTCTGGAGAGTTTTTTGGCTATCAAATAATCCGGATCGCTGGGGCCTTGCGGCCAACTATATTCATGGTGCAGTAAATCAGGATAGATCTGCCCACTACCGGATCCAGACCCTCCAAACAGCTCGACAACGCTTTCCAAACGGCTGTTTTTCAGCATTCGGCATGTGCGCAGCTTGGGCGTGGAAAATGGGATTATTGCCAGCGGCAATATGTGCAAAGCGTCCCGGTCACTATCATCAATTACGCTTTCGGCGCTGTCCGAAATCTTATTCAACATACTTGTGCGGTCCCGTCGCCCTGTCTCAAATCGCGAAGCCACGCCCTAATCCACCATTTGTGGCAGGAAGCACCTTCCTTCAAATCAAACACTGAAAATAATTGTTAAGACTGATTCGCATCTATTAGAATTGGGGATTTGTTGACCGAATAGTGTGTCAGCAAGGTGTCAGAATGTATCAATTCGATTACCGATTTTATCGACCAAGGCCACGATAATTTCCGAATCGAACGATTACGGCAATCCTGACCGTTGTTCTGCGGTTCTGCAGATGGCATCCTCGCCCAGTGTCTTGATCGCGAAAATCGCGGCAGCGAGTTTAGCGTGAATCAGGCCGCTCATCATATAAGGGCAATTTGGGCGCGGGCGATGGACTTCAATATACTTCTCGGCAACTTAAAACCGCATCTCTGGGAGATGGTGTCGGATTCTGTGCGGTTCGTGCGCCTCGCCCTCGAAGCCGAAGGCGCCACCGTGCGCGTCGGCACCAATCAGTTGGACAACCACGCCATCAATCTGTTTTTCGACCGCTTTTACGAAGACCAGAACCTGCCCCACCAGATGAAGCTGGCCGGCATTCGCTACGGGCTGGTCTGCACCGAGGTCTTGTCCGCCGACGGCACCTGGAACTATGGCGCAGAGGGCGGCGATGGGGCTGAATTTGCGGCGTTCGAATTGGCCGCCCGCAATGCCGCCTTCGTCTGGTGCTTGTTAGAAGAATCGGTGCCCGCCTGCGCCGCCATGAATGCCAATACGGCCTATCTGCCGTTCGGGTATCTGCCGGGGATGGAGACCTTGCGCCGGGCGCCGGCACACCGCCGCGATATCGACGTGCTGCTGTGCGGCCTGCCGTCAACCCGGCGGGATTTGATCATGCAGGCATTCGCCGATGATGGGCTGGCGGTTTGTTATCCCGCCATACCGGTGCCGGCGCATGTACGCGATGCCCTGATGGAGCGCTCCCGGATCAACCTCTCCATCCAGAAAACCGATGCCCACGAGATCATCTCCGTCTCCCGCATTTGCCATTCGGTCATCAACCGGACGCCGGTGTTTTTGGAAACCAGCCACGCCGATACGAGTTTCGCCAAGCTGTGCCTGACCGCAAATCCCGGTGACGCTGCCGCCGCCGTAAAAGGTCATTTGCGGGACACCGACCTTGAGGCTTGGGCCGAGGCGCGCTACCAAGAGCTCAAAGACACCATGCCCATGGCGAAACCCATGCAGCGGGTCCTGGCCGAAACCTTGGAGCCCTGATGCCCGACAACGCGACCCCAGAGGCCCAATTCGATCCCCGCGACCGCGCCCAATACGCCGATTGGGCGACCGCATCGATCCGCTATGCGGATTTGGATCCCAACGGCCATGTAAATAACGGCGCCATCAACGAATATTTCGAAGACGGACGGGTGCGCTTCCGCAACGCCCGCATGGCCAAATTCGGCGACGATATCCTGACCGGCTTTGCCATCGCCCGCTTTGCCGTCGATTACCACGCGCCGCTGGGCTATCCGGGCGCGGTGGATATCGGCACCGTGGTCAAGCGCATCGGGCGCACGTCTTATGTGCTCGGCCAAGGGGTTTTTACCGACGATACCTGTATTGCGTCGGCGGAAGTGGTGACCGTTTATTTCAATTCCGATACCGGCGCCTCGCAACCATTGACCGGGGAATTGCGTTCCGTGCTCGAAGCGGCGATGATTGCCGGAAGTGATCCAAACTAATCCGATTGTGAGGCCATAAATGCCGCGACTGACATCCGAAACCGGCGTCCTTAAATATGACAAAGCCAAGACCACGCCCGGCTATACTTTGTTTTCGACCCTGGGGCTGTTCGAGACCACCCTCGTTGATATGGAAGGCGCGGTGGTGCATAGCTGGAATCTGCCGGGCGAGCCGGGCAACTATACCTACATGCTTGCCGACGGCCATTTGCTGGCCGCCATCCGCACCACGGTGGGGATTCTGGGGCTGCCCGCCAAGGGCGGTCATCTGATCGAATATGACTGGGACGGCAATATCGTCTGGGAGCATGTGGACGGTGCCCAGCACCATGATTTCCGCCGCCTCGCCAACGGCAACACCATTTACCTCGCCTGGCGATTGCTCGACGACGACATGGTCAAGCGCCACACCGGCGGCTTGGCGGGATCGGAACATGCGGACGGCGTTTACGGCGACGTGCTGCGCGAGATCAATCCCGCCGGCGAGGTGGTCTGGGAATGGTTTGTCGGCACCGATATGGATATGGAACAGTTTCCCATCCATCCCGGCACCTGGCGCCAGGAATATGCCCACGGTAACACCGTCGCCGAATGTCCGAACGGCGATATCATGATCAACCAGCGCATGAACGGCTTCATGGGCCATATCGACAAGCAAACCAAGAAATTCAATTGGTGCCTGCAGGACCACGAGTTCGGCCAGCAGCACGATGTGCAGATGCTGGAAAACGGCAACATCTTGTTTTTCGCCAACGGCTCCACGCACGCGTCTTACCATGGCCCGGAAGTGGGCTCACGGGTGATCGAGTTGAACCCGGCGGACAATTCCATTGTCTGGGAATATTCGACCAAGGCGCCCCGGGATTTCTTCTCCTGGTATATCAGCGGCTGCCAGCGGCTCAGCGGTGGCAACACGCTGATCTGCGAAGGCGTCTGGGGCCGCATCTTCGAAGTAACGCCGGAATGCGAGATCGTCTGGGAATATATCAATCCGCAAATCGTCAATTATGAACATCCGGTCTATACCGGCGCCAATCCTATTTTCCGCGCCTACCGCTACGCACCCGACAGCCCGCAAATCGGCGGACGCCTTGGGTAACGCTTAAATTCTTTTTGGGGGATAAACATGCCAATCGATGTCGGTGTATTCGACCATATGGACAGCGGAAACTTTCCCGCGCACGAATTGTACGACAACCGCCTCAAGCTGATTGAAGCTTATGATGCGGCCGGCTTCTACGGCTATCACGTGGCCGAGCATCATCAGACAACCCTGGGCATGGCGCCCTCGCCGGGGATATTCCTGGCCGCGGCCGCAGCGCGCACCACCAATATCAAGCTCGGCGCGCTGGTCTATATCCTGCCCGCCTATTCGCCGCTGCGCCTGATCGAGGAGATTTGCATGCTCGATCATTTAACCCATGGCCGCTACCAGTTCGGCATCGGCCAGGGCGTCTCGGCGTTCGAAGTTGCGTTCCACGGCGTGCCCTTCCTGGAGGCCCAGGATATGTACCGGGAAGCCTTCGAGGTGATCATCAAGGGTTTTCAAAGCGACGTCCTCAACCACAAGGGCGAATATTACCGCTACGTGAATACGCCGATGATGATCAAGCCCTATCAGGACCCGCATCCACCGGTCTGGTACGGCGCCGCCCATCCCGCCGGCGCCCGCTGGCCGGGCGAGGTCGGCATCAATATCGTCATGAACGCACCCCGCGAATTGGCCGGCAAGATCCTTGCCGAGTTCAATGACGCCTGGTCGAAATCCCATGGCGCCTCCGAGACGCCGCCGAAGCGGGGGCTGGTGCGCCACGTCTTCGTTGGCGAGACCGACGAGGCAGCCATAGCCCTTGCGCGCGGCCCGTACCGTACCTGGAAGCTCTCCCATGTGGAGCTGTGGCGCAAATTCCACGCCGAAAACATTCTCTGGCCGGAGCAGTTGGAAGGCGCCCTTGAAGGCGACGGCGCCATCGTCGGCTCAGTGGATACGGTGCGCGACTCGATCAATGACGCAATGAAAGTCTCCGGCTGCGACTATCTGGTCGGCCGCTTTGCGTTTGGCGATTTGTCTTACGAAGACACCAAACATTCCCTCGATCTGTTCGTCGAAAAGGTGATGCCCGGCCTGGACTAGCTCTAGCGCGCGTTCGCCCGCTTAGCCGCGGCGGCGACAAACTCTTCATAGAGGCGCCCCGATAACTGGTGGCCTTCGGGATCGATTTCCGCATGCCATTGCACGCCGACGGTGAAGCTGGTGTCATTTTTTAGCCGGATGCCCTCGATAATGCCGTCGGTGGAAACCGCCGTCACTTCCAAATCACTGGCCAGCCGATCGACCGCCTGGCCGTGCAGGGAATTGACCATCACTTCGGTGGCGCCGGCCCATTCGGCGAACGCGGAGCCTGCTTCCATTTCGATGCCGTGGCGCAGCTTGAACACCTCTTCGCGGGGGATGTTTTGGCCGCGCGGCATGCGATGGTCCAGCTTGCCGTCCATCATATGAACCCGGTAATGGAGCGAGCCGCCGAGCGCCACGTTCATCTCCTGGATGCCGCGGCAGGACCCGAAGATCGGAACCTCGGCGGCGATGCAGGCGCGGATCATGCCGATGACAGTGGCGTCCCGGGCGGGATCGATGGGCTCGTCCGGGGGAAACGGCGTGCCGCCGAAATGAAACGGCTCCACGTTGGCGCGCCCGCCGGTAAGCATCAGCCCATCCAGCCGCGCCGCCATATCGCCGAAATTCAGATTGTCGCCGATGGCCGGGATTTGGATCGGCATGCAGCCGTACAATTCGGCCAGCACTTCGATATAGCGCTGGGCGGCGCCGTGTACTTTCAAGCGCCCGGCAGGCATGTCGATCAGAGAGCAAGGCACGCCGATCATTGGCGTGGCTGCTCCCGGCGCCGGTGCCGATTTGGCGGCTTGTTCTTTTTCCAGCTTGGCGTCCATCTAGAAGGCGCGCTCCGCCATTTCGAACGGCCCTTCGCCCCGGTGGTGGATAAACTGATCCACGAACGGGTTGCCGGACTGATCGACATCATCGCGGCTACCGTCCCAGATAATTTTGCCGTCATACAGCATGGCGATCTTGTCGCCCAGTTTGCGCGCGCCGCCGGTGTCCGACGTGATCGACAACGCCGTCGCGCCCATCTGGTGCACGTTGTCCAAGATCAGATCGTTGATCACGTTGGTCATGATCGGATCGAGCCCGGCGGTGGGCTCGTCGAGAAGCACGATTTCGGGCTTGTTGGCGATGGCGCGTGCAAAACCGACCCGCTTTTGCATGCCCCCCGATATTTCGGCGGGCAATAATTCGCCCACATCGGGCGGCAGGCCGACCGATGTCAGGGTATCGATGGCAATTTCCTTGGCTTCGGTGCGGCTCAACTTGTGATCCTGCAAAAGCTGGAAGGCGACGTTTTGCCAGACAAACTGGCTGTCGAACAGGGCCGATTGCTGAAACAGCATGCCGAGCCGGTGCATCAACTTCTCACGCTCTTTTGGCGAAAGACCGGTGGCTTCGTTGCCATCGATCTGGATCGAGCCGGCGTCGGGTGCGACCAGGCCGACAATGCATTTCATTAGACATGTTTTGCCGGCCGCAGACGCGCCGATCAGGACCACCGATTCCCCATCGGCGATCTCAAGATCAACACCCTTCAGAACGTGATTGTCGCCAAAGCTTTTGGTGACGCCTTCAAGCTTGATTTTGGGGGGCGTATTCAAGGATGGGCTCACCGCTAACATGTTGCCAAGCTAGCGAAGTGGCCGGTCCTCTGCAACGGGTTATGCGTCTTCGGCGATTTCCTGGGCATACAGCGCCGCCGTCAAGCGCCGGGCGAGGGCGCCGACCACGCGCCGCCGGTACCAGGGGGCAACCGTGGTGGTGCGCATGGGCTTGGCTTGTTTGCGGGTCAAATCGCGGATCGCATCCAGTTCCGCCCCGCCGAGCTTTTTGCCGTGAAAGGCATCGGTGCCCTTGAGCAAATGCGGCATCGGATTGACGCCGGTCAGCGCGATGGCCAGATCGGCCACCGTTCCGTCCGGATTTTTCTTCAAGCGAACGGCGGCGCCGGCCAGCGGAAAATCGATGGAGCCCCGTACCCGCGCCTTTTCATAGGCCGAGGCATGGCCGCCCAAATCAGGCGCCAGGGAAACGCCGGTGACAATCTCGTCCGCCGCCAGGGCAAGATGATCCATGCCGTCATTTTGGTAAAAATCGCTGAGCGGAATGCGCCGGTTGCCGGTCGGCGATTCTAAATCCACCTGGGCGCCGAAGACCAGCATGGCCGGCGCCATATCGCCGGAAAATGCGGCGAAGCAGAAAGTGCCGCCGGGCGCCACGTGGCAGGTCTCGCCGCGCTCTTTCAGGCAATATGCGTTGCTTTTGCGCCACCATTCGCTCTGATTGTAAAAATAGCATCTTGTGTCCAGGCACAGATTGCCGCCAAGGGTGCCATAGGCCTGATGGGTGGGCCCGGCGACCGCTTCGGCGGCGTCGGCAACGGCTTTATATTTGCTGCGCACCGGTTCCAGCGAGGCGATCATCTTCAATGTCAGCCCGGCGCCGAGCGACAGCCCCTCGTGATCGTCGGAGAACATATTCAGGCCGCGCACGCTTGAAAGATCGATCAGCGCATCGGGCTGCTCGATACCGCGGCGGATATTGACCAGCAGGTCGGTGCCGCCGGCGACCACGCGGGCGTCCGGGTTTTGCACTTTTATCGCCAAGGCCTCGTCGATATTGGTGGGCCGGTGCAGGTGAAAATCTGGCATAAATTCCATGGGAGTGGCTTTCTGTTTGGCGCGCCTATTCGGCGGCGTCCTTGGTTTCAACCGCCTTTTTTTCCATCAACGCCAGCAAGCGGTCCGGCGTTACCGGCAGATCCAGCGGGCGCACGCCGATGGCATCGGCGATAGCGTTGGTCAGGGCCGGAATGAAAGCCGCCAAGGCGGTCTCGCCGGCTTCCTTGGCGCCGAACGGGCCGTGCGGATCGATGCTTTCGATGATGCCGGTCTCGATCGGCGGCGATTCGATGATCGTCGGCACCCGGTAGTCGAGCATCGAGGCGGAGATCGGCAGGCCTTCATGGTAAAGGGTTTCTTCGGAGATCGCCTGGCCCATGCCCATCCAGACCGAACCCTGGATCTGACCCTCGACGCTTAAGGGGTTGAGGGCGCGGCCAACATCCTGCGCCGCCCAAACTTTTTCGACGGTGATCTGCGCGGTGTCGGGATCGATGGACACCTCCACCACCTCGGCGGCGTAGGCGTAGGCCATGGAGCCGCCGATGGCGCCGCCCCGGTATTTCTTGGTGCCCCACGATTCCGGGATGGTGTCGAAGTTGCCCTTGACGGTGATTGTGCCTTCGCCTTCCAGCGCCGCATAGACAACCTCGTCCCAGCTGAGGCCCTCGTCCTGGCTGGCGGCGCGGTAGGTCTCGCCGAGGCATTCGATGTCTTCCGGTTTGGCGTCCAGTTTCTTGGCCGCCGCCTCGACCAAAATGGTTTTCAACTTGGTGGCCGCGTCGATGGAGGCGTTGCCGACCATATAGGTGACCCGAGACGAATAAGAGCCGTTGTCCTTGGGCGTCAATTTGCTGTCCGATGACAGGATGCGGAGGCGCGACATATCCAGGCCAAGCACTTCGGCAACGCACTGGGTCATCACCGTGTCCGATCCCTGGCCGATTTCCGGCGCGCCGGTCAAGATGGTGATCGAGCCGTCCCAATCCAGTTTCAGATGCACCGTCGCGTGCGGCTCGCCGGTCCAGTTCACCGGTTTCGATGCGCCCGAAGGATAATGGGAGCAGCCAAGCCCGAGGCCGCGCAGGGGGCCCATTTTGCCCTTGCGCTCCTTCCAGCCGCTTTTTTCCTCGACCCAATCCATACATTCGCCGAGGGCGTAGGAATTGATCATCAAATCGTTGAAGGTGAAGGTGGGCGCTACCAGCAGGTTCTTGCGCCGGACGGTGAACGGATCGAGGCCCAGTTCCACCGCCATCTCGTCGAGCAGCGATTCAAACGCATAGCGCACATCGACGGTGCCGTGGCCGCGCATGGCGCCCGGCGGCGGCGTGTTGGTGAGCACCCGGAGCCCCCGATAGCGGCAGGCTTCGAAATCGTACATGCCATAAATTAATGAGCCGGCATAAAGGATGGTGACGATGCCGTAGCCCGAATAGCCGCCGCCGCGCATCACAGCCTTGAAATCGACAGCGGCGATGGTGCCGTCTTTTTTGAGGCCGATTTTCATCCAAACGTCGGTTTCTTGGCGGCCCCGGTGGGTAATGAAGGTTTCCTCGCGGCTGGCCACCAGGCGCACGGTGCCTTCGGCGGCCCTGGCCGCCAGGGCGCAGATCAGCTCCACGTTCAAGCATTCCGTCCGGCAGCCGAAGCCGCCGCCGATCTTGGGCTTAATCATATGGATGCGGGATTTGTCCATCTTCAGGGTCTTGGCCAGCATCAGATGGACGTAGTAGGGCACCTGGGTGGAGGCGTGCACGGTCATGGTACCCCGCTCGGGATCATATTCGGCGATGGCGGCGTGCGGCTCGGACTGTACCTGGCAAACTTCGGCGCAGTTATAATTCTGCTCCATGACCAAATCGGCGTCTTCCATACCGGCATCCACGTCGCCCAGCTCGTACTCCACATCGCGCTCGATATTGCCGGGCCGGTGTTCGTGCAAATCGATGGCGCCGTCCGCCATGGCATCTTCGGACGTGTAATAGGCGGGCAGCTCCTTATAGGTGAATTCGATCAGATCGATGGCCGCAGCTGCGCTTTCCACATCCACAGCGGCGACGCAGGCGACCGGCTCGCCCCGGTAGCGGACCCGGTCCCTTGCCAGCGGATATTCAAAGCGGGCGATGGGTAAAATTCCATAGGTCTCATCGCAATCATCGCCGGTGATCACGGCGACGACGCCGGGCAAGGCGGCGGCCTTGGAAATATCGACATTTATAATCTCGGCGTGGGACACCGGGCTACGGAAGATGCGCCCGACCAGACAGTCATCGGGAATAAAATCCGCCGAATACATGGCTTTGCCCGACACTTTTTCGGGGCCGTCGATCAGGGGTTTGGCAACGCCGATGGAATGGACCGGTTTCGATATTTCGTTCATTGGGCTGCCTCCTGGTCGGCGCCGATCTCTGCGGCCGCATACTGTACCGCCTCGATAATTTTGACGTAGCCGGTGCAACGGCAAATATTGGCGGCCATGCCGCGCCTGATTTGATCTTCGCTGGGGGCCGGGTTGCCCCGCAGCAACGCCTCGGCGGCCATCACCATGCCGGGCGTGCAAAATCCGCACTGGGCGCCGAGCTTTTCATGGAAGCCGCGCTGAATGGCCGACAATCGCCCGCGCGTGTCCAGGGATTCAATGGTTTCCACCCTGGCATCGTCGCAGACCGCGGCCAGGGTCAGGCAAGCATGGCGGGGCGCCCCGTCGAGGAGCACCGTGCAGCAGCCGCATTCGCCGCCGTCGCAGCCGATCTTGGTGCCGGTGAGGCCCAAATATTCGCGCAAATAATCCACCAGCAGCAGATTATCGGGGATGCTTTGCTCATGCTCCTTGCCGTTGACGGTGCAGCGGAGGAGGTTTTTGTTGTCGGGATTTGGCATGGCTGTTGTGTCCATATAGATATTGTTTGGTTACCGAACAATATGGCTCAATCTTAAGCGAACGCGGCCCTGGCGACAAGGCTGTTCGAGAAACCGGTGGCCTTGGCGGGCCGGTAAATGTATCCAGTAGCGGGCTAAGCAAGACGGCGAATTTCGAGGAGGATATTTAAAGATGGACAAGGATGCGTTCCAGGCGCTGGTCGCGGAAGTGACCGGGGCCATCAAGGGAAGGGCGCTGGACGCCGATTTGGGCGCTTGGCTGGAGCAAACCTTTCCCGCCGATGGCGAGACAATTGCGGCCATCCGCGCCGCCTGCGATGCGGCCATCGAAGCGGGCTGGATGTGCGATCAGGAATATGGCGGCATCAAGTTCGGCCGCGTCATCAAGGATCTGGACGGCTTCAGCGTCGATGTGGTGCATATGGCGGACGTGGTCGGCCCGCACCACAGCCACCCCAAGGGCGAGGTGGATCTGGTGATGCCGGTCAAAGGCGATGCCAAGTTCGACGGTGCCGGCCAGGGCTGGGTGGTGTATGGCCCGGGCTCGGCGCACAATCCGACGGTGACCGATGGCGCCGCGATTGTTCTCTATCTATTGCCGGGCGGCGAGATCGAATTTACGCGCTGATCCGAAACGGGCACGCCGAGGACTTATGAATATTCCGGGCATAGAATTCGTCGATGGATTGTTCAGCGTAACCGCCATCATCTTTGCCGCCGTCGGGCTGTTCCTGGTGTTCCTCGATCTCGGCCAAACGGCGGATGCCGGCGGCGGCCTTCGGAGCGCGCTTGGCAAGGGCTGGTCGGGGCTGGCGGCGACGGGGTGGCGGCGATTGCCGCATCTTGTGGCAAGCCGATTGGCGGAGCGCACGGACAGCTTCGTCGAACACTGGTTCGGGCAATCCGAAGACAATGCGCTGGCCAGCAACGTCTTCATGGCGATGACGCTGGTGATCATTCCGCTGGCCGCCCTGGTCAACATGCTGCGCGGCGGCTCGGCGTTTTTGTTTCTGGTGGTGCTCGGCATATTCGCCGCCTATGTGGTGCTCATGGTGCTTGGCGAGATGCGCCGGGCGCAAAAATTGTGCGCCTTTATTTCGGTCGCCATTTTCGCCGCCGTCTTCTTTTTCGTGCCCGGCTATGTGTTCACCTCGCTCACCGGGCGCTTGCTCAACATGCCCATCGGGCACGCCGTGCTCGGCTCCATCCTGGCGGCGCCATTGTTGTATTTCGTCTGCCAGTCCGCCGTGCTGGCGGTGCGGATGGCGGCGCGAAGTCTCAATGCCGGGCCTTTGAAATCCGTCCTCGAGCGCCAGTTTGCGGTTTTCGCGGCGTCCCTGCCGTTCGTCTATCTGGCCACCTACGGCGCCTTTCTGGCCGGCCATCTGGCGGTTAGCGACCTGCCCATGCACTCTAACTGGCGCATGATGCTGGCCAGCTTTCTGGCCACCGGATTGGCGGCGGCGATCACCTTGGAGGCGGCGCGCCCGCATCCCGATCGATTGGCCAAGGCCGCCCGATTGGCGATCGGGCTGGCGGTCATCGCGGCGCTGGCGCTTGTGCTCGGGCCCCTCGGCGGCGCCTTTCCGGGCACCAGCGCCAGCCTGGAATTGGCCTGGCAGGTTCTTTTAGGTTTTGATCCGCGTATCGGGGGGCCGGCCTTGGGGCCTATATTCTGGCTGGTGCATCTGCCGTTTTTGCCGCCTTTGCTGCTGGCCTTGCTGTATCTCGGGGCCGCGATTGCCAAGCTGGTATCGATGGTCGGCGCCCCGTCGCGGCCCTATATGCGATGCGGTATCGTGTCGGCCCTGATCGGCGCCGGCGCCGCTGCCCTGGCATCGATTATTTAGCTTGAATTTGGCCGCTCTGCTGCACATGTAGAAAGTACGCGCGCCCCCAAATGCCAGGCTGGAATTTACCGTTGAACGAGACCTCGTTACAGGCAAACACCGGCCCCGCCCATGTGACCGCCAAGTTCTGGCCGGTGGTGGTGTCCGGCGCGCCGGCGGAAAATCTTTACTACTGCGTGCCCGAGATGGAAGCCGCCGACGGCGCTGGGATATCCGGCGATGCGCTTCTGATCGCCGGATCGACGCAACGAATTCTCGACCAAGCCCTGATGACATCGAATTTGAGCAAAATGCTCACCCATGTGGAGGGCTTTATCAACAAGGTTTCGGTGGACGGTAAGTCGGCGACGGTGATTGTTCCGATCAATGTGCTGGGCCTGGGCCTGTCCAGCTTTGCCAATGTGTTTGCCGAAAAATGCCGGGACATGCAGAACAATTCCGAAGCCAAACTGGTGTTCGAGCTGTTCAATTTCCCGGAAAAGCTAAGCCTCGATTATCTCGATAATCTTTCCATCACGGTGTTTCCCTTCTGCCGCCATTACATCGCCCGGCCGCGCCCGGGCTGGACCAATTTCACCATATTCACCAATTGCAATTTCCAAGGGGTGTCGTTCCACCTGATGGACAAGGCCTGGCCGGCGGTTCAGATCAAACCCCACTTGCAGAATTTTTGCGCCTCCGCCGGGGCCGGGCGCCTGCACACCTATGTGCATGGGATTGCCAACGAAGCCATCGACAAGGCTGCCCGCAGCGCCGGCTTCACCTATCTGAACGGCGCCGGCGTGCGCAGCGCTATTTCTTAAGATTAATCGCGCCGGCTCCGGTTAACGCCAATAGCCGTCCTTGTCGATTTGATGCAGGGCGTCCATTTCGGTGGCTGTGGGTTCCGGCGTTTCGCCGAGGTCCGGCGCGATTTTCAAGTCCCAGCCTGTGTTCTCCAATATCTCGGTTTGCGTATGGCCGGGATGGATGGTCGAGAGGTGCAATTCGTTGGTCGGGCCGTGCGGGCGCAAAATGGCCCGGTCGGTGATCACCGCCGACGGCCCGGCGCCCGGCAATCCGGCGCGCTTCCTGGCATCGCCGCCATCCAAGAATCCCGGCGAAGTGATAAATTCGACCTTTTCCACCAGCCGGTGCTTTTCGTGGTTCATGATGGTGATCAGCCGTTGCGACATGGCGGCGATGTCGGCGGCGCCGCCGGAGCCGGGCAGCTTCACCGTGGGGTTTTCGATGCCGCCGATGTAGGAGGTGTTGATGTTGCCGAATTTGTCGATCTCGGCGCCGCCGATGAACCCCGCATGAACGCGCCCACCCGACAGCATGCCCATGATCTGGATCAGCCCGCAGGTCCAGGCGGCGCCCAGCTGGTTGGGGGCGTCGCACATGGTATAGAGCATACCGTCCGCCGGCTCGTAACGGGCGACGCCGCTTTCGAACAGGCCGACCGCGTTCGGCGCATGGGTCAGGCGCGCCACCCCATAGGCGGTGATCGGCAGGCGCATGCCGACAAAGATGCGCTCGTTATCCTTGATCTCGCGCGCCGACGCGATGATCATCAATTCCTGGGTCGAATAGTCTGTGCTCATGGGCTTTACTCTACCGCGTAGTTGGCCGGCGCCGACAGCGCTTGGCCGTGGATACGGAACGTCTCCAGCCGCTCGCCCAGCTTGGCCCGGTAGGCGGCGTGATCGGGAATATCCAGCACCCACTCCTTGATCCAGGCCTGAAAGCCTTCCGCGTCGCGGGTCAGCTTGTGATATTCGTGAAAAAATTCGTTGTCCCGGGTCCAGCAGCCGATCAGCGGCGATGGATGACAGGCGGCGGGAATGTGGCAGACGGCATTGACGCCAAAGCCCGGGATGACGACGCGGCTGGGATCGGAGGCGATCACTTCGGGCGCGACAATCTCGTCCGCCAGCACGATGATTTTTTCCGCCGCGATGGAGGATTCCTGGGTCAAGCCGTAGGAGCCCCAATAGTGGGCGTTGCCGAAGCGGTCGGCGCGCTGCATGGACAGGAACGCCACATCCGGTTTCAGCGCCGGCACAAGCACCACCGGGTCTTTGCCTTCGCTGAAAGGATTGTCGGCCAATTTCAGCAATGGATTGGATTTGGGAATGTCGGATCCCAGCAAGGATTTGACGGCGATATAGGGCAAGCCGTAAGCGCCGCCAAACAAAGCCATGCCGAGGGTAAAATTGGAATAATCGTTGACCTTCACCCGGTGCGGGATGCCTTTTTCGGTGGCCCGCCGGTAATTGTGGCCGAGCCCGGCGGACACGTTGCCGACCCAGGCGCCGGTAATCTCGTTGCAGCAGCCGGCGCCGATCAGCATATCGGTGGACATGTCCGAGATCGGCGCAATCATGTTGAGCCCGGTAAAGCCTTGGCGGATCAGCTCGTGGGTGGCGGCGAAGGGGATGGCGTTCTCCAGCGCCGCGCCGAGCACAATGCTGTCGCCATCCTTGACGAAGGAGCCGACCGCCTCCTTCAGGTCCATCAGTTTTTCTTGCATGCTATTCCCAGGGGTATTCGATGCGTGAAAGTGTTAATCGGCGCGGAGTCTGAAGCGCTGGATTTTGCCGGTCGCCGTTTTTGGCAAATCGTCGACGAAATTGAACCAGCGCGGGTACTTGTAGCGCGCCAATCCGCTTTTGCAATGCTCCAGCAATTCCGCCGATAACGCGTCCGATGCGTCCGCTGCATCGTTGAGCACGATGAAGGCTTCCGGCTTGATCAGCTCTTCATCGTCGGCGCGCCCGACAACGGCGGCTTCCAGCACTTTCGGATGCTCCACCAATTTCGCCTCGATCTCCACCGGCGAGCACCAGATGCCGCCGACTTTCAACATGTCGTCGGAGCGCCCGCAGCAAAAGAAGAAACCGTCTGCGTCCTTGTAATAGGTATCGCCCGTATACATCCAGCCGCCCTGAATACTTTCGGCGGTCTTCTCCGGGTTCTGCCAATAATGCTTGAGAAGGGAATCGCCGCGAATCATCAGGGCGCCGATATCGCCGTCGGCAACGTCCTTGCCGTCCTCGCCGACGATGCGCCCCTCGTAGCCGGGCACCGTCTTGCCGCTGGAGCCAGGCTTGAAATCGTCTTCCCGGTTGGCCAGGAAAATATGCAGAATTTCGGTGGTGCCGATGCTGTCGAGGATCGGCAGGCCGGTGGCGTCGATCCAGCGGCGCAGCAGGTCCGGCGGCAATGCCTCGCCCGCCGACACGAACAGCCTGACCGATGAAAGATCGGGTTGGCGTTCCTCGAAGGCGCGCATTTGCGCCGCATATAGAGTTGGGACGCCGAAATAAACGCTGGGTTTGTGTTCTTCGATCACCGCGTGCACGACGTCCGGCGCCGGCGCGCCTTCGAACAAGACCGCCTCGGCGCCCGACCACAACGGAAACGTCATGGCGTTGCCGAGCCCGTAGGCGAAGAACAGCTTGGCCGCCGAAAATACCACATCATTTTCGCCGAGGCCGATGGTTTCCACGCCGTAATACTGGCTGGTGACCACCATATCTTTGTGCGCGTGAACAACGCCCTTGGGGTTGCCGGTGGAGCCCGACGAATAGAGCCAGAAGCAATCGTCGCCGGGTTTGGCGGTTGCCGGCTGCAACTCCGCCGAGGCGTCCTTCATTTTCGCCAGCAATCCGTCATCGCCGGCGGCTTCGATCACCAGCGCCGGTTTGTGCTCGGCGGCTTCGATGGCCGGTTGCACTTCGCCGGCGAATTCCGCCGAATAGACAATGCCGGCTGCCTCGGAATTTTCGATCATGTAGGCGTAGTCTTTGGCGCGTAACAAAGTGTTCAGGGGCACCGGGATAATGCCGGCCTTGATGGCGCCCCAAAAGACATAGAAAAATTCCGGCGCGTCCTTGACCATCATCAGCAGCCGCTCGCCGGGGGCCAGCCCAAGGGCGGTGAGCGCATTGCCGGCCCGGTTTACATTTTCGGCCAGCTCCGCATAGGTAACCGTGCCGCCGCCATGGCAGCGGATAATGATGCGCGGCCCACGGCCTTCGCTGATATGGCGGTCGATAAACGGCACCGCCACGTTGAAATTATTCGAATAGGTAATTGCGGCGGGAGACGTGGATGTATCCAGCGTGACCGTATGATCGTTCATGGTTAGGCTCTCCTGGGGCAGGGCTTCGGCTCGGTTGCCCGCAAATTTAGTCTGTTTTCCCGAAACGGCAAGAGGCGCGCACAACGTGCCCAGCCGGTCTGGGGATGGCCGGGCCGGCCAGACCGGCGTCAGTCTTGGCACCGCGCTATGGGAATCGCCGTGCCATTTCCTAACCAATGCGGGAAGTAATAAATTATATTCGTGCGACATGTTTTTGACCCCCCTTACGGTTATGACTGTTTATGACGGTTTATGACGCTTCCTTACGGTTTTCGCCTGGCTCCGCCACAATGCGGGCGCTGGGTATCTATTTAGCTCAAATTTGGAACGGCGCAAGGGGTGGGCGCCGCTCGCTTGCCCGCACCTTCATGTCAGGTGATTGACGACGGAGCAATTTTCTTGCACGCTTTGGTAATCTGACAAGGAGGCGCGGGCAGGAGATGACAGGAGGCTCGGCCAAACCGGTCATATTCATCAGCTACAGCCACAAGGACGAGCCGGATAAGCCGGGTGAAGTCCCGTGGCTGGACTACGTGCAGTCCTTCCTCGCGCCGGCGGTCAAAAATGGCGTGTTCGAGGTTTGGGTCGACCAGCATACAAAAGGCGGCGACAACTGGGACGATGAAATCAAAGCCAAGCTCGCGGCCTGCGACATTTGCATTTTGCTGGCCTCCCGTCATTCGCTGGCATCGGACTATGTGGTCGAAACGGAAATCAAAATAATCCGCGAACGCCAGGCCAACGGCGACGAAGTCCGTTTCTATCCCATTTTGCTTTCGCCCGTTCCGAAAAATGCGCTTGAGCCGATTGACGAATTCGGCATTCGCCCTCCGGATGCCAAGCCGCTTTCCGGCTTTGACCAGCACCAGCGCGACCAAAAAATGGCGGAGATCGCCGACGAGATCGTCGCGCTTGTCGAGTCCATCGCGAATGCGAAAGAAGCCGCATCGAAGGGGCTGCCGGCGGCGCGGCCGGGCTTTGTCGATATCGACCATCTGCCCGAGACGCCCTATGAACGCCTGGTCGGGCGCGACGAGGAATTGGCGCGGCTGGATGCGGCGTGGGAGGGCGGCCAAACCAATATCCAGTCGCTGGTGGCGGAGGGCGGCGCGGGCAAGTCGTCGCTGGTCAACGAATGGTTGCTGCGTCTGGCACAGGAACAATATCGCGGCGCCGAAGCGGTGCTCGGCTGGTCGTTTTACAGTCAGGGCTCGAAAGAGCGGGCGACGACCGCCGAACAGTTCCTCAACTGGACCATCGACAAGCTCGGGCTTACGGTTGAGGCGACCAGCGCCACCGTCAAGGGCGAAGCGATTGCCGAAGCCTTGGCCACAAGGCGGGTCTTGCTGCTGTTGGACGGCGTCGAGTCGTTGCAGCACGGCCCGGGCCCCCAGTTCGGCCAATTGAAGGACCAGGGCCTAAGCCAATTGCTGCGCCGTTTCGCCGCAATGCCAACCGGCGCCGGTCACGGCCTGGTGGTGCTCACCAGCCGGCTGGCGGTCTCCGATATCGGCAAGTGGAAGGGCACTGCCGCCCCGGTAACCGACCTCGAAAAACTCTCCGATGAAGCCGGCGCCGCGTTGCTGAAAGAAAACGGCGTCTGGGGCACGGACGTTCAGCTTGCGAGCGCCGTCAAAGATTTGGGTGGCCAGGCGCTGGCCTTGAGCTTGTTGGCAAGCTACCTGAAGACTGTGCATTTGGGCGATGTCCGGCGGCGCGATCATATTGGCGCCTTGATGACCGATGCGGACGATTCCCGCCACGAGCACGCCCGGCGCGTGATGAAATCCATCGAACAGGAGTGGCTGGCGGACAATCCGGTGCTGCTCGCCATCATGCGCATGGTCGGACTGTTCGACCGGCCGGCGAGCGGCGATTGCCTGGACGCCCTCAGAGCGCCTCCGGCGATCGGCGGGCTGACGGACGCGATCATTGATCTCAAGCCCGGACCAATGGCGGCAAAGCGTCACCAGTCTGCGCCAGGCGGGGCTGCTGGCGCCGCCGGACAAATTGAATCCCGACGGCCTCGACGCTCATCCGCTGGTCCGCGAATGGTTCGGCGGGCAGCTGGAGATGAGCAACGCGGGCGCCTGGCGCGCCGCCCATGGCCGGCTTTACGAGCATCTCCGCGCCACGGAAGAAGGCGACACACCGTCGCTTGCGGAATTTGCGCCGTTCTATCAGGCGATCTCCCACGGCTGCCGCGCCGGCCGCCATCAAGAGGCGCTCGATGAAATTTATTTTGACCGCATTTACCGGCGGCGGCCCGATGGCCAGCTTGAATATTATTCGCAAAAATCGCTCGGGGCGATCGGTAGTGATCTTGCGGCCATATTCTGGTTCTTCGACACTCCGTTTGTAACACCGGTCGCGACGCTCGATGAACGTTCAAAGACCTGGGTACTTGCCCAAGCAGCGTTTTACCTCGGTGGTCAGTGGCGCATCGCCGAAGCCCTACCGGCCATGCGAACTGGACTAGAAATCGAGGAGGCGGCGCCAAAATCGGAAAATGACAAAGGCAATGGTGATGGAGGTACGACCGACCCCGGACCCAGTCACACTCGGCAGAAACGCTAATCAAGGAACCTGATTAATGTCCGAACAATATGACAAGGTGCTGGAAGAAAAACGCCATGTGTCCAGTCGTGTGAGCGATCTTTGTCGCTATATCGGATTTGGGTTGGCTGCTGTCGTATTTTTACTTCTCTCCTCCAACTCTGGCTATGCAAAAAGTGTCGCGCTTCAGCACCAGAATATGCTGCTTCTCATCGGTGGGACTGGTTGCCTTACCGTTATATTCGATTATCTACAGTTTCTCGCGGGTTACTTCACCGTCAATCGCGCGATAAATAACACAGAAAATAATTACGAATATGACAGAAAATGGCCAGCGTATAAATTACGAATTTGGAGTTTCTATATTAAACAGTGCACGACAATTATCGGTGCAGCGACTTTGTTGTATCTGATCGTTATTTCAACAAAAGGCACCTAACGAATTCATGGGTCATTTCCCAAATTGTAAAATCGATGGCAGATTCCTGATGTAACATTTCTCAACGCCTCACCGTCTCTTGTGGTGATACCCCATCAACGGCGGCTGGTGAGTGAACCATAATGGCGCCCGGTCGACCGTTCATACTCTGCCGAAGCTGCCGCCCGGCTGGCCGTCCCAGCCATCCCCAGCCGGGCTAGAATTTCACCGAACCGTTCATTTTGCCCAGGCCAGATACTCGTCCCGTATTTCCGCCACCCGGGGTTTGATGGCCGCGCCTGAGGTTTGCATTTCCCCGACCTCGGCATCGCTGAGCGGCGCGATGATCTCGGCCTGGTAGCTGGGCCGCTCCTTGACACGGCGCCACCAGCCGTTGAAGGCGGGCCGCTCGGAGGTCCAAATATCCAGCAGTGTCAGATATTCGAGGCGGGCGACGAACGGCGCCAGGTTTATTTCGGCGAGGCTGAACATGCCGCCGGCCAGCCAGTGGTTGCCGCCGGCGAGGGCTTCCTCGATCCCCTTGAAGGCAATCTCGTAAGCCGCCACGGCGCGGGCAACGTACGGGGAATCGACGCCATGCTCGAACACCGATTTGTGCCGGTCGCGGCGCGTCGGATCGCCCACATTCTTGTAGCGGCGCTCGCGCTCTTCTTCCGGCATGGCCTGCATGCGGTGCCGGAACATGGCGGAAAAGGAAAAAACCGTGGCCCCTTCGAACAAGCCCTCGTCGATGGCCTTCGACCAGAGCCGCGCCTGCACCCGCTCTGCGGCGCTGTCCGGCACCAACGGCGGCTCCGGAAACACCTCGTTCAAATATTCGCATATGAGTGTCGATTCTCGGATCGCTGCGCCGTCATGGATCAGGGCCGGCACATAGCCTTTGGGGTTAAGCTTCAAATATTCGGGATCATACTGTTCCGACGTGAACAGGTTGACCTCATGGCCCTTCCATTCGAGCCCCTTTTCGAACAACGTCATACGGACCTTTTGGGAACATACGGAATTGGTGAAGTGATACAGATCGAGCATATTATTTGTCCGGTACCGCTCTGGTCTCTATTCGCGTGGCGGGCAAGGGGCGGCGCAGGGCGGCGGGCGCGATGCCGGCTTTGAGCGCCGCCATAACGCCGGCGGCTTCCCAGTAATTCTCCACCCGGTGCAACTGACCCGGTGCCCAGGGCAGAAGCGCAAGATCGTTCTGCATCAGATTTTCGTTCTCGGCCACGGCGATGACCGGAATGCCCTGCTCCAGCGCCGCCAAGGTCGGCAGGCCGACGCAATTGTCCGGAATGATCAGGCAGGAGACGTCGGCCGCCGTGATCAAGCCGGGCGTGCCCATGGCATCGGTGCCGGTAATGATGCGCGGGCTCCGCTGCAGGCCCTTCAGCATGCACTGCACAAAGGTGAGCGACACGGCTTCGGCGGCGAGCCGGGGCTCGACCAGCCCCAAATCGAAATCGGCGACTTTGTGATTTTCGAGCATCGGCGAGTGGGCGGCGGGTATCTCGTAAAGCAGCGACACGGCGTGGGTCAGCATCGCCTCGACGCCGCCCCACGGGTTGATCATGGAGCCGTCATTATGAAAATAATCTTCGTGGTATTGATCATCCACTTCAATTACCGAGGCAATGGCCAACGCATCGAACTCGCCTTGGTGTTCGTCGAGCACGGCACAGAGGCGCTCAAGTCCCTCGACCTCGCCGGCGGCGCGGCCGGAATTTACGAATTTCGCAGTCATGTGCAGGGGCGGGGCGAGCTTCACCACTTTCGCAACGTCGAGCCCGTAGGTTGCGCGCGCGGCGCTCACCGCGTTGACGGTATCGTTGGCGAACATGGCGATCTCGTGCTCATCGATGATCACCAGCACCCGGTTGGAGCGCACCGGCGCCAACGCCGCTGTTCCCATCATCAGCCGGGCGAGCGCGCTGCCTTCGACATAAAGCGCGTTCTCGGGCATCTCGTTCAGATCGGACGCATTGACCACGTTCGGATGGGTGATCAGCTTATCGCACAGTTCGGCCAGCACCCGCGCCGCCGGGGTCGCAACGCCGGCGTGCCCGCCGATGGCGGCGCCGATGCCGGTCGGCACCACGAAGACGGCGTTGAAGTTTTCGGTGCGCTCAAACTGTCTCGGTGCGAACGCGAATATGGAGCCGAGGCCGTCCTTATCCCATCCTTCGAGCGCCGCGAACTCGCATTGGTAGGTGGCGTCGTCCATCGCCGTGATGGCAAATCGCAATGGCACGGCGGCATCGCCCAGCGCCGCTTCCATGGCGCCGCGAATATGGGCAATCAGGTTGCGGTGGCCGGGCGCGGCGTTGATGGCGATATGTTTCTCGGTCAGCTTCAAGGGGCGGCTCCTCAGACCCGGTCGATGAAGCGGGCCGAGCATTGGCCGGCGCCAAACCATTCGGCGCTAAATTTCTCGGCAATTTCGGGATCGAACGTCTTGCACGAAAACATGTTGATATAGACGCTGCGCAATTGGTCCAGCGCATGAATGACGATGGAACTGGTCAGAATGAACTGCACCGCCGACGTGCCTTGGGTATGGGGCGAGGTTTGCTTGTCTTCTTCCCCAATGCCCACATCATCCCAGAAATGCAAATCTTCGCGCTGCATGTCGATTAGCGCGCAGAGCTGCGAGAAATATTCGGAAATGCTTTCTCTGGTGAAGGTGGCAACGTCGCAGTCGTGCAGATCGAGAATAAGCTCGATGCCGTATTTTTCCTCCGAAGATACCTCGCCTTCTTCGCCAATCATTGTAGGTCGCTCCTCCTTATCATTCCAAAATAACGTGCGGCACGACGCTGGCATCGGGGCCGGTGATCAAAGTCCGGCTTTCGCGGATACACAAGCCCGCGGCCTTGCTGGCGATCAGCCAAAGGCCAAGCAGCGGATATTTGCCGCCGTATTCGGGCAGCGGCGCCGATCCCTGAACGATTTGGCCGCCATCGCCATAGGGCCCTTCGCTGGCCAATTGCAGCGCGCCGTCCCGGTACATCTGGATATTGGCGCCTTGGCGGGACAGCAATGGTTTGCGGACATAGGTGCCGGCCAGCGCATCGGCGCCCGGATCGCCTTCGAAATAGGCCGGCAACAGATTGGGGTGTCCCTCGAACATCTCCCACATAAGCGCCAGCATGCCTTTGTTGGAAAGGATCGCCTTCCATGGCGGCTCGATAAAGCGGACGCGGCTGGCCGGCACTTTTTGCCCGAATTCTTCGTCCATGATCCATTCCCAGGGATACAGCTTGACCAGAGTGGTGATCACATCTTCTTCGGTGTCGGTGAATTTGCCCCAATCATCAAGGCCGATGTCTGCCATCGCCAATAGCCGCGTCTCGAGCCCGGCCTCGACCGCGCATTCCTGCATATATTCGAGGGTGCCCTTGTCGTCCTCGATATCCGTATTGCAGGCGAAATGGGTCACTCCCTCGATGCCCATGGCGGCAAAGCTCTGCACAATGGCCTCGTGGACGTCGTTGAATTGATCGCAGTTTTCCGGGATCAGCCCTTCCTCGGCAGCCTGTTCCAGCCATTCCCATTGAAACACCGCCGATTCATACAGCGCCGTCGGCGTGTCGGCATTGTATTCCAAAAGCTTTGCCGGCCCGGTGCCGTCGTAAGATAAGTCCATCCGGCCGGTGAGATTTTTCTCGCCGCCCCGCCAGCTTTCGCCAAGATAGTCCCAGAACGTCTCGGCAATGCCCAGACGTTCTAATATGGCTTGGTCATTGACGGCGCGCTCGACCATTTCAAAGCAAAGGCCTTCAAGCTCTTCCGCCGGCCCCGCCAAATCTTCTTGTATCTGGCCCATGGTGAACTGGTAGTAGGCGCTCTCATCCCAGCCGGTAACACCGCCCGCTGCCGTAAACTCAAAGCCGTGCATTTGCGCCGCATCGGCCAGGCCGGATCGTTCGCTAACCGGAATGCGCTGCATGATTTCTTCGACTTGAGAGGTTTGGGCGTGGCCGCAAAGCCATTGGAATTACGTGGCGCCCGATCCAAACCGCCGCCCGGACGAGCCGAAGCCGCCGCGTGAGCGGGTCGCCGTTTTGACCGACGGGCGCGACGTGGCCGAGCGCGCCACCTTGGTGCGCCCGGTTGAGCGCCCGGCGCTGCGATTGTCGGCGGTGCGGAAGGTGCCGGGGCTACTGGCCGAGCGATACAAAGGCTGCGGCGCCATGGAACGGCGGCCGCCGAGCATCGAGCCCATCATGTAGCCGGCCATCAACGGCATGAAGATCGAGCCGCCGGTGGAGCTCCGGTAGGGCGCCGTTTCGCATTTGCCGGCGCCGAAGTCGGCCTGGCAATCGGACGCCGTCGCATATTTCGGCGCGACGGCGGCGTGCTGGCTTTTGGCCTCGCGGAAGTTCTGCTCGCATTGTTCGGGGGACGCATCGCCATTGGAAATGCATTGCTGAATGTTTTCGAATATGGCCGCCTCGACCTCGGGCTCACCGCAGGCGGCGAGCGCGAACAGGCTGACGCCCATCACCAAAGTCCCTGCTTTTGATTTCAAATTCGGCATCTAAAATTCCTCTAAACCGGCGCGCTTTATAAGGGCAAGCCGTGATTGATCAATTCGTCATCGAGGCGGCGTTGAGCAGGCCGCCGGCCAGGGACGCGGCCCCAAGCCACACACCGCTGGCCATTTCGCCGTTTTCGATGCGCTCCGAAATTTTGGGTATGGGCAGACGGACCAGGTAAAAAATGACGATCTGCACGATGATGGCGATCACCCCCCAGACCACGAAATCCACCACGGCGACCGAGTTGGCCAGGGCGCTGGCGAGCGGCATGCAAAAGCCGATCAGGCTGCCGGCGAAGGCGACCCCGGCGGCAGAATTGTTGGCGCGGATTAACGTGATCTCCGCATGCGGCGTCACCCACGTATAGATGACGCTAAAGACCAAAGTCAGCACCACCGCGGTCGCAAAATATGCCAGGAACCATGGTAGCCCGATGAGTGAATCGCCGATGATTTCCAAGAGATTTTCATTCCCTGTTTAACGCTGTCCAACTTGCGATGACGTTATAACCGATTTGCCCGCCAGCAAAGTCTTAATTGCGCAACCGAGTACAAGCCGCCGTGCCGCCTGCTTAATTGGCCGGGAAGGCGGCGAAGCACTTGTCGGACTGGAAGATGAAGGTTTCCACATAATCGGCGATTACCGGCTTGCGGTCCAGCTTGTCCATGGCGCCGGCCAGCACATGCCAGTTCAGCAATTCATGGTGGCCGGCGGCCTCGACCTCATCGATGGTGCGCGTGCGCCAGGTCTCGTAATCGCCGTCGCGCATTGCCTCCAGCATCATGCGGTCGCTTTCGAAGTCCGGGATCACGTAGCCGGTATTGCTCGACAAGAAGCAATGGGACCAGCTCGACGATGCCATGATCACCGAACGGTAAGGGCTTTCGGCCAAGGATTCAGCCAAGTTGGCGCCGACCTCATAGCAAAGGGCGGGATTGGGGCCGGGCGGATCGGGCAAGCCGTTTTGCACGGGCTCTTCGAACAGATGCTGGAAGGCGCCGCCGGCGCTGATCACCGATGAGCCGTAACAATTCACGTGCAGCGGAATGATCGGATAGGGAAATCCCTGGCGGTCGAGATCGAGATAGAGCACCGAGTAATTGAAGCCATGCGCCAATATCGGCGAATGCAGCAACCGGTAGGCGTAAGGCATGGCGACGCCGCGCTCGAGCAATCCGGCGGTGATATATTTGGCGCCCTCCCGGTGGCCGTGGAACATCATCTTCAAATCGTGGGGCTCGCCCCAGTAATTGTCCTTGGTGGCGGCAAAACCGTGGCCCCAGACCTCTTGTTCGAAATCGTCGTCGAGGCCATAGACGCAAAATGGCGGGATGATGTCTTCTTTAAAGTTCTCATACTGATCATCGGCGATGATGACGATAAAGTCGGGATCAAACTCGTCGATCATTTTGCGCTGCTTGCGGAAGTTGTCCCACATACGCTCCCGGTAGGCGACGGCCGAGGCCAGGCCCATATCGTCGCCGATCTCGTCGATCATGCCGGCGGGCCAGTTGGCCTTGTTTTTCCATTTGGCGTCGATCAGCGGCGCGTTGATGATGCGCTGCCAGACCGAGCTTAGCCCCTCGTCGGTTCCAGTCAGCCCCGGATAATGCGTTGTTCCGATACCGAGTATTTCACCCATTGCCGCCACCCCTTATTTGGATTGCCTCTGCCACGCCCGATGACATCATTAAAGGGGCGAAGGCGTCAAGCAGACTATCGCTTACGGGTTGCACAATCGGGGCGCCCCGGCATTTTCGGGCCGCGCATTATCCGCGGACACCCCGATAGGCCCGGCGACCGCCGGTAACGATAACGCCCCGCCGAAATGCCTATGGCGCGACTAAAATTCCTTGCCGATTCTGGCGTCGATGGAGTGCTTGCCGGCGCCGATGATCAGAATGGCCAGGCAAACCAATCCCCAGGTCAACGGCGCTTCGGTGCCGCCCTTGGTCCAGAACCAGCCGCGCGGCCAATTGGCAACGAACGCGGCCACCGCCATGAAGCCGACCAATTGCACGGCCACCAGACGGGTCAGCAAACCAAAGGCCAGCATCAGCCCGCCGAAAAATTCCAGGCCGCCAATATAATACACCCAGCCGGCGCTGCCGAATGTCTCGCCCAAGGCGCCGCCAAAAAACTTAACGTAGCCCGCGAGCGGCGCACCGCCGAACCAGCCGAACAGCTTCTGGGCGCCATGGGGGACAAAAAACAAGCCCATCATCACACGCAGAATGGTGTAAGCGTAAGGCCGGAAGCCGTCGTAGATGCCGCCAAGCCCCGGAAGGATCAACGGGATTTTTTCGTCAGATTGTTCCATGTAAACCTCCTGCATTTCTACCGCCGGTTTAGCCCGGCTGGTCGCTGCGCATCATGGCTGCGATGCAAGGCGTTTGGCAATACAAAACCCAGCTTGGCGCTTGGTCAGGATGGGCGCTCGCCGGTTACCGTGGTGCGGCGCAAGATGCGGCGCTGGGTTTCGGGAAAATCGGCGCGGCCGTGAATGGTGCAGCGGTTGTCCCACATGACCAGATCGCCGGGGCGCCATTCGTGGCTCAAGATATTGGCCGGGTCTTCCGATACGCCGAACAATTCTTCCAGCAACGCCTCGCTTTCGCTCGCCTCCATGCCGACCACGCTCGCCGACATCAGCCGGTTGACGTACAAGGCCTTGCGCCCGGTGCCCGGGTGGGTAATCACCGCCGGGTGCGCGAACTGCAAGGCATCGGCGCGCTCGCCCGCCGGCGAGGGGCGTTGCAGCCGTTGATATTCGTGTACCTGGACCACGCTTTTGCCTTCGATCCTTTGCCTTGTTGCGCCCGAAAGGGCCTCATAGGCGCCGTACATGTCGGCAAAAAGGGTGGCGCCGCCGCTGGCCGGCAATTCGATGGCATAAAGGATAGTCGCCGTGTACGGCTTTTCCGCATAGCACATGTCGGAATGGAACCACATTTCGCCCTCGTGGGGCTGGCCGTAGGCACTGCCGTCATCGCGGGTTAAATTTGTGACCCACATGATGCCTGGCTGGGTGGCCTCGCCGTTAGGGCCCGCATCGGTGATGGTGTTGCGCGATATGCCCATTGGCCCCAGCCGGCTTGTAAAGCGAAGCTGATCGTCCTGGCTGAGGGATTGATCCCGGAACACCAAAACCTGATGGGCGTACCAGGCCGCCTCGATTGCCGCGATATCGACGTCGCCGGCCAGATCGATGCCGGTGATCTCGGCGCCGAAGGGATCAAAGGGTGTTATCTGCATCGTGCGGCTCCGGGATTTTGCATGGCGCGAGCATGGACCAGGAGGCGCCGCCAAGCAACCGGCGCCAGGCGTGTTTGGCCGCCGGGATCGATTGCGCTAGGTTTGGCGCAAGCGACCGTAGGGGAGGTATCGGCCATGAAACGAAGCAGCGAGCGCATCCTGACCACCCATGTGGGCAGCCTGATCCGCCCCGCCGAATTGCTGGCGGCGGGGGAGGCGGCGCGCGGCGCGGTCTTAGCTGATATCGTTGCCGACGTGGTCGCGCGCCAGGCGGCGGCGGGCATCGATATCGTCAATGATGGCGAATACGGCAAGTCAAGCTGGTCCGCCTATTTGCTCGACCGCATCACCGGGTTCGAGGTCCGCCCCGATGATTTGCGCCCCGTTGTATGGATGGGCCGCGACATGGAACGGTTTCCCGAAGCTATTCTGCAGGAGATGCCGAGCGCCGTCGAAGGACGCCCGGTCCAGGCCTGTACCGGCCCCATCGCTTACACCGGAAACGGCGCCGTCGAGCGCGATTGCGACAATCTCAAAGCAGCGCTCGCCGGCCAGAACGTGGCCGAAGCGTTCCTCACCGCCGTCGCGCCGGCCAGCACCGCCTATGACGGCATCGACGAGCATTACGGCAACGAGCATGATTATATCTTTGCCATCGCCGAGGCGCTGGGTAAGGAATATAAGGCCATCCACGCCGCCGGATTGCTGGTTCAAGTGGACGACGCGGTGCTTGCCAACATGTATGACCACCTGGTGCAGCAGAGCCCGGAACGCTACCGGGAATGGGCGGAACTGCGCATCGAAGCCACCAATCACGCCCTTGCCGGCATTCCCGAAGACCGGGTCCGCTACCATGTTTGCTTCGGCAGCTGGCACATTCCGCACACCGCCGATGCGCCCTTGGAGGCGATCATCGATCTGATCTTGAAGGTTAACGCCGGCGCCTATTCCATCGAGGCCGCCAATGTGCGCCACGAGCATGAATGGCGGGTCTGGGAAGCAACGAAACTGCCGGACGGCAAGATCCTGATCCCCGGCGTTGTCTCCCACCACACCATCACCGTGGAGCATCCGCGTCTGGTCGCCGACCGCATTATCCGCTTTGCCGGGCTGGTGGGCCGCGAAAACGTGATCGCCGGAACCGATTGCGGCTTTGCCCAGGTCGAAGGCTACCAGCGGGTGCACCCCAGCATTATGTGGGCGAAGCTGGAATCCCTGGCCGAAGGCGCGGCCCTGGCCTCCGCCGAGCTATGGCCATAACGCCCTATGTCCGATAAAGGCACATTCGATTACATCATCATCGGCGCCGGCTCCGGCGGCTGCGTTCTGGCCAACCGGTTGAGCAGCGATGCCAAAACCAAGGTGCTGCTCATCGAGGCCGGCGGCAGCGACAACCGGTTCTGGGTGCATGTGCCGGTAGGCTATCTGTATTGCATGGGCAACCCGAAAACCGACTGGTGCTACCGGACCGAGCCGGAGCCGGGTCTCAATGGCCGCGCCTTGAATTATCCGCGCGGCAAGGTGCTCGGCGGCTGCTCGTCCATCAACGGCATGATCTATATGCGCGGCCAGGCCAGGGACTATGACCAGTGGCGCCAATTGGGCAATGTGGGTTGGAGCTGGGATGACGTTTTGCCCTATTTCACCAAGTCCGAACATCACTATGGCGGGGCCAGCGAATTTCACGGCGAGGGCGGCGAATTGCTGGTCGAGGAACAGCGTTTGTCGTGGCCTATATTGGACAGCGTTCGGGATGCAGCCGGCGAAATCGGTGTTGCGCCGACCGATGATTTCAACCGAGGCAACAACGAAGGCGTCGGCTATTTTCCGGTCAATCAGAAAAAGGGCGTGCGCTGGAATTCCAGAAAAGCGTTCCTCGATCCGGTGCGCGGGCGGAGCAATCTGACGATCATCACCCACGCCCAGGTGGAACGGCTGCGCATGGATGGCCGCCAGGTCACCGGCGTCGAATTTCGCCAGCGGGGGACGCTGAGCCACGCCGCCGTCAACCGCGAGGTGATCCTCGCCGCCGGCTCCATCGGTTCGGCGCAAATCCTGCAATTGTCGGGGATCGGGCCGGGCCAAATATTGTTTAAGAATAATATTCCGGTGGTGCACGAATTGAAGGGCGTCGGCGAGAACCTGCAGGACCATCTGCAAATCCGGACCATCTTTAAAATCTCCGGCGCCAAAACCCTTAACGAGATGTCGGCGAGCCTTTGGGGCAAGCTTGGCATCGCCGCCGATTATTTTTTGCGCCGCTCCGGGCCGATGGCGATGGCGCCCAGCCAGCTTGGCCTGTTCACCAAATCGGCAGCCGAATTCGAGACGCCGAACATCGAATATCATGTGCAGCCCTTGTCCCTGGACGCCTTTGGCGAGCCGCTGCACCGGTTTCCGGCGATCACCGTTTCGGTCTGCAATCTGCGCCCGGAAAGCCGCGGCAGCTGTCACATCAAGGAAAATGACGCCAACGTGGCGCCGGCCATACGGCCCAACTATCTGTCCACCGATAATGACCGCAAAGTGGCCGCCGACAGTATCCGCCATGCGCGCCGCCTGATGGACACCGCCGCCATGGCCAGGTACGCGCCGGTGGAATTCAAGCCGGGCTCGGAATTCACCTCCGATGCGGAATTGGCAAAATTGGCCGGCGATATCGCCACCACCATCTTTCATCCCGTCGGCACGGCGAAAATGGGCGACGATGCTATGGCGGTGGTGGATGCGCGTCTGGCTGTGCATGGCATCGGCGGATTGCGCATCGCCGATGCATCGATCATGCCGACCATCACGTCCGGCAACACCCACGCGCCGGTCACCATGATCGCCGAAAAAGCCGCCGATATGATCCTCGCCGACTCCGCGGCTTAAGGGGAGGGGCTCTAGCCCGGCGCCGCCTCCACCAGCACAAAGGCGACGCGGCAATATTCACCCGACCGGTTGCTCCAGGCGTGGCTGGTGCCGCGCTGGATCAACACATCGCCGGTCTTCATCAAGGTCTCGCCTTCATCCATGATGGCGGTAATCTCGCCCGCCATGACGATGGCGTAATCGATGGTGTCGGTGGCGTGCATGCCGGGATGCGGGCCATCGGCAAAGCGGCGCTGGCCTGGCTCAGGATTGGCGCCGGCATTGCGTACCCGCGTCCGCATATCGGCATAGACGCGTTCGCGCTCTTCCGGCTCCGCCGGTTCCGGCGGGTAATCGATGATATGCATGACCGAGCCGTTTTTGGGCGGCATGATGCCCTTGGCCTCATGGCTCCGGTCGGCATCATCGATGGGGCCGGGGACCGCCCCAGTGCCCCAGATATGCTGGGCATAGAGGCCCGCCCGGTTGGGGTTCTCTTCAATATGGCCGGGGCCGTCCTCTTCGAAGCGGGATTGGCGGGCGGCGCTGTGGCCGGTGATGATGCGCCGCACCGGCGGCAATTGTTTGGCCATGTTTTGGTCCCCCTTATTCGGCGGCTTGTGCTGCTTTCAGGCGTGCCATGGCGGCCTCGGCCTCGGCTTCGATGGCGGTGCCTTTGAAGAAGTCCGGATTGACGCCGGCGTGCAGGGTTACATTGTTGGTGAAGGTGAAATCCCTGAAATCGTCTTCGCTCATCAGCCCTTGTTCCACCAATTCGTAGGCTTCGTTCAGCACGCACCTTGAATCCAGCACATCCCAATGGCCAATGTCGGAGCCGAACGTGGCTTGCAGGCGGGCGTCCATGTGATTGAGCCTGGCATCGAAGGCAATGGCGTTCAGCCGGTCGTCGGCCTCGCAGCCGAAATAGAAGTTGGGCACGAACAAATCGCGGATGTCGGTTTTTTGTTTGATCTCGCAGGCGCGGAAATCGTCGTAATTGTCCGGATTCTCGTCGAGCCGGGAATTGTGGGTTTCCGGGTAGCCGCGCATTCTTTCCGGCGTCAAATAGTCGTTGCCGTATTTTTCGAACATTTCGACCATCAGATCCATGTCGAGATTGTGCGGATTGAGATACTCCATCAGCGTATCCATGTTGCGCTTCTCCCACGCCTCGACGATGGAGGCATAAAGATCGGCCGCCCAGGCAACGCCGCCTTCGAGAAAGGCAAAGCGCAAGGTGGGGAAGCGCCGCGTCACGCCGCCCAGGAACAACGAGCGGCACAGAAACTCGGCGCCCGACGCAAAGCTGCCGAGATGGTTGAACACATAATTGCTGGGCGAGCCGCGCAAGCCGCCGCCGCCCCTGGGGCTCGAATGACAGCCGATGGAGACCTTCAAATCGGCGCAGCGCTGCCAGAAAGGATCGTAGTCAAACAGCGCATCCAGGGTGAAGGAATGGGTGTGCGTGGTATAGGCGGCCAGCTCCGGCGCCTGCTCGGCAACCTCTTTCACCGAAGTGCGTACTTCGGACGGGATCATGATCGTTTTGTAGCCAAGCTCGGTAACGCAATATTCCAACTCATCGATGGCTTCGGCGGGCGAATTCATCGGGATCACGGCGGCCGGGGTCATGCGGTCGGCGACGTCGGCGGCCATATACATGTCGGCGTTCATGACGTTCATCGCCCGGCAGCAGGCCCGCCGGAATTCGTCGTTGCGGTGGCCGACCAGGGCGAGCCCCATGGTGGTGTAAATGACGCAGTAATCGAGCCCCGCCTCTTCCAGCCGCGCCTTGCGCAGCCGCGGCAGCATGGACATGGCCCGATCGATGCTGGCCGGACCGGACGGCACGTTCCAAAAGGTCAGGCGCAAGGGCTGCACGGTATGGATCGAGCGGAATTTCGACCAGAGCGCCGCGATCTCGGAACCGGCCACCGGTTTCAGAAAATCCTCCATGGCGAAGGCGGTCTCCTGGGTGTGGCTGTCGCCGTCGATGACCGGATGGTCAAGGCGGGCGCGCACATCGGCGCCGACGGCTTTGTCTTTGGTGGTTGTGGTCATGGTCTATCTCCCCTGTAGCTGAAAAGCTTGCCCGCAACGCGCCGGCAATTCAACCGCCATCTATTCGTCTTTCGCCGGGCCCGCTCTTAAGGCTATCATCGGGGCCAGATAACCGGTCACAACGCAAAGCGTTCTTTTACCATGAACCCGCCCGAAGATTTTCGCCGCATGCAGACAGACATGCTCATCATTGGCTCCGGCGTTGCCGGTATGCTGGCCGTGGTCGGCGCCATGCGCTCCGGCGTAAAGCCGATGATCGCCACCAAAAGCACCTATGCGTCGGGCTCCTCGTCGATGGCGCGGGGCGGCCATTCCCTGGCGCTCGGCCATTCCGATCCGGCGGACAATCCTGATCTGTTCTTCGAAGACATCCAGGCCGGCGGCGAGGGACTTTGCAACGAACGGTTGATTGACATTGTCAGCACCGAATCCATCGACCGCTCGGCGGAGCTCGATGTTTGGGGGCTTGGTCTGGTCAAGACCGGGGACGGCCGTCTCGATCAGGTGCCCGGCGGTTTCCCGCACCGCTACCCGCGCATGGTCCATTGCAATCGCCTGATGGGCAAGCCGCTGATGGCGGCGCTATCGGGCAAAACCAAAAGCTGGGACATCGAGCCGATGATCCACATCATGTTCGTCGATCTTTTGATGGACGGCGACACGGTGGTCGGCGCCTGGGGGTTCCTTTACCGCGATGGCACGCCGGTGGTGATTCACGCCAAATCGACGGTCATCGCCACCGGCGGCGCGCCGCAGCTCCACACCCTCAATGATTCGCCGCCGATCGTCACCGGTGACGGCTATGCCATGGCCTACCGCGCCGGCGCCGAGCTGATCGATATGGAATTCATCGACTATCAGGTTCTTACCGCGGCGCCGGAAAAGCTTGCCGGCTATCCCTGCTATTCGACCGGATTGCTCACCGCCGGCGGGCATCTGCTCAACGGCCTCGGCGAGCGATTTATGGAAAAGTACGATCCTGAGCGCCTGGAGAAAACCACGCGGGCATTGAACACCCGCGCCATGGCGATGGAAATTTTCGAAGGCCGGGGCACGGAGGGCGGCAACATCAACATCGATATCCGGCATGTCTTCGATGCGGTCAATCAGGGCCCGGGCAAATCGATTATCGCCACCATGGCCAAGAACAATATCGATCTGAGCAAGCAATTTCTCGAGGTCGGCGCGGCGCCGCACACCTATCTCGGCGGCTTGCGCATCGATGAATGGGGGCGCACGACGCTGGACGGGCTGTATGCCGGTGGCGAGGCGGCGGGCGGCATTCACGGCGCCAACCGGCTGGGCGGGCTGGCGCTGATCGACAGTTACGTGTTCGGCTTGCGCTCCGGTATCGCCGCCGCGCTGGAATCGAAAACCCGCGACGCGCCCGACCCCGATAGCGGCGGCTGGCAAGACGGCCTCGCCGATCTTAGGCACAGGGCATCCAGGACCGGCGCCGGTCCCTCGGCAAGTGCATGGCGCCGGCAAGTCCAGGACCTGGTGGTTACGTCCCTCGGTCAGGTGCGGTCTGAGGAGCGGCTGGCCGCCGGTCTTAAGGCGCTAACCGCCGCCGAAGGCGCCTTCAACGATGTCGACAACTCCGGCAAAACCAAACGCCAACGCTGGGATTGCCTGCGCCGGACCTTTGAGACCCGCAATCTGATTGCGGTGGCGCGCATGCTCGGCACCGCCGCCCTGTTGCGCCGGGAAACCCGGGGCGGCCATTTCCGCATGGATTATCCCGCGCGCGACGATGCCAATTTCCTCGGCAATTATGTCTTGTCGAAGGATGGCGATATCTGCCGGGCGGAGCTGCGGGGCGTGCCGGGCCGGGGTACCATCGCGGCGCCGCCGCCGGGGGAGCATTCGACCGGCTTCGATGCTGTTTCCGAAGCGTAAGAGAGCGCGCCGCCGCACCTTACTGGCCAAATTTATCGAAGAATTCCGCCGCTTCGGGCCCACGCAGGGATTGGATGACGTGGCCCTCGCCGGGTATGACTTTCAAGCTGGCCGCGATGCCGAGGGATTGCAGCCGTTGCAACGCCTTATTCATAGGCGCGTGCCAGCGTGTGTCCTGTTCGCCCACATACATGGAAACGCTTAAGGACTTCAGCTTTTCCAGGCCCTGGAAGTCGGCCTTCGATGTGGGATAGCCGGGAACCACGGTGAGGCTGTGAAACGCATCCGGCTGGTTGACGGCGAGGCGAAAGGCGCTGATGCCGCCATTGGAGATGCCGGTGAGGTAGAATTTTCCGCCCCGGATGCGATAGGTCTTTTTGATATGGCTTAGAAACTTGGGGATCAATTTCTCGGAGCCCCGGTAAAACGTGGTGCCGCCCGGGGCCACCGGCGAAAACACCAGAAATCCACGCTCCCGCGCCATCGCTTCCCAATAAAGACCAAGCCCGGCTTCCACCATCTGAGGTGTCTGCGGGCCGGGGGGCATGGCGAGGATGGCCGGATAGTCCCGCGCCCGATCGTAATCGGCGGGAACAACCACGGCGTATACCAGCTCCCGGCCGCCGCCCAAATCGAGGGATTTGAATTCTGCCGCCGATGCGATGTTTGCCATAAATCCAACCGCCAGGATGATCGAGAACGCTACGAGCCTTTGCATGATTGTCCGTCCACTGGGTTATACAGGGATTATAGAGGGCCATGATAACCCGGTTTCGCGGCACCGCCCTCGAACAATATCGTGAGGCGGCGGTTTCGCGGAGTAAACAAAATAAAATACTACTATAAAGAGATATTAGCATAATGCGTTATAATGATGTAAGATGGGTCAACCGGAGGTTATGTGCCAATTGGGGGGTACCTGACAGAAGGAGGCATCGTGACAAACCCAGCCGAAAACGCCGTATTGACCCAGGTCGGCCCAGGCACGCCCATGGGCGAATTGATGCGCCAATATTGGTTCCCGGTGGCCGGCTCCGATGAGGTTGAGGCCGATGGCGATCCCATGCGCCTCAAGGTTCTTGGCGAAAAGCTGATTGCCTTTCGCGATTCCTCTGGCCGCGTCGGCGTCATGGATCATCGCTGCCCGCACCGCTGCGCCTCATTATTTTTCGGCCGCAACGAGGAAGACGGCATTCGCTGCGTCTATCACGGCTGGAAGTTTGATGTGGAGGGCAATTGTCTGGACCAGGCCAACGTGCCCCAGCACCAGGATTTCAAACATAAAGTCAAAGCCAGGGCCTATAAGGCGCGCGATCGTTACGGCGCCATCTGGGTCTATATGGGCGCCCGCGAAACGCCGCCGCCGTTCCCCGATTTTGAGCTGAACGATATCGACGAGGCTGAGCTTACGATCCGCATGATCCAGATGGAATATAACTGGGTGCAGGGGATCGAGAACGATCTCGATACCTCGCATTTCAGTTTCCTGCATATCGGCGGCATCGATCCGGACAGCATCGATCCCAACGATCTCCTGTATGAGGCTGCCAACGAACCGGCGCCCGAGTTTGAAATTGAAGAAACCTCCATGGGGCTTATGTACGGCGCCTACCGCCCGGCGGATGAGAACAATACCCACTGGCGGGTCGGTCAGTTCATGGCGCCGTTCTGGGTCATGCCGCCGATTGGGCCGACCGAGGTGTTTGTCGGCATGAAGTGCTTTGTCCCCATGGACGATACCCACACCATGACCATCTTCATCTACCGCAATCAGCCGAGCGCGCCCATCGGCCGTTTCAAAAATGGCGAGATAATCCCCGGTCTCGGCCTCGAAGGCTATAAGGGGCTCATGGAATACCGCGACAACACAACCGACTGGGTGGGCCGCTGGCGGCTTCGCAATTCGCGGGAGAACGACTATCTCATCGACCGCGATGCGCAGCGCAACGGCGTTGTCTATACCGGCATTAACGGCTTGCACGTTCAAGACGTCGCCGTCGGCGGCATGATGGACGTCATCAACGACCGCCAGTTTGAGCATTTGGCCGCTAGCGACGTAATGATCATCCAGTGGCGGCGCAAGCTATTGCGTCTGGCCCGGGCCTTTCAAAAGGATAATTCCATCGCCCCGCCGGGGGTCGATGAGCCCGATGGCTACCGGGGCCACCGGGGCGGAAATTTCGTGGCGCCGAACGGGGTGCCGTTCCAGCAAGCCTATGAAGACCGGATGCGCAACGCAACCGGCCATGCACCGCGCTGGGCGGCGGAATAACCTAAAGCCCGAGCTCCGATAATCCCGCAAGGTCTTCGGGCCGGGGCCCCAAGGGCCAATGGATTTTCCGGCCCGCCTCGGTGAAGGCCGGCGGCCGGCTGCCAGGCGGCGTGCCTATCAATGGTCATATCTCTGTCCTGTAACAGCGGCATTTGTTAGATTGGCGCCAGCGTCCAATGATCAAAGTTTCGGGAGCCCGCATTGCCAATGTCCATTCGCATCGCCGTTATCGAAGTCAGCCATTGGCACGCCCTGAAAGACGCCGCCTACCTTACCCATCTTGCCAAAATAGCCCAAGCCGAAGTGGTGGCGCTCCAAGACCCGGACATTACCCTATGCCGCCGCATCGCCGCCGAGACAGGCACCGCCGATAGCTATACCGATTACCGGCAAATGTTGAAAGAAACCAAGCCCGATTTCGTGCTCGCCCTCGGCCGCCACGGCGCCATGGCCGAAACCGCCCATTATCTATTGGATCAAGGCTATCCGTTTCTGATGGAAAAGCCCATGGGGCTCAACGCCGAAGAGGTGCTGAGCGTCGCCGAAAAGGCGGAGGCCTTGGGCGCCTTCGCGGCGGTGCCGTTTTTCATGCGCTATTTGCCGTTCGTTGCCGAGGCCCAAAAAATGATCGCCGATGGCAGTTTCGGGACGATCTCGCATTTCTATGCGCGCAACAACCGGCCCACCTCGGACCGCTACGTCGATTGGGGCTCGCCCTGGATGCTGGACCCGGGAATCGCCGGCGGCGGCACCTTGCGCAATTTGGGGCTACACGGGCTTGATATGTTTTTGTATCTGATGGGCGAGGGCGCGTCGGTGACCGGCGCTCAAGTTTCGGGCCGCGCCCTTGGCCGCGATGTAGAAGATTATGCCTCGGTATTGTTGCAATCGGACAGCGGCGTTCTGGCGACGGTGGAGGTCGGCAACATCTTTCCGCAAGTCACGAAGCCCGCAAATCTCGATGCGCCCTGGATCGGAACCGACGCCGAATACAAGCTGTCGGGCAGCGATGCATTGCTGACCTTCAAGGATGGCGTCCTCCGCAGGACCACAAAACAGACTCAAGAGCTGGTGCCCTTTACCCCAGGCGATGCGCCGGCTTACCGGATACTCGAAGACACATTGGCCCGCTGGCAAAGAGGCGAGGCGCCGCTGGCATCGGCCCGCGACTGCTACCGGGCCGTCGAGCTTGCCGATGCGGCATACATATTTGCCGGGTAAAAAGTTATTTTGCAGCATACAATGACCCGGCAACCCGCCAGAGGGCAGTGAATTCGGAGATATCGCCATGGGCCATAACGTCGAAGTCATCAAAATCGCGCCGCATCTGGGCGCCGAGATCAGGGGCGTCGATCTGAGCGCCGAGCTTTCCGAGGACGAATTCGATGCCGTCCATGATGCCTTTGTGGACAACCAGGTGATCGTTTTTCACGGCCAAAAGATCAATGCCGGGCAGCTGATCGCCTTTGGCAACCGGTTTGGCGAATTGAGCGTGCATCCGTTCTCGCCCAACCAGGAAGACACGCCGGAACTGATTATTTTCGACAATAACGAAGACAATCCGCCATTCGGCACCGACCGCTGGCATTCGGACGAAACCTTCCGAGCCGAGCCGCCCTTGGGCACCATGCTGTCGGCCAAGATCATACCGGCCTATGGCGGCAACACCATCTTTGCTTCCATGACGGCGGCCTATGATGCCTTGAGCGACAGGATGCAGAACTTCCTCGATGATATGGAAGCCATCCACGACATGGTTCTGTTCCGGAAATTGTTCGGCGCCGGCGAGGACGGGCTGGCGACATTACGCAAATACGAAGACCTTTATCCCAATCCGGTGCATCCGGTGGTCCGCATCCACCCGGTGACCGGCAAGAAGGCCTTGTACGTCAATCCCCAGTTCACCTTGCGCATCAAGAATATGCGCGAAGACGAAAGCCGGACGCTGTTGGATTTTCTGTTCCGCCAGGCGGAAACCCCGGAGCTGCAATACCGCCATCAATGGAAGGTCGACAGCTTCGTCTTCTGGGACAACCGTTCGGCCCAACACTACGCGCCTCACGATTATTTTCCCCAAAGGCGCTATCTGGAGCGCATCACCATCCAGGGCGACAGGCCCTTCGGTCCCGCCGGGCCAACCTATTTCTTGCAAGACAATCCGGAGGCAGGCGATGCCGGCAACGCCGATGCATTCGGCGGCCACCGGGCCAACAAGCGCCCTATCGAGCGGGAGACGGAAAAGACCGCCTAGGGTTCCGCCGCGCCGTCCGCGACGTTTTGGGTGAATTGCGCGGCGGTATCATAATCGGCGCCGATCTCCAGCCACGCCAAGGCTTCCTTCGCCGTCTTAAACGGTCTGCGTTCAATTTGGTCGTTGGACAGCAAAATTTCCGATTGTCTCCCGGTGCCGAAATTTTTGCCGGTGGTATCGACAAAGGCGATTTTGATTTCGCCGGTCGATTGGGCCAGCATTTCCCATTTGGCGCGGTTCGGGAATATATTGGCGAAGCTGGCTTCGGCGTAGTCCATTTTGGTCACATCGATGAAAAAGTTCATGCCCACCGCATAATCCGCCGTGGCGGCAATGGCGGCAACGGTCGCCACCATGGAGCCGGCCTCGAAGGCGCCGCGCCTTTCGACAAATACGCAATTTACGCCTTCATCGATACCGTATCGGGTTTCAATAGCCATTTCGCCGCCGATCCGATTGGGATCCGGGATTTTAGGGCCTGAACACCTGTAAAGTCATCCCTTTTGGCCGAAAAAATCTTGCCTAGTGGAATTTCACATATTCGAATTCGACGTCCTGGCCGTGAATGCCGCGCGCCGGGGCGGCGATCCAGTTGGCCATCCGGCCGGGCTCGGTCACCGGCACCATCAGCGATTTGACGTGGCCGCGGTCGGCGTCGTTGGGCAGCCAGGTTGCCGCGTTGCGGTCCCATTCATCGCGGCCGATGATCTCGCCGGTGGGCGATGCGTTGACGTCCCGGAAGGTGCCGATATTGCGGTTGAAAGCGGTGTGCGGCAAGCGCAAATCGAACGCGACGCCGGCCGCCTTGATGGCTTTGTTCCAACGATTAAGACCGCGCTGGCTGTCTTCGTGGTATTCATCGCGCAAGACTTCGTTGATCGCCGTCAGCGCCGGCTGGTCGGACCAGACAACCTTGCCGCCCTCGACATCGGGCAGCTTGTAGGAGGCGCCGTCGAGCACATGATCATCGTCGATCTTGGTCTCGCCGAAGCGGCCCTTGAGACCGGTGGTGTAGAAGTTGGCGGCGTTGGTGGAGCGCTCCTGGCCAAACAGATCCAGGCAGATGGAGAAATGAAAGTTGATGTATTTCTGGATCATCGGCAGCGGGATGCCGCCATGGGCTTCGATATCCAGCGTGTCATGCTTGGCGGATAATTCGGTACTGCGCTGAATGATGCGGCCGACGCCGCTTTCGCCCACAAACATATGATGGGCTTCCTCGGTCAGCATAAAGCGGCAGGTGCGCGACAACGGATCGAACCCGGATTCGGATAGCGCGTTAAGCTGAAACTTGCCGTCCCGGTCCTGGAAATAGGTGAACATAAAGAACGACAGCCAATCCTCGGTGGGCACGTTGAAGGCTTCCAGGATGCGCGGCTTGTCGGCGTCGCCGGAATGACGGGCCAGCAATTCATCGGCCTCTTCGCGGCCATCGCGGCCGAAATGGGCGTGCAGCAGATAGACCATGGCCCAAAGATGGCGGCCCTCTTCCACATTCACCTGGAACAGGCTCCTGAGGTCATACAAAGACGGGCAGGTGCGCCCCAAGGCGCGCTGCTGCTCGACGCTGGCCGGCTCGGTATCGCCCTGGGTCACGATCAGGCGGCGCAGATCGGAGCGGTATTCACCGGGCACGTCCTGCCAGGCGGCTTCGCCCTTGTGCATACCGAAATTGATCTTGCGGTCGGCCTCGGCGTCGGCGAGAAAAATTCCCCAGCGATATTCGGGCATCTTGACCATGCCGAACTGGGCCCAGCCGTCGGCGTCCACGGCGACCGCGGTGCGCAGGTAAATTTCCAACTCGGAACTATCCGCCGGGCCAAGCTGGTTCCACCAATCGAGATAGGCGGGCTGCCAGTTTTCCAGCGCCCTTTGCAGGCGGCGGTCATCGCCGAGGTTAACGTTGTTGGGAATCTTTTGGCTATAATCGATGGAGCTCATGGTTATTACACCCGTTTCTTGTCAAAGTTGGATTGTTTGCCGGTGCCGAACAATTTCAGCGCGCCTTCGTCGCCGACCGCGTTGGGGCGCTGGAATATCCAGTTCTGCCAGGCGCTGAGGCGGCCGAAGATTTTGGTCTCCAAAGTTTCCGGTCCGGCGAAGCGGAGGCTGGCCTCCATGCCGGTAAGGGCGTCGGTGGAAAAGCTGGCGCGCTCTTCGATGGCGATGCGCACCTCGTCCTGCCAATCGATATCGTCGGGGGTGAAGGTCACCAGGCCAAGTTCCTCGGCCTCGGCTGCCTCCAAATCCTCGCCGATCTTGGCGCGGATATCGTTCAAAGCATCCTCGCGTCCCAAAAAGCGGGTTTCCAGGCGGCTCAGATCGTTGCACATGGGCAGCGTACCGAAATTCATCGCCGTCGGGCGCAGGCTCGCGGCGGGCTCGTTGGAGCCTTCGAATGTGCCGTCCAGCATGAAGCTTCTGTCTGCCGCCAACACGAATTCCAGGAGCGAGCCGGTGAAGCAACTGCCCGGCTCGACCAGCGCGATGATCGAGCGCGACGAAACATCGAGGCGCTTGAGGGCGCGTTTCAGAAACAAAGTGATCTCGCGCACCAGCCAGTCATCGGCGTTGCCCAAGAGCGCCTTGTCGGCGGCCTCGACCAGATCGGGCTCGCCGGAGCTACGCACCACCCAGGTGGAAATTTCGGGCTCGTTGGCGCGCATGTGCAGGATGAAATCATCAAGCTCGCGGGCGAAGGCGAGGGGCCAGAATTCGGTGCCGGCGGCGTGGATGGCGGCGGCGTCGGCCGCGGGCGCGGCATCGGGGCCGAGCAATGTCACCTCGGCTGTGGCGTGGGCCCGGTCCAGCGTGGCGGTCAAATGCGGATAGACGATTTCATTGTCCTGGAAATCGCGCTGCAAGGGGGGCAACGCGATCCCTTTGGCACCGCCCGGGCGGCTGGAGGCTTGCGCAAATTCCCGCGCCCTCTCCAAAGCCGTCTCCATCAGCTTGGAGCGCGGCACCAATTCATCGACCAGGTCCCATTCGAGGGCGCGCTTGCCCTTGATGCCCTCGGTCAGGGTGCAGAAATAATCGGCGCGGTCGCGGCGCACATGGCGCTTATCGACCACCCGGGTCAGCCCGCCGGTGCCCGGCAATACCGCCAGCAACGGCAACTCGGGCAGGGACACCGCCGAAGAGCCGTCGTCGATGAGCATGATATAGTCGTTGGCCAGGGCCAATTCGTAGCCGCCGCCGGCGGCGGTGCCGTTGATCAGGCAAATATAGCGCTGCTCCGAATTTTTGCTCGCATCCTCGATGCCGTTGCGCGTCTCGTTGGTGAATTTGCAGAAATTCACCTTGTGCGCATGGCTCGACGTGGCGAGCATGGAAATGTTGGCGCCGGCGCAAAACACCCGGTCCATGGCCGACGTCATGATGACACTTTTGACTTCCGGATGCTCGAAGCGGAGCCGTTGGATGGCATCGTGCAATTCGATATCGACGCCGAGGTCATAGGAATTGAGCTTCAATTCGTAGCCCGGAACCAGGCCGCCGTCTTCGGCCACGTCCATGGTCAGGGTGGCTACCGGGCCGTCGAAATCGATGGTCCAATGCTTGTATTGGTCAGGCGATGTGGAAAAATCGATCATGGGTCCTATTGTTCCATATGGTTTTGCGTATTTAAAGCAATCCGAATTTGGCCGGGCACGGTGACATGAGAGAGATTTTGCGCGTTCGGTTCCGGTGACGTTGCGTTGCCCAGGCTATGATCAGCGTCTGGATGTACTTCGGAAACGGCAGAAACAAGCCATTTAGATATTCATAAACATTAGTCAATAAATCGGTACTGTAATACTTATTTACAATATGGGCCTCTGGTCCCATTGTGTCAACCCGGATGTTACGCGCCGGCAATTCGGCAATTGCATGGGTTTAAGAATCGCCGGATATTGGTTTCGCGTTTTTTGATCCCTTGAGCCCCATGAGGTCCGCCCGGTGCCTGAAACCGCCGCCAGCCCGGCCCAAGCCATTACCATTCGCGCCGCAGGTGAAGACGATTGCGCGCGGGTGTCCGATCTGGATGCGCTGATCACCGGACTGCGCAAAGACGATTATTGGCGGCAAACATTCGCCCGTTTTATCGGGCGGGGTGGCCGCCACGTGCTGATCGCCGAAAATGCCGGCGATGGCGGTGCGTCGTTCGCGGGCTTTATCATCGGCGAGGTGCGCGCCTGGGAATTCGGCTCCCAGCCCTGCGGCTGGATCGTCGCCATCGGCGTCGAGCCGGAACAGCGGGTGCACCGCATCGGCGAGCGCCTGTTCAACGCCATGTGCGAAAAGCTGGAAGAAGACGGCGTCGCGACGGTGCGCACCATGATCGCCCGCGCCGATCATCTGAACATGTCGTTTTTCCGCGCCCAGGGCATGATGGCGGGACCGTTTATCGAGCTGGAAAAACCGGTCGCCTGGAAGTTCGAGCATGAGGAATAGGCGGCAAGAACTTCGGAGGCGGCTGAAATGAGGCTGCAAAAGGCCACCTTGTTCGGCCTCTATTCCATCCTGGAGCTGGCGCGCGATCCAGAACGCCAGCTTTCGGCCACCGATATTGCCCGTATTTACGGCATTTCGGCCAACCATCTGGCCAAGGTGCTGCGCGATCTGGGGCGCGCCGGGCTGGTGGTATCGGTGCGCGGCGCCGGCGGCGGCTACAAATTTTCCGGCAACGCGCGGCGCACCACGCTTTTGGACGTGATCAATATTTTCGAAGACATCGGCGCCACCGGCAATGCCGGCGGCAATGCCGGGCCGCCGGGGGACGGCGAGGGCACCGATATCGGCGCCGCGCTTCTCCAGGTTCAGGGCGAGATCGATGACATCGCGCGCGCCACCTTCGGCTCGATCACCATCGCCACTTTGTTACGCACCATGCAATGGTACGGCGCCGGCGCCGCCAGCGATACCGCCGCCGCCGGGGAATAGGGCCGCCTCACGCACTGGTTAGGTGTTTTCAGTTGCCCCATGCGCGGACCCATGGAATTATCGCCATGGAAATTTATGACAGGCGCGCCAACATTTCTCTGCAAGCTCATCCGGCTGCCGCTGATCGCGGCGGTGATGGTTGGCGTCGTCTTGGCCAACCCATCACCGGCCGCCGCGCAAGCGCCGATCCGCATCGGCACGTTTCTGTCGGTGACCGGCGCCGGCGCGTTTTTGGGCGCTCCGGCGCTGGCCACCTTGAAGCTCTATGTGGATTTGGTGAACGCCCAGGGCGGCCTTTTGGGGCGCCGCTTGTCGCTGATCCAGTATGATGTAGGTATCGACACCCGCGCCGCGCAAACGGCGGTTCGCCGCCTCATTGACAAGGACAAGGTGGATGCCATCATCGGCGGCTCCACAACCGGCGCCGCCATGGCGGTGATCCCCATTGTCGAGCAGTCCGGCGTTCCGTTTCTGGCCCTCGCCGGATCGGCATCGATCACTTCGCCGGTGCGCAAATGGGTGTTCAAATCCTCACCCACCGAGCGTCCGGCCTGCGCCAAGATACTTGCCGATATCGCCAAACGGGGCATCAAGAGCATTGCATTGTTGTCCGGCGATGACGGCTTCGGCTCGGCCATGGCCGGTCACTGCCGGCAATTGGCCGGTCCCATGGGCGTCACCATCATCGCCGACGAGGTGTACCGCTCGCGTACCCGCCGGGTGTCCCGCCAATTGCAGCGCATAAGGAAAAAGCCGGGCGTGGCGGCGGTGGTCAATATCGGTTTCGGCGGCACCACCGCCTTTATCACCCAGCAATTCCGGCGCATGAAATTCCAGGTGCCGCTCTATCAGAGCCACGCCGCCGCCAACCAGGATTTCCTGGATCTGGCCGGCCCGGCGGCGGAAGGCGTGCGCATGCCGGTGGCGCCGCTGGTATTGTCGGATCGGTTGGAGCTGGACGATCCGGTGCGCCCGGTGATCGCCGCCTATAACAAGCTCTATAAGAGCCGCTGGGAGGTATTGCCGTCGGTTTACGGCGCCCACGCCCACGACGCCTTTCAGATCCTGGTCGCCGCCATCCGCAAAGCCCGCTCCACCAACAAGGCCGCCTTGCGCCGCACCATCGAGGCAACCAGAGGGCTGGTCGGCACCAGCGGCATCATCAAGATCAACGCCGATGATCATCTGGGCCTCGACGTGACCTCGCTGCGCATGGCCGAAGTGCGTTCCGGCGTCTGGGAGCCAATTGATTGAAATCTAGTGATTGATTTCATGTTTCCTTAACGGGGGCGGCGCTAATATCCGCCGATGATTCCAAAGACCATCACGGTGGGCGGGAACGGCGTTGCCGAGGTTCAAATCGGCGGCACCTTGCCGCTGGCATTTCTCGGCGGGCCTTGCGCCATCGAGACCCGCGCCCACGCGTTGGAAATGGCGGAGCGCATTGGCGAGATTTGCGCCGGCCTCGATATCCCGTGGGTCTACAAAAGTTGCTACGACAAGGATTGCCGCTCATCGGAAAATTCGTTCCACGGTATCGGCATGGATGCGGGGCTGGATATCCTGGCCGAGGTGCGCAGCGCCTATAAGATACCCGTGGTCTCCGATTTTTCCGACGCCGCCTGGGCGGCGCGCACCGCCGAGACGGTCGATCTGTTGCAGATACCGGCCTACCTTTGCCGGCAAACCCATGTGCTCAAGGCGGCCGGCGAAACCGGCAAACCGCTGCATGTAAAAAAGGGCCAGTTCATGAGCCCGTGGAACATGAAAAACTCGGTGCGCAAGATCGAAGCCACCGGCAACGAGCAGATACTTCTCACCGACCGCGGCACGTTTTTCGGCTATAATATGCTGATCAACGATTACCGGAATTTCCCGATCATGCTCGAAACCGGTTATCCGGTCTGCTTCGACGCCACCCATTCGGTGCAGATGCCGACCTCCATGGGCAACGTCTCGGGCGGCCAGCGGGAGTTTATTCCGCATCTGGTGCGCGCCGCCGCCGGCGCCGGCATCAATGCGTTGTTTATGGAGGTGCACGACAATCCCAACGAGGCATTGTCGGACCCGAACACGCAACTGGATATCACGTACCTGAAGAATATACTGGCCCAGGCCAAGGCGATGCATGCCATGCGCCAAGACCTGTTGCAGGAATGGGGAGAGGACCGTGTCCACCTCGACGATTAGTGGCCTGTATCATCTAATTTGCACCCCTACGACGGCGTTGCAAGGTTTCCGGCGAGGAGCGCGCCGTGTCGTGGTGCCGATCCACCACAAGGGGTGCGCGACGACGACCGGGAGCCTTGCAACGCCGCCCGAAGGGTCTCTTTTCCCGTTCCCTCGGGGTGTCGAAAGGGCTTGCCGATGGGCCCGCATCGCCTGCACCCTTCCTCCTACCGAGGAAACGGGAAAAGAGATCGTAGAGGTACAAATTAGATGATACAGGCCACTCAGCGAACGATAGCAGACATTCTTTTGCCGCCGGAAGCGATCCCGATGATGCCGGGGCGCACCCTGGTCAAGGAAGCGCTCGAACAGATGTCGGCCGGCAAGCTGGGCCTCGCCTGTATCGTCGATGATGACGGGCGGCTGATCGGGCTGTTCACGGATGGCGATTTGCGGCGCTTGCTGCTGCGCAGCCAAAAGCCGCTATCGGCCCTGTTCGCCGATGACATCATCGACCACGCGCGCCGCGAGTTTACGTCCGTTCGCGCCGATACCAGCATCGATGCAGCGCTCAACCTGTTGCAGGAGCGGGAAATCTTCGATCTGCCGGTGCTCGACGAAGCTGGCCGCTTGCAGGGTTTGATCCATCTGCATCCGGCGCTCCGGGCGTTGCTCGGCGAATGAGTACCCTGGCCATCATACCGGCGCGCATGTCCTCGACCCGCTTTCCCGGTAAGCCGCTGGCCGATATTGCCGGCAAGCCGATGATCCAATGGGTGTGGGAGCGCGCCAGCCAAGCCGCCACCATCGATAACGTGGTGATCGCCACCGAAGACGATGCGATCGCCGATTATTGCGCCGCCAATTCCATACAGGCGGTGATGACGTCTTCGCACCACCTGACCGGCACCGATCGGGGCGCCGAGGTGGCCGCAAAGATGAGCGCCGATATCTATGTCAACGTGCAAGGCGACGAGCCGCTCATCGAGCCCGCCGCCATCGATGCGGTGGTCAATTGCCTGAGCGAGAACCTCACGCGCGGCATAGAAGTATCGACCGGCTATATTGCCGAGGCCAGCGAGGAACAACTCGATGATCCGTCGGTGGTGCATCTGGTGCCGAGCCAGGACGGCTGCGTGATGATGCTGTCCCGTTTTCCGCTGCCGTTCCCGATGGCCGAGACCATGCCGCGCACCGTTCATGTGGGCCTCTATGCCTTTACCGGAGCGGCGATTGCACGCTTTGCGGGCTGGCAGCGGGGGCCGGTGGAACGCGCCGAAAGCGGCGAGATGCTGCGCTTTTTAGAGCATGGCGAGCGTATCGCCTGCGTCGCCGTAGGCCCAGGCTCGATCGGCGTCGATACCCCCGAAGACGCCGCAAAGGTGGCGGCTATATTGCAGGGCGAAGGGGTGAGCGGTCATGGATGATTTGTTGCGCGAACGCCTGGCCGGGCTCAAATTGCTGTCTCTGGACACCGATGGCGTGCTCACCGATGGCGGTCTTTATTATACGGACGACGGCGACGAGATGCGCAAGTTCAACGTCAAGGACGGCATGGGTATGCAGATGCTGCGCCGCGCTGGGGTTGAGGTGGTGATTATCACCGCCAGCGCGTCACCGGCCATCGTCAACCGGGGCCACCGGCTGGGGATCGAACATGTGTATCTGGAAACCGAGGACAAGCTGGCGGCGCTGGTCGGGCTTTGCGACAAGCTGGGCATCGATCTGGATCAGGTCGCTCATATGGGCGACGATGTGAACGATCTGCCGGTGTTGGAAGCGGTCGGCTGCCCGTTGAGCGTCTGCGGCGCCATGCAGGTGGCCAGGGACGCGGCCTTGTACGTCACCCAAAAAAACGGCGGCGACGGCGCCGTCCGCGAGGTCTGCGATCTGATCATCAGCGTCCAAGAGGGCGGCTAGGCCGATTATGCCGGTTCCTGATTCTATCCGCATCACGCAGCTTGATCTGGAGCTGAACGGCGGCTGCAATTTCAAATGCCAGATGTGCCCGCAGGCCGATGGCCGCGAGCGGGATTTCCTGAAAAAAATGCCCACTGAGACCCTCGAAAAAATTCTCGACGATGCCATGCAGTACGGCGTTCAATCGGTCTCCCTGCACGGCTCCGGCGAGCCGACCATGAATGCCGACATGCCGGACGTGGTGGCCGCCATCAAGGCGCGCGGGCTCCAATGTATCTCGTTTTCCAACGGCTACCGGCTGGACGAAGCCATGGCCGGGCGCCTGATCGATGCCGGTATCGATGTCTTGCGCGTGTCGGCCATCGGCGCCGACGCAAAAAGCTATCACCAATGGATGAGCATGGATGTGTTCGACCAGGTGCGCGATAACGTCACCCGCTTCGCCCAGATGGCGCAAGGGACGGCGACCGAAATTCACCTCTATCACCTGCTCACCGAGCCCAAACGCCGGGATGAAGAGATTGCCGCCTACCGGAAAAACTGGATCGATCCGACCGGCGCCCTGGCCGAGATTTGGATGATGCACAATTGGTCCGGCTTCTATGCCTCGCCCTATGACCGCGCCGAAATGACGGATGCGCCGGTGAAGCGCTCCTGCGGGCGGCCGTTTTCGGAATTGTTGCAAGTGCGCGCCGGCGGGCTGGATGGCCATCACGGCGCCGTCGTTGCCTGCTGCATGGTTCTCGGCAAGGATGGCGATGCCGTGCTCGGCCATCTCGATGATCAGAGCATTGCCGAGGTGGTCGGCGGCGAAGCCTACGAGGCATTGCGCGCTGCCCATCGGGACGGGCGCTTCGAGGACATCTCCTATTGCGCCGATTGCGATCAGCTTTATGATTTTCCCGATGCCCTGGTGTGGAGCAATATTCCAGGCCGCAGCTATGGCCAATCGAAAATTGTCGGCGGCCTCGACCACCGGGCCTATGCCTTATGAACGCCATGGACGCCGCCGCCCAAGTCAAATTGGCCGAGATTGAAATTGTCGCCGAACAGGTGCTGGCGGCGCAGCCCGATAACGCCGATGCCCATCATGCCTTGGGATTGATCCGCATGCGCCAGGCGCGCTGGCCCGAAGCCGCCGGCTTGCTGCAATCGGCCCGCGAAACTGAGCCCGAGCGCCCGGAATTCACGCGCAATCTTTTGCATGCTTTGAACGGCCTCGCCAAGTCGGAGACCGACAAGGGCGCTTACGGCGAAGCCCGCGCCGCCTTGGCGCAGGCCTTGGGCTGCCGGCCCGGCGATACCGATTTTCTCTGCCGCATGTCGTTCGTGCTGTCGCGCATGGGCCGCGCGCACGAAGCGCTGGCCGCCGCTCAAATTGCAATCAAAGGCGCGCCGGAATTGGCGGAACCGGAAGACAAGGCCGGGCTTGCCTATCTGGCCATGGGCAAGACGGCGCTGGCCGTCCAGGCCTTCGAAGCCGCCGCCGGCAAAGACCCCGATTACGCTGCCGCCCATGTCAATCTGGGCAATGCCAGCCTCGGAAGCGGCGATGCGGAGGCCGCCGCCGGCCATTACGAGGCGGCCATTGCCCTTGATCCCGGCAATGCCCAGGCGTTCAGTAATTTGGGGCTCGCCCGGGCCGCCCAGCACCGTTGGACCGATGCCGAACATGCGCTCCGCCAAGCCATCAAGGCCAATCCGGAATTCCCCGAGGCGCATTTCAATTTGAGCCGCATATTGTTGATGGAAGGCAATTACGAAGAGGGCTGGACCGAAAACGAATGGCGCTGGAAGTGCCCCGATTTCCCCTCCATCTGGCGGCAATTTCCCTATCCCCATTGGCAGGGCGAGCCCTTAAAAGGGCGCCGCATCCTGGTTTGGTCGGAGCAGGGCATCGGCGATGAGATCATGTTTGCGAACCCGATCCCCGATCTGCTGGCCGCCGGCGCCGAGCTGGTTTTGGAATGCAACGACCGCTTGGCGCCCATATTCCAACGCTCGTTTCCGGGCGCCTTGGTGGTGGCGCGCGCCGATCCGCCGAATGGGCTCATCGACGGGGCGGCCATCGATTACCAGGCGCCGATGGCGTCTCTTTGCACCTATTTGCGCAACTCGAAAATCAGCTTTACGGCCAACCGGGGCCGCTATCTTGAGCCCGAACCCATGCGCAGCGCGGAATTGCGGGCACGCTACGCAACGCTCGGCCCGGGGCTGAATATTGGTATCTGCTGGCGCAGTGGCAATCCCATCGTCGGCCCTGAGCGCAGCGCGCCGCTTGGTCTATGGCGGGAGATTCTGACCCGGGCGGGGTGCAACTTCATCAGCCTGCAATATGGCGAGACCGAAGCCGATATCGAAGCGGCGCGCATCGCCTACGGCGCCGATGTCTATGTGGATGCCTCGGTGGACCCCTTGACCAACGCCGAAGACTGGTTCGCCCAGGTGGCGGCAATGGACTTGGTGATTTCGGTGGACAATTCCACCATCCAGGTTTCCGGCGCCCAAGGCATCCCCACATTTACGCTTTTGTCGCACGCCCCGGAATGGCGTTTCGGGCTGGCCGGCGACGGCCACGACTGGCATCCGTCGATTCAGGTGTTCCGCCAATCCGAGCCCGGCAATTGGAACCATGCGTTCGCGAAATTGGCGGATGCGTTTCATGCTTTTCTCGGCACGCATTGAGGGGTTATGGGTAACATCATGTGGCCGAACCGAAGACTTCTGGATTTGTTGGGAATCGAATTGCCCATCATTCAAGCGCCGATGGCTGGGGCCAACGGCGCCGCAATGGCGATTGCCGTCAGCGAAGCAGGTGGGCTCGGCTCCTTGCCGTGCGCCATGCTGGGAGGCGACAAAGTGCGGGCCGAAACTGGAATCATAAGGCAACAAACGACGAAGCCGTTGAATGTCAATTTCTTCTGCCATACGTCCGCCGAGCCGGACCCGGATGCGGAGCAAGGCTGGCGGCAAAAATTGGCGCCATATTATGTGGAATTTGGATTGGATGCCTCGGCGTCGGTGCCGGCGCCCAATCGCCGGCCCTTCGACGACGAAATGTGCACCATCGTCGAAGAATTCGCCCCGGAAGTTGTGAGCTTTCATTTTGGGCTTCCGGCCAAGCAACTATTGCACCGTGTGAAGGCGCGGGGCTGCATCGTCATCGCATCGGCGACCAGCGCCCGGGAAGCGCGCTGGCTGGAAGAAATGGGATGCGACGCGGTCATCGCCCAAGGCTATGAGGCGGGCGGACATAGCGGCATGTTCTTGAGCACCGGTATCTCCACCCAGGCCGGCACATTCGCCCTGGTGCCGCAAGTGGTGGATGCCGTGACGGTGCCGGTGATCGCAGCCGGCGGCATCGGCGATGGCCGGGGTATCGCGGCGGCGTTTGCCCTCGGCGCCGCCGGCGTGCAGATCGGCACCGCTTACCTGTTGACGCCGGAGGCGACGATTTCCGATCTTCACCGTGCCGCCTTGGCGGGTGCCGGCGACGATCAAACGGCGTATACCAATCTGTTTTCGGGCCGCCCGGCGCGTGGATTGATGAACCGCGTCATGCGCGAGATCGGTCCCATGTCGGACGCGGCGCCGGCCTATCCGACCGCCGGCGGCGCTTTGGCGCCCTTGAAAGCCAAAGCCGAGGAGGCTGGGCTCACGGATTTCTCTTCGCTCTGGGCCGGCCAAGCGGCCAGCCTTGCCTCCGAAATGGGCGCCGCCGACCTGACCCGGCGCCTGGCGGAGGACGCGGCGGCGATTTTGGCCGGGCTCGGCGGGCGCGCGCCCTAAACCGTCATTTCCTGTTCCAGGGTGGTCACCCGGCGCATGTCGCGCACATGGGTGAGGTCATCGAATTCCGTCGCCCGGTGCATGGTCGATTGGTTGTCCCACATGACCACATCGCCGGGCTGCCAGACGTGGGTATAGGTAAAGCGGTCCTGCGTGGCAAATTCGATCAAATCGTCAAGCAGAGCGCGGCCCTTGTCCTCGGGCCAGCCGACAATGTGCGAGGCGTGCGAGGCCAGGTACAGCGCCTTGCCGCCGCTGCGCGGATTGGCGGTCACCAGCGGGTGGCGGGCGGCGGGGCGGGTGGCTTTTTCGGCCTCGGTAACATCGGTAAAGCCGCCCAGCGCTTTCGAATACCAGATCGAATGCTCGGCCTCCAACCCCTCCAATTCGGCTTTGCGGTCGGCGGGCAAGGCCGCATAGGCGGCGGCCATATTGGCAAAATCCGTATCGGCGCCGGCGGGCGGCAGGACGCGCGCCGACAGCACCGAATAAACGGCGCGGTTATCATCGAACGATACATCCGTGTGCCACAAGCGGTTGCCGTCATGAAAACTGCGGCGGCGGTCTTCGGCGCCGACGATTTCGCCGGCCTCGTCCAGGTTCGAGACGTCAATCAGCTCGGACCGATCAAGCCGCGTCGCGCCGCCGCCGAGCATCTTGAGCATGCGCAAATGCTGCAAGGGGCCGAACGCGCCGGTGAAATCGATCTGCTGGGTATCGGTGAGGGGTTCGGGCCTTCGAAACACGAGCACGCCATGGCTATCAATGGCGGAGCGGATCGCCTCGGTCTCGGCGCGGGATATCGGTGCACCGATATCGATGCCCGAAATTTCGGCGCCGAATGTATCCAGGCTGGTGATCGAAATTCCCAATTTACGATTTCCTTTTGCGCTGCGGTTGCGGTGCAGTGGTGGCCTTCGTAAGGAAAACGGATAAGCCGGAAGTGGTCAGATTAAACCCAATTCCATCATAACCTTTTTCATCGCAAACATTGTTTTCGGCGGGATATGGCGAGGAATTCTTATAGGCATACCGTCAAGATCGACCACCTGCCAGCAATCTTTTCGTTTCTGCATCGCCCAAAATCCGAACCACGCGGAGACCGCACCGAAGACCTCGCCGACCGCTTTGGTTACCCCGGGGTGATACCAGACTTTGCGTTCGGGCTCGTAAATTTCGTCGATGCGTGGTTTGTCGGCGGAAATATCGGCAACGCCGTCCTGCAATTGCAGCTCCAGGTCATCGCCGCAAAGGATGCCGCCCGAGCGCACCAGTTTCATAGCATCCGCGATGTCGGCGCGAACAGCAGCGTAACTGTGATCGCCGTCGATATAGACAAGATCATAGGCCTCCGCTTCGAGGGTGGGCAGCACGTCCCGGCTCCATCCCCGATGCACCTCAAGCGTCACCGTGTCTGGCAGGGACCGCATATTGTTCTGGAATACCGCATCGGCCCAAGCCAGCGCCGACAGACCGGTCCAGGATCCAATCTCAAGGATGCGAATGCTTTCGGGGCCCAGAGACTGGCTGAGACGCCAAACGGCGCCCAACATATATATCATGCGAACAGGATTGGCGGTGCCGCCCAACGGCCCTTCGAAGTTGGTTGCAGCGCCGCCGGTTTCGGTCACCACCGGTCCCGGATTGGTGGCGGCAAATCGATCCCGGCTTTCATACCTGTTCTTCCCGGCTCGCCAATTCCAATTGTCTGGTGCGCTCGGCGATCACGTCATGCAGGGATTTGGCGATGGCCGGATGCGCCGCCAACAGCCGTTTGAAATCGTCGGCTTTCAGTTCCAAAAGATTGCAATCGGCCAGCGCCACCACCGAGGCGTTGCGCTGGCCCCCGGCCAGCACCGCCATTTCGCCAAAAAATTCACCGGCCTCCAGATAGAACGGTTTCGGCGGCAGCTCCACCTCGAGCCGCCCCGATATAATAAAGAACATGCTGTCGGCATCATCGCCGATGCGCACCACGGCGTAATTCGACGGCACCACCAGGGGCGTCAGCACCGACACAATCTCGGCAACCTGGGCCGCGTCCAGGGGCTGGAACAGGGGCACGTTGGAGACCAGCTTCCAATTGACGACGAAATCTCTTTTGCGGATTTCGTCGGCAAAGCCGGTGGCGATCACGCCGGTGGGCAGGGCGAACATGCCGACGCCGATGACCATGGTGATGGCGCCGAAGAAGCGTCCCAGCGGTGTGACCGGCGTCACGTCGCCATAGCCGACCGTGGTCAATGTCGCCAGGGACCACCACATGGCATCCGGGATGGAGGCGAATTTATCGGGCTGCACGTCTTGCTCTAAGATAAACAGGATGCTCGACGAAAACAAAAGCGCGATCAGCATCACCAACAGCGCCGCCGTCAACGCCTTGTGCTGGGCCTTAACCACCGCGCCAATGACGCTGAGCGCCGGCGAATAGCGCGAGAGTTTCAACAGTCTGAGCAGCCGGATGGCGCGCAGCATGCGCAGATCAATGCCGAAGAAAGCGAGGTAAAAGGGCAGGAAGGCGAGCAAATCGATCATCGCCATGGGCGAGAGGATAAAGCGAAGGCGGCCCCTGATCGGGTGCTGATATTCGCGGCCTAAGTCTTCGGTGCAGGACCAGACCCTCAAGACATATTCCACCGTGAAAATGGCCACCGATACCACCTCGAACCAGAAAAATAATTCCGGCGATCTGGTATAGATGCTTTCAACGGTTTCCAAGATGATGGCGAAGACGTTGGCGACAATCAGCGCGATCATGAAGAGATCGAAGCCCATGCCGGCCTTGTCGCCCGGCGAGGACGAATCCAGAAACAAATGTGTGGCCCGCTTCAGATGCGCATACACGCCTTAATCCCCAAGCCACGTTCTCCAACTCACGAGCGCCGGAATTGGGTTTATCGCCGCCCTATCCCAACGCTTGATCCAGATCGCGGAGCAAATCCTCCACCGATTCTAGTCCGACTGACAAGCGGATAACGTCAGGACCGGCGCCGGCGGCGATTTGCTGCTCCGGGCTCAATTGCCGGTGGGTGGTGGAGGCGGGGTGAATGATCAGGCTTCTTGTGTCGCCCACATTGGCCAGGTGGGAAAACAGCTCCACCGTTTCGACAACGCGCACTCCGGCCTCATAGCCGCCCTTGAGGCCGAAGGTGAAGACGGCGCCGGGGCCCTTGGGCAAATATTTTTGCGCCAATTCCCGGTAGGGACTGGATTTGAGCCCGGCGTAGGATACCCAGGCGACCTTTTCATGGCCCTCCAGATACTCGGCGATCACTTGCGCGTTGGCCACGTGGCGCTCCATGCGGAGGTGCAATGTCTCGATGCCGGTGATGGTCATGAAGGCGTTCATGGGCGATTGCGCCGGGCCGAAATCACGCAAGGCAACGGCGCGGGCCTTGGTGGTGAAGCCGAAATCGCCGAAGGTCTCATAGAAGGTCAGCCCGTGATAGGCGGGTTCGGGCTCGGTCATGGATGGGAATTTTCCATCCTTCATCCAATCGAATTTGCCGCTCTCTACCAGCACGCCGCCCATGGAGGTGCCGTGGCCACTCAAATATTTGGTGGTTGAATGGATGACGATATCGGCGCCCCATTCCAATGGCTGGTGCAGATAAGGAGACGCCATGGTGTTGTCGACAATGACTGGAATGCCGGCCTCGTTGCCGATCTCCACCACCTTTTCCAGATCGATGATGATGCCGCCCGGATTGGCCAGCACCTCCAAAAACAGCGCCTTGGTGTTGGGTGTGATGGCGCGGCGGAAATTCTCCGGATCGGTGCCGTCAACGAAATGACAGGTCCAGCCCAGCTTCTTGAACGACAATCCGAACTGGGTCAGGGAGCCGCCATAAAGATTGCGCGACGACACGAATTCGTCGCCCGGCTCCAACAGGGTGAAAAATGTCAGGAACTGGGCGGCGTGGCCGGACGCGGCGGCGACGGCGGCGCGGCCATTTTCCAGGCTGGCGACACGCTCTTCCAGGACCGAAACCGTCGGGTTGGTCAGGCGCGAATAGATAAAGCCGAAGCGCGACAGGTTAAACAGGTCGGCCGCATGCTCGGCGTCTTCGAACACATAGGATGTGGTTTGATAGATTGGCGTGTTGCGCGCCCCGGTTACCGGCTCCGGCCTGGCGCCGGCGTGGATGGCTCTTGTTTCGAACCCGAAGCCGGTCTGATGTTTGCCCCGGTCAGCCACGACGCTGCGTTCTTTGCATGAGGCGCGGGCGCTTGGCCGAAATGATGCGCGAATTAACGCCGCTCCAGCTTAACTCCCCATAAAGGCGGCCATATTCGATCTTCGGGCAGCGGTCCATGATGACCGTGAGCCCGGCGGCCTCGGCGCGCATCGCGGCCTCGTCGTTGCGCACCCCCAATTGCATCCAGATGACGTCTATGCCCTTGTCTTTGATGGCGGCGGCTTCGTCGGCAATGCCGCCGGCGGCTTCGGAATTCCTAAAAATATCGACCATCTGAAACTGGTCCGGGATCGATGCCAGATCGGCATAGACGGGCTCCCCCAAAAGCATCGCGCCGGCTTCGCGGGGATTGACCGGGATCACCCGGTAGCCCTTGCTCTGCAGATATTTCATGGCGAAGTGGCTGGGCCGCACCCAGTTGCTGCTGGCGCCGACCATGGCGATGGTTTCGGTGCGCTCCAAAATGCCGGCGATCAAGGCGTCGTCATATTCAAGTTCGCTCATGGGTAAAGCCTAAAAGCCTAGCGGCCCTTCCATTCCGGGGCTCGTTTTTCGAGGAAGGCATCGATGCCTTCGTGGGCGTCGTGCTCCTGCATGTTGCGCGCCATCACGTCCGAGGCGAAGGCATAGGCGTCGTCCAGTTCCATATCCATTTGGCTGTAGAAGGCAGCCTTGCCCATGGACATGGTCAGGCTCGAGCGCCCATTGATGCTTTGCGCATAGTCCATTACGGCGGCGTCCAGCTCATCGGCGGCCACCACTTTGTTCAGGAGGCCGTGGCGAAGCGCCGTCTCGGCGTCGATCAATTCGCCCATGAGCAGCATTTCCATGGCGTTCTTGCGCCCGATGGCGCGCCCCAAGGCGACCGCCGGGGTCGAACAAAACAGCCCGTTGGTTACGCCAGGCACCGCAAAGCGGGCGGTATCCACGGCGACCGCCAGATCGCAGGACGCCACCAGCTGGCAGCCGGCCGCCGTGGCGATACCGTGCACCCGGGCGATAATCGGCTGCGGCTGCCTGGTCATGGCGGCCATCACGTCGGAGCATTTGGTGAACAATTCATGGATCGCGGCATAACCGGAATCCGCGCGCATTTCGTTGAGATCATGACCGGACGAAAACACCGGCCCGTTGCCGGCCAGGATGATCACATGCACGGATTTGTCGGCGGCGATGGCGTCCAGCGCATCGCCGAGCGCATCCAGAAGCGCCAGGGAAAGGGCGTTGCGCCGGGCCGGCCGGTTCATGGTCAGGGTGCAAATGCCGTCCGCGTCATCGCGCAGCAGTAAGGGCTCGTTGGTTCCGGGATCGGTCGGGTCTGCCATTTCTGTCTCCTGCCTCAAACGGCGGCCAAGGTTTTGGAATTCTGCCGTGTTGCGGAGTGTCGTTGCAAGGCATATTACCCTCATTGACCCAACTGAAAATTCCATCCAGATCAAGCATGAGCGTACCAGCGCCCGAGCGTTCGAACACACGCCAGAGTCTCTTGCTGCTATCCCACACGGATCGGCGTTCAACACTTCGGTCCTCGGCAATCACCTTGGCGTCCAATTTTGCTGTTGGACAACGCATCGCTGAATGGGAACCGCGTATACTGGGCCGATTTAGGCGAAGCGCTTCTTATCCGCGCCTGCGTAAGCCGCTACTTTCAGATCGGCGCTGTTAGCGGTCTCAAGCCGGTCCAGAAGCTCGGTGAGTTTGCCGGCGGGAATCGCGCAGGTGACTTCGTTGTTGCTCATACCGGTACGCACCCTGCTCAGCATGCACCCAACGCTTAGCGCGATCTCGCCGCCTTCCTTGGCGATGGCGATAATATGGCACTGGGGTTTGCCTTCGATACGAAGTGCAGGCCAGGCGTCATGCAGCAGCATCGCTTGCTTGCCGTTCAGACGAAGGAAAACAACATCCGGGTCCGACGATGCCTCGGCAAGCGGCCCATAGGTCACGAAGTTGGGATTTCCCTTCACGGTGGCGATCTGCGGGAAGACTTCGGGCGTTACCCATTCCGCCTCTACCAGCGCCACCACGTCTGCGCCGCGCGCCGCCTCTTCCAGTGTCTTGAGCCCATGGGTGAGAGAACCGACGCTGCAATTGCCGTGATCTTCGGCAACGGTCGTGAAGGATTTGTTGCTAGCCTCTATCCAGAACACGCACCCCGCCGCGACTCGGCCGGTACGACCATCGGGGGTCGCCGTCGGCATTGGCGTGTCGAAGCGCGGCACACCGGCAGGCGCTTCGGAAGAAAATGAAATCGCCAGCGGCGGCTGGGAAAGTCCGAGTAACGATGTCAGCGATTTGGCCTGAGCCGAACGTGCCTCTAGATCTGTCACGTGTCCACATTCCTCTTCATTAAAAACCAACATCCCCCAGGGAGGTTCTAAATCCATGGAAGCGATATCTCAACTCCGCAGCGAAAGCAACGACACTGCCTCCGCAGGCGGTTGATGGTCTGATATTGCGGGTTTGACCGTATTCGGAATGCACTCCGTTTTACTGGGGGAAATGGGGGTTTAGATATTTGCGCCAGCAACGGCGCCCAACTCGGGTTGTGGTATTATAATACCGTAAACATAACCCTCCGTAATCTAAGCATTATTCCTGTTGACCTTCCATTTTTAATGGGCATACTGCGCGCCTTCCAACGCCAATTTACAAATAAGAAGAGATGCGAACAATGGTTGCCATGAAAACCTATTCCGCCAAGCCCGCCGATGTGACGCGCGGCTGGTACGTGATCGACGCCGAAGACATGGTGCTCGGCCGGCTGGCCAGCTTTGTCTCCATGCGCCTGCGCGGCAAGCACAAGCCCATGTACACGCCGCATATCGATTGCGGCGACAACATCATCGTCATCAACGCCCAAAAGGTGGCGCTGACCGGCAACAAGCGGGCCGCCAAGACCTATTACTGGCACACCGGCTGGCCGGGCGGCATCAAGAGCCGCACCGCCGACAAGATATTGGAAGGCGCCCATCCCGAACGGGTGGTGATCAAGGCCGTCGAACGCATGATATCGCGCAACCCGTTGGGCCGCCAGCAGATGAAGAAATTGCATGTTTATGGCGGGGCCGAGCATCCCCACGATGCCCAGCAGCCCGAAGCCATCGATCTGGCCGCCATGAATTCCAAAAACAAAAGGAGCGCGTAGCCGTGGCCGAAGAAAAAAATGTGTCGCTCGATAATTTGAGGCAAGCCATGGAAGGCGCCGCCGCCGAGGCCGAAGCCGCCGAAGCCGCGCCCGAAGCGGCCCCGGAAGCCCCCGAAGAAGCCGCTCCGCCGCCGCCGCCGGAAGAAGAGGCGCCGGTCCTGATCGTGGAGCCGGTGATCGACGAACAGGGCCGCTCTTATGCCACCGGCAAGCGCAAAGACGCCGTGGCCCGGGTCTGGATCAAGCCCGGCAGCGGCAAGATCAACGTCAATGGCCGCGACTGGACAACCTATTTCGCGCGCCCGGTTTTGCGCATGATCATCAACCAGCCGTTCGAGGCCGCCGAGCGTACAGAATCCTTCGACGTCACCTGCACGGTGAAGGGCGGCGGTTTATCCGGCCAAGCCGGCGCCGTGCGCCACGGCATTTCCAAGTGTTTGGTCTATTACGAGCCGGGTTTGCGCCCGGCGCTCAAGAAGGGCGGCTTCCTGACCCGCGACAGCCGCGTCGTCGAGCGCAAAAAATACGGCCGCGCCAAGGCCAGGCGAAGCTTCCAGTTCTCGAAGCGATAAAAAATCAAAAACAAATATCGTTATTGTTCAACGGGTTGGCAGAAATGCCAACCCGTTTTTCTATTGACACTATTATTGACACTTCTTTGATTTCAAAAAGGTTCGTGTTAGTGTTTTTGACATTTCACTGACACTTGCCAATAAGGATTGTTTTGTGAAGGAACCAACTTATACCGACCACCATCAAATTCGGGGAACCGAACTTGTCGTCTATAAACGCAAACGAAGTAGTGTTTATCAGGCAAGATTGAAAGTTGATGGGGTAAAGGGATACATCGTCAAAACCACAGGAAAGAAGTCTTTAGATGACGCAATAGAACAGGCAGAAATTCTATGGGAAGACTACAGATATAGAGTAAGGCACAATTTGGATGAACGTGTGTCTGTGCGTCGAGCCTGCGTCACCAAAGCACTAACCAGGGCATTCCTAAGGAATACACTGTCAGACACGTTCTGAACGTCTGCCGCACGGGAAAGTTCTTCCCTGAGATGATCTGGCAGTCTGAAACTCATCATCGTTTGATATCTTCCGTCTATACTCATTTTCTTCCTTTTCTTAAAATTGATCGGTCATTCAAATCTGTCGCAATTGACAGGGTTTGAAGGTGTGCCGTGGTCAGCATCAGATCGGCAAGAGCATCGATCTTGGCATTCGTGCCTGATGCAGATTTGACTTTGCTGCGTTGACCAGATGCCCTGACGGTGAGTGCCCCTGCTGCCACTTTGACCCACCCCTTGCGACCAACTGCCTCGTCCAAGTGATTGGTGGACTCACAGGTCATTTCGGTCCATTCAGCAAATGTCAGCATCAATCTCTGCCTTCCACGAAGATGACCGACACAGTTTGGTTGGTGCCAGCACTGCGAACAAACCTGTCCAGTTCCTGTTTTATGGTGGCAGTGTCTGCCGTCGTGATGCCGTCTTTGACCAGAACCTTGCCAATGGTTGCCTGTCGTAATGCCGTCATCAGGGAGGTCTTGGTCGTCGGTGATTGGGTCTTGGTTAACATTGTTGTTGCCTGTCGTGCTTGAAATTGCCGGGTCCGTAATGTGACTGAACATGCCTGATCAGGGTTGCCTTCATCTGGTCGAATCCACGGTCGTGAATCCATGAGTCAGGATTGTCCAGCATTGCCATAATCCATTCGATTGCAGGTGTATTTAGTAGTCGTGATTCCATGGGATTTTCTCCTTCTTATTATTGTTTAGACGGTGTTGGATTAGGCACTTCGTGCCTGTCTGCTCGTTTCACTCGCAGACCTTCGTTGGTATTGAATAATTATAGTAAAAATGCCGAAGGCATCGTGATGCTGAAAGCAGCACGGACTTAGGTTAGTCAAAATCAATCTGCGGCATTGCTTTGAACACACTTTTCCTATCCGAAGGAAAAGTATGTTCGTTGGGATTTGCGTCTAATGCCCATCGCACATTCTGTCAGAGAAACCTGATTGGTTCAGGAAAGAGGGGTCACCCGGTCTTCTTTTGCTCTCTGCTTTATTCTGACGGA
>Ga0114996_10000151_pt1 | contig 92667 bp, 79 predicted proteins | sample ArcticOcean_MG_C_4_FD_87039 | JGI IMG/M metagenome (GOLD analysis project Ga0114996, IMG submission 87039) | Marine microbial communities from western Arctic Ocean - ArcticOcean_MG_CB4_134 | ecosystem: Environmental > Aquatic > Marine > Oceanic | place: Arctic Ocean: Canada Basin | collected...
AGTCTAGTCTGGGCTCACAGAACGAGTCAGCCCCCGTCGCTCGAAGGGCAACGTCCAGTCAGTCGATCCCGCGATCGAGCGATCACGCTCGGCGAAGGGCGAACGCCTGAAGGTGACACGGTTGAGTTCACAGTCTCTTGCGGGAGCACGCGCTTCCTGGGATTCGAAGCAGGTCCGAATGAAGATTTGGACCTCGATGAGTTCGGCGATCTTCGGCGCTATCTCAGCGGGGATAGGGACGGGGCCGTGTTGGACATCTACGAGGATTGGGCGCGCTTCAGCATCGACACTGCCGAAGTGAGGCGGCAACTTCTCGCCCTGAGCTGATGGCCTCGGCCGTGGAGCTGGCTCGTGCAGACCACGAGGATGCTGACGATGCACGACTTCGACGTGCTGATCTGTGCGTCGACGACGCGACACGAACCGATGTGAGGGTCACTCGTGTCCATTTCACGGATGGCTCGGTGTGGCCTTAGGGACGGAAGCAGTGGAATCTGAACCCTCCACGCTGGGATCCGTCGGAGAGCACACGACATCGCGCTGACGGCGCGTTGGTCTACCCCACAGCCAAGTGCCCCCATGGGGTTCAGGAACATCGGACCGGCAGAATTTGACAGCAGCGCAGACAGCAACGGGCGCAGATTTGCGCGGATGGCCGCAGACGAGGGTGGATTCCCGAGGCATCGCCTATCTGGACGGCGGACGAGGGTAGACGACCAAGGACGGACCCGCCCAGTTTACGAAACAGCTGCTCTACCACTGAGCTACGCTGGCCAGTCTGAGTCTTCCGCTGACCTTATCAGACGGTCTCGCTGTGCTCTGTCCCCCGACGATTGGTTTCCGCGGCCCGAAAAAGACCGCGCGGCAACAGTTGAACGAGCGCTGCTCAGCCTCGACGATGCGCATCCGCGCGTCGATCCGTCCTCCTGAAACGGACGGAGAGGGGGCCGACTAGCTTGGCTGAACAGAGAAACTATGCAGATGCGGTTGTACCCCTCCCGACACCGGGGCATGTGGTTGGGGATCCTGTCCGGGCTTGGACTGGCTCTGCTCGCGCTGACGCTGATGCCCTTCCAGCTACGCGCCCAGCCTCTGACCGGCCGGGCTCAGGCGCCCGCTCCGGTCGTGCTGCGCCAAGGTCAGACCTTAGTGGCCTATCTCGGCCCCACTTTGCCGGTCGAAGAGGCGCTGACCAACGTCGCCGATTTGGTGACGGCCGTCTGGCGCTTCGATGCATGGAACAGCGGGCGACCCTGGTCGATCTGGAACGCCGATCTGCCTCGCAACTTGCGAGGCTTCGAGAGCTTGGAGTCTGGGCGGGCATACGTGGTGACGGCAACGCAGGCCGCGAACTGGCGATTCGACGCAGCGCCCGCGGATCGAAAGCCACCGCCGCTCCTCGTGGCCGGTCAGAACATCACGGTCTATCTGGGCCTCCCCGGAGAACTCGAGACGGGGGACGACGGCGGACCCAGCATGCTTGCTAGGCAGGGCCTCATCCTGGAGGGGGACCATCTTCGCATCCGCTCGATTTTTCGCGACGATTCGTCGTCTTCCCCCGATCGCCCGTGGTCTATCTGGTCGGCGGATCTCCCAGCGAATCGGCGCGACTTTAATTCGCTGGAGTTCGGACGGGCCTACTACGTGCTCGTGGAGAATCGCCGACCCCAGGCGGTCACGGTCGTCGCGGACTCTGTGTTGCTGGGAGCGAAGTCGGCGTTAGAGGCGGCGTTCGGTGAGTTGATCAGCGTGGATGCGAAGGTCAGCCGCCAGTTCGACCAGGGAACGGCACTGTTGGCCGGACTCCGGGATTCGGGACGGTTGGGGGATTTCGTCGTCGTTCATCTGGGCAGCAATGGCATCCTCAATGACGCGATGTTCGATCGGATGATGCTGGTCCTGCAGGATGTGCCGCGCGTGTTCTTCATGACCGTCCGCGTGCCGCGGGAGTGGGAAACCCGCGTCAATGCCGTCCTGCGCCGAGGTGCGGCGCAGAGGGACCGCGTCTCTGTCATCGAGTGGTGGGCCGCGACCCAGACGCGCCCCGAGATTTTCGCGGCGGACGGGTTCCACATTGGACCCAGCGGCGCTCAGCTTGTCGTCGACCTGCTGGCGGCGGAATTCTGAACGATGCAGCTGAATGAAGCCGCTGAACGTCGCCACCGGATGGCGGTGCGGATCTCGGCTAGTGAGCGATAGGGGGCCGAACACAGGCCGGAGCAGATGTGTTGAGCGAAGGTGGGGCCGTCGCTTCGATTCGGCGGCGCTACCGGCTTATAGTGACGAAACATGTACCGCGTCACGATCGCGACAACCGACGACGGTCTGGCCGACAGCCTCCTTGAGCCCTTGCGCGCTGAGGGCTTCGAGGTCCTGCGGCTTCCGGCCGGAGAGACCGGGGAGACCTTGGACCCAGCCGCGGCGCCCGATGTGCTGGCGCTGGATTTACGCGGCCCAACTCCGGTTACACGCCCCCCACACGCAGACGCCTGGCCAGACGCAAGCATCATCGCGATTCTGACCCCCCGGCAAGTCTCTTCACTCGACCCTGCCGCGGGGCTCGATGACTTCGTCGTGGGACCGCTGCAGGTGGATGAACTCCTTGCGCGCGTGCATCAGAGTCTCTGGCGCCACGGGCGCGGCACCTCACGCAACACCATCGCGGCCGGTGACCTGGTCGTCGATCTGACCAACTATCACGTCTTCGAAGCGGGGCGGCCGATCACGCTCACATACAAGGAGTACGAGTTACTCCGCTTCCTGATGACGCATTCCGGCACCGTGTTCAATCGCGAGACTCTGCTGAACCGGGTCTGGGGCTATAACTACTATGGCGGTTCGCGGACGGTCGACGTGCATGTCCGTCGGCTGCGGAGCAAGCTAGACGGCTCTCACTACGACTACATCGAAACGGTCCGGAATGTGGGCTACCGATTTGCGCAACCGCTCCGCTAGCGCTTCCGATTGTGCCCGCTTTGGCAGCGGAAGCTGCAGGAGCAGAGGTGGGCGGATCAGCGGCAGCGTTCTTCTAATCGCGGTGCTGGTGGGGATGCTCATCGCGGCCTGTGGCGGGAGCGACGAAGGTGACGCCGAGTCAGGTGAGGCTCCACCCGATCTGCCAGCGGCGGAGCAGAGTTCACCCCCAGAGCCACCGGTCGAAGGCGAAACGCCCGGACTGGTCCCCGTTCCCGCGCTCGACGTCGGTCTACTCGACAGTGGCCTGCCCGATAGCGTGGCGCTGGACGGTCTCTTTCCAGTAAGTCTCACAGTCGAAGGCCTCGGAACGCTGGTTGCCCAGACCGCGCAGGCAACGACAACGACTCAGTCGTTTGCCGGTCTACGCCGGCCCGATGGAGCGGCATGGGACCCCTTGACCTTGGTCGCGGAGACCGGCGTCGTGGAGATCCAGGAGGCCACCTATGCGATCGAAGATCCACTGCGGTTGGCCGTCGTCACCATCGAGCTGAGCCGTCATGACAATGCAGAGGGCGCGGAACGGTTGATCGACGCGCTGCGGAATCGGCATCTTAAGGATGGTGAAGTGAGAGGCACAATCGGCGGAGCCTTCCCCGATCCCGATGCCATCGTCACGACGTACGATTCTCAAGCCGATGCGAGCGCGGTGGTGTTCGCGTCGATCGCCAACCTGCAAGCCGCCGCGGTGGTGGCGCGCGACGGAAACGTCGTCCTTCGCGTCGAGGTGGTGACGGGTGGCGAGGCAGCGGCGGCGAGGATCGCGGAGGCATTGGGCATCGCGGATGAGCAGTTGCACCACGTGGCGACGGCGCGGGACAGTGGCGGGCAGGATCCGTTGCGGCTGGCGTTCACCGCGCTGGCCATTGACGATCTGATCGACGTGTTGCCTACAGAGTTCGTGGGTTTCGAGCGGTTGGATGTCTCAGCGGACGGGGAGCAGGTGGTCGTCCAGTATGCGGATGCCACGGGTCGCTTGATGATCGTGGTGATCAACGCTTTCGCGGATGCCGGCGACCTACTGGTCACGGACTTCGCGATCCAGCAACCCAATGGCCTCGAGGGTTTCACCGGTGCTGGCACGGCCTTTGATGTCGTGGAGGCCGGACCGCTGCCCGCCGCGACGGTGCCCGGCCTGCTCGGTGCTGCCGCGCGCTGGCAAGTGCAGGTCGAGGATCTCACGCTCTTTGATGACGTCATCGCCTTTCGGCGCGCCTCGGTGTGGGTCGTGGTGCAAGGGGTCAGCCCTCGTGCGGGTGGCACGTCTGCCTTGGACTTCGCCTTCTTCATTGATGAGGCGATCCAGGATTTGGAACCCCAGGGCTAGCGGCCAACGTGAGGCGCACAGTTCGTTGGACCGTAACCTGCGGCCACGCCTGGGTCGTGCTCAGGTCCATATAATTTGACGGTACGAAGGGGGGAAGACATGGTCGCCGACACCACGGACTACGTCCTTGCCACGGCTCGCGAGAACGATGTCAAGTTCATCCGCCTCTGGTTCACCGACATCTTAGGATCCCTGAAGTCCTTTGCCATCACCGTGGGGGAGTTGGAGAAAGCGATGGAAGAGGGGATGTCCTTCGACGGATCGTCGATCGAGGGATTCGCGCGCATCGATGAGTCCGACATGATCGCGATGCCAGATCCCAGCACCTTCGTCATCCTGCCCTGGCGCCCGCAACAGCAGCGCGTGGCCCGGATGATCTGCGACATCCAGCTCCCGAACGGCGAGCCCTTTGAGGGCGATCCTCGGCACGTACTGCGGCGTCAACTCAAGGCCGCGGCCGAGCGGGGTTACTCCTACTACGTGGGGCCAGAGCTCGAGTTCTTCTACTTTAAGGCGCCCGACGATCCGACACCGCTGGATGCGGGCGGCTATTTCGATCTCACGCCTTTGGACGTGGCCTCCGACTTGCGGCGGGAAACCGTGCTGACGTTGGAGGAGATGGGTATCCCGGTGGAGTACAGCCATCACGAGGTGGCGCCGAGCCAGCATGAGATCGACCTGCGCTACACCGACGCCATGACCATGGCCGATGCCACGATGACCTATCGGCTCGTGGTCAAAGAAGTGGCGATGAAGAACGGCGTGCACGCGTCATTCATGCCCAAGCCCCTCGGCAACGAAAACGGCAGCGGCATGCACGTCAACCAGTCGTTGTTTGAGGGCGACGAAAACGTCTTCTTCGACGCGGCGGCGCCGGACAAGCTTTCCGTCACCGCGCGGCACTACATCGCCGGACTCCTGCAGCACGCGCAGGACTTCACATTGGTCACCAATCAGTGGGTCAACTCCTACAAGCGGCTTCAGCCCGGCTATGAAGCGCCGGTCTTCGTCACCTGGGCGCACCGCAACCGCAGCGACCTGATCCGGATTCCGGCCTGCAAGCCGAATCGGCCCGAATCGACGCGGATTGAGTATCGGGCTGCTGATCCAGCCTGCAACCCGTATCTGGCCTTCGCGGTGACGCTGGCGGCGGGCTTGGACGGGGTGGCGCGAGAGCTGGAGATCCCGGAGCCGACAGAGGAGAACGTCCACCTCTTGACCGAGCCTGAGCGGCGCGAGCGTGGGATCGAAACGCTTCCGGGATCGCTGGGTGAGGCGATCGAGCGGTTCGCGTCGAGCAAGCTCATGCGGGAGACCTTGGGCGATCACGTCTATGACTCATTCTTGGAGAACAAGCGGATCGAGTGGAACGAGTACCGCGCCTACGTGACGGACTTTGAGATCAAGCGTTACTTCCCCGTGCTCTAAGGCGCCAGCACCAAGCGATGTAACGAAGAGACCCCGCGGCTAGCGGGGGCTTTGTCGTGAACTGGGCATCTGGGCGGAGCGCCCGCTTCTAAAGGCCGGGGAAGAGCATCCGCGTGGAATCGTCGATGGCGTTGAAGAGCGGCGTGGGGAAGAGCCCCAAGAGGAAGACGCCCCCGGCGAGGACCGCGAGAGACGCTGCCAAGGGAATCGGAACCCGGAAGCGGGCGGTGTCGTCGCCTTCCGGCTCGTACATGTACATCTGCTTGATGATCTGCAAGTAGTAGTAAAGGGAGACGAACGACGCCGTGACGCCCAGTGCTCCGAGCCAGAGGAACTCGTTGCTGAAGGCGACCTGGAAGAGGATGAACTTGCTGGTGAAGCCGGCAAAGAGCGGCATTCCCGCCAGCGAGAACATGCCGATCGTGAAGACCAGCGCCAGGAATGGCTGGCGTTCGGCCAGGCCGCGCATGGCTCGGATATCGTCGCGGCCGGTGCGGTTGTAGAACACGGTCAGCGCCGTGAAGACCAGGATGTTGGTGACCACGTAGCCAATTAAGTGCAGGATCAGCGCCGTCGCGGCGTCTTGCGACTGAGCGAGCGACGGGGCGTCCAGCGCCACAATGCCGATCAGCAGGTAACCGACCTGCGCAATCGACGAGTAGGCCATTAGGCGTTTCAGGTTCACCTGTTGGATCGCCATGAGATTGCCCACGATCATCGTCAGCGCGGCGATGACGGCGACAAGCCAGACCCATTCGGCGGCGGCGGGCAATAGGGCCTCCGAGAACAGACGCAGGAAGAAGGCGAAGGCCGCGGCCTTCCCCGCAGCGCTGAGGAAGAGCGTGACGGGCATGGGCGCGCCTTGGTAGGCGTCAGGTGTCCACTGATGGAAGGGCACCGCGGAGACCTTGAAGCTGAGTCCCGCCACGATGAGCACCATGGCAATGATCATGCCGGGGCGGACCTCGCTCGGGACCGGAAGATCCGGGTTGATTTCGAGCGCGTTGAAGTTGGCGAGTTGGGCCGCGATGTTGCGCCCGACTTCGATGCCATCCGGTCAATGCCGCTGTAGGTCGTGGTGCCGGTGATCCCGTAGAGCATGCTGAGGCCGTAGAGGAACAGCGCCGACGAGAAGGCGCCCAGCAACATGTACTTCAGCGAGCCTTCGTTCGAGAACGGGTTGAGCTTGTTGAAGCCCACCAGGATGTAGAACGAGAACGACATCACCTCAAGCGAGATGTAGGCCGTGATCAGCTCGCGCGAGGCGGCAAGCGTCATCATCCCCAGCGTCGCGAAGAGGATCAGGGCGTAGAACTCGCCGTGGTTGCGGAGCCGATCCCCGGCGTACTGGATGCCGGCGATGACGGCGAAGAAGGCGATGGCCATGAAGAAGACGCGGAAGAGCACCGTGTAATTGTCGACGGCGAGGATGTTGGCGAAATCGTCGTTGACGTTGATGTAGAAGACCGCAGTGAGGACGAGCAGAACCAGGAGTCCGAGCGCGGTGAGATAGCCCCAGACCTCTTGCGGCACCTTGCGGAACGTCAGCGCGCCCCCGGCGATGAGTACCGCGAAGCCGGCCATTACCAGCTCAGGGACGATCAGTTCGTACTCGAGGTCCATCTTAACCTCCCACCACTGGCAGGTTGGCGAAGGCGCTACCCACTTGTTCGACGCCGGGAAGTTCTAGGACGGAACTTGCGATGCGGTCCACGAACGGGTCAGGCCAGACGCCCATCGCCACGATCGGAATCAAGAGCGTGAGCCCCGCGAGAAGTTCCCAGCGGGTGACATCGTGGAGGCCTTCCCACTTCTCATTGAACGGCCCCAAGGCCATGCGACCCAGGAGCCGCAGGATGTACGTGGCGGTGATCGCCGCCGCGAGGATGCCGACCGCCGCGAACAGCGGGAAGACCGGCACTGTGCCCACAAAGATGTGGAACTCGGCGACGAAGCCGCTGAGGCCCGGGAGACCCAGCGAGGCGAGACCCGCAATCCCAAAGAGCACCACGAAGATCGGCATCTTCCGGATGATGCCGCCGAAGGCCGTGATGTCACGCGTGTGCGCCTGGTCGTAGAGGGCTCCAACCATCGCGAAAAAGAGGGCGGTCATCACGCCGTGGCTGAACATCTGCAACACGGCGCCGTTGACGCCGATCGTGTTCATCGTCCCCAACCCCATCATCACGAAACCCATATGGGAGACCGATGAATAGCCAATGACGAACTTCAGATCCTTTTGATGCAGCGCGGACATCGCGCCATAGATCGCGGCGATCGCCCCGAGTACCAAGATCACCGGCATCCAGAGGTCCGTGCCCTCTGGCAGCAACTGGATGCCCAGCCGGATGATGCCAAAGGCACCAAGTTTCATCAGCACGCCCGCGTGCAGCATCGACACCGCCGTGGGCGCAGCGACGTGACCATCAGGTGACCACGTATGGAAGGGGAAGAGACCCGCCAAGATCCCGCAGCCGATCACGAAGAAGGGGAAGAAGGTTGTCGCGAAGCCCTTGCTGAACTCGATCTCCTGTAAGACGGGCATATCGAACGTGCCGGCGCCTGCCTCCGCGAAGACCGCGAAGATGCCGATGAAGACGAGCACGGATCCGCCCACCAGGACCATCATCAGCTTCATCGCGCCGTACTCTTTGTTGGTACTGCCCCAAACGATGATCAGCATGTACATGGGCAGCACGGCGAGCTCGTAGAAGAAGAACCAGAAGAAGAGGTCCTGCGCCACGTAGACGCCGAAGACGCCCGCGATGAGGGCGTTGAAGAGGATGAAGAAATCCTTGGTGCGGTGCGCGATCTTGATCGAGATCAGAGTCCCCGCGAAGGCGACGATGCCGTTGAGCAAAACCAGGGGCGCCGCGATGCCATCGATCGCCAAGTGCAGCGAGATGCCGTTCTCCTTGAAGATCCCCACGTTCTCGATCCAGGGGTACCGCAGGTCGAACTGGAGGCCGCCTTCGTGGAAGTCGTACATCGCGAAGACGTAGACCGAAACACCGAGCGTCATGAACGACGCGACGAGGGATAGGGCGCGATGCGCGTTGGCGTAGCGTCCGGGGATCAACATTCCCAGGACCGCCGCGCCACCCGGCACCACGAGGAGAACTAGGAGCAGTTCACCAAACACGATATCTCCGTCTGCTTCGCCCGCCCGGTCGAGCCGGGCAATCTCGACCGCTCAGCTCGGCTGAGCGGTCGTTGTTTCTCATCTCGTTCCCGCGCTACCCATGTAGCCCGGGCCCTCTGCCTCGCGACGGAAGTAGCAAGAAGCCCCGTGCTACACACGTAGCAAGAAGCCCCCCGCTACGCACGTAGCAAGAAGCCCAAAGCACCCGCACTCGCAATGCCGATGATCATCAGCAAGGCGTAGTCCGGAATGCGGCCGGTAACGTGGAACTTGGACCAAAAGGACACGTATTTCAACGAGTCCGCCGGTCCATTGATTCCGGTGTCGTTGACGATGTGGCGGTCGAACCAGGCCACGGCGTTCGCCAGTGGAAGCACCAGCCGGTTGATGCCCCATTGGTACATCTCGTCGAAGTAGAACTTGTTCTCAATGACCGCCGCCAAGCGGGGTTGGAACTCGCGCAGAGCCGTGGCGCGCGCCCGGTTGCGGCCCCAGAAGAACCACCACGCGGTCATGATCCCGAGCAAGGAGATCAGCCCGGTCGCCCCCGCCAGGCTCTTACTGAGGTGGAAGTTCTCGGGCTCGGGGAAGTAAATGTAGTTGTTGATACCACCGGGGAAGCCAAACGCATCGCCGACCTGGTCCAGCGCGAACCAGCCGATGAAGAAGGTCAGCAGCGTCAGCAGCACGAGCGGCAGCACCATCAACGGCGGCGACTCCTTGGCCTTGCGGATCACCTCGAGGTCCCGCGGCGCGCCGAAGAAGGTCAGAATCACGAGTCGCGTCATGTACACCGCCGACAGGAACGCCGCGATGCCTAGCAGGATCAGGATCGAGTCATCCTGCGTGCGCGCAACGACCGCGAAGATCTCGTCCTTGGAGAAGAACCCGGAGAGCGGCGCGATACCAGCCAGCGCTAAGGCCGAGATGGTGAACGTGATCGCCGTCACGGGCATTCGCCACCAGAGCCCACCCAACTTGCTGACGTCTTGCTCGTCGGTCATGTGAATGACGGAACCGGAGCCCAGGAACAGTGCCGCCTTGAAGAACGCATGAGTCACCAGGTGGAACATCGCCACCCCGACCGCGCCGGTGCCCAGTGCAATGAACATGAATCCAAGCTGACTAATGGTGGAGTAGGCCAGAACTTTCTTGATATCCGTCTGGACGATGGCGATGACCCCCGCGAGCAGTGCGGTCACCAGCCCAATCGCCAGCACGAATTCCAGCGCCCCCGGCGCCAGCTCGAAGACGGGCAGCATCCGGGCCACCAAATAGACCCCGGCGACCACCATCGTCGCGGCGTGGATGAGGGCGGAGACGGGCGTTGGGCCCTCCATCGCGTCGGGCAGCCAGACATGGAAGGGGAATTGCGCGCTCTTTCCCATTGCGCCGAGGAAGAGCAACAGCGTCGCCATGGTCAGGTAGGCATCGCCCATGACCGGAACGAGGTCGTTGGTACGGCCCGCTTGCGCAGCTTCGATGATTTCGCTGATCTGGAAGGTCCCCGTGGCCCGCCAGAACAGGATGATCCCGATGAGTAGTCCCACGTCACCCAGGCGCGTCGTGAGGAAGGCCTTCTTCGCGGCCTCCACGGCGGAAGGACGCTCGTAGTAAAAGCCGATGAGCAGGAATGAGCAGAGGCCCACGCCCTCCCAAGCGACGTAGAGGAGCAACAGGTTGTCCGCGAGTACCAGCGTCAGCATCGACGCCGCGAACAGCGAGAGCACCGTGTAGTACCACCAGTAGCGGGGTTCCATCTTGCCGTGGTGTCGCATGTAGGAGACGGAATAGACCTGCACCAGCAAGGCAACAAAGGAGACGACGCCCAGCATCACCATGGAGATCGAATCGAGCGTGAAGCCGATCCGCAGCCGGAAGTCACCGAAATGGACCCAGTCGAATCCGGCCGAGCCGATGCCGCCGAGTCCCGCGTTGATGGAGTCCAAGTGCGACTCCAGCACGAAGAAGAAGAGGACGAATGTCGCGGTCATGGCGAAGATCGCGAACCAATCCCCCTGGCGGGGAAGGAAGCGGCCGAAGAGGAACATCCCTACGAAGGCGCAGGCCGGAATGGCCGGCAAAATGTAGGCGTGTTCGATCCAGAACATCTAGTTGCTTGCCCCTGTACGGCTGCAGTCCTGCATTCGTGGCGATCGGTTTACCACTTGAGCAGATTGATTTCGTCGACATTCGCCGTGGCGCGGTTGCGGAAGGTGCGCACGACGATTCCCAGTGCCAGCGCCACTTCCGCGGCGGAGATCACGACAATGAAGAGGGCGAAGATGATGCCCGTGAAGTTCTCGAACTGGACGCGCCCGTAGACCGCGAACGCGACCATATTCAGGCTCACCGCGTTCAGCATCAACTCCACCGACATCAGAATGAGGATGGCGTTGCGGCGGGTGAGCACTCCCATCACACCAATCGCGAAAATGATCGCGTTGACGACGAGGACGTTTTCCAGAGGAGGCATCCGTTAGTCCTCCTCGTCCGGCACGGCTAAGAGCACCGCGCCGTCCAGCGCGATCGAGAGCAAGATGCCCACCAAGATGAACGGCACGAGCCAGACCGTGAAGATCACGTCGCCGATGGCATTGAAGGGCACGGGCTCAATCGTGCCGCGAGATTCGGGTTCGAACCAATCGGTGCTGACCGCGGCGCCAATGAATGCGGCGAGCAGCGCCATCGCCGCGACGGTGCCCAACGCACGGGTGCGGCCGAAGAGGGCCTGAGGGCGCTCGCGCGCCCGCGTCAGCATCAACGCGAAGAGAATCAGGATGGTTACCGCGCCGGCGTAGACGACGAGTTGCACCAGCGCGAGGAACTCCACCGTCAGAATCAGATAGATCCCGGCGATACCGCCCAGCGAGACGATGAAGAACAGCGCCGCGTGCACGATATTGCCCGCCAGGACCACCCCGAGCGCGCTGCAGATCACGATGGTCGCGATGATGTAGAAGACGATCTCGGTCGCTTCGATGCCGTTCACGGGCGCATCATCGCTGACCAGACCACTGTGGGGTAGTCGACTTGGCCGCGTTCAACGTCGGTCTCACGCGCGCAGGGTTCAAGAGTGTCGAGCCCACGGTTAGTCACCGGATCCTCCCGCGGGGCTCGCTTCTTGCGCCGTAGTCATGCCCTCTTGTGCGGTAAGCATCCGAGGCCGTGCCGGCTCACGCCGGATGGTGCGGGTACCGGTCCCTGCCTTGAGACGCATCTGAACGTAGACCAGGGCTACCAGTAGAACAAGAAGCGCGAGCGAGACCAGCCCGATGATCCAGTCGGCGCCGTGGTACGAGAGGATGATCGCGTTCGCCATGATCTGGACGATCGAGAACGGCAAGAGAACCTTCCAGGAGAAGGCCATCAGTTGGTCGATCCGCAGTCGCGGGATGACGGCCCGCATCCAGAACAAGGCGAAGATGAAGGCGCTCGCCTTCGACAGGGTCAGCACCAGCTGCCAGCCCATGCCCAGCGATTCCCCAAAGGGCCAGTTCCAACCGCCCAGGAAAACAACCGACACCAGCATCACCAAGAGGAAGAGCGCCGTGTACTCGGCCAAGAAGAAGAGGCCCCAGCGCATTCCGCTGTACTCGACGAAGTAGCCCCCGACCACTTCCGACTCCGCCACTGGAATGTCGAAGGGGGGGCGGTGTAGCTCAGCCAGGGTGCCGATCATGAAGATCACGAAGCCCAGCGGCTGCAGGATGATATAGGGAGTCGTCTTTTGGTCGTCTGCGATGAAGTTGAGATTCAAGGCCTGGGATGTGCTGAGCCCATCGGCTTGCAGATGGGTCGCGGCGATCATGACGACCCCGACCGTGACCAGCAGCATCGGCAGCTCGTAGGAAATGGCCTGAGCTGTGGCCCGCACCGCGCCGATCAGCGCGTACTTGTTGTCCGAGCCCCAGCCCGCCATGACGACCCCGACGATGTTCAAGCCCAGAACGCCGAAGACGTAAAGGAAGCCCAATTCGATGTCGCGGACGAACAAGTCCTTGGTGAACGGGATGGGGACAAAGATGAGGAAGACCGGCACGAAGACGAAGTAAGGGGCCAGCTCGAAGACCCAACGGTCGGCGGAAGCCGGCCGTACATCTTCTTTGCTCACGAGCTTCAGCGCGTCGGCGATGGACTGCAACGACCCCCAGGGACCGGTCTTCGTGGGACCAACGCGTGCGTGGAAGCGGGCCAGGACCTTGCGTTCCAAGACGATCAAGGCGAACGCGTTGATCGTCATCAGCCCAACGACGAAGAGGATGCGGATCAGGGCGTCCACCCAGTCCGGCATTCCGACGCCGGCAAATTCGCTCAGAACGGGCATGAACCGTTTTCCCCGCCTGCCGCACCCGCCATCTGGCGCGCGCCGCTACAAAATAACGCTCTTCAGTCTCACGCGATAGCGCGGCGGTGGGTTCCCCACTCGCTGCGCCCCAGCGCTAGCGATCGACCTCGCCAAGGACAATATCGATTGATCCCAAGGCAACCACGGCGTCGGCGAGGTACTGGCCCACCGCCTGGTGCCGCAGCGAACTCAAATTGTGAAAACAAGGGGAGCGGACCTTCATGCGCCAAGCCTGGTCGGTGCCGTCGGAGACCATGTAGATCCCATATTCCCCCCGGGGGTTCTCCTGCCGCCAGTAGATCTCGGCCGGTTCCGGCTTGATCACGCGGGGCAGATTCTCCGCCATGATTGGTCCGCTGGTGGGGAATTGATCGAGTGCCTGAGAGACGATGCTCCAGGACTGCCGTATTTCTTCCATCCGGACGAGCATGCGGTCGTAGGCGTCGCCATGCTCTCCGACCGGAATCTCCCACTCAAAGCGATCGTAAATGGAGTAGGGCTCGTCGACGCGGAGGTCGAAGGGGACGCCGCTGGCCCGCAACATGGGGCCGGTGACGCCAAAGCTGATCGCGTCTTCGGCGGACAGCGTGCCCACGTCGCGGCAGCGCGCGATCATGATCTCGTTGTCCTTCATCAGATCTTCCAGGTCGGTGATGCCGGTTTCCAGCTCTCCCAGCACCCATCGCGTGTCGGCGACGAAGGTCTCCGGCGGGTCCCAGGCCATCCCGCCCACGCGGTAGTAGTTGTACATCATGCGGTCGCCGGTGATGGACTCGAACAAGTCCTGGATCCGCTCGCGCTCCTTGAACGCCCACGTGAACGCGGTACCGAAGAAACCCACGTCCGTACCGAACGCGCCCATGAACATGAAGTGCGAAAGGATGCGGTTCATCTCCGCCAGAATCAGACGTAGGTATTCCACCCGCTCGGGCACTTCGATACCCGCCAGCTTTTCGACGGTGTTGACGTAGGCCCACTCGCAGTTCATCGCCGCCAGGTAGTCGGTGCGGTCTTGGAAGCCCATCGCACCGCGGAAGTCGAGATTCTCCGAGAGCTTCTCCGTGCCACGGTGCAGGTACCCGATGTACGACTCCACGTCTTTGACGAGTTCGCCATCGACGGTGAGGACCATCCGGAAGACGCCGTGTGTCGCTGGATGCTGGGGTCCCATGTTGATGTTCATGTCGACCGTCTCGAACTCTTCCTCCACGAGGATGGGTTCGCTCACGATCTCGGTTGCGCCATTGGACGCGTGTTCGGCGGTCACTCGCCACGCTCTTTTCTCAGTTCCTCACGTCGTGCGGCGGCGAGTTCGCGTCCGCGGATGACGCGTTCCGCTTTTTCTTCGTCCGTCAGCGCTCCGCCGCCGGTGGCAGCGGCCGCTGGTGAAGGTCGGGGGCGGGGCGCCGGAGCAGCCTCAGCCGCTTCGGTCTCCGTCGCTTCGGTGGTCGTCTGTTCCGCCTCGGCGGCGGGTTCCCGCGTCTTGTCGGCGCCCGGAGGTCCCGCGGCGCGGCGCGCGGCGGCCAACTCACGGCCACGCGTCACGCGTTCGGCCTGCATCGTCTTCCGTTCCGCGCGTTCCTCTTCCGTCATGTCCTCTAGCGACTTGCGGGCTGGCTTCGGCTTTGCGGCGGCCGCGGCGGCGGCCTTCACCTTCGCGGCGTCATCCTCTTCGCGCTTGGGGGGCGGGTGTGCCTTCGTGAAGGTGCTGACATCGTCGCCCTGCTTCGTTTCGATCTCCGCCAGCGGGTGGCTCTTGAGCAGGGGATGGATGTCGATGTCTTCGTCCAAAAGGAGATTGCGCGCGTCGGCGAGCCCCTCGAACTCGATCCCGAACATCTCCCGCGCTTCGCGCTCCATCCACTCGGCGGTGCGGAACAGGTCTGTGACCGACTGCAGGGAGGGGCTGTCACTGGGAAGCATGGCCTTCACGGCGAGGCCGTGATGGTGGCGGAGTGAAAAGAGGTGATAGACCACCTCCAGACCCGCGTCTTCCCAGTCCACCGCGGTCATGTTGCGGAGGAACGTCAGTGAGATGTCAGGATTCCGCAGGCCGGTTTCTAGGACCAAGTGCAGGTCCTGTGGTCGCACGACCATCGCCGGATCGACTTTGGTCTGCTCAGTCAGAAAGTCGAGCGTGGGGAGAGCGTCGCGATACAGGTCGATTACGGTTCCGGGCGGCGTCTCCTCGCGCTCGCGCCCGTTGGTCAGAATGGCGACCCCGGGAAGGTTGTCGGTCGTCATCTAGTAGCCACGGCTCCGCTCTTCCATGATCTTCTCTTGCAACGCCAGGAAGGCGTCGATCAAGGATTCGGGGCGCGGTGGGCAGCCCGGAACGTAGACGTCGACGGGGATGATTTGGTCCACGCCTTGCAGGACGCGGTCGTACTGGGTGTAGGGGCCGCCGTTGGTGGCGCAGGCGCCCATCGAGATCACCCATTTGGGATAGGGCATCTGCTCGTAGAGGAGCTTCACGGCCGGGGCCATCTTCTTGGTCACCGTCCCGGCCACGATCATCACGTCACTTTGCCGGGGCGACGGCCACGGCACGATGCCGAAACGGTCGAAATCGTGGTTCGCCATGTACGTCGCGATCATCTCGATCGCGCAGCAGGCGAGGCCGAAGGTCATCGGCCACAACGAAGACTTGCGCGCAGTGGCGATCACGGCTTCCGCAGGCACTTGGATGATGCCAGGCAGTACGGCCTTGTACGGCACGAACGGCGGGGCAATATCGAGCGGCGCGAGCCTGATCTCTTCAGGGGAGATCACGGAGGGGCTTAGCGGCTCTCCGTCTTGGGGTTCCATTCCAATACGCCTTTCCGCCAGGCATAGGCCAGGCTCAGGAACAGGGTGAGGATAAAGATGACCATCTCCCAAAGGATGACATGGCCGTAAGCGGGGGAGTCGATTAGGCCGATGAAGGAGACGGCCCAGGGGAAGAGGAACACGATCTCCACGTCGAAGATCAGGAAGAGAATCGCGTAGAGGTAGTAGCGGATATGTATTTGAGCCCAGTTGCGCCCGATCGGCAGCATTCCGCACTCATAGGTTTGCCCTTTCATCTCCGTCTTGCGACGGGGCGCGAGGAGCTTGGTGGCCATGAGCGCGGAGAGAACCAAGAAGATGCCGACAGGCACCGCGACAAGAACCGCGCCATAATTCTCGAGTAGCTGCTCCACTGTGAGCGTTCCTCCGCCCTTTCAGGCGATCATCTCTGGGGTTCGTATCTGGAGGACAACGGCTTCCAGGTGGAACTCGCATGAAATCAAGGCCGCGCCGAAGGCTACCAGCACTAAGCGTCAGGTACAGCCCCGCGCTTGTGCTCTCCGTCACAGGTGGGCCTTCGCTACGGGTGCGATCGTATGCACGGATCTGGGGGGTGTCAACGAAGCCGCCTGGTCCGCCCGGTTCAGGAACGAAGCGGAGGGGACTGTCTGTGCTTGGGGAATTCTCTCCCACCGGCCGAGCAGGCGTGAGGGCTAACCAAGTTGGCCGAGTTCCGCCCGCAGAGCATCGATTCGGCCTTCCGTCTCCCGCGCCTTCTCTTCTTCCTTCGCAACCACCTCCGCCGGTGCCTTTGAGCGGAACCCCTCGTTGCTCAGCTTCCCCTGGAGGCGTTGTAGATATTTCTGGGCCTCGCCGATCTCCTTCTCAATGCGCGCGCGTTCAGCGTCCGGATCGACTAGGCCGCCGAGGGGCAGCACGACTTCGGCGCGATCCAGGATCTGCGTGACGACTTGGTCCGTCGGCGCTTGCGACCGATCGGAAACGATGTGCAGGGGCCGCGCCCGCGCCAGTGTCTCGAGCAGGGCGGCACGGTCCAGCAAGGCACCGTCTCCTGCCTTGTCCACGACGTAGGCCTCGATGAAACGGCCGGGCTCTACGTTGCGATCGGCCCGGATCTGGCGGATTGCCCGCACCGTGTCTTGCAGGACGAGGAACGCGGCTTCGGAATCGTCGTCGATCCACTCTTCAGTGCCGCGGGGATAGGGTGCGATGATCAGAGCTTCGTCGTCGATGCCGGAGAGCCGGCTGCGCAACTGCTGCCAGATCTCTTCCGTGACGAACGGCATGAATGGGTGGAGGAGCCGCAATCCCACGTCCAGCACGTGCGCCAGCACCGGTAGCGGAGTTGCGTCGCCGTCGCGCAGCCGAACCTTGCTGGCTTCCACGTACCAATCGAAGAACTCAGACCACATGAAGTCATAGATCTGGCGGCCAGCTTCGCCTAGTTGGAACTGGGTCAAGAGATCGTCGACCGTCTGGCAGAGCCGCTGGCAGCGGGAGAGGATCCAGCGATCCTCAAGAGCCAGATTGAGTTCGGACGTGGGAGCCTCCACCTCGCGATCCCCGAGCTCGCCGATCACGAAGCGCGCTCCGTTCCAGAGTTTGTTGGCGAAGTTCCGCGCGCCTTCCAGGCGTTCGTCCGTGAGCTTCATATCGTTGCCGGGCGAAGAGCCGGTCGCCAACATGAAGCGCAGGGCGTCCGTGCCGTACTGGGCCGACACTTCCAGCGGATCGACGCTGTTGTTGAGGCTCTTGCTCATCTTCCGGCCCTGCGGGTCGCGCACCAGCCCGTGCAGGTACACGGCTTCGAACGGCGGCCGCTCGTCTCCCATGTTGTGCAGGGAGAGCATCACCATCCGCGCCACCCAGAAAAAGAGGATGTCGTATCCGGTCTCCATCACCTGCGATGGGTAGTAGCGGTCGAGGTCGGTGCTGGAGTTGGGCCAACCCAGGGTGGAGTGAGGCCAGAGCCCGCTGCTGAACCATATATCGAGGACATCGGGGTCCTGCATCAGGGGGCCAGCGCCACAGCGTGGGCAGGGGAACGAGTCCGGATCGTCCAGGTCGACCAGCGGCTGCGCGGCTTCCCCCACCGTGACATCCGTCGCCTGCGTGATGATGGTCTGGTAGGAGATCCCCGACGCGACGAGCTCGGCGACGCTCCCCGCGGCGACTTCATCCGTATTCGGCTGTGGGATCGATGCCTGAATATGTTCGCCGTCGCAGGACAGGCAATACCAGGCCGGGATGCGATGGCCCCACCAGAGCTGTCGGCTGATGCACCAGGGCCGGATGTTGTCCATCCATTGCAGATACACCTTGGCGAAGCGGTCCGGGACGATGCGCATCTTCCCGTCGCGGACGACCGCAGCGGCCTTGCCGGCCAACTCCTCCATGTCCGCGAACCACTGCGTGCTGACCAAGGGTTCCACTACGGTGCCGCTGCGCTGCGAGTGGCCCACGGAATGCACGTAGTCCTCCACCTTGATCAGATAGCCGCCCTCCTCCAGGTCTGCGGCGACCTTCGTGCGAGCTTCCTCTCGGTCCAGTCCCACGTAGATGCCTGCGTCACTCGTCAGGGTGCCGTCCCAATCGATCACGCGGATCGACTCCAGACCGTGCCGTTCCCCGATCTCGAAGTCGAGGAGATCGTGGCCGGGGGTGATCTTCAAGGCCCCCGTGCCAAACTCGATTTCGACGGCCGCGTCGGCGATCACGGGGATGGTGCGGCTGAATCCCGGCAGTGGCACGCGGACCGCGCGGCCGATGAGGTCTTGATACCGATCGTCCTTGGGATTGACGGCGATGGCGACATCCGCCGGGATCGTTTCCGGACGCGTGGTCGCGATGACGATGCCGTCCGTCGATTCCTTGCCCCGCTCGTCAACGAAGGGGTAACGCACGTGCCAGAGGTGTCCCGCTTCCTCTTGGTGCTCCACCTCCAGCTCGGAGACGGCGGTACGCATCTCCGGGTCCCAGTTGATGATGCGGTGTCCCCGATAGATCTTGCCGGCGGCGTGGAGGCTGGCGAACGTCTTGCGGACCGCATCGTGGGGCCCCTCGTCCAGAGTGAAGACGGTCTTTTCCCAGTCGGCGGAGGCGCCCATCTTGCGGAGTTGGTTCTCGATCCGGGAGCGGTAGCGCCCCACCCACTGCCAGACACGCTCCACGAAGTCTTCGCGTCCGAGGTCGTGACGGGTGAGCCCTTCCTTCGCCAGCTCGCGCTCGACGACGCTTTGCGTGGCGATGCCCGCATGGTCCAAGCCCGGCAACCAGAGCGCTTCGTCGCCGAGCATGCGGTGCCAGCGCGTGAGCAGGTCTTCCACGGTGGTAGTCAAGGCGTGCCCGAGGTGGAGGGCGCCGGTCACGTTCGGCGGCGGCATGATGATCGTAAAGGGCTTTCCCCCGGGGCGCGGATGGAAGTGGCCGTTGGCTTCCCACATTGCGTAGATGCGGTCTTCCACGGTGCCAGGGTCATATGCCTTGGGCATCTCTGAGGCGCGGGAGGGCGGCGATGTCGTCACGGTGTGGGCTCGCTTCTTTGTGCTCGGTTGTGGTGCCCAGCGCTCTGCCAGAGTCTGCTTGGCATCCTATGACGGGCGAGGTGGTTCGTTCTGCAATCCTCTCGATCCGCGTATCTGCTCAATCGGCGAACACGAAACGCGCCGATTTCGCGGCGCGTCCTCTTCAGTACAACGCGCCACGAGTTACGTGGTCGGTACGGCTACGGTGTCTACGAAGTGGATGGCGCCGCTGGCGGACTTGTCGCGGGAGGCGAGCCGGTCCCGCTTCAGTTCTTGTAGACGCTGCAAGGTCAGCATCGCCTGCCGCGTGTCGCTGGCGACGCGGGCCGGGTCTTGCACGGCAACGCGCCGCTTGGAGACCCAGTAGGTGAATTCGCGCAGCTCCGTCAGGCTGATGCGATCGATCTGCGGGCGCTCCATCTCCGCGCGGAATTCGCGGAGCAAGCTGTCTCGGTCACTGCCGTAGATGCGGCGGAAGACCGCGTTGGTTGGATCAGAGTGGCGGTCGTTGGTGAGGACCCCGCCACTGCGTTCCTTGTGGATGCGTTCCTCGACCCCAAGTTGCAGTGCTTCTTCCAGGCGAACGCCGTAAGTGAAGTTGAGATGGGCCCGATACTTGGCGGCGCCGAGGCGGTCCTTAAACTCGTCTTCCTCCATGGGAGCTGGAAACTCTTCTTCCAGGAGCAGCGCGTCCACGGCTTCCGATGGGAGAAGTTGGGCATCAAGCCCCTCCGCACAGAGGCGTTCGGCCAGCACCAGCCAGTCGAACGCCTCGTTGCCGAAGAGATAGCGATAGTCGCGCTCCCCGACTGTTTCGGCGGGAACATCCCAGCGAGAGATGGCGCCCAGAAGTGCATCGAACCACGGCGTCCCGATGCGCAGGTCGTTGAGGAACTCGTCGATGTGGCTCTGCGCGTCGCGTTGGCGCAGAGAGCTCTGCGAGGGGGCGCTGGCTTCGGAGGCGCCGGTCTTTGAGACGACGGTTTTTTTGGTCACGCTCGGCGCTTCTTTTTCTTTCGCTTCTTGCCGCTGGCGCGGGGCGAGGTTGGCGCGGCGGCGGCGGGAGCATCGGAAGCGGCCGCCGTAGCGTGGTCGCCATGGTGCTCTTCAATGGTCTGCACGCCAACCGCATCTGCGGCCGTGCCAACCGGGGCGGACCCTCCACGCCGTGCCAATGCTCGGCGTTGCTGGCGGCTGAGTGAACCGGTCGCCGGAGCGGCGTTGGAGCTGGGAGTGGCGGCGGCTCCGCGGCGGGCCGTGCGTCTGGAGCTGCCGCCGTTGGTCGGGGCTCTCGTCGTGGTGGAGGCGGCTCCGGTCTCGGTCGTTGCCGTCTCGGCGCCCGGCGCTGGTGGCCGGACCTGGATGCGGGTCAGCGATCGCGCACTCTCGCGGCGGATGTTTTCCGTGAGTTGGTCGAACATGTCGAAGGCTTCGCGCTTGTAGGTCACCAATGGATCGGATTGACCGTAGGCCTGTAGCCCCACGCCTTGGCGGAAGGTATCCATCTCGGTCAGGTGTTGCACCCAAAGCCGGTCGATGGTACGCAGGAGCACCATGCGGACGATCTCGTGCATGCTCTTCTCGCCGAGCTCTTCGGTGAGCGCTGAGTAGCGTTCCTGGGCGAAGATGGTGACGGCGTCGGCGATGGCCCCCGGCGTGGGTTCGGCGACGGCGTCGTCGTCGAAGTCATCGATGGGGACGATGCCGCTGATCTCCGTCCAGAGGCCGTCTTCGTCCACGTCTTGCGTCGGGATCCCTTCGGCGAAGCCGCTCACGATCGCGCGCAGTTCATCCTCCACCATTCCCAGCGCGATTTCATCCACGCCGTCACCGCCGCTTAGCACCTTGTCGCGCTCCGCGTAGATGACTTCGCGCTGTTTGTTGATGACGTCGTCGTACTCCACCAGATGTTTGCGCGTGTCGAAGTGATAGCCCTCGACCTTCTGCTGTGCTTGCTCCAGGGCCCGCCCCACCATGCCCGACTCCAGCGGAGTCTCTTCGTCCATCCCCATTTTCTCGAGCATGCCGGGAAGCCATTCCGGCGTGAAGCGCTTCATGATGGGATCTTCGAAGGAGACGTAGAAGCGCGACATCCCAGGGTCGCCCTGCCGCCCCGAGCGCCCCCGGAGCTGATTGTCGATCCGGCGTGACTCGTGCCGCTCCGTCCCCAACACGAAGAGGCCCCCGACCCCAATGACGCCTTCGCCAAGTTTGATGTCCGTGCCGCGCCCCGCCATGTTCGTGGCGATCGTCACGGCGCCCGGCTCTCCGGCCTTCTCGATGATGCCCGACTCCCGCTCATGCTGTTTGGCGTTCAGCACCTCATGGGCAACGCCACGGCGTTGCAGCATGCCGGAGAGATGTTCCGATGCTTCCACCGATCCGGTCCCGACCAGAACGGGCTGGCTGGATCCGTGGCGCGATTCAATCTCTTCCACGACCGCGTTGAACTTCGCCTTCTCCGTGCGGAAGATGAGATCATCGACATCCTCACGGGCGATGGGCATGTGCGTGGGGACGACGACGACCTCAAGCGTGTAGATCTTGTGGAACTCCTCCGACTCGGTCGCGGCCGTCCCTGTCATGCCGGAGAGCTTGTCGTACATCCGGAAGTAATTCTGGTAGGTGATCGTGGCGAGGGTCATGGTCTCGGCCTGGACCTTGACGTTCTCCTTGGCCTCAATCGCTTGGTGCAGCCCCTCCGAGTAGCGGCGTCCATCCATCATCCGACCGGTGAACTCGTCAACGATCACCACTTCGCCGTCGCGTACAACGTAGTCGCGGTCGCGCTGGTACATGAACTGGGCGCGCATCGCCGCCTCAAGGAAGCGTGTGAGGCGTGCGTTTTCGCCTTCGAACAGGTTGTCGATGCCAAGCGCGCGCTCAATCTTCTCGATGCCCTGCTCCGTCAGGGAGACGGTGCGGGATTTGAGTTCGCTGGTGAAGTCTTCTTCGGGCCGCATGCTCGGTACGATCCGTGAAAAGGTGCGATAGGTATCCATGCTCTCGCCGGACTGGCCGCTGATGATCAGCGGCGTCCGCGCCTCATCGATCAGGATGTTGTCGACCTCATCGACGATGGCGAAGGCGCGTAGCCCTTGTACGCGTTTGTCCTCTGTCAGCACCATGTTGTCGCGCAAGTAGTCGAAGCCGTACTCGTTGTTGGTGCCGTAGGTGATATCGGCGGCGTAGGCTTCGCGCCGCGTGACGGGACGCATGAACTGGAGATCCCCCAGCGCAGCGCGGCGTTGCCGTTCCTCGTCGTCGATCTCTTCGCTCTCCTCGACGCGCGTCGGATCGTACTCAGGGTCGAAGAGGAACGAGGCTTGGTGTTGGAGCACGCCGACGCTGAGCCCCAGGGCGTGATAGATCGCCGCCATCCAGCGGGCATCCCGCTTGGCGAGGTAGTCGTTGACGGTGATGAGATGAACGCCGTCGCCTTCTAGGGCATTCAGATAGACGGGCAGCGTGGCGACGACGGTCTTGCCTTCCCCCGTCCGCATCTCCGCGATCTTGCCTTGGTGCAGCACGATGCCGCCCACGAGTTGCACATCGTAGTGGCGCATGTCCAGCTGGCGCTTGGAGGTTTCCCGCACGACCGCGAATGCTTCCGGCAGCAAATCGTCGAGCGCGGCTCCATCCTCCAGGGCCTGCCGGAACTCAGCCGTCTTGTCCCGGAGTTCGACATCGCTCAGGCCGGCGAGTTGCGGCTCCCAGGCGTTAATTTCGTCGACAGTAGGGTCGAGGTGCTTCAGTTCGCGGGCATTGGGGTCGCCCAGCATCCTCTTGGCTTTGGACAGGAGTCCCATGGCATCTCCGTGCCTCGCCGCGGTTGCCCCTGGCATCGAATCGCGACGATCCAGACTGACGGATGGTTCCAGAATAGCTGGGCAAGCGTGCGGATGCCTGCCAAGTCTGGCGGGAGTTCGAAAAAAACTGCGGCGGCGGCCCCGCTGGTCACCCGACCTGACGGGCGGCGAACGGAGTGGACGCCATCGGTGATGGGCCCGCGAGATGCGCCGGTCGCCAATTCAGGAGCGCCAACGCATTGAGTGCATGAGGAGCCAGCGGATTTATGAGGAAGAGGCGAACAGCTCCCCGACCGAGCGTCCGTCATGAATCCGCTGAATTGCCTCGCCGAGCAGCGGCGCGACGCTGACGGTGGTGATCTTGGGCGATCGTTTCCGCGGCTCCAGCGGCAGCGTGTCCGTGATGACGAGCTCCTTCAGGGGGCTGCTCTCGATGCGTTCAATGGCAGGGCCAGAAAGCACCCCATGGGTCATGGCGGCGTAGATTTCGCGCGCCCCTTGTGCGCGGAGCAGCGTGGCAACCTCCACCAGTGTGCCGGCGGTGTCCACTTCGTCGTCGATGATCAGGGCGTCCAGCCCATCGACCTCGCCGATCAGATTGAGGACCTGCGCGGTGTCGTCGTTGGACATCCGGCGTTTCTCGGACAGGGCGAGCGGAGTCTTCAGCATATCGGCGACGTTGCGCGCTCGCTTGGCGGCGCCGAGGTCAGGCGCCACCACAACGCCTTGGAATTCTTGATTTCGAAAGTGGGTGGCAAGCAAATCGAGCCCGCTGAGTTCGTCGGTGGGGATGTTGAAGAACCCTTGGATTTGCCCGGCGTGGAGATCCAGAGTCAGGACCCGATTGGCTCCAGCGGTCTCAACTAAGTTCGCGATTAGCCGGGCCGTGATCGGAACACGCGGTTGATCCTTCTTGTCGGATCGTCCGTAGGGGAAGAATGGCATGACGGCAGTGATTCGGCCGGCGCTGGCGCGGCGGGCGGCGTCGATCATGATCAGCAGCTCCATGAAGGAGTTGTTCACGGGATCTGCCGCCGGTTGGACGATGAAGACGTCACGTTCGCGTACGTTTTCCTGGAGTTGGACGAATATATTCCCGTTCGAGAAGTCGAATACGTTCGATTCCCCCAGGCTCTGACCCAGATAGGAACAGATGTTCCGCGCCAGTTCAGGGTGCGCATTTCCTGTGAAGACCGTCGGCCCTTGCAAGACCACCAGACACCCTTTCCCTGGCGTCGATCCCGCGCAGCGTGGCGCGAGATCGCATCTGATCGATGATCCGCTCCGAACACGAAGGGAGCCTTGGAATTATCCTGCCCCCTATCTGGGGCCGCAAGCCCTGTCGCGACACGATGGGGTGGAGAAAATTATGCGGATCGTGAACGAATCGGGCGAAACAAAGGCGGTGTAGCGGTCCGTTCTGACGCGTTGACGCGCTTTGACCCCGAGGCATAGACTAACTCTTGGCTACATATGCCTGGGACACAATATTCACAGAATCGAACGGCAGGATCCGAACGACCGCCCCGCGTTGCCGGGGCTGCGTCGCATTCGGTTCGGATCGTCCTCGAGAGGAAGCGCGGGTTCGTGAATCTTTTCCGATCGACACCTCGCAAGTTCGAGAGCCATGACACGGAGTGGGCCCTCGCGGCACTCACTGGTTTGAAAGAATGGCCTCCCCGATGTTTCGTCCAATCTCCTGTGGTTTCTTTGCGTACCGGCACTGAACTCTTTCCTGCATAGCGCCGAATGGCCTGTAGCTCCTTCGCGGATCGGGCGGGGGAGTGTCGTCCTCTATGGACGATTTTGCCCCGATGACTCTTGTCGATGGTTACCTGATGGTTGAGGAGACTGAACCCGCTATGACGACCGCCACCCCAGCGCCCGGAACCCCGCAGCCCCAGCTCGCCCCCCGGCTCATGATTCCGCAGGAACGGCGAAGTTACGCCAGTATTCCCGAGCTACAGGCCCTGCCAAACCTCGTCCGCCTGCAGTTGGACGCCTACCGTTGGTTTCTAGAGCGTGGCTTGAAGGAGCTCCTCAGCGAGATCTCGCCGATTCAAGACTTCACCGGCAACCGCATGGAGCTGGTCTTCGACGACTATCGGTTGGGGGATCTGCCCTACTCGGAAGCGGAAGGGCTCCCCTTTGAGGAGCTGCTCAGTCGAATCAATGCGCCGCTGTCGGAGCATGAGTGCCGCCAGCGCGATATGACTTTCGTGGCCCCGCTCCGTGTCACGGTGCAACTGGTCGTCAAGGAAAGTGGGGAGATCAAGGAGCAAGAGCTCTTCTTCGGCGACTTTCCTCTGATGACCACGAACGGCACCTTCGTTATCAACGGCGCGGAACGCGTCGTTGTCAGCCAGCTGGTGCGCTCACCTGGTGTGTACTTCTCGACCACGCAAGACGCCGCGACCGGCCGGCTGCTTTGCTCTGCAAAGCTGATCCCGAACCGAGGGGCTTGGCTGGAACTGGAGACCAGCAGCAAGGACGTGTTGACCGTCAAGGTCGATCGCAAGCGCAAGATTCCCATTACTACCCTGCTGCGGGCGATCGACAGCGATTCCGAGATCGAAGACGACACGCTGCTCGGCACGGATGAGCGTGTCCGCGCCATGCTGGAAGAGGCCGACACCAACGAGCTCCACCGCTACCTGGACAGCACCATCGCCAAGGAGACGGTTCCGGCCGATAAGGAAGAGCGGACGAAGGCGTGGGCTTTGCTTGAGGTCTACCGTCGGCTCCGCCCGGGCGACCCGCCGACCGCGGACAACGCACGGGGATTGCTCGACAGCCTGTTCTTCAACCCGCGCCGCTACGACCTTGGCCGCGTGGGGCGCTACAAGCTGAATAAGCGGCTCCCGCACGCCGATTCTGACCAGCGCACACTGTCGCAAGATGACCTCGTGACGATCATCAAGCAGCAAATCCGCATCAATAACAACGAAGACCACGCCGATGACATTGACCACCTGGGCAACCGGCGTGTCCGGGCGGTGGGAGAGCTGATTCAGAACCAATTTCGCGTGGGGCTGCTTCGCATGGAGCGGGTCGTTCGCGAACGGATGACAATCACCGACCCGGACCAGGCGACGCCGAGCGCGCTGATCAACATCCGGCCGGTTGTGGCCGCCATGAAGGAATTCTTCGGCGGCAGCCAGCTCAGCCAGTTCATGGACCAGACGAACCCCTTGGCTGAGCTCGCGCACAAACGTCGCCTCAGCGCGCTGGGGCCGGGCGGCCTCAGCCGCGACCGTGCCGGATTCGATGTCCGCGATGTGCATCACAGCCACTACGGTCGAATTTGCCCGATCGAGACTCCCGAAGGACCGAATATCGGGCTGATTGGCAATCTCGCGACCTTCGGCTTGATCAACGAATTCGGGTTTATCCAGACCCCCTATCGACGGGTGGTTAAAGAGCTCAAGGTCGGCGACAAGCGCTTGGTGGGCGCAATCCTCCGTGAGGACATCGACGGCCCGCGCGGCGGCAAGGTCGGGACGGCGGGTGAGGAGATCACCGCTGCTCTTCAGGAGCGTCTGCGCGCTCTGGACGAGATGGAGATGGTGCCGATCAAGGCCTTCGTGTCCGAGACCGTCGAGTATCTGACGGCGGACGAGGAAGACCGCTACATCGTGGCGCAAGCCAATGCGCCGCTCGATGAGGACGGGTATTTTATTCAAGAACGCGTTGAGGCCCGGGCAGGAGAGCGGTTCGAAGAGCTGCCCCCGGAAGATCTTGACTACATGGACGTCTCGCCGCGGCAGATCGTCTCGATCGCCGCATCGTTGATTCCCTTCCTTGAGCATGACGACGCCAACCGGGCGCTGATGGGCTCCAACATGCAGCGCCAGGCGGTGCCCTTGCTCCGCCCCGAGGTGCCGCTGGTGGGCTCGGGCATGGAACGCCCGGCCGCCCGCGACTCCGGCCAGGTGATTCTGGCTGAAGAGGACGGCGAGGTCCTGAGCGCGGCCGCCAATGAGATCACCGTGAAGTACAAGAGCGGCCTCGAACGGAGCTATCAGCTGCTCAAGTTCATGCGCTCCAACCAGGGGACCTGCATCAACCAGCGGCCAATCGTGCAGCGCGGCGACAAGGTCAAGGAGGGGGATCCGCTGGCGGATTCGTCGTCCACGGACCAAGGCGAGTTGGCGCTGGGGCAAAGCATCCTCGTGGCCTTCATGGCCTGGGAGGGCTACAACTTCGAGGACGCGATCATCTTGTCCGAGCGCTTGGTGCGGGAGGACAAGTTCACGTCCATCCACATGTCCAAACATGAGACGGAAGCCCGGGAGACGAAGCTGGGGCCGGAGGAGATCACGCGCGATATCCCCAACGTCGGGGAAGAGTCGCTGCGGGATTTGGACGAAGGCGGCGTGATCCGGGTGGGCGCCGAGGTGGGCCCCGGCGACATTCTGGTCGGCAAGATCACGCCGAAGGGTGAGACGGAACTGACCGCGGAGGAGAAGCTGCTCCGGGCCATCTTTGGTGAGAAAGCGCGCGAGGTGAAAGACACGTCCCTGAAGGTCCCGCACGGTGTGCGCGGCACAGTGGTGGACGTCCGCGTCTTCCGGCGTGAAGACCATGACGAACTTCGGGCCGGAGTGGAGCAGATGGTCCGCGCCACGATCGCCGAACGGCGCAAGCTTTCCGTGGGCGACAAGATGGCCGGGCGGCACGGCAATAAGGGTGTGATTTCCCGCATCCTGCCGGAGTCCGACATGCCGTACCTCGAGGACGGGACCCCGGTCGACATCATCCTCAACCCGATCGGCGTTCCCAGCCGCATGAACCTGGGACAGGTGCTAGAAACTCAGCTTGGCTGGGCGGCGCACACGCTCGGCTTCCGCGCCGTGACGCCGGTCTTCGATGGTGCGTCCGAGGATGCGATTCAGGACGCCATGGGACGCGCTTGGATGGTGCGGCAGGCCGGCGCCAACATCGTACGGCCGGTGGAGGCTCATCACGCGGCAGTGACCGGCGTCGAGCGCGAAATCGTCGACGCCTGGATCCGCGAGCGCGGCTTTGACCCCGAAATTATTTTCGACGATGAGCAGACTGGGGAGGCGAGCCGCGCCAGTCTGGAACTCTGGTTGGAGTCCATTGGCGAAAAGCGCGTCCGCGGCATCGACCGCACGAAGCTGCTGGAGAGGTCGCAGCGCGCCTTTGATGCAGGCCTGGGCGCGCCGCCCATCTTCGGCAAGCAGTGGCTCATTGATGGCCGCACCGGTGATCGCTTCGACCAGCCGATCACCACGGGCTACATCTACATGTTGAAGCTGAGCCACATGGTCGAAGACAAGATTCACGCCCGTTCCACGGGACCCTACTCCTTGATCACGCAGCAGCCGCTGGGTGGCAAGGCGCAGTTCGGTGGACAGCGGTTTGGGGAGATGGAGGTCTGGGCGCTGGAGGCCTATGGCGCGGCGCACATCCTGCAAGAGTTGCTCACCGTGAAGAGCGATGACGTCGTGGGCCGGGTCAAGGCCTACGAAGCGATCGTGAAGGGGGACGCCGTTCTGGAACCGGGCGTGCCGGAGTCGTTCAAGGTGCTCGTCAAGGAGCTGCAGTCGTTGGGTCTCTCAGTCGAGGTGCTCAACCAGGCTGAGGAACCGGTAGAGATTGAAGAGACAAGCGGAGGACGGGAGGCGCCGAGGCTCGGCGTCAACCTCTCCGGATTTGAGGGAGAGGAGATCGTTCCCAGTGCTTGAGGTCAATGATTTCGACGCGATCCGAATTTCGCTGGCATCCCCGGAGCAAATTCGTTCCTGGTCCTATGGCGAGGTCACCAAGCCCGAGACGATCAACTATCGCACCCTGAAACCGGAGAAGGACGGCCTCTTCTGCGAGAAGATCTTTGGTCCGCAGAAGGACTTTGAGTGCATGTGCGGAAAGTACAAGCGGGTCCGCTACAAGGGCATCATCTGCGACAAGTGCGGCGTGGAGGTGACGCGGAGCAAGGTGCGTCGTGAGCGGATGGGGCACATTGAGCTCGCCGCGCCCGTCAGTCACATCTGGTTCTTGAAGGGAACGCCGAGTCGGCTCGCCCTCTTGCTGGATTTGTCGCCGCGGGCCTTGGAGCGCGTGATCTACTTCTCGCAGTTCATCATCTACGGAGTGAACGAAGAGGCACGTGAGCGCGCCATCGAGCATTTGAAGTTGGATGCCGAAGACGCGGCGGAGGCGGCCGAAAAAGAGATCACGTCGACCTTGGAGCAACTACAGTCGGCGCGGGACACCCGGATCGCCGCACTGCACGCCGCCCTCGCCAACGCGCTCAAGTCGAACGAAACCGAATCGACGGAACGCCTGGCCGCGCTCAAGACCGAAGCCGACCAGATGCGAGAGCTGATTGAGGAGTCGGATGGGAAGAAGGCGCGCCGCAATTTCTCCCTGGACGGCGACAAGCTGGCCGAGCGCGGGGACGATGTGGCTGGCCCCAAGCTCCTGACCAAGCTGGGGCAGATGTTCGAGCGCAAGATCACGAAGACGCAGAAGATCGCCAACGACGTCTCTGATCGGCTCAACGCCCAAGCCGAAGGCGACGAACAGCAAACGCGCGACGACGTCTTCGTGCAAGAGGAAGCGCTGCGGGAGCGTCTTGAGACCGTTCGCGAGCGTGCGCAGACTGAACTTGATGATCGCGTGCAAGAGCTTGAGGCCTTGAAGGATCCCGTGGAGGCGCGGGACTTTAGCAATGCCATCATCACGGAGCAGCGCGCCGAGGAGTTGCGGGAGCGCTATCCCGGTGTCGCGGAGATGGGGATGGGTGCGGAGTCCGTGCTCTCGATTCTCAAGCGGATCGAACTCGAGCCGCTTGCGGATGGCCTGCACATTGAGGTGGCGCAAACCTCCGGGCAACGGCGCAAGAAGGCGATGAAGCGTCTGCGCGTCGTTGAGGCGCTGCGTAAGTCGGGCAACCGCCCTGCGTGGATGGTCTTCCAAGCCCTGCCGGTCTTGCCGCCAGATCTGCGCCCGATGGTGCAGTTGGATGGCGGACGCTTCGCCACCTCCGATCTGAACGACCTCTACCGCCGTGTCATCAACCGCAATAACCGCCTCAAGCGTCTGTTGGAGCTGGGCGCGCCGGAGATCATCATCCGCAATGAGAAGCGCATGCTGCAGGAGGCTGTCGATTCACTGATCGATAACGGTCGGCGCGGCCGCGCGGTGACGGGAAGTGGCAACCACAAGCTCAAGAGCTTGTCGGACATGTTGAAGGGCAAGCAGGGCCGCTTCCGGCAGAACTTGCTTGGCAAGCGCGTCGACTATGCGGGACGCTCCGTCATTGTCGTGGGCCCAAGCTTGAAGCTGTACGAATGCGGCTTGCCGAAACGGATGGCGCTGGAACTGTTCAAGCCGTTCATCATGCACGAGTTGGTCAGCCGCGGCCTGGCCCACAACATCAAGAGCGCCAAGCGGCTTGTCGAGCGCGCCCGGCCCGAAGTCTGGGACGTGCTAGACGACGTGGTCAAGCAGCGCCCGGTCCTGCTCAACCGCGCCCCCACCCTGCACCGCTTGGGCATCCAGGCGTTTGAACCGGTGTTGGTGGACGGCAGCGCCATCCAACTGCACCCCCTGGTCTGCTCCGCCTTCAATGCCGACTTCGATGGTGACCAGATGGCCGTGCACGTGCCGCTGAGTCGGGAAGCGGTGGCGGAAGCGCGGCAGATCATGCTGAGCAGCCGCAACTTGCTGGAACCGAAGTCTGGCGAGCCCACCGTGGCTCCCACGTTGGACATGGTGATGGGCTGCTACTACTTGACGGTTCAGCGTGATGGGATGCGCGGGGCCCTGAAGAAGGGTGACAACGCAAGGCAGGGCGTCTTTGGCTCCTTCGAAGAGGCGCGGATGGCCCACGATCATGACCAGTTGCATCTCCAATCGGCGATTCGGGTCCGTGATCGCCGGACCAACGACGAATTCATTGAGACCACGGTTGGCCGCATCATCTTTGATGAAGTCGTGCCGAATGAGCTTCCCTACCAGAACCAGGTCATGGACAAGAAGACACTGAAGGAGCTCGTCACCCTCTGCTACGACAAACTGGATAAAGAACAGACAGCGGAATTGGCCGACCAGATCAAGCGGTTGGGATTCATCTTCGCGACGCGATCCGGGATCACGATTGCTGTCGATGAGCTGGGCGCGCCGCCGGAGAAGCCCGCTTTAATCGCGGCGGCCGATCAACAGGTCCAGGAGATCCGCGAACAGTACGAGATGGGTCTGATGACGGACTCCGAACGGGAGCAGCAGACGGTGAAGGTCTGGCAAGCGACCACGGACAATGTTTCCGATGCCGTGGCAGCCCATCTCAGCCCCTACGGCTCGCTGAACATCATGTTGACCTCCGGAGCGAAGGGGAATATCGCCCAGGTCCGACAGATGGCGGGCATGCGCGGTCTGATGTCGGACCCCTCGGGCCGGATCATCGAGTTGCCGATCCGAGCCTCCTTCCGCGAGGGTTTGTCGGTCTTGGAGTACTTCATCTCATCGCACGGGGCCCGCAAGGGGCTCGCCGATACAGCCCTCCGGACGGCCGACAGTGGCTACCTGACCCGCCGTCTCATCGATGTGTCGCAAGACGTCATCGTGCGCCAACAGGATTGCACGCCTGACGCGCAGCCGCCGAGCGTGACCTTTCAGGAGGAGGCGAAAGAGGTCGGCCTCTTTGAATCGCTGCGGGAGAAGGTCGTGGGTCGCTTTAGCGCGGTTCCCATCGCCGACCCCGAGACGGGCGAGATTCTGACTGAGATGAACAGAGAGATCGATGAGGCCCTTTTCGACCTGCTCAGCGAGAAGGGGATCAAGTCCTTCCGAGTGCGTTCTCCCATGGTCTGCCGCTCTCGCAACGGGATCTGCCAGTTCTGCTACGGGCGCAGCCTGGCGAGTGGCAAGGTGGTCGCCATGGGTGAGGCGGTGGGGATCATCGCCGCGCAGAGCATCGGCGAGCCCGGCACGCAGTTGACGATGCGGACCTTCCACACCGGCGGTGTCGCCGGTGTCAGCGACATCACGAGCGGTTTGCCGCGCGTGGAGGAGCTGTTTGAGGCCCGCAGCCCGAAGGGCCAAGCCGTGATCGCTGAGATCGACGGTCAAGTCTCGATCCTGCGCGAAGGCGAGATTCGCAAGGTGCAAATCACCGCCTCCGAAACCTTCCGCGACGAGTATGAATTGCCGACAGGGGCCCGCGTCGCCGTGAAGAATGGAGACTTGGTGGGAGAGGGCTCGTTGTTGGCCCACGTACCTGCTCTCAAGGACCCGGAGGACAAGCCGAAGTCGAAGTCGAAGAAGAAGAAAAAGGACGAAGTGTCCGGAATCATGGCCCGCGTCGGCGGCCGCGTGGAGCGCAAGGCCCGCAGCCGGAAGCTGACCGTGATCTACGAACACAGCGATGTCCGCGAGTACGCGATTCTCGCCAATGCTCGCCTCCGGCTCAGTGAGAACGACGAAGTGCGCGCCGGGGACCGGATCACGGACGGCTCAGTGAACCCGCAGGATATGTTGCGGATTCTTGGGGTCGACGCCGTGCATCGCTACATGGTGGCCGAGGTGCAGCAGGTCTATCGGGCGCAGGGCGTGAATATCAACGACCGGCACATTGAAGTCATCGTCCGCCAGATGCTGCGGCGCGTCCGGATCGAGTCGCCGGGCGACTCCGACCTCTTGGCCGGTGAACTGGTGGATCGATTCAAGTACGAAGAGATGAACGCCAAGCTGGTCGCGGAGGGCAAGGAGCCAGCCGCTGCGCAGGCCGTTCTGCTGGGCGTGACGAAAGCATCGTTGACGCAGGAGTCCTGGCTCGCGGCGGCTTCGTTCCAGGAGACCACACGGGTGCTGACCGAAGCAGCCGTGAGTGGTGCCTTGGACGGCCTCAGCGGCCTCAAAGAGAACGTCATTATTGGCAAGCTGATTCCGGCGCGGGCCGAGGTGGAATTGCCGCCGCTGCCCGAGCCGGTACGCACCGTGGCGGAAGGCGCCGCCGAGCTACTTGGCGAAGAGGGGATGGAGGGGATGAGCGAAGAGTTGATGCGCGAGTTGGGCCTCAGCCTGCAGACGGAGGAAGAGGGCCAGCTCGTTGGCGCGGCGGCGGCTTCGACCGAGACCCCCGAGTTCGACCTCAGCGCCGGATACGTGGCGGAACCTGACGAAGAGTAGGTGACGGAACGCATGAGAATGAAACGGGCGGGGCTTCGGCCCCGCCCGTTGCGCATCCGGGACTTCTGGCCTTAGGAACGGCGTTTCGCGGCCGATTCGGGAACGGGATGGTAGAGAAGAGAGCGTCCATGTCTGAGCGTCAGAGAACAGAACAGCAAAATGAGGCGGGCAGGGAGTGGCCCCAAGGAGTCGACGTCCGGCGCGCCGACAGCCGCTTCCGAACGGACATCGATTGGCTGGATTCGCACCACTCGTTCTCGTTTGGACCACACCGCGCTGCCGACAACACCCATCACGGGCTCCTGCTGGTCAGCAACGATGACACCGTCGCGCCCGGCAGCGGCTTCCAAACCCACCCGCATCGCGATATGGAGATCGTCACCTGGGTGCTGGAGGGTGAGCTGGAGCACAAAGACTCCGTTGGCCACACCGACATCATTTACCCGGGTTTGGCACAGCGGATGAGTGCCGGCCGTGGCATCTTGCATTCGGAGATCAATCCCGCCAATGAGAACCCGGTCCGTTTCGTACAGATGTGGGTGCTGCCCGACCAAGCGGAAATCGATCCCGGCTACGAGCAACAGGATGTGCGGCAGGAACTCGATCGCGGTGGCCTGATCCCGATCGCATCCGGGGCCGGGCACGATAGCGCGATCCGAATTCAGCAGAAAGATGCGACGCTATGGGCAGCGCGTCTGCCAGCAAGATCGACGTAGCGCTGGAAGAGGGGGGTGTGATTGGCCGCGGCGACGCGGTGCGACTCACCCACGCTGACCTTGGCGTCGTGAGGGCAGGAGCCGAAGGCGCGGAGATTCTGTACTGGCAGATGCAATCGGAGTTGGAGCACTGGAAGAGTTAGGGGTCTTGGTCGTCCACTGCCGTGGAGACAAAGCAGAGCGGGGCCCTCGGGCCCCGCTCTTGTCATGCCAACTTCTGAGAGAGGCTGCGGGGTTTCCCGGCACAGCCTCGTCTTGTCTTGCCGCTAGTAGTCCATCGGCATTTCCGGGCCGGGGCCAGCCATGGGCGCGGACGGGATGTCAGCGACCAGGGTCTCCGTCGTCAAGACCATTCCCGCGATCGAGACGGCGTTCTCCAGAGCGGAGCGCACGACCTTGACCGGGTCGACGATGCCGCTCTTGAACATGTCCACGTACTCGTCTTTTGCAGCGTCGTAACCGTAGCTCCAGTTCTTGTTCTTGAGCACGGTGTTGATGACGACCGAGCCTTCTTGGCCCGCGTTGTAGGCGATCTGGTGTAGTGGTGACTGCACGGCGTCGCGGAGCAACTTGATCGCGGTGGTGGTGTCGCCGTCGGCCTCGACCTCTAGCTTCGCCAGCGCCGCGTCCGTGCGCAGCAGTGCCACGCCGCCACCGGCGACGATGCCCTCTTCCACCGCCGCGCGGGTGGCGCTGAGGGCGTCTTCAAGCTTGTACTTCTTTTCCTTGAGTTCGACTTCGGTCGGCGCGCCGACCTTGATCACGGCGACGCCGCCGGCCAGCTTCGCCAGACGCTCCTGCAGCTTCTCGCGGTCGAAGTCCGAAGCGGTCTGCTCGACCTGCGCCTTGATCTCCTTGATCCGGTTCTGGATCGCCTCGTCGGAGCCTGAGCCTTCAACCAGCGTCGTGTCTTCTTTGTTGGCGACGATGCGCCGTGCCCGTCCCAGGTCCGCGACTTGGGTCTGCTCCAGCGTGCGGCCCATCTCTTCGGTAATCACCGTGGCGCCGGTGAGGACGGCGAGGTCCTCGAGCTGCGAGGTGCGGCGCTCGCCGAAGCCGGGCGCCTTGACCGCGAGGATGTTCACGGTGCCGCGCAGCTTGTTCACGACCAGGGTGGCCAGCGCCTCGCCGTCGACATCGTCGGCGATGATCACGAAGTTCTTGGAGACCTGCAGGACCTTCTCGATCAGCGGGACGATGTCCTGCACGCCGGAGATCTTTTTGTCCGTGATCAGGATGTAGGGGTCTTCAATGACCGCTTCCATCCGATCGGGGTTGGTGACGAAGTAAGGCGAGACGAATCCGCGGTCCAGCTGCATGCCGTCCGTGAACTCGGTCTCGATCCGGATCCCTTTGCCTTCTTCGACCGTGATGACGCCGTCCTTGCCGACCTTCTCCATCACATCGGCGATTTGCTCGCCCATTTCGGGATCGGCGGCGGAGATGGTAGCGACCGCCGCGATCTCTTCCTTGCTCTGGACGGGGCGCGCTTTGCTGCGCAGCTCCGCCACCGCGGCGCGCATGCCCAGGTCGAGCCCGCGCTTGAGCGCCATTGGGTCGGCGCCGGCAGCCACATTGCGCATGCCTTCGCGCACGATTGCTTGGGCCAGGACGGTGGCGGTGGTGGTGCCATCGCCGGCCACGTCATTGGTGCGGATCGAAACTTCCTTGGCCAGTTGCGCGCCCATGTTCTGGAAGGGATCTTCCAGCTCGATTTCGCGCGCGATCGTGACGCCGTCATTGACGATGAGCGGCGCACCGAAGCGCTTCTCGAGGACGACGTTGCGTCCTTTGGGACCGAGCGTGACGCGGACCGCGTCCGCCAAAGCGTCGACGCCGTCCTTCAGGGAGCGGCGGGCCGCCATATCAAAGGCAAGTTGCTTTGCCATTATTCACCTCAACCAATCGGCGCAGCGGCGATTGACGCCTGGGGCCGACGAACTGTGACTGATCTTGCCGATGCTAGATGTTGACCTTGGCCAGAATCTCGCGCTCTTCCAGGACGATCAGATCTTCGTTCTCGATCTTGATCTCCTGGCCGGTGTACTTCTTGTAGAGGATGCGGTCGCCGATCCCCACCTCAAGCGGCTGGCGGGCACCGTCGTCGCTGCGCTTGCCGGGGCCGACGGCCACGACTTCGCCCTGCTGGGGCTTCTCCTTGGCGGTGTCCGGGATCACGATCCCGCTCGCCAGGACTTGCTCCTGCTGGACGGGCTTGATCACCAAGCGGTCGCCCAGGGGCTCCAGTGTCGTGCCCTTCTTCTTGGCCATGATTGTCATCCTCAGTTACTACAGGAGCGCAGCGACCCGCTGCGTCTCTACGGCTGCCTTGTGATTCCGGTTGAAGGGTCGTTATGCCCAGTGGGGCATCTGAAACCCAGATCTAGCACTCTAAAGGGACGAGTGCTAAACCGGCCGATGGCTATCCTATCCCGCGCTTTCTACATCTGCAACAGCTATTTCTCGTCGCTTTCACCCGGCGCGTTGCCTGGGTGGCAAGCGCAAGGACGCACCTGAAACGAATGGGTCCCTTCCCTTGCGATGTCCATACACGTTATCGTGTACGAAAGCAGGAGGGGAATCGTGGCCACGTATGAACCCCGGGGACGCCGCCCGTTGGACGGGCACTGGGATGCGGAACTTGTACGCCGCTTGCGCGATCACTTGGGACTGACCCAACGGGAGTTCGCCGCCGAGTTGAACGCGCGGCAACAGACGGTCTCGGAATGGGAGACCGGCCGCTATCGCCCACGTGGGCCCTCCGCACGGCTCTTGACGCTGATCGCCGAGGATGCGGACTTTGGCTACGCCCAACTGCATGATAATGAGGCGCATGACGAGGGGGAGGATCAGAGCGCAAGTCCAGCCCCGGCAATCGGGAGTGACGTCGCCGACGCTGCCACGAACCTGGATAACGCTGCCCGCAGGGCAATGGCCCGCGGCCCGATCAGGTTGAGCGCAGATGGGGAGCCCGGCTCGGCATGAAGGGGCCTCGCGGCGGAGTCGCCTCGGGGGCGCCCGGGGCCGAAGCCGCCTTGCAAGGATCCCGCGGCGAAGCTGCCTTACAACAACGCTGGGCTACGGTTCGACTCCCGCCGCAACTGATCACGGAAGACGGTGAGCGGCTGCGCTTAGTGTTCGCCGGCACCTGGAACCACGGGCCGGGGCCGGATTTCACGAGCGCGCGTCTCGTGGGGATTGACGGGCGCACCCTGCGGGGAGACGTGGAGGTACACCAACGTCCCCAAGATTGGCGGCGGCACGGACACGATCAGGATCCGGCCTACGACGCCGTGTTGCTGCATGTCGTGGAAACGACCTCGGGAGCGGCAGGGAATCGGGGGCCGGTCCGACGCCTGATCGTCTTAGGAGCGGACCAGGCCGATGGAATCGGGGCGATTCCTGCGACATCGCTGCCCTGCGGGAGCATTGTCAGCCAGGCTGGAGCCGCCGCCGTCCGCGCGCGGCTCCAGGACTTGGGACGGCGGCGGCTGCTTGGCAAGGCGGCCCGCATCCGGGTCAAGTCGATCCAGGCCGAGAAGGGGACATCAGGGCCCGATCTCGATCAGGTGGCCTACGCAAGCCTGTTGGATGCCGTTCTCCAGGTTGGCGATGCCAAGATGACGGGGGCCTTGGCTCGGGCGTTGTCTTGGCTCCAGCTTGGGCCGATTCTTCGACGACGGGAGGACGATACTCCGGCGGCCCGCGTCCGTGCCCGTGCCCGAGCCCGAGCAGACGCGTCTGGCGGTGATGCTACGCAGGTCGATGATCGGGGAGAGGGCGAGGTCGAAGCCGTCGACCGTTTGCAGTGGACGGTCGATCGGCTGACTGAGCGGGGTGTGTGGCGCTGGCCCGTGGGCGCGGCGCGGCCGGGTAACTCCCCGACGACTCGTCTGCGAATCGTCGCCGCCCTGTTAGCCAAGCTCGCAGCATTCGATGGATCAGATGCCGCTCCCGGCCCGGATCGACCTGACCCGGACGCGGCCAGACTTTGCGCCGCTCTGATTCAGCTCACGCAACTCGCCGAGCCCCAAGCGATCACGGAGATCCGGAACCCGGGTCTGATCGGCGTCGGCCGTGCCCGGCAGCTCCTGGTCGACTTGTGCTATCCGTTGGCGCTGGCCTTAGCTGCGTCGGTTCGGGAAGTGACGCGGCTTTGCGATGCTTGGAGCGCTCTGGGAGCGGCGCGATATGGCAAGACTGATCCGTTGCGCCAGCGCCTAGAGGTGGGTGGTCTGTCGATGCGGCCGAATGGGTGCTCGCAGAGTTTACTGGCTCTGGAGAGGGACTATTGCCGGGAAGGGGCCTGTGCGATCTGCCCGCTCGCCCGATTGGGGTCGGGCCCGTCGCGCCGCGAGCCACTACCCAGCACCAACCTCCGATCGGTGGCAGCGGCCTCCGGGTCGGGCTTGGCATAGGGCGGCTCTGGGCTGGGGATGAGCGTGTGCGCGCAACGTGCGTCCGCCTAGCGCCCGCCCGGGGAGAAGACGGTGGCGCCCGAGGTACTGAAGAGGTCCCAGTCCAAGGCGGCATTGGTCTCGATCGTGCCCGTGCCGATCGGCGCTAGCTTGAAGTACGCGGCGCCGCCGATCATGGCGGCGTTGTCCGTGCAGAGCACGGGGGGCGGGACCCGGACGGGGACCGGACAGCGTTGTGCGAGTGCTTCGCGCAGGGCGCCGTTGGCGGCGACGCCTCCGGCCACGATCACTTCAAGGACACCAAACTCGGCCGCGGCCTTCGCGGTCTTGGCACTGAGCACATCGATGACTGCGTCCTGGAAGGCCCTGGCCAAGGCTGCCATCTCGTTGGTCGGCAGGGGACTGCCGCGCTCGCGGACCCGGTGCAGCACCGCCGTTTTCAGGCCGCTAAAGGAGAAGTCATAGCTGCCCTCCAGCCAGGCTCGTGGCAGCGGATCCGCGTCCGCGCCCGGGCCGGTTTGCGCGGCCGCTTTCTCAATCGCGGGACCGCCCGGGAAAGAGAGGCCGAGCAACCGTCCCACCTTGTCAAAGGCCTCCCCCGCAGCGTCGTCCAGGGTTTGGCCGAGGCGCTGGAAGTCGCCGTGCCCGCGCATCAGCAGCAGCTCTGTGTGGCCGCCGCTGACGACGAGGCAGACGAGCGGAAACTCCGGTGGTTTGAATTCCGACTCTTCAGTGGCCGTGCGCGCCCCGTCGCCCGGCCCAGAGGTTGCCAGCCAGTTGGCGTAGAGGTGCCCTTCGATGTGATGCACGGCGATGCACGGCAAGCGGCGCGCCCAAGCGGCGGCTTTGGCGGTATTGATGCCAACTAACAGCGATCCACCCAAGCCGGGTCCCTGAGTGGCGGCGATGGCGTCGATCTGGTTCCAGCTCAGAGCCGCCTGCCGAAACGTCTCATCGAGGACGGGCGTCACGCTGCGCAGGTGTTCACGCCCGGCCAGCTCCGGCACGACCCCGCCGTAGGCCGCATGCAGATTGGCTTGAGACGCCACGACGGAGGACAAGATCTCGCGGCCGTCGCGGACGATGGCGCCGGCGAATTCATCGCAAGAGGATTCGATCGCGAGAATGTTCATGACATCGGGCACTCCGTGCCGGCCTCGCCGCCGGTCTGTCGAGATTGCTTCGCCTGCTGCGCAAGCCAAGGCCGGCCCAAGGCAGGGCCAGCCCGAGCCAACGGCTGGACCGCGTCTCTAGCGGCGTAACGGAACCGGCATCGCCGAGACCAAGAGCGTAGAGGCCGTCACATAGTAGATCTGTTGATTCGGTTCATCGACGAAGACGCCACGGACGCCGGCCAGTCGGGTATCGCGAATTTGCAGCAGCACGTCGCCAGCGAGGGAAACCACGAGCACACGATCGTGGCCGCGATCGACGAGGTAGAGGACGTTGGCGGCCTCCGTCACGACGAGGGAGGTGGGGACCAACAAGGGGCGATCGAGCGTCAGCGGGAAGCCTTGATCGCGGCCATCGACGAAGCGGCGGATGCGACCGTCGCTGCTGGAGACGAAGATTGTGCCCCCGCCGGCATCGGGGGCGATCGCGAGGTCCGTCGCGGCACCCAGTTCGGCCCGCCCGATCGCGGTTTGGCCACTGTCGAGGATGCCGCCCGCAAGCACGGGGAAGCGCCAGACAACACCGCCAGTGGCGTCGAGCAGATAAATCGCACTCGCGTCCGTGGTGAGACCGTCCGCCGAGCCCACGACTTCAGGATTGGGAGTCCGGTAGGCGTCTGTCTCGCCCGTCTCCGAGTAGCGAAAGAGCTGCCCGGCGTCGTCGAGGATCGTGAGCGAAGCGCCGAGTGTCGTGGCGGTCCACTCGATATCGATCGGATTTCCGGCGCTGACGCCGCCGAATTCGCCGATGAAGAGGTACTCCTGCCCGGCTTCAAAGATGACGGATGTCTGGCCGCTGACGATATCGGCGGCGAACACGCGCCGGGCGGCATCATCAAGGATGAACGCCGTATCTCCGTTGATCTGAAGGAAGCCCAGGGTGGATTGGGGACCGAAGTTGAGGAGTTCGATAAGTTCAGGCGGCCGCACGATCGCGTTGGCTTGCTGCAACGTCGCGACGATCTCCTGTTCCAGGATCGTTGCTTCGAGATCGAGCGGTCGCAGCTCTTGCGCGCTGACGACGGCGGCTTGCGCGAGTTCCAGTTCAAGGCGCGCCACAGCCGGGTCGGTGGTGAGCGTGGCGGCGGTGAGGCCTTGGCGTGCGTCTTCAAGGAATTGATCGAACTCACTGCGTTCAGAGTCCGTGATCAGGTCAGGCACGAGAAGAGCGCCCGCGACCACGGTGAGCGCTAAGACCAACCCCGCCAGTCCCAGGAGCACGCTGCGTATCCCCGCGCCACCTCCATAATCATTCGGACGACGCGTGGCGGAGCGGCGCCGAAATGATGGCATGGAGGTGCCGAGTCCAAAGAGGGGACGCACGATCCGTCTCGCGTCGACAGCGTCCGCGGTGTCGAGAACGGGCGCGGGGTTTGCTGTGAAGGGATTCGTTGGCCAGGTTGCGGCGGTGGTGGCGAGCTGGGCTTGGAGCTGACCAAGTTCGCTGTTCTCGGCCTGCAAGCGAAATTCGACAGTGCCCGAGGGGGGCGCGTCGCCTGAGGCTGCCTCTGCGCCGCTCTCCGGGTTGGCGGCTGAGCCGGCGCTGCGAGAAGCGTCATCGTCTTGCGCGGCCTCACGATCTTGGGAGGGGCTGCCTTGCGTCGGGTCGTCGGGCGGAGCCTCCTGCTCATCCTTGAGAGCGGAGTCCAGTGAAAGCTGGTTTGGGTCAGCCTGGGCTGCACCCGCGCCATCGTCGCTGTTTTCAGCGACAAAGGAGCTGTCGTCAAGAGGCCCATCGTCGTCAGCCAAGTCGGCAGCTTCGGCGTCGGTCGCGGCTGCCGACGATGGGCTGCCCGCGTGTTCTTCTGCCGTGCCTTCCGTTGCGGCGGGAGCTATCTGGCTGTCGGGAACTGGCTTGGCAGGCACGCTTGGCGCCGGAGAGGGAGGGTCCCAGAGATCGTCTTTGGGGCCCGTATCTGCTCGAAAGAGTCGCCCGAGAGGCGCGAAGAGGCCTCGTGCGGCCTGGCGAATCGCAGTTCCGATCGGTGTGCGATCGTCCTCGGCGAAGTCCTCAGGACGGGCAGTCGCAGCGGGCGAGGGAACGGCTGTGCCGGGCGGCATCTCGTCTTGAGATGACGGGGGGAGGGCCGCCGGACTCTCCGCACTGGATCGCTCGCCGCCGAGCGCTGCGCTGTCGGCTTGGCCCTGCTCAAGTGGCGCCTGGGAGGCGGGCTCGATGGAGAGTTCTTGCTTGGTTGCGGACACGGTCGGCTCCGAATCGGGGACCGGTGTGCTTGCAGACGGTGTGCTGGCGGACGCAGTGCTGGCGGAGGGGGCAGCGTGCGCGATGACATCGCCAGTCGGATCTGATGCATCGCTGGCCGGGGTCGACAGATTGCTGGCCGGAGTCGACACATCGCTTGGCGGAGCGGGTACTTCGCTTGCCGGCTCGGGCACATCTTCTGGCGGAGCCAGGGCGCCGCTCGGATCCGGCGCGACGACGAGGGCGGAGAGACGGGGCCGTTGTCGGAGATGCGGGTAGAGCGAGGGCAGGACATCCTCAGCGGGCAACCCACGCAGGGAGTGCAGAAGGTCGTCTGGCAGCGTGGCGCCTACATCGCTGCTGATGAGCAGGGCCCAGTCCGTGGGCCCCAGGTTGAGTTCCGAAAACTCCGGGGCGCCGGTCTCGTTGGTCCCGATGGCCGGCGTTGACCGCTCAGAGCTGGGGCGACGCCGCAGGAGGCGGCCATCCTCCCGATAGTAGATCAGGCTTGGCCCCATCTGAGCCAAATACCAGTCGTCGCCGCGCTGAATCAGGCAGGAGACGCCATAGCTGGCTTGGTCCCGGGGTAGGGAGTTGCGGTTCCAGTCGAGCAGGTCCTCGTGGCGCTGGCGGATGGCCCGTTGCAGGATTCCGGTAAGCGATCCGGCCCCTTCGACGAACTCCTCGCCGATCGCCGTGACGAATTCGTCAATGAACTGTTCGCTGCCGGGTCGCTCCGGCTCGGCGAGCAAATAGAGGCGTGCGACCCGGCCACGCTCGTCACGCCGTTCCGCATACGCGATCTCCGGAGCGTCTTCGCTCGCCTTGCCGTCGGCGATGTGGAGTTGCGCCGTCCAAACTTCTGCCATCGGTTACAAACGCTTATCGTGCGCCGCCCTGGTCCGCCTCTGTTCGCCGGAAACCCGGCACCGTTAGCGTAGCGGAGTTGTGAGACGAGATCGGCAACGGGGCCTATACTCGGCCTCGCCTTGTCCAGATAACGGGGGAGTGATGACGCAGCCGAGGATCGATCCGAGCTCCCGCTTGCGGTACGCCGATGATGTCTTGTCGCAAGCGACGAACCAAATCGAGGCCCTACTCAGGGAGGCTGCAGGTCAGCTCCGCCCCTTTCCACCCTTCCCGGGAGCCTTCTTCACGTTTGCCGTAGAGGTTGAGCCGGATGGTGTCCAGGATCGCAGCGTTGGCTGTGTGGTGGTCTCGGAGGAGGGGGAGCTCAAGGAATTGCAGATCAGTCTTGATGCTGAAGATCCGGCCTTCGGATCCCCGGATCCCATCTCCATGCGCGATGAGCAGCTCGTGGATTTGGATCTGAGCGCGTTCGATCGATTTCTTTTCGCCTACCGGGGCTTGCAGACCGTCACCGAGCTACTTGCACAGGCGGGGCCGGACGATCAGAATCGTGACCCGAGTTCCCGCGCCTGAGTTGCGTTTCATCGCGAGCGCGCCGTAGGGCGCCGCCGGACAGTGTCTAGCAAGGAGCCCCCATGCGATTCTTCTGGTTCTTACTGCGTCTTGGGGCTCCCTGGGGCATGGCGGTCTGGCTCTATCGAACCCTGGAAGGCCAACATCAAACTGAGGCGAAGTTAGCGGATGAGCAGATCAAGAATCTGGAGTTGCGGCTGGCGACCGAACAAGGCCGCCGCGAACAGGCGGAGCTGATCGCGAGTCAGGCGCAGCAGGCCCAGCCGGCAGTGTCGGCCGCCCCTCCGTCGGCCGCGGCTCCGTCGACGGAAGGCCCATCGGCCGTGACGCAAACTCCCGTCGTAACCGCCTCTGCCGCGGTGGTAGAGCCGCCACCGGCAGCAGTCGTTCCGGCGCCAGCGGCGATACCTGCACCAGCGGAGACGCCGGCCCCGGAGATGCCACCCGCGGCCGTGGAGACATCGGCGACAGCCCCCGCGAGCAGCGCCCCCCCGCCGTCCTCAGCGGCGCCCGCACCGATGGGCACGGAGCAGGCTCCGTCCGCAGATGCCTCCGCGAACACCGTTCCCGAGGCCGCGGCCGCGACGACGCTTCCCGCCGCCCCGGCTGCGGCGCCGACACCGCTTCCACAGCCGCGCAACGCCGCAACCTATCTGGACGAGGGGAACGTCTACTTTGGCGTCGGCAACTACGAGCGTGCCGCCGCTCTCTATTCCCGCGCCCTGCAGGAGGATCCGAACTCGGCGGCGGCCTATTACAACCGGGCCAACGCACAGGCGCGACAGAACGCCAATGATGATGCGCGGATCGACTATGACCGCGCTCTAGAACTGGCTCCGGACGATCCCGATATCTTTGTCAACCGCGGCTTGCTCTCCCTCTACGAGCGGGACTTTCCCGGTGCCGAGGGAGACTTTCGTGAGGCCCTGCGCCTCCGCCCCCAGGACAGCGCCGCGCATACGAACCTGGGGCTGGCACTGCTCTATGAAGACAAGGCGCAGGAGGCGATCGGATCGTTCGGTGAGGCCGTCCGGCTGGAGCCGGATCAGCCGGGGGCGCATTACGGGGCCGCGAGTGCCGCCGCATCCCTGGGCCAGCCGGAGGATGCACTGGCCTCCTTGCGGGCCGCGATTGCTTTGAACGATCGCTACGCTGCCGCCGCCACGTCCGACGATCGCTTCGCCGATTTTCGGGAGCGCGAAGACTTCCAGGCCTTGACGGCAGGCGCCGCCGCCGCCGACTAACGGGTGGCCAATGGACGCGGCGCGCGTCTAGTCGAGATCGATGGACCCAGACTTGCCGCCGCTTTTATGCCGCAGGCGCACATCCGTGATCCGCATGCCACGGTCGATGGCCTTGGCCATGTCATAGACCGTGAGAGCGGCAACACTGACCGCCGTCAGCGCCTCCATTTCGACCCCAGTTTTGCCGTCGCAACGGACCGTGGCGCGGATGCGGACGCTGCCGCCGAAGCCTGACGGTGCGGTGTCGTCCGTGTCGAGTTCCAGATCGATATGGGTGATGGGAAGCGGGTGGCAGAGGGGAATCAGTTCGTGCGTACGCTTCGCGGCCATCACCCCTGCGATCTGCGCCGTGGTCAGAACGTCGCCCTTGTTGAGGGTGTTTTCGCGAATCTGGCGCAAGGTCTCGCGTTGGAGGAGGACTTGGCCTTCGGCGACGGCGGTCCGTGAGGTGGTCTCCTTGCCGCCAACGTCGACCATATGCGCGCGGCCGGATGCGTCGACATGGCTGAGTTGGGTTGAGTCGCCTGCGCTACTGCTGGCATCGCTCATAGACACTCCTAACGGCCTCGCTTCACGGCCTGCGTCACGGCTTCGCTTCACGGCCTGGCTAGCCGCCAATGAACGACATCTCGACCTTGGGCAGATCCGCGGTCGCGTCGGAACGAAGCTCGGAGTAGCGGTCGTCGCGCCCGCGCCAGAGGTTGGCGAACTTCGTCGATAGCTCCGCATCGCTGACGCCGGCTCGCAGCGGCCCGCGTAGATCCGTGCCGCTGGCGGCGAAGAGGCAGGTGTAGAGCTTGCCATCGGCGGAAAGCCGGGCGCGGGTGCAGTCGCCACAGAACGTTTGGGTTACCGACGTGATCACGCCGATCTCGCCAGCTCCATCCTGGTAGCGCCAACGTTTCGCCACCTCCCCACGGTAGGCTGACTCAATCGGCTTGAGGGGCAGGGAGGCGTGAATCGATTCGATGATCGTCTGTCCGGCGACGACCTCATCGAGCTTCCAGCCGTTGGTGGATCCCACGTCCATGAATTCGATGAAGCGCACGATGTGACCGCTGCCCTGAAAGTAGCGCGCCGTTTCGGCGACCGTGTGATCATTGACGCCCTTTTGGACGACCGCGTTGATCTTGATGGGGCCCAGTCCCGCCGCGGCGGCGGCATCGATCCCCTCCAGCACCTGGCTGACGGGGAAGTCGACATCGTTCATGCGGCGAAAGACCTCGTCGTTGACGGAGTCCAGGCTGACGGTGATGCGGTCCAACCCGGCGTCGGCCAGTGGCTGGGCCAAGTCGCGCAGACGAGAGGCGTTTGTCGTCAGCGCGATGTCCAAGTCGGGTGCGGCGCTGCGCAGCATTGCGATCAAGCGAGGCAGATCGCTGCGGAGTGTGGGCTCGCCGCCGGTGAGACGGATTTTTTGCATGCCCTGCCCGGCGAAGATCGTGACGATCCGTGTGATCTCTTCGAAGGTCAAGATCTCGGAACGGGGCAGGAAGTTGAAACCTGGTCCGAAGATCTCCTTGGGCATGCAGTAGGTGCAGCGGAAGTTGCAGCGGTCCGTGACGCTGATCCGTAGATCCCGGAAGGGGCGATCCAAAGAGTCGACGAGGGTCATGGAGTCACCCATGCAACAAGCGCCCTACTCCGTTGTCGGCGCTGTCCGGTCGAGCGCCGTCGCGAGCGCATCAAGCGCCCATTGCAGATCTGCAAGTGCCCGCGCGCGATGACTAATCGCGTTCTTCTCTTCTGCCGGCAGCTCCGACATGCGGCGGCCGTCTGGCAGCTCGAAGACGGGATCGTAGCCGAATCCTCGATCGCCCCGTTCGTCTGCGGCGATGTGACCTTCTACGACCCCTTCGCCAAAGCGGACGTCGGGTCCGTAGGGGTGGCTCAACGCAACGGCGGCGCGGAAGCGGGCCGTTCGTTTCTCCGTGGGCACTCCGTCCAGCGCGCCGAGCAACTTCGTGCGGTTGGCGGCGTCCTGATTCGTTCGGTCCGTACCAGCATAACGCGCGCTGTAGATGCCGGGTGCTCCGTCCAATGCATCCACCTCCAGTCCGGAATCGTCCGCCAATACGGGCAGCCCGCCGGCGTTGGCGTAGGCACGGGCCTTGCGGGCGGCGTTGGCTTGGTAGCTGTCGCCGTCTTCCTCGACCTCCAAGTCAGCAATCCCGGCCTCTGTGGGAGTGACGAGATCCCAGGTCGTGCCCGCGAGGAGCTGTTGGAACTCGCGTATCTTGCCCGGGTTTCCGGTGGCGATCAGCAAGCGGTGGCGGGCCATGCAGAGGCTCTCTCTCGGAATCTGTTCAAGGGGTTGCGCCGGGGACGGCGCGGCATCGTCCGGCCAGCTTCCCACGAGCTCGTACTTTGGGGCTAACCCGCGATCGCCGCCTCGACCGCTGTCACGTCTGCTGCGTTGCCGATCACCAATGGCGTGCGTTGATGCAGAGCGTCGGGCACGAGATCCAGAATGCGGCCGCTGCCGGTGCTGCCGGCGCCGCCGGCCTGCTCAGCCACGTAGGACAGGGGATTCGCTTCGTAGGAGAGCCGCAGTTTCCCGTTCGGGCTCTTCGCGTCCGCGGGGTAGAGGAAGATCCCGCCCTTGAGCAGATCGCGGTGGAAGTCGGCGACCAACGAGCCCACGTAGCGCTGGCTGTACTTCTGCCGCAGCATGGAGATCGCGCGGGTCACTCCCGCGTCCCAATTCTTCGCATTCCCCTCGTTCGCGCTGTAATAGGAGCACTTTTCAGGGATGCGGATGTTCTCGTGCGTGAGCACGAACTGCCGCGATTCCGGGTCCAAGGTGAAACCGTGCACGCCGCCTTCCATGGCGAAGACCAGAACCGTGCTGGAGCCATAGATGACATAGGTGGCGGCGATCTGTTCACGGCCCGGACGCAGGAACGTCTGCTCTGTCACCTCCGCAGGGTCCGTGCGGCGATAGATGCCGAAGATGGAGCCGATCGTGACGGCGACGTCGATATTGGACGAGCCATCGACTGGGTCGAAGACCGCCAGGAAGGGGTGCCCCGGATCGTCGGAGATGTGCACCATGTGCTCAAGCTCTTCACAGGCCAGCGCCGCGACTTGGCCAGACTCTCGCAGCACCTCGACGAAGGTTTCGGTGCCGAGGGTGTCCAGCCTGGCGACGATTTCTCCCTGTACGTTGGTTGCGTCGGTGTAACCGAGCACGTCCGCCAGAGCCGCTTGGCGTGTGCCCGCCTCCACCTGGATCGCGCCCCGGGCAATGGCCGCGATGACTGCGCCGAGTCCTTCGTAGTCAGGATTTCCAGTCAAGATCTTGTTGAGGAACGCATCGAGTAGCGGTGGTCCTTGCGTCATCGTCCGACCTCTCTTCGCTGTCCCCTTGGGGGGACCCGTGTCGCAGAGAGTCCTACCAACGCTTGCCCGGATCAAGCCCTTGGCGATGTCTCCGCCGGCGGGAAGTGCTCCCAGTTGGGTGCTGCGGTTGGGCCAAGTCCCCCGTACCATGAGGCACCAGGTTAAGCTGAGGTGGAGTCAGAGGAGCCATGGCCGGGATGTCCCAGCCCACTACCCAACCGATTACCAGCTATGCCGGAGCGATCGACTATTTGCTGTCGTTCGCGGACTTCGAGCGCTCGTCCAATGTCCGCCGTGAGGTGGAGGAGTTCGCTCTGACCCGGATCATCTCCCTGCTGGAGCGCTTGGGTCGTCCACAAGATGGCCGACTCACGATTCATGTGGCCGGTTCCAAGGGCAAGGGCTCCACGGCAGCGATGATCGAGAGCATCTGTCGCGCCGCCGGTTACACGACAGGGCTCTTTACGAGTCCCGATCTGCACGGCAAAACCGAGCGAATCCGGATCGACGGCACCCCCCTGAGTGAGGCTGCGTTCACCGCCTTGGCCGAACGTCTGCGGCCGGTGATCGACGACGAGCTCGCCGTCGATCCAGGACGCCTGAGCACCTTCGAAATCTTGACCGCGATGGGCTTCCTGGCCTTCCGGGACGCGACGGTGGACGTGCAAGTGATTGAGGTCGGGTTGGGTGGTCGGCTGGATACGACGAACGTCTTCCGCGAGAAGGCCGTCGCGGTCGTGACGGCGCTGTCGCGCGAGCACACGGAGGTGCTCGGGGATTCGATGGAGCAGATCGCGGCGGAGAAGGCGGGAATCATCACTGCGGGTACGCAGGCGGTCGTTCTGGCCCCCCAGCGATCTGAAGTGGCCGCCAAGACCGTGCGGGAACATGCGGACGATGTCTGCGTCCCGCTGGTCGATGTCACGGCCCGCTTCTGCTGGTCGATGGCGGGCAAGGATTGGCTCCCGCGTGAGGATGGCCGATCACTGGGCCAGTGGATTCGTCTGGCGGCCGTGGGCCCCACCGGAGTGGAGGCGGACTCCGCGCTGTTCTTGCTCCCACTGCTCGGCCTACATCAGATCGAGAATGCCGCGACCGTCATGGCGACCGTTGATGTCTTGCGAGACCAGGGAATGCACGTTCCAGCGTCGGCGGTGCACACCGGCCTTGCGACGGTCGATTGGCCAGCGCGCCTTGAGGTTCTCGCGTCCGATCCCACCTTGGTGATTGACTGCGCGCACAATGAAGAGTCGCTCGATCGCGTCTTGGAATCGCTGCCTCAGTACTTTGAGTACGAGCGCCTGATCATCGTCTTGGGGATCCTTGGCGACAAGGACTTGGACGGGATGGCGGGCCGGATCATGGAGGTGGCGGATGGTGTGGTGGTGACGCGGCCCGATCACCCGCGGGCGGCGGATGTCGCCCGGACAATGGCGGCCTTTGAGAGCTGGGGCGGGCCATTACAGACGGAGCTGGTGGTCTCGGATGCCGTTCGCACAGCCATGAAATTGGCGGGGCCGCTCGATCTCGTCTGCGTTCTCGGCTCCCTCTTCACAGCAGCGGAGGCGCGTGGCCACATCCAGAAACTCGCGGGGGGTGAGCCAACCTCCGCGCGCGCAGACCGATAGCAGATCGACTAGGGACGGGGGCGAACTGACATGGGCGATCGCGTGAAGGTTGTGGTGACCGGGATGGGCGCCGTCTCCGCGATGGGGGTGGGCGTGGAGGTGCTGTGGGAGAAATTGAGTCAGGGACGGACGGGGATCGCGCCGATTGAGGCCTTCGACGCCAGCGCATTTCCCTGCACGATCGGCGGTGAGGCCCGCGATTTCGATCCGGCCGATCATCTCGGACGGAAAGAGGCGAGGCGGATGTCGCGCTTCTCCCAGCTTGCGGTGGTGGCGGCACGAGAGGCCGTTGCTGCTGCCGGACTGGATCTCGACGCAGTGGATCGTCGGCGGGCTGGGGTCATTCTGGGCAATGGCAACGGCGGATTTCCGGATATCGAGGACACCTGCCACACCCTCTTCGAGCGGGGTGGGATGCGGATGGCGCCCACGTTTCTGCCAAAGATTCTTCCCAACATGGCAGCGGCCAACATTGCGATGCAGTTCGGTTTTGGGGGCTACAACACGACGGTCGTGACGGCGTGTGCCGCCGGCACCCAAGCGATCGGGGAGGCGGCGGACATCATCCGCTGGGGGCGGGCGGAACTGGTGGTCGCGGGCGGGACGGAGTCAGGCTTCTCTCCCTTGGGTTTGGGCGGGTTCGCCGTGATGCGGGCTCTGACGAGTCGCTCTGATGAACCCGAGAAGGCGAGCCGCCCCTTCGATTCCGATCGTGACGGGTTCGTGCCAGCAGAGGGCGCGGGAGTCCTCATCCTGGAGAGCGAGGATCACGCCAAAGCGCGCGGCGCGCGGATCCATGCGGAAGTGGCGGGCTTTGGCTCCAGCGCGGATGCGTTCCATTTGGTGATGCCGGATGAGACCGGCGATGGTCCCGCCCGGGCCGTGCAGTGGGCGATGGACGACGCGGGCGTGGGGCCTGGGGACATCGATTACATCAATGCTCATGGCACCTCCACCCCGCTGAACGACGCGTCGGAGACGCGAGTGCTCAAGGCGGTGCTTGGTGAGGCGGCCTACAAGATCCCAATCTCATCAAGCAAGTCGATGATTGGGCATGCCTTCGGTGGAGGCGGGGCCTTAGAGTCGATCGCGTCGATCCGGACCATTGAGACGGGGATCATTCATCCGACGTTGAATCTCGACACGCCGGATCCCGACTGCGATTTGGACTACGTGCCGCACAAGGCACGCTCAGCTGATGTCCGCGTCGTGCTGAAGAACTCGTTTGGGTTTGGCGGACAGAACGCCTGCCTCGTCTTTCGCAAGTACGAGTAGGGATTCTGGCCGTTCTTTGGAGAGCTAGGCGGCGGGGTGTGCCGACTGCAGCGCCACCGGAAGCAGATCGTTCATGATCCGCACCATGGCCATCGTGTGGCTGCACGTCCCGTAGTCGCGGTGGAACGAGCAATCACAGGACAAGGTACCCCCAGCAAGCGAAACCGCGTGGGAGCTATTGTCACCGCGGACCTCACAGGAAAACGAATCGATCTCAATCCTGTCGTGTTCGGCGGCGTAGATCCGCGACTTCTCGACCTTGCTGATCAAGCTGCTCTGCATGCGACGGTCCTCCGCTGGACGTTGCGCGTCCGCTATGTGCCCCGACCTTGCTCTCGGAGCTTACTCCGTGCCGACAGGCGTGTGGACGCCTTATGCCGTCAAGCGCCGGGAAACTCCACGCTGCCCAGAATCCGGTACCGCGGCGGCTGCGCAAGCAGGCTCTGGATCAGATGTAGTTCAGCGACCTGAAATGCAACCGAAGACGGGATGGGCATTTGTCGGACGGCTGCGAGGAGCGCGTCGCGCTCCGCCTGGGATGCGTTTCGCGGCACTCGCGCCAGCGTGATATGAGGGCGGAACGGCCTGCGATCCGACGGAATCCCGCGCGCTGCGAGAGCCGCTCCGAGACGAACCGCGCAGCCGGTCAGTTCATGCACGTCTCCGCCGATCCCCGCCCAGAGAACCCGTGGGGCCGGCTCTGGCGCTGAGTCCTGCCTGGCAGTTCCTGCCCGCCGGTGTTTGCCATTGAAGAGCCCCCAGCCAGCCAACGTCAGTTTCAGCGACGGCATCTCCGCCATGGCCTCCCGCATCGCCGCTTCGATCAATGGCGTCTCAGAGAGGCGCGTCTCGCCAAGGAACTGCAGGGTCAGATGCATGCGGTTGCCGTCGACCCAACGCAATGGGGGGACGCCCGCGGCTTGGAAGGCCTTGCGGGCAGCGATCAGTTCCGCCAGGGCATCCGGCGGCGGCGTCACGGCGAGGAAGAGTCGGCCGGTCGGATCGGCGATGGCTCCGGTGGTCATGTCGACACAGTCTCCGCGAACCTGAGGGCGAGGTGACGAAATGAGTTGCCCTCTTGGGAGGCACAGGTAACATACGGAGAAGGTGAACTCTCTCGCGCGTTTCCGTCCGGGAAGGTCCTTCCCGCTCTGGAGTGGATGACATATGACGACTGCGTCTCAGACGGATCTCGTGGCTGTGGGCAAGCGAGTCCGACGCCACATCGTGGAGATGACCCATGCGGCGCAGTCCGGGCATCCGGGTGGTTCCCTCTCCAGCGTGGAGATTCTCACCGCGCTGTACTTCGGCGGTATCTTGCGCCATGACCCCCAACGCCCGGAGTGGCCCGACCGCGATCGCCTGATCATGAGCAAGGGGCACGCGACACCCGTCGTCTATGGGGTCTTGGCCGAGGCGGGTTACATCGACACCTCGGAGTTGACGACGTTTCGTCAGCTGGGATCGACGTTGCAGGGGCATGTCATTCGCGGCAAGCCGCCTGGCGTGGAGATGAACGCGGGCGCGCTGGGGCTGGGGTTGTCGTTCGCCAACGGATTGGCGCTGGCGCATCGTTTGGATGGCCGCGACGCGCGTACCTACTGCCTGCTGGGTGATGGGGAGTTGAACGAGGGACAGAACTGGGAAGCGGCGATGAGCGCCGCCCACTTCGGCTTCGATTCCATTACCGCAATCGTCGATCGCAATGGCTATCAGAACGACGATATTCCCGGAGACGAGGTCATGAACCTCAACCCCGTCGCGGATAAATGGGAAGCCTTTGGCTGGCACGTGATCGAGGTCGCGGATGGACATGACGCGCAGGCGATGGTGGATGCCTACGAATCGGCACGGGCGGTCAGTGGTCAGCCGCAGGTGATTATCGCGCGGACGCAAAAGGGCAAGGGGGTCTCCTTCATGGAAGGCTCCGGCGGCTGGCATGGCAAGGCGCCCAACGACGAACAGCTTGCGCAAGCGCTGAAGGAGATCGGCTGATGACCACCCAGACCGATGCCCGACCGGCGGCGGCAACGCGGGAAGCCTACGGCCCCACCCTGGTCAAGCTGGCGGAAGCGGGCCACGACATTGTGGCACTGGATGCGGATCTTTCGGCCTCCACGGGCGGCAACAAGCTTCGGGCAGCGTTCCCCGAACGTTGGTACACGGTGGGCGCCGCCGAGGCGAACATGGTGAGCATGGCCGCCGGGCTTGCGGCGGCGGGGAAGACCGCCTTCGCGGCGTCCTTTGCCGTCTTTCTGCCGGGCCACTGCTTCGACCAGATCCGGATCTCCGTGGTGCAGCAGAACCTCAATGTGAAACTGGTCGCCAGCCATGGCGGTGTCAGCGTGGGCGAAGATGGCGCCTCGGCGCAGGCGATCGAAGACCTGGCGCTGATGACGTCGTTACCCGGGCTGACCGTTTTGGTGCCGTCAGATGTTGTGGAAGCGGAGAAGGCGATCTGGACCGCCGCGACCACAGAGGGCCCCTTTTATATCCGAGTCGGGCGGCCCAAGATTCCTGTCATTCACGACGACGCGTATGACTTCCAGCTTGGCAAGGCCGAGACGCTCCGCTCCGGGAACGACCTCACGATCATCGCCTGTGGGCTCTTGGTGCACCGTGCCGTCGAGGCAGCCGACACGCTCAACGCGGAAGGCATTGGCGCTCGCGTTCTCAACATGGCGACCATCAAGCCGCTGGATGAGGCCGCGGTTCTCGCGGCGGCGCGCGAGACGGGGGCCATCGTGACGGCGGAGGAGCACAGCATCATCGGTGGCTTGGGGTCGGCCGTGGCACGGACTTTGGCGCTGCAGGCGCCGACGCCCGTGGAGATGGTGGGCGTGCAGGACCGCTTCGGTGAGTCCGGGAAGTGGACGGAACTCTTAGAAGTCCACGGGCTCACCGCCACGGGGATCGAAGACGCCGCCCGCCGCGTCCTGGCGCGGAAGTAGCCGATTGCTGAGCCCTAGGCTTCGAGATCGATCCCGAGAATTTCGGCCACGCCGCGTAGGTCAGCGCAGGTATGAACGGGATGCAACGTCGCGTCGCCCGGTGGGGCCGCGCCACTCTCGTTGAACCAAATCGAATCGAGCCCCGCGCCCGCGGCCCCCTCCACGTCGTTCCCGTACGAGTTGCCGATGTAGACCGCCTCGCTCGGCTGGATCTCGAGCGTGCGTACGGTGTGCAAGAAGATTTCAGCGGCGGGTTTTTGTGCCCCGAACTCCGCCGAGATCACCGGCTGTGGGAAGTAGTCGTTGAGGCCAACGCGGTCCAGCTTCAGGCGCTGCTCCCCGCCGTCGCCGTTGGTGATCAGCGCCGTCGACACCCGCGGTGCCAGTACGTCGAGGAGTGCGATGGTGTCGGTGATGAGCGTCAGTCCCGCCAGCCGACCTTCGAGATAGACAGGCGCGAGTTCGGGGGCCAGTTCGGCCGGCGCCGCGACGAGAGTGAAGGCGCGGCGCATCCACTCGACCCGCGTCAGCCAGGACGGCCAGTTGCCGCGGTTCTGGGCCATCGCTTCGCGGACCACGGACTGGCGCGCCGCATTGAGCGCATCGCCCGAGACCGCGTATCCCTCCGCCGAGAGTGCCTCAGCGACCGCCGCTGTGGCCTCCTCGACTCCGTGCTCTTCGCTGACGAGCGTCCCATCGAGATCAAAGATGACGGCGCGATAGGCGAGATTCACGAGCATCCTTCTGGCCAGGGCTGAATGGTCAACCGAGGGCTGTCTGGTCGGGGCTGGCGACTACTCGTCGTAGTCGTCGGCGTCTTCGTCGCGGAGTTCCGCTTCCATCTCGTCCTGATAAATCTCGAAGGGCCAGATCGGCCAGTCTTCGAATTCCTCGGGCGGGTCCTCGGTGGCGCCTTCGGGATGCTCAACGTCCGGCCCATGATCCGGGATGTACGTCTGCATCGAGCGGGCCACGAACTCCATTCCGTCCTCGTGCGTGACGATGTTCGACAGCGAGTAGCCAATCCAGGCCAGACACGAGCAATCGAGGCGAAAGGACACCGCGAAGCGCCGTCGCCGCAGGGCTTCCTCGCGGATGAAGTCGTGGAACTCCCCGACCTCTTCCGGAGGGATGACCTCCTCAACGCGCCCCTTGAACAGCATGTCGAGAGCGTCTTCCACTTCGCCCTCTTCGGCGGCGGCGGACTCCTCATCAGTCAGGACCTGACCTTCATCATCGTTTGAGGTGGACACCATGATTGCTCCTTCGCGCGGCAGACGCCGTCGCCGCCCAGCCTAGTTTGCCGCGTTGCCGGCCCGGGCCGGGTCAGCAACGGAGAGGGTGGGTTCGCCGGCGTTGGCGGCTTGGCCTGTGCTGAAGTCCCCCACGGACTCTTCGTCGCTGTAGACGCCCGTTTCGCTGCCGGACCAGACTGTGACGACGAAGTCCTCGCGAAACGGATTCGCGCTACGGACGATGCGGTCGTCCAGATCGGAGACGACATCTTGGATATCGTCCTCCGACCAATCCGTGGGCACGCAGACCGTCGCATAAACGATCGAGTTCGTGTAGTGGAGGTCCGCGCGGGCGCGGGCTCCCTGCTCATTCTCGATCAGATAGGCCTCGGACCCTGGCGTCCGGCTCTCTCGTTCGTAGTGGAACATGTCGCTGCCGCCTTACTCGCTCATTACTAGCGGTCCGGCAAGCGTAGCCGACTCCGCGCGGATACGCGGGCGGTGGTGGCCGCCTCTAGGGGCGGGTTTGCCCGTCGCCCCGGACTACCCATTTATACGACGTGAGCTCACGCAGAGCCATGGGACCGCGTGCATGCATCTTGCCGGTGGCGATCCCGACCTCGGCACCCAGCCCGAACTCGCCGCCATCGGAGAACTGGGTCGAGGCATTGACGAAGACGGCGGCGGCATCGACCTCGTTCAGGAAGCGTTCGGCGTGGCCGTAGTCGCTCGTCACGATGGCTTCCGAATGCCCCGATCCGTGGTCAGCAATGTGTTGGAACGCTTCCTCGAGATCTCTGACGACCCGGACCGCGCAGCGCATGGCGAGAAATTCGGTGTCGTAGTCGTCCTGACCGACCGGGATGGCCAAAGCGCCTGCTTCCCTGAGAAGAGGGAGGGAGGTTTCGTCGGCGCGAACCTCGACCCGCTCGCCCCAACGCGCGGCCAAGCTGGGCAGAAGGGTGGAAGCGACGTCTTGGTGCACCAAGACGACGTCCAGCGCGTTGCAAATGGATACCCGGCGGGTTTTGGCGTTGTCGACGATGTCCACCGCCATGGCCAGGTCAGCGGTCGCGTCCACGTAGGTGTGGCAGATTCCGATTCCGCCGGCGACCACGGGCATCTTCGCCTCGGCGATGACCCGCTCAATCAGCGCTTTGCCGCCGCGCGGGATCATCAAATCGATCAGGTCGCGCATCTGCAGCAATTCGCCAACCAGGGCGCGATCAGGATTTCTGATCAGTTGCACCGCACTCGCGGGGAGTCCCGCCGCCTCCAAACCCTCGTGGATGAGGGACGCCAGCAGCGTGTTGGAGCGAATGGCCTCTCGTCCGCCGCGCAAGACTGAGGCATTGCCGCTCTTGAGGCAGAGCGCCGCGATGTCGATCGTGACGTTGGGGCGGTTCTCGTAGATCGAGGCGATCACGCCCAAGGGCACCCGGACCCGGCCGATGCGCAGGCCGCTAGGTCGCACCGATTCATCGATGGTGACACCAACGGGGTCTGGCAGCGCGATCACGTCAGCCAGGGAGTTCGCGAGATTGTCGACCCGCTCGGCGTTGAGCAAGATGCGGTCGAGCCACTGACTCTCCGTGCCGGCCGCCTTCGCCGCAGCGAGGTCCTCAGCGTTGGCGGTGACGATGTCATCCGAGCGCCCTCGGAGCCGGTCGGCCACGTGGGCCAGGGCCTCATTCTTCTGCTCGGTCCCAGCTTGGTTCAGGGTACGACTGGCGCTCTGGGCGGCCACGACCTGCGCCCGTAGCTCCGCGAGGGAGTCCGCGTCGACGCTCTCTTTTGAGGGTGTGGTGGTGGTCATGGCACCTCCGGAGGGGCGTCGTCGCCATGGAACTCGTATTCGTCGCTGGTGATCCCAAGCCGGTCGGCGGCGCCGGCGTAGACGTTGATGCGGGCGCCGCTCGCCGCCCCTTCAGCTTTGAGCTGATAGGGCCCGATGAGTGTGGCGTCCGGATCGGTGAGCGACGTAATTTTTCCCGCCCAGGTCACTGCTTTCTGCCCGTTGCTCACCGTCGTCTCGATCTCGATGTAGACGTGGCACTCGCTGACGCGCTTCCCCTCCACAGACTGGATTTCGGCGGGGAAGTTACGACGTTTGCGGATTGAGGGCATGCAACGTCTCCTCTGCGGTTGGAAAGAACATGGAACAGTTGGATGAGTACCGCCAGTGGATGACTCCGGCCTTGGAGCGAAGTCTAAAGAGCCGCCGATCACAGTTCAGTGGCCTGTGACGCTCTCGCGCCTGTTGAAATCGGCGGGCCTCAGAGCACCGCCATGTTGTTGCGGTGGATCACTTCTTCGCCGAGCTCGTAGCCGAGGATTGAGGAAATCTCTTCCGAGCGCTGCCCTTGGATGCGCTGAATTTCGCTGGACCCATAGGCGCTGATGCCGACCGCGATCCGTGTGCCGCCGCTGTCCCGCACTTCCACGATGTCGCCACGTTGGAAATCGCCGCTGGCTTGCGTGATCCCTGCCGGAAGCAGGCTGCGGCCTTGCTGACGAAGAGCCCGGGCGGCGCCGGTGTCGACCGTGATGGCGCCGGCGGCAGCCAGGCCCGAGAGGAGCCAGCGCTTGCGGCTCTCGGGTCGTGAGCCGCGCGCGGGAAAGAGCGTTCCCAGTTGCTCACCGCGCGCGATTCGGAGGACCGCGTCTTTGGCCAAGCCATGTGCGACGACGACGCGGCAGCCGGCGCTGGAGGCGAGGCCCGCCGCCTCGACCTTGGCACGCATACCGCCGCGGCCACCCTGTGGGGTATCCGCGGCGGCCGGTCCAGCGAAGCGCAGGGCGGCGTCGATGTCCGAGATCTCGGTCAGTGGCGAGGCGTCCGGATGCGTACGCGGGTCTGTTTCATAGAGGCCGTCGACATCACTGAGCAGCATGAGGAGGTCCGCGTCGATGAGATTGGCGACGAGGGCAGAGAGCCCGTCGTTCTCGCCGAAAGCGCCCCCGCGCAGTTCCTCGTTGGCGACGACGTCGTTTTCGTTGATCAAGGGCACGACCTTGGGAATGGTGAGGAGCTGAGCGATCGTATTTCGCGCATTGAGATACCCGGCCCGATCGGCAAGGTCGGCGCGCGTCAGGAGCGCTTGCGCGGCGACCAGTCCGTGCTCTTGGAACAGAGAGTCATAGCGTTCCACCAGATGGCTCTGGCCGATGGCGGCGAGCACTTGGCGCTGGGTCACATCCGTCTCGCTCGCCGCCGTGCCAATGCGTGCCCGCCCCGCCGCGACGGCGCCGCTGGTGACGATCGCGACCTCTGCCCCCTCCCCCACTAGCGCGGCGACCTGCCGGACCAGATCGGTCATGACCGGCACGCTGAGGCGCGGACCGCCGTTCGTCAGGATCTTGGTGCCGAGTTTGACGACGATTCGCCGCCCGCTCATCTCCATCGTGCCTGTCATCCCAAATCGTTGTCTCACGCCGCCGATCGCCCTGCCGATCGAATGCGGTCTGAAGCTGTGTCGTCAGCCGCCACTCTACGCCAGCCGATTGGCGCTCGCGATACGTGCCCGCGCCCTGACGCCGGGTCGTCCGGATGGAGCATGGCGCTGGTTCACCCGGTTTTGCGCGAGAAAGTCATACGATGGACCTATGCGTATCGATGTTCATTACTGGCGGCACTGGTGGTCGGTTCACCTGGCTTGGTGGGCCAACGACACCGTGCTTCTCTTTCGCCGCACCTTCCAGGAGTTTCGCGAGGACTACTGCACGCAGCTGGCGGCGGGAATCTCCTACTACGTGCTGTTCTCCATTTTCCCGATGACGATCTTCGTGGTCTCGATCAGCGGGTTGGTGCTCACGGATGACAGCATCCGCGCCGATGTGATCGAGAGGCTCTTCGAAGTGCTGCCTTTGTCTGATGGGGAAGGCCGGGAGGACCTTGAGAAGGCGATCGATGGAGTTGCCACGAGCCTCTCGGCGATTGGCTTGATTTCCGTGTTTGGATTGCTCTGGGCGGCGTCCGGCATGATGGGAGCAATCCGGCACGGTTTGGACATGGCCTGGGATACCGATTTCCGCCGCCCGTTCTTGCGCGCCAAACTTGTCGACTTATTTATGGTGACGGCGGTGGGGTTGTTGGTGGGGCTTTCGATCGGTGCGACGGTCTTCCTCCAGGTGGCGCGGCGCGTCTCCGATAGCCTGGCCAGCAATTTGGGCGCGCTCGGCGAGGGCGCGACACTCGGTTTCGAGGCTGTGGCGCTCTTCATTCCCTTGACGATTTCGTTCGTCGCGTTCCTCTTCATCTACAAAGTAGTTCCCAGCGTGCGGACACGCTGGGTAGACATTTGGCCCGGCGCATTGCTGGCTGCCGTGCTGTTTGAAGTGGTGAAGAACGGGTTCGCCTTCTATCTGCGCAACTTCGGTAACTACGACGCCGTATACGGCTCGTTGGGCGCGGTGGTGGCGTTCCTCTTCTTTGTCTTCGTGAGCGCGAACATCCTGCTCCTTGGCGCCGAGATGGCGGCCGAGTGGCCGCGGGTCGTCCACGGCCACTACGACAAGGAGCTCGATCGGGGCGCCGCTTTCCGAGCTTCTCGCTGGCGCAGCTTCATCGCCATTGCCGGCGGACTCGTGCGATCGGATAAGGACACTCCCGATGCCGTGGCGGACACCGGGGTGCGGGCTGAGCGCCGCCAACGGCGACTCGACGCGGTTCAAGATCGGACCGGACGGCGGGCAGGGGAGGTCCCGGATGCCGCGGAGGTCCCGGATGCAGGGGAGGTGTCTCCTGACCCCGCCGGGCGACCCAACCCCGCTGAGGAGCCCGAGCCTCCCGAGGGAGGCACAGCTCCCTCGGATGGTGAGCAGCCGAGTCCGCCCAGCTAGCGGGAGATGTCCGACATGATGTCGCGGTCGCTTTCGCCGGGCATCGGAATCTCAGCAATGCGCTCCGGGACGTCGTCGTATTCCAACCGCAGCGCACGACAGATGGTGGCGTGGAGACCGTACGTCGCGATGGCGTAGGTGAGTTCCAGAATCTCCTCGTCGGAGAAATGTCCGTGCAACGCCTCGAAGGTGCCGTCCTGCACGCGGCCGTCTTGCACGATGACCTCGTCGGTGTAGGCCAGGACCGCGCGGTCTTTGGCGTCGAACAGCTCGGAGGTCGTCCAGGAGGGGATCGCTGCGACCTGCTCGTCGGAAATCCCCACCGATCGCGAGGCCTTGCAGTGCTGTGAGAAGACGAACTGACTGCCACGTGCGAACCCCGCACGTGTGAGCCCCAGTTCTCGATAGCGGGGTTCCAGCGTCCGCTCCGGAGCGTTAAAGAGCCCGAAGCCGCTGGAGGCGTGTTCGAAGATGTCGGGAACGAGCGCGAAGACCGTCCACCAGTGACCCGGTGTGCCGGTCGCCGTGCCCGGTTCCACGACGGGGTCGCGATCCTCAAACATTCGGTCGTACATCACGTTGACTGCGGGGGCGGCGTCCGCCTTGGGCACTTGGCGTAGTCGTGGCACTGGTTGCTCCGTTCGCTTCGGTGGTCGATTCGTCGGCGCAGGCTAGCCTGCGGTTCTTGCTGAGAGACAGCTCAAGGGCCTATGAAGCGATCCGCACGCCCACCGTCAGCGTCACGCCATCGAGATCTTCGTCGGCGTGGAAGACATCTGCCTCGGGTGTGGCCGGGGAGAGCGACACGGCCAACGTCTCGTCCCGGATATGTGAAGCCCATTCGCTGATCGCGATGTTCAGCTCTGCATCATCCGACGCGAGCCAGAGATCGATCCGGTCTGAGACCTCGAACCCCGCGGCGCGACGCATACCCTGCACCCGGTGCACGACTTCGCGCGCCAGCCCTTCCCGTTCCAGTTCCGGCGTCGTCTCGGCGTTCACCGCCACGGTGTACCCCGCCTCTTGGGCCGTGGCGGCCCCTTCACGTTCCGCCGTTTCAATCAGCAGGTCAGCGGCGGTGAGGGAGAATCCCACGACCTCAATCGTCTCCCCGGCCTGTGCCGCCTGGACGATCTGCGCGGCCATCTCCGGCTCCAACGACTGGAGGGCTGCTCGAAGCTTGCCTACCTCTTTGCCCAAACGCGGGCCAAGCACGGGCAAGTTGGGTTTGACGACGTAGCTCAGGAGGTCCGTAGAGGCATCGACGAAGCGCAAGGCCTTGACGTTGAGTTCGTCCAGAAGCATCGCCTGGTGAGCTTGGATCAAGCTCGCTTCGTCGTCGTCCGCAACGCCCACGAGGACCTCCGGCAAAGGCTGGCGAACCTTGACTCCGGCCTTCGAGCGCGCGGCGCGCCCGAGCGAGGCGACGCGCTGGACCAACTTCATGCCTCGATTGAGTTCGGCATCGACTAATGTGGCGTCCGCCCGCGGCCAGGCGGCTAAATGCACCGAATCCGCCTGCGCGAGTTCGTCCTCTGGCGCAAGGTTCCGGTACATCTCCTCCGCCACATACGGCGTGTAGGGCGCGAGGAGCTTGGCCAGGGTCAGCAGGCACTCATGCAGGGTGTGATAGGCCGACGCTTTGTCCTGATCATCCGCGGACTTCCAGAAGCGTCGGCGGCTGCGACGCACGTACCAATTACTCAGCTCCTCCACGAATTCCTCGATGGCGCGGGCCGAGGTCGTGGGGTCGTATTGATCGAGAAGTGCTGTCACCCGTCCCACGAGCTCGTGGAGGGCGCTGCGGATCCAGCGATCGAGATCGGGACGCTCGGTGGGCGCGGCCGAGCTGGGATCAAAGTCGTCGATGTTGGCGTAGGTGACGAAGAATGAGTACGTGTTCCACAGCGTCAGCAGGAACTTGCGCTGCGCCTCACCGACGAGGTTGCTGCTAAAGCGGCGCGGATTTCCGGGCGGCGAGGCGGTGTACATGTACCAGCGCGTCGCGTCGGCCCCGTGCTCGTCCAGAACGGACCAGGGATCGACGACGTTTCCTTTGGACTTGCTCATCTTCTCGCCGGCCTCATCCAGGATGTGGCCGAGCGAGATCACGTTGCGGTAGGAGATCGGTGCGGGGGTCTGCTCCGCGGCGTGCAGCAGCACCGCTTCGGCATGCAGTGAGTAGAACCAGCCGCGCGTCTGATCGACCGCTTCGCAGATGAAATCGGCGGGAAAGCTTTGCTCGAAGGCCTCGACGTTTTCGAAGGGATAGTGCCACTGCGCGTAGGGCATTGCGCCGCTATCGAACCAGGCGTCGGCGACCTCCGGCACGCGTTGCATGATCGAGCCACACTCGGAGCAGTCCAGTTCGATCGCATCCACGTAGGGCCGATGCGGATCGCTCAGGTCGAGCTCGTCGCCATTGCGAGCGCGCGCGCGCAATTCGTCGAACGAGCCGACGGCGTCCGTATGGTTGCATTCTTGGCAGCGCCAGAAGGGAAGTGGAGTGCCCCAGTAGCGCTCGCGGCTCACGGCCCAGTCGACGTTGTTCGCGATCCAGTCGCCATAGCGCCCGTGCTTGATGTGCTCCGGGTACCAGGACATCTCGTCTTCGTTGGTTTGCTGGAGTGACGCTCCCACTTTGGTCGTCGCGATGTACCAGGACGGCTTGGCGTAATACAGCAGGGGTGTTCCGCAGCGCCAGCAGAAGGGGTAGGTGTGTCGGATCGTCTCGCGCTTGAGCAGCAGGCCACGCTCTGTGAGCTCTTCCATTATCAGCGGATCGGCGGTCTTAACGAACGTTCCTTGCCAAGGTGAATGTTCCCCCACGATCAACCCCTTGAGGTCTACCGGCTGGATGAAGAGCAGGCCGAGCTCACGGCCCAGCGCGTAGTCGTCGATGCCGAAGGCGGGAGCCGTGTGGACGATGCCGGTGCCATCGTGCATGGAGACGAAGTCGGCGGCGACCACCGGGCGACGGGGCATCGGAGCGGACTCGGTGTCGACTTCCAGCAGACGGGAGTCGTCGAAGCGGGAGACGGGAACGCCCCAAGCCACTGGGTCGTAGAGCCCCTCGTATGTCATCCCGACAAGTTCCTTGCCGGCGAGGGTCACCACGGCCTTCGGCGTCTCGTCCGTCACTCCCGCGAAGGTCGCTTCAAGCCGAGCCTGCGCCAAGATCAGACGGTTGCCGTCTTCATCGGACACCGCCGCATAGGTCTCGTTTGGCGCGACAGCTAAGGCGGAGTTGCCGGGCAGGGTCCAGGGGGTGGTCGTCCAGGCGATCAGGTAGGTGTCACCGTCGAAACCTTGCAGCGCCTCCGGCAACGATTTGCGATCTGCCTTGAATTTGACGGAGATGCTGGGATCGGCGATGTCATCTTCGTAGCCCAGCGAGAGTTCGTGACTAGAGAGCGACGTTTCGCAACGCGGGCAGTGTGGCGTCGTTCGCCGGGCTTCGTAGATCAGATCCGCGTCCCAGAGCGACTTCAAGATCCACCAACAAGACTCCACATAGTCGGCGGTGTAGGTCCGATAGGCGTGCTCTTGATCCACCCAGAAGGCGATGCGCTCGGTCATGTCCTCCCACTGCGTCACGTAGCGCATGACGGACTCGCGGCATTTGCGGTTGAACTCCGCGATGCCGTATTCCTCGATCTCCTGCTTGGAGGCCAGACCCAGTTCTCGTTCCACCTCCAGCTCCACCGGGAGCCCGTGCGTGTCCCAGCCGCCTTTCCGTGGGACACGATCGCCCTGCATGGTCCGGTAGCGCGGGAAGATGTCCTTGAACACGCGCGAGAGGATGTGGTGGACGCCGGGCGCACCGTTGGCGGTCGGTGGTCCCTCGTAGAACGAAAAGATGCGATCCGCAGGGCGCTCATCGATGCTGCGCTGGAAGATGTTCTCCTCGCGCCAGAACTCCCGGATCTGTTCTTCCATTTCGCGGAAAGGCATCTGACTGCCCACGGGCTGAAATCTGAATTGGCCGGTCGTCATGGCGCGTTCCTTCACCTGGCCGGTTTCGTCTGGCAGTGCCACACTCCCGGCTTAAACACAAAACCCGTCCCTATCAGGGACGGGTTCGAGACCCGCGGTACCACCCCGCTTCTTCCCCCGCTGGGGAAGCGCTCAGCAAGCGGCGAACACCGCTCGACCCCGAGATAACGGAGGGCTTCCGCCTGCGTCTACCAGTGCGGCGGCCGATGCGGCGCACGTTCGGGCAGGGGCTCAGGAGCGATGTTCATTCGGGTCTGCTGTCGCGTCCGCTTTCACCATCCGGACTCGCTTGTGCGCCTCTCTGAGAGAGCAACCCGACGACGCGATTCCATCACAGCCGTTCTGAGATCGTAGGACGCGTCGTTCACGCCCGTCAATTTCAGCGGGCACACCAGGCCCAGCGATTCGCCGATCGAAAGCTAACGCGGGTGCGTGCTCGATGTTGGCAGGTCGTCGATGAGGGCGGCAGTGCATGCGGAGGCGAACTGCTCGAAGTTGAATTGGTCTGGCTCGCTCGTCGAGAACCGGCAGAAGAAATACTCGCTGCGATCAGCGAGCCAGCGCGCCACGACGAGATTGCGGATACCAAAGCTGTTGTCCGCGACGAGGAGTCGCCCATCCTCCAACTCGTCCTCAAGGAGGATCGTGAAGTCTTCGCTGTCGCGGAACTGTTCGAACTCCGTCTCTTGGGCCAGCGCCAACCACTCAGCCGTCGAGCGCGGCGCACAGCGTCCGCCACAACTCGACCCAACATGGAAGGTGACTTTTAACTCCTCTGGATCCGCCAAAAACCGCCCCGGAAAGACCGGATCCTCGGGCCAGTCCAACGGCACGGGTACGGTGACGGAGTCGAGCAGCGTCGATTCATCGCCCGGGATCGCAAAGGAGACGATGGGCCTCGCTTGGAAGGTCAGAAATTCGGCGTTGCTTGCCAAGGAGAAAGGGATGGAATCGGGCTCACCAGGAATGGGATCGGCCGGCGCCGGGGGATCCGCAGCATTGTCGATGGCCGCAGCAGCCTCGATGGCCGCAGCAGCCTCGACGACCGCAGCAGCGTCCGACGCGACAACAGCGTCAGAATCGTCCCCTCCGCAAGCAGCGGCAGCAACGGCGACCAAGCCGATGGCCAGAAGGCCGATAGCTACGCGAAAGTGAAACGAGCGGCGCATCTCGCCCTTGTGGCGCCACGGCTCAGTCCGAGATCAAGCCTATGCGTTCGCCGACGCCATGCCTACCGGGCAGGTCCCAGATTCGGCACGCAGAACTCCGACCGGGCGTAAGCCAACCGCTCACACTTCTAGGGCGCTTGGGTCGCTATGGGAGACCACCGAGCTCAGCGAGCGTGCAGGCGGCCTCGAACTGGGCGATGACGAGATCGACTGGCTCTTCCGTCTGATAGAGGCAGGAGAAGAAACGCTCCCCGCCGTCATTCCAACGGCCGATTGCCAGCGTGGTGCGGTCGGCTGAACGACTCTCAGCCAGCAAGAGCACGCCATCTGGGAGTGTCTCGTCACGCCGCAGAGTGAATCGTTCCGGGTCACGATATTGTTCGTAGTCTCCCTCGAAGATCTGGGTGGGCCAGTCGGCGGCAGAGCGTTCATTGCAGAAGCCGCCGCAGGACACGGAGATCCAGAACTGGGGCGTGAGGCGATCGAGGGTCTCTCGGAAGAGCCCTGGGAACCCGCCGTCGGGGGCACCCAGGACCCAGCGCACCGGTACGCCGACCGTGAGGGCCCACTCCACCTCGCCGACAGCGTCGATCCTTTGAATCTCGCGGTTTTCGAACTCAAGGAGCGCGCCGAGCGCATCGTCGATGACCGCGTCGACGGCGGAGTCATCGGTGGCCGCATCGTCGACCGTCTGGAAAGCGGGAGTATCGGCTTCGTCGGACGATGCCGTGGCTGCGCCAGAGCTGTCGTGATCGCCGCCACATGCGGACGCGATCAGGCCCAGCGAAAGGAGGAGGAGTCCCATACATCGGATCTTCATCAGCAGTAGCTCCATGATCGTTTGTGAGACCTATCGTCAAGTGATTGTGATCATGGATAGTGACCCACGGCTGACCTTAAATCAACGAGTAGTTAACAGATCATGGCGATGGTGCGCGACGTTGGATCTCCACCGAGGCGAGTGATGCGAGCCGGTTTCGCAGCGCGCCGTCTAGAACGGCCTCCCACTCGGCGATGCGCTCTTCCACGAAGGCGCGGGCGTCCGCTGCGGACGAGACATCGTCGGAGGCGAAGGCTTCCTCAACCAGACCATGTGAGACGCGATCCGGGTTCGCCAAGGCACCCGACTGGAGATCAGAATTCGTCAGAGCCGCCGTCGCGGGATAGCCGAGCAACCGGGCGATCTGCCGCTGCGTTGGATCCATGCCTGAGTTCCGTGATCCAGTCGGCGGTCGCGTACGCGACTAGTTGAGCGAGGGCCGCTCGCTGGGTAGACCCGGCATCGCCGTCTCGTCGAGCTGTGGCGCGTCGGGGTTGGGGCCAATCTCACCGCTGCGCAGGCCCTTGACCACCGTGTCGTTTTGGCAGGGGCGCACGCCCCAGCGCTCACGGATGGTGTCGATCTCATAGGCGTTGGTCATGAGCCGTTTGACCGTGGAACAGAAGACCGGACGGTCGCCACGCGGCATGAAAGGGACCTCGATCATGTCGCCGCACAAGGCGCAGGCCGCCGGGTGCATCTGTCGTGGAGTTCGTCCACCGAACGAGGCGGCGCCGCCGTAGCGCACGTAGCCGGAGTCGTTCTCGAGGGCGTTGCGGGAGTTCTTGCGGGCGTTGCGGCAATCGGGGCAGCGCACCGGATCGTTCTGCAGACCTTTGCTGGCGTAGAACTCCTGCTCGCCGGACGTGAAGACGAACTCCTTGCTGCAGTCGCGGCACGTCAACGATCGATCCTGCATGGACATAATCATTCCCTCTCGAACCGTGAATCCGGCCTCACCGGCCTCGCGTTGCGGCGTGTCCGCCGCAAGAACATCGTGTCCCACGTGTCGATGCGTGGGGGTTGCTCCAGGCGCGGGAAACAGAAAACCCGCCGAATGGCGGGGGTATGTACCCGTCCTGTGGTTGGACTCAGTGTATCAGCCTGCGATCAGAGGAGGGGACCGCTGATCCGCCCCACTGTCTCATCTGCCACTGATGACGCGGCTCAGGACGGCCTGGATACGCACCGCGAGTAGCTCCGCTTCTCGCAGCCGCAGGAGCAGCGAGGCGACGTAGTAGACAATGCCGCCCAGCGCGGTTCCCGCGAGCAAGGCGAAGACGGAACGCGGACCGAAGCTCCCATCATCGTCCAGTGAAAGCAGCATGATCCCCAGCACCTCGCCCATGAGCGCCGTCCCGATCACGATGCGGTACATCGTGCTGGCCACGGGACGCGTCCAGAGTCCGCCTTCCAGCCGGCGGTTCAGCGTCAAGAACAGCCCCAGTGCCTCGACGATGGTGGCGATCGAAAGGGCCAGCGCGAGCCCTTCGATCTCAAGCGAATCGACAAGAGCGGCGGCGAGGACCAAGTTGATCAGCATCGCCAGCACCGCGAACGTGACCGGCGTTCGGGTGTCGCCCATGGCGTAGAACCCCCGCGAGAGGATTTCGATCGCGGCGTGCGCAGGCAGGGCCAGGGAATAGAAGAGCAAAGCGCTCGAGACCATGGCAGTGGCATCCGCATCGAAGGCGCCCCGCTCGAACAGGGCGCGGACTAACGGTTCATGGAGCATCATCATTCCCACTCCCGCCGGGATGGTCAGAAATAGGGTGAAGCGCAGCGCACGGCCCACCATCGCGCGGACTGCCTCGTGGCCTCCCGTCTCCGCGCGTTCCGCCAGGGTGGGGAACATCGCCATCGCCAAGGACATGCCGAAGACCCCCACGGGGAAGAGCAAGATCGTCATCGCGAAGTTCAGCGCGGAGATGGCGGAGTCGCCAACGAAAGATCCAAAGAACGTGAGCACGATCAAGTTGACCTGAAAGGCGGCGAGTCCGATCATTCGCGGACCCATGAGTCGCAGCACTTCGCGGGCGCCGGGATGTCGCAAATTGATTGAGAGTGAGAGTCGCGCGCCCGCGGAAATCAAGGCAGGGAGCTGCACCACGAGGTGTAGCCCGCTGCCCACGATGACCCCGATCGCCAGCCCTTCGACACCGAAACGGCCCGCGAGGAACAGCGCGCCGAAGATAATCGCCAGGTTGTAGAGCATGGGGGCGAGGGCGGGCAGCAGAAAATGCCGTCGCGCATTCAGCATGCCCGTGATCATTCCGGACACGGCGAAGAGGACGGGCGAAACCAGCAGCACTCGGGTCAGGAAGATGGCATCGTCGCGCAGCTCATCTTGCATCCCGCTGTCGTCGCCGAGGCCGGGGGCGAGGGCTGGGACGATCCAGTCCGCGAAGATGAAGACGACCACCGCCAGGGCGACAGTCGCAATGAGCACCCAGTTGAGGACGATGCTGGCCAGTCGCCACGCTTCGTCCTCGCCGCGCCGCACGACATAGCGCGCGTAGACCGGGATGAAGGCACTGGCCAGGGTGGCACCCGCGAGGACCTGGAAGACCAGATCGGGCAGACGCATTGCCACGAACCACACGTCGAGTTCGGCGGACGCTCCAAATTCATTGGCGATCACCACCGTGCGCAGGGCGCCCAGGAGCCGACTGCCAAGAAAGCCCAGCCCAACGAGGAACGCTGCCCCAGCGATCGTGCGTGAAGTACCGGTTAACACAGGAGCGGCTGCCCCTGTGAATCGGCTCCGCTGGTTCGCCGGCCAAGCCGAGGTCTCATTGATCGCCCGCTACCGCGCTGAGCCTGGCCGTGATCACGGTGTTGCCACCGTGGCCCTTGCAACATGGACACTCCATCGCCCTCTGGATACGATATCCCGGTTGAAGGAATAGAAGGAGACCCGCTGTGCCGAATAAGGCCCAGGCCGCCAAGTATCTTCGTGCATCCCATCGTCGCCGCATCCGCAACAAGCCGGTGCGGTCCCATGCCCGGACCACCGTCCGCGATGCGCTCACCGCCATGAACGACGCCTCTGCCCAGGGCGAGTGGGGCGACGCGGACGCCGCGCTCGCCACCGCGATCCAAGCGCTCGACAAGGCGGCATCGCAGGGCGTGATCCACGCCAACAACGCGGCCCGGCGTAAGTCCCGGCTGTTGCGCCAGTTCAGTCATCTCAAGAACCCGGATCCGACGCGCCGCTCGCGGGCCCGACCGCCGGAGCCCGCCAAGGAATCCGCCACCGCCTGACCGGGACTGCGGTCGTTGGTGGCGTCAGCTTCGTCGGACACAGACGAACTGTTGAGTAGCGCGCGGCATTCGCCGCGCGCTCTTCGTTTCCCGCCGGCGCGCGCTAAGCTCCGCACAGGCAGAGAGGAGCCGTCTTGCGTATTGCGATCGCATCCGACCACGCTGGGTACCAATACAAGGAAGCGCTCAGGGACTTCCTCACGGCGGATGGCCATGACGTTCACGATTTCGGCACGGACTCGGAGGAGTCGGTGGACTATCCCCAGTTCATTCGGCCAGCCGTCCAGGCCGTGACTGCGGGCCTTTGTGAACGGGCGATTGTCCTAGGTGGTTCTGGCAACGGCGAGGCGATGGTCGCCAACCGTCACCGTGGCATCCGCTGCGCCCTGTGCTGGAACGAAGACTCGGCCCGATTGGCCCGTGCCCACAATGACTCCAACGTGTTGTCGATGGGCGAACGCCTCCTCTCGTTTGAATCCGTCCGCGCGATCGTGCAGACGTGGCTGACGACTCCCTTTGACGGCGACCGACATCTGCGTCGGATCCGCCAGATCGATGACGCGATCGATGGTGAGGTCTAGCCCGGTTCGTGCCGGTTCACGCGAGACACTGCAACCATTCGCCGCCGACTCTGACGCGATACGATGCGAGACATATGCGACTGCTGACTCCCGTCCCCCGATCTGATCAGGCGCGATCCGTCTGCCGACGTCAGCGATGACGACCAGCCGCGGCGATCACCTTGGTATTGGCGTGGAGCTACGCGACGCACGCCTTGCCCGCGGCGTCACGATCGATGATGCCCAGCGCGCGACCCGGATCTCGCGTCGTTATTTGGAGGCGTTGGAGGCAGAAGACTTCGCGGCACTTCCCGCGCCCGTCTTCGCCCGTGGTTTTCTCCGTTCCTACGCACAATTCCTCGGCATCGATCCGACAGAGCTGGTCTCGCGATTCCCCGGAGAGCCCCGCCCCGCCGCCGCGCTGCCGGATGTCTCTCAGTTCAGCGACGCGCCCCGGCGCCGGATCGGGCAACGCGATCACACAAGTGGACTGGACGAGGCGCTGGTCAGTGAGGAGCGTCTCGAGCCAATTCCAGAGATCGATACCGCCAGTCCAAATGTGCGTCTTGGGCCCTGGCTCGTGGGTGGCTTTGTGGTGCTGGCGGTCTTAGCTGGTGTCGTCGCGATCGTCACCATCGGCGACGACGCGGATCCGATCCGGACCCCGACCACGACGACACCGGGCGTCCCGGATGGGCCGGCGGCGAGTGAAGGCCAAACGGAGGTGGTGGCGGTAAGCCCCACGATCCGGTTGGATTTCATGCCGGAGCTCACCGACCGCACCGTATCCGATGCGATCGTGGTCTTGCGCCGGTCCGGTCTCCCCTTCGTCATCGTGGAAATCTTTGACCCGAACACGCCGGTCGGCGCAGTCCTTGACCAAACACCCGTCCCCGGCGTCTCGTTAGATACCGGCACCTCGGTGACCTTGGTGGTCAGCCGTGGTGCGCAAATCACCGAGCCCGCTCCGATCTCCGCCGAGGACGGCGCGGCGCTTGACGCCGTTCCATCCGATGGCCCAGATACGGTCGCGGCCGATCAAGCGGCGGAGACCCCATGAAGTACCACCTCGTCACGCTCGGTTGCCCCAAGAATGTGACTGACTCCGAGCAACTCACCCGATCACTTGCCCAAACCGGGCATGCTCGGGTCGACGACGCGGAACTCGCGGATCTGCTCATCGTGAATTCGTGTGGCTTCATTGATGCCGCCAAGGCGGAGTCCGCGGAGACGGCAGCGCTCTTGGGCACGACGAAGCGCCCCGATCAGCGGTTGATCGTCGTCGGCTGCTGGTCACAGATTGAACCGGAACGGGCAGGCGCCATCCCTGGGGTCGACCGCACGTTCGGAATCGAGGCCTATGAGGAGATCGTCGGTTGGCTGGGGCCGAGCGAAGCGCTCGATGTCCCGGAGACTGGCACGACGACCCGAGCCAGCGCCTATCTCAAGATCTCGGATGGCTGCGCGCGCCCCTGCACCTTCTGCAACATTCCCGGCATCAAAGGGCGCGACTTCCGATCGACTCCCATGGACACACTGGTGGATGAGGCTCGACGGTTGGCGGATGAGGGGGTCAAGGAGCTGATCCTCGTGGCGCAGGATTCCACGGCCTACGGCGATGATCTCGCCACCGCCGCCGCGCTGCCGCGGCTTTTGGAGCGTTTGGCGACAGAGGTGCCGCAAGTGCCCTGGATTCGCCTCATGTATGCCTACCCCGGATTCGTGACGGATGCGCTCGTCGAGACCATGGCGTCCATCCCCCAGGTCTGCCACTACCTGGATATCCCGCTGCAGCACGGAAGCCCCGACGTGCTCAAGCGCATGAAGCGCCCTCACAACATGCAGATGGTCCGCGAAACAATCGAACGGCTCCGTGTCGCGATGCCTGATATCGCGATCCGCACGACGTTCTTGCTGGGCTTCCCAGGCGAGACGAAGGCCGAGTTCGAAGAGTTGCTCGATTTCGTGCGGGAGACCCGGTTCGATCGAGTCGGCGCCTTCACGTTCTCGCCGCAGCCGGGTACCCCGGCCGCCTCGATGCCCGGGCAGCTTGGCGACAAGGTCAAACAGCGCCGCCAGCGTCGCCTGATGTCCGTCCAAGAGAAGATCGCGGCTGGCGTCAATGAGGCGTATATCGGGCGGGAGTTCCCCTTGCTTGTCGAGTCGATGGAGGGTCAGGTCACGGAGGACGGGGCGCCGATTTTCGTGGGACGCTCCTACCGCGACGCGCCGGAGGTCGATGGTTTGGTCTTTTGCTATGGCGTCGCTCGGCCCGGATCGATGCCCATTGTGCGTATCACCGGCAGCATGGGACACGACCTTCTAGCCGAGCCGGTCGGGTCCGAAGTCATCCCCCTCATCGTGCGCTGACTCGGCCCTCGGAGTCTCTCCACTGGGACGCGGGATTAGAGCGTGACGATCTCGGTCTCGATGTCTGAGACCTCCGCGTCAAGGCGGAGCTTTTCCACGAAGGCCAAGATTTTCATCAGCTGGGCGTGGGCATGGGCGGACTCGTTGCTCATACAGGCGATCCCCAGCACCGTGTGTTCTTTGTCGTTCAGCAACTCAATCTCCGCAATGGATACGTTGAACCTGTTGCCGACGCGGTCCCGGACACGGCGCACTACGGATCGCTTGTCCTTCAAGGAAGCGCTTTCAAACAGCGTCAAGGTTATTCGCATCGTTCCGACGACCATCATGTGGACCTAGATTCAGTCCGGACGTAGCCCGCTGTGCGCGTTAGTCGCCGCTGCCACCGGCCGCGGCGAATTCACCCAGCGGTTGCGCCTCGTCTGCCCCCAGCGCATCGTCTACCCCCAGCGCATCGTCTACCCCCAGCGCATCGTCTACCCCCAGCGCATCGTCTACCCCCGGCGCATCGTCTGCAGCCTCTTCCCCAGGAGCCGCGCCGCTGTGTATGTCCGCAAGAGCTTCCGACGCTGACAGAGGAATGCTGGCCTCCTCGTCGTCTGGTGCTGCGTTGCCGAGGAGGTCCGGCGGCGGCGGGTCAGCCAGCGAAAGCTTCCCCTGCGCGGTGGGGCTCACACCCGGCAGTGGCGGCAGCTCATCCAAGGCCTTGAGGCCGAAGTGATCGAGGAAGTACTGGGTGACACCCCAGAGGTGCGGGCGACCAGGCGCGTCCGTCTGTCCCACCGACTCGATGAGTTCGCGTAGGCGGAGCGTGTGGAACGGACCGTCGCAGCCGACGCCGCGGATCTTCTCCACATCAGAGCGCGTCACCGGCTGCCGGTAGACAATGATGGCAAGGGTTTCCAGCGCCGCCTTGGAGAGTTTGTTCGGACGCTCCAATCCCAGAAACCGCTGTACCCACTGCGCGGACTCTGGCGCGCTCACCAGGCGGACCGTCGAACCATGCCGCTGGATGTGAAGGCCACGCTGTGTTGCCGCGGACTCGATCTCGTCGAGGGCCGCCTCCACGGCGTCCTTGGAGACGTTCGTCGCTTCCGCAAGCTGACGCACGCTCGGTGGCTCTTCTGCGACGAAGAGCAAGCTCTCAACAACGGCGACGAGATTCTCCGGGCGTTCTGGCGGACCGGCCGCGAGCATTTCCGCGAGTTCGAAGACGGCGGGACGCGCGGCCTCAGCTCCTGAGGGCTCCCCGTCCTCGGCGAAGCGTTCAGCCTCTGACCCGCCAGCCGTTTCCATCAAGCCACGCGGCTGCAACAGGAAGGCCGGTGGTGTTTGCGGTTCGCTTGGCGGTTCCACCTCGCGCGTTGGATCAGCGATTTCGGCCTCAGCCTGAGACGCATCCAGTTCGTCGGAGGTTACGATCACGTCCGGATCCGCCGCACCGAACTCGCGGGTTCGCGATACGAGCTGAGCGGATGACGGGGTTTCGATGACCGAGGCAGCGGACTCTGCGTCCGGCGCAGCGTTTGGAAAGGACGACCCAAGGGTGTCCATAGACTCCCACCTGACGCCGACGCCACCAAAACAAGAAGCCCTCTTACGAAGGCTTGGCTGACCAAAGCCTGGGTCACTCTAGCACGGGCCCACGGACGGCTCCAGATACCGCGAGGTCAGCTCCTATGGCGGATTACCGAGCCGCAATACGGGTGTTTCCAGGCCGCACGGCTCTGAAGACGCGGATCGGGCTTGGGACAACCATCTCGGAAGCCTCTGGTCCGCTCGCTGTTCCCTTCGTGCTCCTCCCTCCAAATGGTCGTCATGGGGTACGCTGATCAGAAGGAACCCCCCATGGTTGAACTCGGTCTGGCGATTTTGTTCATTGGCACGCTCGTCGCGCTGGATCGGGCGCGACGGGATCAACTAACCGCGCAGGTCCGCGAGTTCCTCGATTGGCTTGAGCGCTCCTCCTAAGCTTGCTCGTCCAAGGCCCCCCATCTCTCTGCATTTGTTGCCAAGAATAGAACATACGTGCTAATATCCGGCATGGCGGTTCTATCTCACCGACGGCGTTTCCGGGGTCGGTCTACCACGCCCGTGGATCATCGCCGCCGTCTCTTGGGAATCGATCGAGGAGAAGTGTGATGGCAGTGCGCACGGCTGGGACAGTACGGATGGTTCGCTCAATGCAGTTGGTGCTGGATATTGATGCAGCCAAGGCCCCGCCGTCCGCTCCATCGAGGAGCTTCGCGCCGGGTCGACTCCACCGTCGGGGATCTCCGTCCTTTCGTCCGTCATCGCGGCGATCCGGCCTGCGCTCAAGCCAAGCTCCTTCATCTTGCCGCGACTGTGGTGGACCGTTGGTATCTGGCGAGGGGCAGGTCGTCTGCGTCGTCTGTGGATTCACGCGCGCGGCCTGAACGTCGCCGGCCCGAGGCGCCTGCCTGAGGCAGTCGTCGGTCCACTGGCCCCCACCGTCTCGCGTCCGTACGATGGACGCTCCGATCAATGTCTTGAGGAGCGGTCGTGGGCGCGTTTCAGATTCTGCTTGTTCTGATCATGGTCTTGGGCCTGTTCTACCTCTTTGGGTTGATTACGATCCCCTGGGGCGGCCTCATGCGTGTCTACTACCGCATTCGCCTCGTCGGCTTGCTCTGGGCCTCGGCCATGATTCTCCTTGGTGCGTCGCGCGCCTTCGACTTCCCCTAGTCCTGTTCAGCATGGCGATGTCTGACGACTCACCCCGTACCCTGCAGTCATGCGCGTGCTCATCTGCCCGCAGGAGTTCAAAGGCAGCCTGACCGCGGTTGAGGCGACCGACGCCCTGGCGAACGGAGTCCGTCAGGGCCTCCCGGATGCGGTGATCGACCGCTGCCCAATCGCCGATGGGGGCCCAGGAACCGTCGAAGCTGTCGCTTCCGCCGCCGGCGGCCGGTACACGACGACCGATGTCGATGGGCCGTTGGGCGATCCAGTCGCTGCCCGCTGGGCGCGGATCCCGGACAGCCCCGCGTCCGTCCCAAGATCTGGTCCCCGCCCCGCGACGCCCAGCCGTGCACACACGGCCGTGATCGAAATGGCGGCGGCCTCCGGACTACTCTTGGTTCCCGGAGACCGGCTCGATCCGCGCCGCGCCAGCACCTATGGCACAGGGCAGTTGCTTCGGGCAGCTCTCGATTCCGGAGTCGGGCGGATTCTGATCGGTGTGGGCGGTAGCGCCACGAACGACGCCGGGGCCGGTGCCGCTGTCGCCCTTGGAGCGCGGTTCCTGGACGACGACGGGGAATCCCTTCCGTTGGGAGGGGCCGCGCTGGCACGCCTCGCCCGGATCGACGCCGCGGGGCTTGATCCACGTTTAGCCGCGACTGAAATCGTCGTTTTGGCCGACGTGACGAACCCGCTCCTTGGTCCGGACGGCGCAAGCGCGGTCTACGGACCACAGAAAGGGGCGGACCCGGCGACGGTCGCGGAGCTCGAGCGAGCGCTGACGAACTTCGCCGACGTCCTCATGCGTGACCTGGAGGTCGACTTGGCCGGCATGCCCGGCGCCGGCGCGGCGGGCGGATTGGCAGGTGGGCTGGTGGCGTTCGCGGGCGCCAGCATTGAGTCGGGGTTTCGGCACGTTGCCGACGTCGTCCGGCTGGCATCGCGCGCCGCCGCCGCGGATTTGATCGTGACGGGGGAAGGTCGGTTGGATCGTCAGTCCACGTTTGGCAAAGCGGTCGCGGGTGTGGCGACCGTGGCGCTGGATGCCTCGGTGCCCTGCCTGGCGGTCGCGGGGTTGGTCGAGGATGAAGAAGTGGTGCGGGCGATACCAGGACTTGAGGACTTGGAAGCCGCCACGATGCCGGGCGAAGATCTCGAAACGGCCCTACGCGAAGCGCCCCAACGGGTCGCTGCGGCGACTGCCCAGCTGGTGGCCCGGTATGTCGAGGAGCGCCGGGTCGACGATGGCTAGCTCATCCCAATTTCATCCAGACGATCGTCGTCGATGCCGAAGTGGTGAGCGATCTCGTGGAGCACCGTTTTCCGCACCTGCAGCACCACCTCTTCCTCGGAGCGGCAGATCCGTTCGATCGATTCCTGATAGATGAAAATGCGATCGGGCAAGGTGTTCCCGTAGTAGCTGTCGCGGACAGTCAGCGGATGTCCTTGGTACAGACCGAGGAGGATGCCACCATGTATCCCCGCGTCGCGGAGCTCGTCAGGCGCCGGGCGCATCCGCACGATCAGTTCGATGTTATCCATGCGATCGAGGAATTCATCTGGGATCGAGTCGATCGCAGCATCGACGAGGCGGCGGAATCGGGCACGCAGCATGTGGTGGCCTTTCACCACGATCGTATCGCGTTTTGGCGTGTCGTTCGCCGCGCCGTGTGTCGCCGACCTAGCCCCCGGCAACCGGATTCGCCTGCCGAGCGGTCTGTGGGGTCAGGCGGCTTCGGGCCGCGTCGACTCACGCTCCACGGAGAGCCGTAGCGTATCCATCGCCAGCGATTCAGCTCGCTCGCGGATGGCGCCGCCTTCGCGGATCAAGGCCGCGCAGATGAGGAGGAGCTCAAGTTCCGAAAAGGACTGCGCGTCGTCAAGGCCGAGCAACCCGAGTGCGCGTTCGAACGCCGCATCCGCGAGCTGCGCCGAACCGGATACTTGGCGCAGTTCGGCGACAAGTTCACTGCGGTTCAGTGTGTCATCCATGGCGAATCTCCGTTCGTTACACGCCCTCAGCGGTTTCAATCTCCGCATCCATCGTACGAACGGCACGGACGTTCCCCATCCGGGAAATGCCTACGGACTCTGTTTCATTCCTGTACTTGTTTCGGGCGTGCGGGCCGGGGAATGCCTGCGCCAGCAGCGATTCGTGCGCTAGTTGAGCCAGCCTGCCAGCACGCTGCGCTCCAGAACCAATCGAGCGATTGGACCGGCATCGTCGGCGCCGGATTCCGCCTCGTCCAGCACGACGGTGACCACGAGCTGGGGATCATTGATGTTGGCGTAGGCCACGAAGAGGGCGTGAACCTGCTCCGCACTATCATCCGTGCTGCCGGACTTGCCAGCGACGAGAAGCGGTGAGTTGATGAAAACTGGCCAGCCTGTGCCCAAACGAGTGGAAATGACGGCGCGGGTGGCGGTGCGCAGGTCGGCCAGGGTGTCGGCGGAGACGGGGAGCACGCCGGTGGGCGCGGCGGTGAACTGCGTGGTGACCACGCCGGCCGCATCGCGGATGGAATCCACGACCAGCGGGGTGATGAGGATGCCGTCGGTGGCGACCGCCGCATAGGCGTTGGCGATTTGCAGCGGCGTCGCCGTCAGGAAGCCTTGGCCGATGCTCATGTTGACGGTGTCTCCAGTGAACCAGAAGTCGTTGCGGTTGCGGCGCTTCCAGTCGGGTCCCGGTGCAACTCCCTCTTCTTCGTCCACGCCAACGGCCCCCGTCACGCTGCCGAAGCCGAACCCTTGCGCGAAGGAGGGCAACAGATCCTCATCCTGATTGTGCAGGGCGACGGCGACCTCGTAGAAGACGGTGTTGCAGGACTCCGCGATGGCCTGGGTGATGGTGATCAGGCCCCGGTCTTCCTCCTTCCAATTCGCCTTGATCGCGTCCTCTCCCAAGCCGTCCCACTCCGCCGGGCACGAGATCTGATCGGATGCCTCAAAGCCGGCGCCTTCGATGGCCGCGGCCATGGTCACGATCTTGAAAGTGGAGCCGGGAGGGTACAGCGCTTCGGTCGTGCGGTTGATGAACGGCTGCTGTTCGTCTTCGAAGTACAACGTGAACTCTTCGTCCGTCAGACCCCGAATAAAGGCGTTGGGATCGAAGCGTGGGAACGAGGCCAACGCCACCACGGAGCCGTCCACGGGGTCCAACGCGACCACGGCGCCCGCCTCTTCGCCGAGTGCGACTTCCGCAAGCTGCTGCACCCGGACATCCAGATTCAGCCAGACGTTCTGGGCCTCAATCGGTTCACGCGCGGTGATCTCGCGCACGATGGTCCCGCCCGGATCGATGATTGTGAGGCGTCCGCCCCGAGTCCCACCGAGCTCCTCTTCAAACAGCGCTTCAATGCCGTCGCGGCCCACGAGCTCGCCAGAGACGTATCCCTGGCTATCCAGTTCGTCGAGTTCCTCCTCGGTGATCTCCGCCATGAAGCCCACGACGTGCGCGGCGAGGGTGCTTTGCGGATAGACCCGCCGCGTGTCGCGGTTGACCACGATACCCAGCTCCACGAGGCGCTCGAAATCAGCGATCAGTGACGCCTGAGTATCGAAAGGCAAGCGGACGACAGGGAGGAAGAAGTCGGAGCGTATGTCCTGGAAAACGAGGTCCCGCACCACCTGTTCGTCCACGTTGAGCCGGGAGGTGAAGGCGGTGATCACCGCCTCTTCGTCTTCCTCGTCAATGAAGTCCTGCACCACCCCGACGATCGCGATCTCCCCCTGCGTGGCCAACACCACGCCGTTGCGATCCAGGATGTCGCCCCGCTCCGGCACCTCCACGAAGCGATGGACGAGGTGGTCGCGAGCCCCTAGGCCATCGAAAATCAGATCGGGGCTCCAATCCACGATCCAGCCGGGTTGGCGCCGGGTCCCGGCGAAGACTGTTTCTTGAATCTCTCCGAAGAAGTCCGTTTGGTAGCGGATCTCCACTTCCAAACCGGCGACAAACTCCGTCTGCGGAGGCACGATCTTCCAGCTGAGCCCCGTGATCGTGGCTTCCTCCCAAATGTCGCGGTACCGCTGGGCGAAATCCTCCGCGCTGATCAGTTCCCGCGTCTCCAGGGAGACCAAGCGGTAGGCCTGATCGAACTGGCCAGCCTCGATTTGGGCGTAGAACTTCTGCACTGCCTCGATCGATGTCAGTGGCGCGACTGAGAGGTCTAGCAGTGCCTCGTCCGAAGGTCGTGTGATCTCTCCCAGCGGCGTAGACACCGGAGGGGATTCAGCCTGTACCTCTTCGCCCTGGAGCGTTTCTTCTTCGGGCGGGGTGACGGGATCGAAGAATTCGGACAGGTCGCGGTCGCCCTCTCGGCCGAAGACGCAGCCCGCGCCCATCAGTGCGGCGCTGAGCATGATCACGATCCAGAACTGGACAGGCAGGGCCCGTCTCCACCTTGCGCGCATAGCGCCCCCGCTGCCTTGCCCCGACCACCTAGACAGGAGTCTATCGTATCGGACGCGCGTTCATCGATTCGGGAGTCCGCCGGCTTCCGTGCTGGAGAGTTGTGCCTACGGTTCGTGCTTCGCTTGGAACCGTTCGTTCCGGGACGGCGTTACCAATGATGCGGGCCTACGATATGAATGATGGACGACGCAGCACTTGATCCCACCAGGCGCCTCGGAATGACTCGATCACGACTCTCCATGCCAGGCGTCTTCGCCTTCAGCCTGATTCTGATCACGTTGATCGTGGCCTGTGGTGGTGGAGACGACATTGGGCAGAGGGCTGCGGAGCCATCTGGCGTCACTCTCGCGCCTTCCGCCCCGGTCCCCAGCGGCGAGCCGCGTGCCTTCGCGATGGGTTTCCTGGCGGTCCCGGCCAGGCTGACGGAAGCGGCCTATGTCGATCTGTTCGACACCGCCGCTGCCGGCGGCGACGTTGTGATGATCCAGCGCAACATTCCCTGGGCTGAAGTCAGGGGTGGCTTGGCTCTCAGCTCCGAGGCCGACGCGACGATCGACCGCGAGACCGCGCTCCTCGCTGAGCGCGATCTCGATCTGATCTTCGCGATCGATCCCTGGGATCCCGCTGACCGTGGGGAGTTGGCCGGGGATGCGCCCGGGCTTGGCTTCGCGGATCCCGCCGTCGTTGAGGCGTATCTGGTCTATGTGGAGCTGATCGTGGAGCGATACGCGCCGCGGTGGATCGCGCTGGCGGTCGACGTGGACCAGTTCGCTGCTGCCCGTCCGGGCGACCTGGAAGCGTTTCAGGCGGCCTATATCGCCGCCTATCGCTTGGTGAAGGAGCGAGCGCCGGAGACGCTGGTGTTCGTCACGTTCCAGTTTGAGGATCTCCAAGGCCTGGTCCCGTGGGGCGGCGCGCACGATCCACAGTGGGCGTTGCTGCTCCGCTTCGCGGCGTTCCTTGATGTTCTGGCAGTCTCGTCGTTCCCGTCGTTCATCTTCTCCTTCCAGGCGGATATTCCCGGCGAGTACTTCTCGCGCCTACAGGCATTCAACAAGCCCATCGCGCTCGTGCCCACCGGCTACGCCTCCGAGGCGGGGCGTGGCGGCGTGACCTTCGGGACGAGTGCAGGGCAGCGCGGCTTCGTTGAGCGGGTGCTTGGCGAGGCCGACGACGCCGACTGGGAATTGGTGGTCTGGTTGGCACCACAGGATCCGGCCTTCGCGTCGGCAGCGCCTTACGACCTGATCAATCACATGGGACTTCGCGATGCGAGCGGCGCGGACAAGACCGCTTGGGCAGTCTGGGCGGCCGCCGCATCGCGACCTTGGCAGCCGATTGCGCGCCTCAACGGAGATCCGCCGGGGGTCGCGCCCCTCGGGATTCCGGAACGCGGGGTGCCCGAGCCCACGTTGCCCACGCCCGAAGATTCCGCATCAGAAGATGAGACGTAGGTCATCCGATCAGACGCGCCTTCGTCGTCAGACGTGCATCGGCCCGCCTATACTGCACCACATTCTCCGGGTCTGACTTCATCGGCCTGGTCTAGAGGGGGCGCGATGACGACGGATGTAGAGCTGCGCGATTTCACAGAGGCTGAGCCGATCCGGGTCGCCGTGATCTCGGATTACATTTGACCCTGGTGCTACATCGGCCTCGCGCGCGCCGACCGCATGGCGCGCGAGTTCGCCGTTGAGATCGAATGGGTTCCATTCGAACTACATCCAGAGACTCCAGCGGACGGCTACGAGCGCCCCGCCGAGTCCAATCCCGACCGACAGGGCATGCGCGACCGTATCTATGCCCTCGCGGAAGAGGTCGATCTGCCCTTGCAGACCAACACGACCATCGCCAACGCGCACAAGTCCTTGGAGGCAGCGGAGTGGGCGCGCGACCAAGGGACCGAGCCCTTCGACAGCGTGCACCGCGCACTGTTTGGGGCGTACTTCGCGGAGTCACGCAATATCAGCTCCGTCGATCAGGTGGTGGAAGCGCTCACGCCCACCGGTCTCGATATGGCGGCGCTGCGTGTGGCATTGGATGACAATGTCTTTGCGGAGCGGGTGGACCAGATGACGACGATGGCCCGCCAGAACGGTATCGGCAGTACGCCGACGTTCATCTTCGAGGACAAGTTCGTGGTCTCCGGCGCGCAAGACTTCGAAGTCTTCGCGGATTTCCTGGAGCGCATTGGAGTGCCGCGTCGTGAGGGCGTGGAGCCCGGCCCGCTCAAGTCCGCCGCGCAACCGGGCGACGCGTCTGACGCTGCCACGCCAGATGGTGACGATCTGATCGCGCCTGGCGACATCAGCTAGACGATATCGCCCTGGCGGTCCATGATTTCCATCGTCGTAGCCAGGTCTGCAGAGGATGCGCCCACCCAATCGCAGGGCTACACTGACCGCCGCGTATCCGGTCCGCTCCCAGCGGACCAGCTGAGGAGCGATCATGGAATTCCGCGACGCCGCCGAGTACAGCGACTTCCGACAGGAGGTCCGCAGCTTCATTGACGCCAACCTTCCCGATGGCTGGGGCGGCAGTGCCGATATGGAAGATTCCGAGTACGCCGAAGAGACTCGCAAGTTCTGGAAGGCGCTCGCCAGCAAGAACTGGTTGGCGATGGCCTGGCCGGAGGAATACAAGGGACTCAACGCCGACCATTGGCAGCAGCTGGTGATGAATGAGGAGATGGCTTATCACCGTGCTCCAGGCGCGGGCGCCAACATGGGCATCATGTGGGTGGGGCCGTCGCTGATGCTGTATGGGACCGATGAGCAGAAGGATCAACACGTCAACGCCATCGCCAACGGCGAGACCTGGTGGGCGACGTTGTACTCCGAACCCGGCGCTGGCTCCGACCTGGCCTCACTCCAGACCCGCGCCGTCGAAGACGGCGATGACTACGTGATCAACGGGCAGAAGATCTGGACGTCAGGCGCGCACCACTCCGACTGGGGTTGGCTCGCGGCGCGCACCGATCCGGATGCTCCCAAGCACAAGGGCATCACGATGTTCATGTTCGACATGAAGACGCCGGGTGTCACCGTGCAGCCCTTGATCAACATGGCCGAGAGTCACTCCTTCAACGAGGTCTTCTTCGAGGATGTCCGCATTCCGAAGTCGCAGGTTGTCGGTGAAGTGAACCGCGGTTGGTATCACATGGCGGTGGCTCTGGACTTTGAGCGCTCCGGCATTGGCGCCTTCGCGGGCGGGCGTCGCAGCGTGGAGGAGTACACCCAGATCGCGCGCGACAATCCGCAATACCTGGAAGCGAACCCCGGCGTGCGATACGAACTCGCCGATCGCGCTCTGGAGGTCCAGGTGGGGACGTACCTGGCCTATCGCATCACACATCTGCAGAAGCAGGGCGTCGTCGCCAACTACGAAGCATCGGTCTCCAAGCTCTTTGGTTCGGAGCTCGGTCAGCGCATCGCGGCGACGGGACTCAAGCTGATCGGGCAGCACGGGACCTTGAATGGCAGCGGCGATGGCCATACCCCGCTCGACGGCCGGATCGCCACCTCGTATCGCGCCGCTGTGAGCGGCACCATCGCCGCCGGGACGAGCGAAATTCAGAGAGGCATCATCGCGACGCGTGGACTCGGCCTTCCGCGCCAGTAGCCGTTCGCTTTCCGAGCTGAAGAAAAGAGCCCCGGCGTAAGGCCGGGGCTTTTGGATGCTCTGGCGGGTCGGATCTCGTGGCGCTAGCGCCCCTCGAATTGGGGTTCGCGCTTCTCCAAGAACGCCGAAACGCCTTCCTTGAAATCCTGCGACTGGAACAACGGCAAGAGCTGCAAGTAGATGTGATCGACCGCAGCCTCGAAGGTCTCGTCCCAGCCCAGCCGCATCATGCGCTTCGTAGCCTGGACGGCGAGCGGCGCGTTGTTGGCGATCTCGTGCGCCCACTCCAGTGCCACCGTCATCAGATCCTCATGCGGAACGACCGTGTTTAGTAACCCCATCTCCATCGACTCTTCTGCGCCGATGACCCGGCCCCGGAACGCCAGCTCCGCCGCGCGATGCCAGCCAATGAGTCGTGGCAGGATCCAAGTACCGCCACTCTCGGGCAAAACGCCGCGCTTCGTGAAGACGGCGCCCATTTTCGCCTTGACGCTGGCGATACGGATGTCGCAGAGCAGCGCCATATCCATGCCGTACCCGGCGGCGGCGCCGTTCAGTGCGCAGATCATGGGCTTGTCCATGCGATAGATGACTGTGGGTGGGGCATCCCGCCAGTCGAAGAGCTGGTAACCGGGGGCGCCAATATTGCTGTCGCCGTCGCCCTGCATCCGCTCCGCCTGGTCTTGCAGATCGAGGCCAGCGCAGAAAGCACGGCCCGAACCGGTGAGGATGATGGCGCGGACTTCAGGATCCTTTTGGCAGGCGATCAACCGCGCCGAAAGAGCCTCCAACATGGGGCCGTTGATCGCATTCATCCGATCGGGCCGGTTGAGCGTAATGATCGCGACATGGTCATCGAGCTCGTACAGGAGATCATCGGTTTGCACGTCGGGTTCTGCTGTCGTCATGGCGTACTCCTCGACTGGACGGAGCGCGCACCCGGGAGGGGCCGCCCACTGAGTCGACGACAGTCTCGGGCGATATTGGACGGCCGGTCAAGGATCGGAGTCAGCCGCGCGGGGAGAATGGGCGTGTTCGGCTGGGCCTGGCGCTCCAGCGCTGGTCTGAACGAACGACTCGACTACACTTTCTGAGCCCAATCGGGCAGCGGACTGGCTGATAGTGGGTTGCCAAAACGACGGAGTGAAAGATGACCAAGCTTGTGCAGGGACGTGCTTCGGCGCGCGTCTGGGCGATCGGTGCTCTTGCCGCGATCCTGGCGTTGCTGGCGACGATGGCCCTTCCGGGAGTAATCGAAGCGCAAGGCTCGGATTTGCCGCCGCCTCCTTCCCTCTTCGCGGGCTCCACAGACGACATCATCGTCAACGGGGATCCGTACGACGGCGTGACGCCGATTGAGGTGCTGGACGGAGACGGAAACGTGCTTGGCACGGCGGACGTTGCCGAAGGGACCTGGGTTTACCAGGCCAACGCTGACGATTCCGAGACGATTTTGTTCCGGATCGGCGATGTCACATCCGATCCCTTCGATGTCGTGGCCGGGCAGTTCAATGCCGACCTCGTCCTGACGCTTCCTGGTGAGGGCCCTTCGATTCGCGATATGCCACTCAGCGCTGGCTTCCAAGCGCTGACGCACGTGGGTGGACTACTCAGTGTCGACGATTTCGTGGCGCTCTTTGAGAATCCCGATGCGGTCGACGCGATCTTCGTCTGGGACGCTATGGCGCAGGGTTGGATCTCATGGCGATCCGCACTCCCCGCCGCCCTCCAGGGCGTGACGGAGATTCTGCCAAACATGCCGCTGCTGCTGCTGCTCAATGCCGCGACCACCTATTCCAGTGAGACGCTGCCTTACGACGCTGGCGAGGCGACCCTCGTCGCGGGCTTCACCAGCCTGGCCTTTCTCGGCGGTGAGAGCGTGGCAATCGCCGATGCGATGGCCGCGATCGCCGATAGTGGCGCCGTGGCCACCATCTTCCGCTTCAACAACGAAACTGGTCGCTGGGACACGTTCAGTGCCGCACTTCCTGCCGCGTTGAATTCTCTCCAGACCGTGGTTCGCTGGGATTTCCTGCTGGCTGATGCAGCGGCCGCTACCAGTTGGTCGCACGACCCGTTCCGCCCATAGGCCCTCCAGCCAAGGGCTGATGCATGGCCTGACGCACGAAGATGAGAAAGGCCCCGGGCATCGCCCGGGGCCTTCGTGCTAGCGCCGTATCGGCAGGTTCGAGTTCCTACACGACCGCGGGCTCCTGCTGCGCGACCTCTGACGTCGCCGCCTGGTGCCGTTCGAAGACGTACTCCCCATCGCGGTAATCCACCGTGATGCAGTCGCCACTGGTGAACCGTCCTGCCAGCAACTCCTTGCTGAGAGGATTCTCCAGGCGGCGCTGGATCACGCGGCGCAAGGGACGGGCGCCATAGGCGGGGTCGTACCCCTCCTGCACCAACGCTTCCTGAGCGGCGGTCGTGAGTTCGAACGCCAGCCCACGCTCTTGCAGTCGCTCCTGCTCCTCGCTCACCATGAGGTCCACGATCTCCAGAAGTTCGGACTGAGTCAGTGGCTCGAAGACGATCGTTTCGTCCAGGCGATTGAGGAATTCGGGGCGGAAGAACTCCTTCAGCGCCCGCTCCGTCTTCTCGACACGCTCATGGTGCTCCCCCTCTGAGGATGAGCGCGCCTGGCCAAAGCCCAGTCGCTTGCCGGTCTCACCGGTGCCCAGATTGCTGGTCATGATCAGGACCGTGTTGCGGAAGTCCACCGTGCGGCCCTGGCCATCGGTCATGCGGCCGTCGTCCATGACTTGCAGGAGGAGGTTGAAGACGTCCGGGTGGGCCTTCTCAATTTCGTCCAGCAGAATCACCCGGTAGGGACGTCGACGGACCATCTCCGTCAGCCCGCCTCCTTCGTCGTAGCCGACATAGCCGGGCGGCGCGCCAATGATTCGGCTTACGGTGTGGCGTTCCTGGTACTCGGACATGTCGAGCCGGAGCACCGCCTCCTCGTCGTCGAAGAGGTATTCCGCAAGGCCTTTGGCCAGCTCCGTCTTGCCGACCCCGGTGGGGCCGATGAAGAGGAAGCTGCCAATCGGCCGGCGGGGATCCTTGAGCCCCGCGCGCGACCGTCGGATGGCGTCGGCTAACACCTGGATCGCCACGTCTTGGCCGATCACCCGGTGATGCAGCTCCTCTTCGATGTGGAGCAGCTTCTCGCTTTCGCCCTCCAGCATCCGGCCGGCAGGGATGCCCGTGATGTCTGCGATGAGTTCCGCGATGTCGCGTTCCGTGACCTCCGTCGTCGGTGGGTTCTCCAGCTCCCAGGCCGTCTTGCGCGCGCCGTAGTCCGTTTGGATCTGGACGAGCTCTTGCTTGAGGCGGGCGGCGGCTTCGAAGTCATCCCGTTGCGTCGCGGCCTCCTGCTGGTCGGCCAACTCTTGGACGCGCTGCTCGAGATCCGAGACGTCGTCCGGCATCGACTGGTTGGTGATCACTCGCTTCGACGCTGCTTCGTCGATCAGATCGATCGCCTTGTCGGGTAGGCGGCGCTCGCTCAGATAGCGATGGCTGAGGTGAACGGCGGCCTCCAACGCCTCATCGGTGATCGTGACGCGGTGGTGCGCCTCGTAGCGGGCGCGCAAGCCGCGCAGGATCGCGATGGAGTCCTCCACGTTGGGCTCGTCCAGATAGACCGGCGCGAAGCGGCGCTCCAGCGCGGCGTCCTTCTCGATGTGCTTGCGGTACTCGTCCAAGGTCGTGGCGCCGATGACGTGGAGTTCGCCGCGTGCCAGCGCCGGCTTCAGCATGTTGGCGGCGTCGATGGCCCCCTCGGCAGCGCCCGCGCCGACGACCTGATGCAGCTCGTCGATGAACAGCAGTACGGAACCTTTCGAGTCGCGCACCTCGTCCATCACCGCCGTGAGCCGCTCTTCGAATTCGCCGCGGAATTTCGCGCCCGCCAGCATCTGGCCCAAATCCAGCGCGAGCAACGTCTTGCCGCGGAGGTTCTCCGGCACGTCGCCCGACTCGATCTTCTGCGCGAGCCCCTCCACCACGGCGGTCTTCCCGACGCCCGCCTCACCGATGATCACGGGGTTGTTTTTGCGACGCCGGTTCAAGATCTGCATCACCCGGCGGACCTCCACCTCGCGACCGATCACGGGATCGAGATTTCCCTCACGGGCCAATGCGGTGAGGTCGGTGGTGTACTTCTGCAGAGAGCCGTACTTGGATTCCGCCGTGGGCTCGGTGATGCGGTGGCTGCCGCGGATCTTCTGGAGGGCGGTGTAGATACGCTCTTGCGAGATGTGGTGCTTCTGCATGATCTCGAACGCGGCCCCGTCGGTGACCTGGCTGATTGCAATCAGCAGATGTTCGACGCCGACGTACTCATCCTTGAGGCGTTCCGCTTCCGCGTTGGCGAGCTCCAGCAGCTTGACGATGCGGGGCGTCGTGTAGATCTGCACGACGTCGCCCGTCTGCTTCGGCCCGGCATCGATTGCGGCTTGAGCATCTTCGGCGAGGCGAGCAGGCTCAATCCCGAGCGCCGCCACGATGTCGGACGACAATCCACTCGAGGCCGCCAGGGCTAGGAGCACGAATTCAACATCCCACTGACTCTGCTTGTGCTCCCGCACCAATTCTTGACTGTGCTGCAGGACTTGTTGTGCCTGCTCTGTGAAGCGGTCTTGCCTCATCATTTCGATCACCTCATTGCTGTTCGATGGTTCGGTCCGGAGGCTGGGGGTCTCCGGTCGATCGCCGGGGTTCTTACCTTGGGTGGGGGCCGCCGAACGGTGCGCGTGGTGCCGGCAGGTGTCGGTCCCGCTCGCGCTGCAGTTCTCGACGGAGCGCGGCCATCTCCGCGTGGAGCGCATCAATGCGCTCAGTCAAGTTCATGATGATGTCGCAGCCTGCGAGATTGACACCGAGATCGTTGACCAAGCGACGGATGGTACGGAGGCGGTCGATGTCCGCCTCCGAATACATCCGCACGCCCCCGGCTGACCTTTGCGGCGCGAGCAAACCTTCGCGCTCGTAGGTGCGCAGCGTTTGGGCATGAACACCGATCATCCGTGCTGCCACGCTGATTACGTAGACCGGTTCGTGTTGGTTCGTCATCGCGTCGTTCCTTCCCAGGCCCCCCTCATGCATCGTCCTCGTGCTTGGTGCCGTCCTCGTGCTTGGTGCCGTCGTCCGTCGGCAGGGCGGGCACTTCGACCGGTCCGCGCCGGAGATCATCCAACTGGCGGAAGAGTTCGCGTTCCTCGTCGCTGAGCTGCTCGGGCAGGACGACTCGTACCTTGGCGAAGAGGTCGCCGCGCTGATCGGAGTTGAGAACAGGCATCCCCTTGTTGCCCAAGCGGAATACTCGTCCGTTCTGGGTCCCCTCCGGAACTCGCAGCATGACGACACCGTTGAGCGTGGGCACTTCCACCTCTCCGCCGAGGACGGCCGTTGTGAGGGGAACGGGAAGGTCCGCGTGCAGGGACGCGGCCTTGCGTTCAAACCGCGAGTCTTCGGCGACTTCCACCGTGAGCACGACATCGCCGCTTTGTCCGCCACCGCTCCCCTGCCCTCCCTTGCCCCGCAACCGGATCTTGCTGCCGGTCTCTACCCCCGCCGGAATCGTCACTTCGAGCTGCTTGCCAGTGGGCCGCCCTCCCTCGATCGACCGCACTTGCACCCGCCGCGTCGTTCCCTGGAACGCTTCCGTGAGCGAGACGGGCACCCGGTGCTCTATGTCTTGCCCCCGTCGCGGACCGGCGGCTTCTCCGCTGCGGAACAATCGATCGAAGACAGAGCCGAAGCCGGCGCTGTCGCCGAAGGCCTGTTGCTGCGCTCCCTGATTGCTGAAGTCGAATTCGAACGCTCCGCTCCCTGGTCCCGCCCGGCCGCCAAACCCTCCGCGTTGGTGTTGCATCTGTTCGAGCTGCTCGGCGTGTTCCCACTGGTCGCCCCACTTGTCGTAGGCCGGCCGTTTTTTCTGGTCGGAGAGCACGTCGTGTGCCTCATTGACGGCCTTGAAGCGTTCTTCCGCTTCCTGATCGCCACCGGTCACATCGGGATGGAACTTGCGGGCAAGGCGACGGTAGGCGGACTGGATCTCCTTGCTGGAGGCGGTCCGCTGAACACCGAGAACTTGGTAGAAGTCGGGCTGCGCCATGATCCTGTTTCAGCTCCTTGCGGTCATGGTACTAGAATCATGAGGTGGATGCATTCGTTGGCTATGTATATAGTTGATAGGAAGACACTAAAGTCTATTGACATTGTAGCCATCGAATCCGTAATATTGACATCGATAGACCGGAGAACAAGATCCGAGAGATGAGTTAAGGAGAAACACGAGATGACCAGCGTTACCGTTCGAGATCCCTTCGCCGAGATGCGATCGATCATGCGGCGCAGCTTTGATGAGCCCTTTTTCGCCCGCCAGCGGCGCGGCCACTTCGCCCCGATCACGAGGCATGAACCAGAAGGCTCCAGCGGCCTTGCCCTCAACGTCTACGAAACGGACGAAGGACTCAGCGTCGAGGCGCCGATCCCTGGCTTCAGCAAAGACGACGTTGACGTGGTGCTGGAGAAGGGGAAGCTGACGATCCGTGCCGAAAAGGCCGAAACCTCCGAACCGGACGGGACCGGCGCTTCCGAGGATGGCGAGACGAAGGCACCCTCGGACGAGGCCGGGCGCACCTACTTTGTCCGTGAGCGCCCGTGGGGCAACGTCTCCCGCAGTCTTCTTGTCGGCGACTCGTGGGACGCCGATTCGATTGCGGGTGTCCTCAAGGATGGGGTCCTGGTACTGACCATTAAGAAGGCGAAGTCGGCGCAGCCGCGCCATGTGGAGATCTCCTGAGCGTTGACCGTATGGCTGTGGCCCTGTCGCGCTAGTACGAGATCCACGGCGAGGCCCTATCCCCGAACAGCGGGGGTGGGGCCTCGTTGGTGAAGGCGTCCCCCGCGTTCAGATCAGCGAGGCCTTGACGCTGATGCCATCCCAACCCAGGATCGAAGCATGGCCGTTCGCATGATCGCTGTCGTCGCCGATGAGACCGCCCGCCGCGAAATCGATCTCGTGCGAGCGTTGTACGACCGCACGGGCGTCGAGAAGACGCCGCCTCATGTCCCGATCGTGGACCCGTTCGAAGAGAACACCCCGCTCGCGGACCTGATCGACATGGTGGGGTTGATTGTTGGCGCTCACCAGCCGTTCATGCTGGAGCTCGGCACACCGGAGCGGACCTTTGACCGTGATCGGGATACCGACGTGCCACAGTTGTTACAAATGACCGCCACTCAGGGTGCGGAGGAATCGCAGAGGCTTGCCGAGGCGCTCTACCGAGATGTTTTTCCGCACCAACGGCCGGATTTTCCCGCCAACTCCGCGCTCCAGCGGACCGCGATGACGATCGGGCGCTTTCGCCTGGAACGGGACGCGGATCGGGTGGTCGCGGATTTCGCGGGGAAGTCCTACTTTCTTGTCGTGACGCAAGTCGCCATTCTGGAAGAGGATGAAGGGGCCTGGCCTGTCCAGCATGTGATGGACCTGGGGAGCCTTTTTCATATCTGAGATGGTCCGTCCAGTCCTGGTCCGTCCGGTCCCGACGGCGATGGGCGGTGGGCGCAGGACCGGGAACCTGAAGCCGCGGGCGATTCGCTCCCCGTTTGGATCGCCATTGCGTTCCTCGCGACCCCTCTCCGGCGCCGCCTGCTCCCACAACCTCACGACTCCAGGAGAGCGAGCCTGGCCGCCCGCGTGGAATGGGCCGGGGAGACGACGAGACGCTGTCAGGGATCGCAGCCAGCGAGTAAGATCCCACGACGCGCGCGAAGTGAAGAGGCCAGGCGATGCCCGTAGTGACGATTTCTAGCCAGCATGGAGCCGGCGCCCGCGATGTGGGACGGCTCGTCGCTGACTCGCTGGTCTTGCAGTACGTGGACCAGTCCGTTCTGGTGGATGCGGCCCGGCAACTCGGTGTGACGGTCAGTAAGATCGCACGCAAGGACGAGCGGACGGATTCGTTCCGAGAGCGGCTCGGGCACTTCCTACAGCGGGCCCTGGAGCGCTCCGCTGCTGGAGGACAGGTGGACCCCATGCTGGGCGCCGCCAACCTGGAGGTCATGCTGGCGCAGACCTATCAGGAGATGGCCGACGGCGAAATCCCCGGTATCGTCGATGACCGCTCGTTCCTTGAGGCGAGTTCTCAGATTATTCGCGAACTGGGCGAGAGCGGCGACATGCTGATCATTGGGCGGGGCGCGCAGATGATCTTGCAAGACTTACCGGGGACGCTGCACATTCAACTCGTGGCCGACGAAGAGGTGAGGGCGACCCGGGTTCAGCAGTGGGAAGATCTCGGCCATGATGAGGCAATCGAGCGAATGCGGTCGTTCAACCGCAGCCGTGCGGCCTTCCACAAGAAGTTCTGGAAGGTAGACGTTTGGGATCCGCGGCTCTACGACCTGGTCCTGAACACCAATCGCTTGTCTTACGAGACGGTCGCCCGCTTGATTCTGGAGGCGGCGGAATCGGAGCCCCGCAGCGACTAGCGCTCTCGTTGTGTGCCTGACCGGGAACGTTGCTCGTTTGACACCCTGACTCACTCAGGACGTCTGTTCTCCGAGAACCACATGCTCTGAGAACCCGATTCGCCGAGGACCCTATTCGCCGAGGACCCGACGCAGGATGGGCTCCGCTGTGTTCAGCCGCGCTTGCATCCCGTCTGGTCCGTGGATCTGCAGGCCGTCAGACTCGACGTCGTCGAACGGACCCACGGCGCTGCGGAGCTGCTGCGTGAGCTGATGATCGCCCCCCAGCATCCCGGTCAGCGTTTCCACTGCGCTGTCTCGCCAACGAATGAACTCATCCGTCTGCGGCCCAGAAGCCCGGAGGCGCTTGGCGGCGTCCAAATGGTGACGAACAACTTCAGCGCGTTCCATGGTGGGGAGTATCGTGCGCGGCTCGCCCAGCGTCTAGGAAGCTGATGACGCCGGTGCATCGCCCCGAGATCAGAGCGAGCCAAACGTCGGTCGGCTAGTCCAGAGAACCGATATGGACGCCGCGTTTGCTGAGCAGCGCTCGCCGGGATCCGATCAGTGTCCGATAGGGGGCTCCCAGCGCTGCCTTGACCGTGAGAATCAACGCGTCCTCCCCGTCCGAATAGTACCGGCGTCGCCGACCGACGTGTTCGAAGCCCAGCTTCGCGTACAGGGCTCGGGCGGAGGAGTTGGATTCCCGGCATTCCAAAGTGATCACGCCGGCGCCCATCTCCTGGGCCAGGTCAGCCGCACGGAGGGCCAAGGCCTCACCGAGGCCTTGGCCCTGTTGTGCCGGATCGACGGAGATCGTGACGATGTGTAGCTCGTCGACGATCGCCCAACAGCCGAGCGCGCCCCACAACTCGCCCCCCGCTGACTCCAGCACGAAGTAGTGGGCGAGCTTGTTCTCGTCCACCTCGCGTTGGAAGGCGACCGGAGACCAGGCATCGTCCTTGAAGGCAGCGAGATCCAGGGCGGCAACCGCGCTGACATCCGATGGTTTCATCGGCCGGATCGTGATCTCCATCTGCTCTCAATCGTCTCAGACCGCCGTGCTTTCAAGGGCAACGGTCTGCCAGAGAGTGTGTCACGTCGGTTTCGTAGGCGTCGCGGATGCTCCCTGTTGCTCTGGTGCAGGGGGCTATACTGCGGCCATTCGAGAAAGACCGGCACCCGCGTAATGTCCGTTCGCGCGAACGAACTCCCAAGCACACGTCAACGACCAGCCACGGAGATCGGTTTTCGATCCGGTGCGCGGAACATCGCGCGAATTTTCAGCTACG